>Ga0070735_10005626_pt1 | contig 10350 bp, 10 predicted proteins | sample Coa_R1_FD_66443 | JGI IMG/M metagenome (GOLD analysis project Ga0070735, IMG submission 66443) | Surface soil microbial communities from Centralia Pennsylvania, which are recovering from an underground coalmine fire - Coalmine... | ecosystem: Environmental > Terrestrial > Soil > Unclassified ... | reverse complement strand
CTTCGCTGGACGTGGAATCCGGCTCCCTGGGCCGATAAGACGAAGCCGCGGACTGGTGGCGCTAACGCCTGGTCCACGCTCGCGGTCGATAGCGACGAGGATTTGGTTTTCATTCCAGCCGGTAGCGCCAGCCCGGACTATTACGGAGGCATCCGTAAAGGCGATAACAAGTGGGCCGATTCCGTGGTCGCCTTACGCGCATCCACAGGCCAATTCGTGTGGGGATTTCAGGTTGTTCACCACGATTTGTGGGATTACGACGTGGCGTCCCAGCCCATGTTGTTCACTTGGAAGGACGGCACTCCGGCGATCGCGATCAACACCAAGATGGGCCACGTTTTCGTGCTGAACCGGCTCACTGGCGTACCTTTGCTTCCGGTGGAAGAGCGGCGCGTGCCGCGAAGCGATATTCCGGGCGAGCAAAGCTCACCCACGCAGCCTTTTTCGAGCATCTCGCTGGTACCGGAAGGACTTGCACCAAGTGAGGCCTGGGGGCCCACTCCGGCGGACATTCAATGGTGCCGGGAGAAGATTAAGGCATCGCGATCTGAAGGTATTTTTACTCCGCCCAGTCTTAAAGGGACGATTGTGTTCCCGGGCAATGTAGGGGGTGTGAATTGGGGCAGTGCTGCATACGATCCGCAACGTCATTTTATGGTCGTGAATACGAACCGTTTGGCAGCGTGGGTAAAGCTGATTCCCCGCCAAGATTACCACGGTGAGATCGGCAAGCAGCAAGATAACCGTATTTACGGTGAGTTCGCGGAACAAGCAGGAGCGCCCTTTGGCCTGTATCGCACGTTCATCTTTTCACCCAGCGGGTTGCCATGCAATGCTCCCCCGTGGGGCACGACTGAGGCGGTAGATCTCTTCTCCGGTAAAAAGGTTTGGGACGTTCCGCTGGGCACACTTGTCCCTGGTCAACAGACCGGATCGATCAACCTCGGAGGGCCGATCATAACTGGGGGAGGTCTGGTCTTCACTTCAGCCTCGATGGACTCCTGCCTGCGCGCGTTCGATATTGAGATGGGCAAGGAACTCTGGAAATATCGGCTACCTGCCAGCGGTCAAGCAACGCCGATGACGTACACAATGAAAGGCAAGCAGTACCTGGTGATCGCGGCCGGGGGCCATGGCAAGCTCGGCACAAAACAGGGTGATGCTGTTCTTGCTTTTACTTTGCCCTAAATGTGCGTGGCACACCGGCAGGTTTTGCTTCCGGCACTTAAAGGAAAATGGACTCGTAAGCGGAACCCGGTACGTGACCGGTGAGAAAGCGCAAGAGATGAAAAAGGGCGCAAGATCGGTGTTCTAATCGATCTGAAAAAAGAGGGGCCATCTGAGAGGACTTCTGGGATCGTCTAGTGTCTGAATCGCGGAAGTTACGCCCGTGGAGTTTCTGCCGGGCAGGATTCCAAATCGAAATTCGGCCAGCCGTGCCGGATTCGCATCCTCATTGGCACTCTGGATGGGCAGCTCATTGCGCTCGATGGAAGGCGACAACAAGTGGGCCGATTTCGTGGTCGCGTTGCACGCATCCACAGGCAAGTTCGTGTGGGGATTTCAGGTTGTTCATCACGATTTGTGGGACTATGACGTGGCGTCGCAGCCTACACTGTTCACTTGGAAAGATAGCACTCCCGCGGTTGCGATCAACACCCAGATTGGCGGGTGTTCCTGCTGAATCGGCTCACTGGCGCGCCGTTGCTTCCAGTTGAAGAGCGGCGGGTGCCACAAACCGATATTCCCGGCGAGCAAAGCTCACCCACGCAACCCTTTTCTACCATCTCTCTGGGGCCGGAGGGTCTGGCGCCGAGTGAGGCGTGGGGCCCCACTCCGGAGGATGCCAAATGGTCCCGGGATAAGATCAAAGCCTCGCGATCTGAAGGTATTTTTGCTCCGCCCAGTCTTAAGGGGACGGTTGTCTTCCCGGGCAACGTGGGCGGCGTGAATTGGGGCAGCGCTGCATACGATCCGCAACGCCGCATTAGGTCGCGAATACGAACCGCTTGGCAGCGTAGGTAAAGCTGATTCCCCGCGCGGATTATCCTGGCCAGGCCAACAAGCAGCAGGATAACCGCATTTACGGTGAGGTCGGGAACAAGCAGGAGCGCCCTTTGGTCTGTATCGCGCGTTCATCTTTTCGCTCTGTTACTGGAGAGCAATTGCCTCAGGGATAATCGGAGGTGACTATGCGAATTCTCTCCATTCACGCTCATCCGGATGACGCCGAGATCCTGGCCGGTGGAACGCTTGCTCTGCTGGCGCAGGATAGGCACGAGATCACGATTGTGACGATGACGCCGGGGGATTGCGGGTCCACGGAATACGGAGCGGAAGACATCGCGGAGATCCGGAGAAGAGAAGCGGCCGCATCAGCGGCGATGATTGGGGCGCAGTATGAGTGCGCCGAGTTCCGGGACCTGGCGATTTTTAGCGATGACTCATCCAGGCGGCGCGTCACGGAACTGCTGCGGCGGCTGCGGCCGGATGTCGTGCTGACATCCTCGCCGGCCGATTATCTCTGCGATCACGAGGCGACCAGCGCGCTCGTGCGCGACGCGCTGTTTGCGGCTCCTGCGCCGAATTATGCAACGCACGCAAAGGAGTCCGCGACACCACTGAAAGCGATTCCGCATTTGTACTTTATGGATGCGGTTGGCGGCGTGGATCGCGACGAGCGCCCCGTTGTGGCGGATTTCTATGTGGATGTTGAAGCGGTGTTCGCTACCAAAAGAGCGATGCTGGCACAACATTCGAGCCAACGGACCTGGCTCCAGAAACAGCACGGGATGGACGACTACCTGAACACAATGGAGCAGTGGACACGCGTCTGTGGACGCCGTGCCGGGCGGACCTACGCGGAGGGATTCCGGCGCTATCGCGGTCATCCATATCCGCAGACTCCGCTGCTCGAAGAATTGTTGGGAGCACACGTGGTGATTCCGGCCGGGGAATCGCTAAATGTCCGATAACGGAGAATAACGCGAGCAGCCTCAGGGTCCGCGTGCCTATATCGTGCGCAGGTGGTTTTGCCCTACGGTTGCAATCTCAACTCGCCGCGGAGATGGTACGAAAATGAGCTGGTGTCAGTCCCGTTTCGCGTTTGAACGTTTTGGAGAAATGGCTTTGATCGGCGAAGCCGCAGGTCATAGCGATTTCTGAGAGTGTCAGTTCGGAGTTCGTGATGAGATAACACGCGTGCTCCACACGGCGCTTACGCATATATTCGCCAACTGAACACTGGAAGCGCTTGCGGAACTCGCGCGACAGGTGCACAGCGTGAACACCGGCTTCCGAGGCGACCTCAGTGAGGCTGACGCCTGCGAGAAAGCGGCTGTCGACAACCTCTCGAGCTTTTCGCAACCAGCGCGGCGCCTCCAAGATGCGGCCAGCATCGGCTGCGCGCGCTGCTTCGGCGAGAATCTCCAGGGCGATTCCCTCGAGCGATACCAGAGACACTTCATCCCCTTGCCGGAACTCACGACATAATTTGCTCGCGAGCCACTTCGCATTAAACCCGCTGATTTCACCAGGGCGGTCGACCGCCGCTGAACATCCACGCAGCCGCTGGATAATGGACGGGTCGATTTCAATGAGTAGGCAGCGAACGTTCGCATCGAAATTATTCGAGTGGACTTCACCGGCCGGAAGGTAGCGGAGGGTGCGAGGCTCACATCGGGCGGTGCCAGCCGAATTGAATTCCGAATAGACGCCTTCCAGAGTGAGACTGAGATAGGCATGCTCGTGATAATGCTTGGCGAGAACGAGACCGCCTGGATAATGGCGTTCCGTGAACGTGAATCCGGAGATCCGGCGCACATCGATAATGTCGCCTGACGGGTTGGCGGCAGGAGCTATGCCCGTGGCGTTCGATGCCACTTGCGCGAGATTGTTAGCGCCACCGGGCAAAATCCTGGGATACACTGCGGCTGCGGAGGACTGGGCCATAATTGAACCTCTCTATCTTTAAAAGGTGATAGACGAGCCAAGGCACGCCAAGGTTCGTAACGAAGATGCAAAATAATTGTGAATAATACTGCTCCGGCACGGAAGCGTGCGGCCGCCCACCTCTCTAGCGGTTGGAAAGCGATACGGCCGGGAAGTACATTCCCACTGGGGTTCGGCGCCACCATGCTCCGCTTGTGTGGCGTTCTGAAAAATTTGTGAAGTGATAATCATAGAGCTGCGCTCGAATCAAGCGCGGCGGCGCGCCCGGGAAGGGGTCGGTCTGAAGCAGCGCCAAGACCTGCGGTGTACCCGCCAATAGATGCCGCATCAGACTGACAAACCAGGGATTCTGTTGGTAATTGCCGAGCGCGGCAAACCACATTTGCCAATCCAAGCGTGGTTGGTACGGAGCAACCCAGGGAGGACTGCGCTTCACGTCTCCGGGCTTATAACGGAACGAGTACTCGCGCCACTGGGAGCCATCGTTCGATCCCTCAATAATGATTTCAGGACGGCTTGTGGTCATACTGGCGAACAGGCCGTAGGTGTTGACCACCTGGAAAGGCGCGATCAGATTCTGGATGGTGCTCAGCGGCCAGGGACGCACTCCCAAGAAGGTCTCCAGCAGTTGTGCGCCGCTGACCGTCCCGACAAAAATGACGAGCGCGATAGTGATATCCCGCTGAATACCACTGGGAGCTTTCACGGGGAAAAGGCGGCGGGCGTGTTCGGCGAAGCGGGCCGAGAGCACTCGCTGCCAGAGGGCATCGTCGATCAAAAGAACACAAAGAGCGAGAGTCAGCCAGTTGAAAAACGTGTAGTTGCCAGTGATGAGGATCAAAATCTGGAGCGAGGCTATGGCAGCCGCGGCTACCCGGCGGAGGCGGCGTCCGGCAAAAATTAGAAATGGCGCCCCTAGCTCCACTACGAATACGAAACCCACGGACATGGCCTGGAACCAGCCGGGCAATTGCGCCATGTACCACGCAATTGGGGTAGGGAGGGGCTGGGTCCAGTAATGATAATCGAGCGCTGTGAACGAGCGCCAGGTGGGGTCGTGACTTAATAATTTCACGGAACCGGAGAGGAATATCAGCCGGAAGAGTAGCCACCACAGGAGCCACACCCGCCAACGCTCGGCAGTCAGAAAAATCGCGAGAAAACCGGTTTCCAGCAGCAGCGCATCCCATTGGAAGGACATGAAGGTTTGCCCGGCCGACGAGAGGGACAGATAGAGAATGAAGAGCAGGACCAGAGTTATCCGGCGCGCGGTATTGAAAAACAGCGAGATCGCGAAAACAGCGCCTGCAACGGCCACCGCTTGCAACATCGCATCACTCGAGTCCAGCCAGAAAATGCAAGGCAGATCGCGATAAGCCGCCGTCCCGAGCGCATTGTGCGCGTCGCGAAGATAATCCGCGATCGGCAGGAGGCCATGGGAGCCGATGAGTCCCAGAATCTGATGGCCAAACGAAACAAACGCGATGAAATAGATTACCGCAAGAATTTTCAGGAACAGCCAGCAGGCTAGAGAGTGAGAACTTGGTGAACTCGGCAAGGTCGACTGTTGGCGCATGGGGGCCGGCTTGTTACAGTGGTAGCAGCACCCGCATCCCGCTGGGACACGATGCCGATGATGCAAGCGTATCAACGATGGATGGATGGATGGGAGCGCCGGTTGGCGTTTCAGTCCACGAACCGTGTAATCCGGCCATTTGAATGGGGTATCGAATGGACGGCCAACTGGCCGTGTGCCCGGCGATTGCCAAAAAATGGTCATGATCCGGAGGGCTATTTCCGGTTATTAAACCGAGAAATGATCGCATCGAGCGACGAATTCTTCGGCTACCGGAGGCCCTCCGATTTCCGGCTCGAACAGTCTATGTTGCGATTTACTTCGGCGGTGAAGACTCCGTATCCTGAGAACAACATTGTTCACGGGCAGTGGTTTCCGGCGAAGAAGCAACAGCGAGCCGTGGTGGTTGTGCCGCACTGGAATGCCTCGGCGACCCAGCATAACGCGCTGGCGCGCGGTCTGAGCAGGCTGGGGATTTCCGCTCTGCGGCTGAGTCTGCCTTATCACGATTACCGGATGCCTCCGGAACTGGAGCGGGCCGACTATGCTGTTTCATCGAACGTGGGCCGGACGATCGATGCGACGCGGCAGGCCGTGATCGACATCCGGAGCGCGGTGGACTGGCTGTTCGAGCAGGGCTACCTGCGAGTAGGGCTCGTGGGCACCAGTCTCGGGTCATGTTATGCATTTCTGGCGAGCGCGCACGATGAACGGCTCCGCGTGAACGTGTTTAATCATTGCTCCACGTATGTTGCTGATGTTGTGTGGACCGGCTTATCCACGCGGCACATCAAGCAGGGGCTCGAAAGTGACATTGATCTCGACCGGTTGAGGGAGGCGTGGCGCGCGATCAGTCCGCCGAGCTATACGGAGAAATTCTCGTCGAAGCCGAAGAGATCGTTGATCGTGTATGCGAAATATGATACGACGTTTCCGCCTGAGTTGTCCCAACAAGTGATTGAAGAGGCCCAGCGGCTGAACTGGGATTACAAGGCAGTGGTACTGCCCTGCGGTCACTATACCCTGGGTGCGGCGCCGTTCAAGTTTATTGACGGGTACCACATCTGTTCGTTCTTAATGCGGAATTTGTAGAAGTTATTCCAACACCGGCACGGGGGCGGCGTCCGCGAGCGACAGGCGTTGGGTGCGGAACTCGTACTGTTGGATTTCGATGGCCGCTTTGCCATCTTCGAAGCGGACAATTTTGCCGCGTGCGACTAGTTTCAAGGCGCACTTCTCGTTGAGCTTCGCCGGCCAGCTTACAGCCAGTTCCACCCGGCGGCCCGGTCGCAGAATCCGATCGGCGGCAAACAGAATACCACTGCTGCTGATATTGATCGTTTTGCCGGACCCGGCTTCCTCTGGCGCCCGTTTATTGAGCACTTTGTAGCGGAGTTCCCGTTCGATCGGAAAGCGGTCTGCGCTTCTGCGATCCGTTATAGTTTTTGCAGGCATCATCCCTCGCTTAACCTCGCTCCTGTGAAAGCCGCGCTCCTCTGATAGCCGACCCGATTCTAAGTTCTCATTCCGGCCTGGTTGTGACAATGGGATCGAAGCACTAATTCTGAACAGTACCGCAGTACTTTGAGCCGGAGTACTTCCGGTAAACATCGAGCACAACGCAGCGGCCGCGAGCATTTTCTTTTATAAGCGAGCGCATCCCGCGCTGTGCGCTCTCCAATAGCACGCGCACACGGAAGCCGGCGGCAGCGTGTTTCTGGCCCCGCTTGACGCCGCCCCGCATTCTCATGCGCTTCCTGGGTAAGCTATGATGCGTGGAATGAGAAGAACACTTGCGATATTCCTTGCTTTCGGATTAGGAGCAGCGTCCCAACTCGGGGCGGTGCAGAAGAAAGTGATCCAGCTTGCGGGCACAGCCCCTGGGCTTCCCTATAGCTCAGCGCTCAAGGTGGGAGACACACTATATGTGTCGGGAACGACGGGCGTAGATCCGAAGACGGGGAAATTGCCAGAAGACTTCGAGGCGGAAGTCCGGCAAGCCCTGACAAATATTGGCGCGTTGCTGAAAGAGGGTGGAATGGATTTTAAGGACGCCGTCTCAGTTCAGGTGTACCTATTGGATATGGGCATGTTCGACCGCATGAATACCGTGTATAAGTCGATCTTCCCGGAGCCGAGGCCGACACGAACCACGGTGGGGGTGGCGCGGTTAGGCGGCGGCGCGCACATCGAGATTACCGTGACAGCCCGGAAGTAGCCGGGCTCATCTACTTTAAGAAAGGCTCTGGCGGCAACTTACTCACGATGTCGGAGACGTAATCCTGTGTCTCCGGGATCTGGGGGATGCCACCGGCGCGGTCCACGGTGCCCGCGCCCGCATTGTAGGCGCTGAGGGCTAGCGGCAGATTCCCTTTATAGCGGTCTAACAGTTGCTTGAGAAGACGGCTGCCTGCGAGTAAGCTCTGGCCGGGGTCGAACGCGTTTGTCACATGGAAATCCTGTTGAGTTTCCGGCATTAGTTGCATGAGGCCTACAGCGCCTTTGGGAGAAACCGCGCATGGATAAAAAGCAGACTCCTTGCTGGCTACGGCACGCAGCAGATCCGGGCTAACCCCTTCCGTCTTTGCAGCTTGGTCGATCAGGCTGGCGAGTTGATCCTTGGGGACCGGATCGCAACCGATATTGCTGGAGAAATCGCTGGAGAGCATGGAGACCGTGGAGGGCCAGGGAAGGTCGAGGAAGGAGTCCTCGACGTCATGGACCACGACTTTGGCAGTGGCGGCTTGCTTACGGATCGAAACTCGTTGAGCGGCAAGCGGATGCTGCATCGATATCGCGGCAGCCGTCCGTTGGCGCGCGGCTGCCTCCTCCATCGCCTTACGGACCGGCTCCTGCGGCGAGACTGCGCCAGCATTCTGGGCCAATGCCCAGGCCGTGGCCATCAGGAGGAGTGATAGCACCTTCACAAGTGAATAATCGGCCGCAGCTAGGCCCGGCTGCATACCCCTGCCTCGGATCAGGGAGTAGGGAGGTGCCCTACCTGGAAGCGTGGGGCCAGCGGGCTAACTTTTTCAGCCAACGGCGCCCATGTTCGGTGAATGCCGCTCCCAATAGAAGATAGATGATGCCGAAGGGCCCAAGCGTCGCGGTCGCACGGATGATCGGAGTAGACGGAAGCGGCAGGAATCTTGCGGCCGTCCCAGCGATCACGGCGACGGCGGCCGCCAGCCACAACTTCGCCACGAAACGAGCCATCGAAGGTGTGGGGCCAAGCCTGCGATGGAGTTCCCGGCGAAGCAGCGCAAACTCAACCCAACCCGCCATGCCAGCCGAAGCCGTCAGTCCGGCTACGCCCCAGCGAGGGTCGATGCCGATCCAGAGGGGCAGAGGCTTCGCGCATACGTATCCCAGAGCTGTGGTGATCGCCACACGCAGCACGGCAAACCGCAGCGGTGTGCGTGTGTCGCGCAACGCATAGTAAGCGGACGAATATAGCCGGCCCATTGTCGAGGCGAGCAGCCCGATGGAGGAGCCTGCCAGAATGCCCCACACATACAGTGCGTCGGTATGGGTGAAGCGGCCGGTCTGCAGCAGCGCACCGGCGATCAGATCGCCGAACGCGAGGAAAGCCGCTGCCGAGGGCACGATAAAAAATGCGACGTGCCGTAATCCGGAATCGATCCGTGCACGTAATGCCGCGGCAATTTCATCCGCACTGCCCACGGCACTGGACATTACCGGCAGTTCCGCCGCCGAGACAGACATTCCGAACAAACTCACAGGCAGCACGTAAATAATCTGGGCGTTCATCAGACCGGTAACAGCGCCAGTCGGCAGAAGACTGGCGAGCAGGGCGTCGACATACGCGCTAATCTGGACGACGCCCCGGCTGACGAAGACCGGCCCAAAGTTTCTGGCAACTTCCCGCACGTGCCCGGAGCTAAGATCGAGGTGCAGCCGCAAATGGCGAGCCAGCCGAAGCACCACGGGGAGCTGTATGCCGAACTGCAGCGCACTGCCCAACACCGATCCCCAGGCCAAGTCGAGCGCAAGCTGAGATAGACTTGAGCGGCCGCCAAATGCGAGCAATGTCGCAATCATGGCTCCGCTCCACACAACCGGCGCCGCATACGACAAGAACAGTTTCCGGTGACTGTTCAGAATGCCTAGGCACCAGGCAGACAGCACCAGCAGCCCAGCGCCCGGGAATAAGATCCGGACCAGAGAGATCGTCAGGTCGCGTTTCGCTCCAGAAAATCCCGGCGCAATGGCGTCGATCAGCCAAGGGGTGATCAGCACACCGGCCAGGCACAATACGGAGACTGCAAGGGCGAGGACGGCCGCCACCGCGCCAGCCACTTTTCCCGCCTGCTCTTCCTCTCCCTCAGCAAGAAGCCGCGCGTACACGGGAATGAAGGAGGCGGAAAGTACGCCCTCGCCAAACAGATTTTGCAGGAAATTGGGGATACGGAAAGCCGCGTTGAAGGCGTCGGCGGCATCCGAGCGGAGGCCGAAAAAATGCGAAAAGACACGGAGACGCACCAAGCCGATCAGCCGGCTCAGCAGAATGCCGGCGGCGACCAGAAACGCGAGGCGTCCCGTGCTGTCCCGCGAACGGCGGTTCAGCGCTCCAGGCGAGGTCATGAATACTTATTGTCGGTTATAAAGCCCCTGTCATCCGAACTGGGATCCTCTGCACGCGCGGCCGCTATTCATATCGCAAAGCGATCATCGGGTCGACCTTCGATGCGCGATGAGCTGGAATGGCAGCAGCCGCTAACGAGACGAACGCCAGCAAAGCAGCAGCAATGGCGTAGGTACGCCAATCGTGAGGCTGGACCTCAAATAGTAAGCTCGCAACG
>Ga0070735_10005625_pt1 | contig 10352 bp, 6 predicted proteins | sample Coa_R1_FD_66443 | JGI IMG/M metagenome (GOLD analysis project Ga0070735, IMG submission 66443) | Surface soil microbial communities from Centralia Pennsylvania, which are recovering from an underground coalmine fire - Coalmine... | ecosystem: Environmental > Terrestrial > Soil > Unclassified ... | reverse complement strand
GATCTGGAGAGCCGCTTCCTGGTCCACGATAGCGGGAGCCAGTTCAATGGGCAGGGCCGGTTCGCGGATGGCGCCAGTTCCTGGACCTACGAGTTCGACAACCTGCCGCAGGATCAGCCGGTCAAGCTCACTCTGGACATCGGCAACGGGTACGATGTGTCCGCGGCGTCCGTGAAGCCGGACTTCGGCCACACGCTTCTCAGCACGCCGTCGGCCGGAATCGTCGGCCGGGCGTTTCCGCGCCTGCGAATCCCGGCCGCCTACGATGCGACGCTCTATCCGCAGGTCCAGCCATCCGACGAGGCGAAGCCTGGACCATCTCCGGCCGTGCTCTACACCCTGCGCTCCGGCGGCGCGCCCGTCTGGCTGCAGACCGTCGGTCGCGGCCTGGCGATCAACGTCGGCGTCGCGCCGGGCTTCTTCTCAGCCAATGCGCGCAGCGCCGGCCTCCTGCGCACGCTCGTAGAGTATGGCGTGCGGCGCGTCGGCGCGTCCGTGCACGAGTCGGACGCGATGCGGCTGAAGCGCGGTCGATACACGATCGTTCGCACCCTGGAGGACTCCGAGACGGTCGAGGGGCGGACCGTGGATCTCTTCTCGCCGACGCTCGCGGCGGCCGAAGACCGGGAGGTCCCGCCGCACTCGGTCGCGCTGCTCTACGACATCGGCCCCGGCGATGAGCTTCCGCACATCGGCTTCGTCTCCGGCCGCGTCCAGGCGAAGCTGGAGACCCCCGGCGCGACCGCGTTTTTCGTCCGTGGGCCCCTTGGCACGATAGGCGCCGCGCGCCTCCACGCGGGCGGCCACAAGGTCACCGGTGCGCGCGCCGTCGACCGGCTCGGCCGCACCGTGGACCTGCGCGTCGACCAGGACAGCGGAACCGTCCTGCTGCGCTACCCCAACGATCCCGACGGCGTCCTCGTCCGCGTCGGCTGGGACTGACGGACGCCCCGTTCACCCGGCCGGGCGGCCCCAAACCGCGCGAACATTCGTCGCCCGGACCGGTCTAATCGGGTATCATCGCTTCGGATGCCGCAGCCATGGAAGCATTCCCGGTACCTGGGTGGCGCCGAAGAACAGGAGACGCGATTGTCATCCGTTGCAGAGCCGGCGGCGTTAGGGCCCGACGGATTCGTGCGGAAGCGCTGGACCGTCGACGATTGCCGGCAAATGATCGATTCCGGGCTCCTCGCTCCCGGTAGCTTTGAATTGATCGAAGGCGAGGTTATCTCGAAAATGGGACAGGGCCGTCTGCACATTGCAGTCGTGACTCGCATTATGACGGCGCTGGCCATCGTTTTCGGCGCAGAGGTGATACAAAGCCAGGCGCCTATCGGCATTGGTGATACCGATGAATACAACGATCCGGAGCCAGACGCGGCCGTGCTCCGCGAGCGTGTTACTGCGTACGTGGATCGGGAGCCGGATCCCGCAGCGGATGTGCTCCTCGTCGTCGAAGCGGCCGTAAGCAGTCTGCCGGGCGATTTGGGCGCGAAGGCGCGGATCTATGGGTCTCACGGCGTGCAGGAGTACTGGGTCGTTTCCGGTGAACGCCGCGAGTTGATCGTATTCCGCGGCCCCGGCCCGCTAGGTTACGCCTCGATGACCGTATTCGGCGAGTCGGAATCGGCGGCGCCAATGTCGTCGCCCGAGTCGCTGGTCCGCGTTGCCGATCTGCTCGCGTAAAGCGGCCCGACGGTTGCTCGAAGCTATGCCGGCTTACGGTACAGGTAGTGCGCTGCCGCGGTTCGCAGGTCCGCGTCCGTGGCGGACTGGAACCGCGGCGCCAGCCTGCCGCGCGCAATTCCCTCTGTGCCCTGCATCAACTCCTCGTCCGCCACGTACCGCTGCGCGGGCAGGATCATCCGGCGAACGGCGATGCGCTCGAAGCCGGCCTTCTCGAACATCCGCTCGATCTCTCCCGGCAGCAGACGGTTGTGGTAAGTCAGCGGATGGCCGTACACCAATTCGTACAGGCTGTCCGGCAGCGCAAGATGCGCGAGGAAGGCCCGGCCCTTGTCCGCGTGGTAGAGATGGTCGCGGTGGTCGAAGACGTGTGACGCGATGCCTCCCGGCCGAAGCACGCGCCGGCACTCCGCGAGGAACGCCGCCAGCCGGTCCGGGCGGTAGTGCTCCAGCGCGCCGCCGGAGTGGCACAGGTCGCAGGATTCGGAGGCCAGCGAGAGGGCGCCGGGGTCCTGAACGTATCTCGCAGCGCCGTCTATCGCGGCAAGCAGGCGTATCGCGCCATGCTCGCCGCGCAGCGCCTCCACCGTGTCGCGCCGCGATGCCGGCGCCGTTCCATCCGTGAACGGCGTCTCAAGTACGCCGGAGACGGCCCGCGCCACATACCGGTCGACAATCCGCGCCTCGGTGTTCGTCGCGACGCCGCCGCTGCCCGTCGTAAGGTAGTTGGCGAGCAGCGCGTAGGGCGTCCAGCCGGCCTCGTGTATCCAGGTGCGCGCTCCCTCCAGCACGATCCCGCACGTCGGGTCCGTCCAGACGCGCAGGTAGCCGGGCCAGACGCGCTGCAGCTTGTCCACGTGCGTGGCCTGAGTGCCGAGCACGTTCCGCGTCAGCTCGCGGTATAGTCGCGCGCCGCCCGGCGCCCGTCCGAATGCGAATAGCAGCGCTCCCATTACCGCGGCGCGAAGCACGGCATCGATTTCAGCGAGATCGGAGGCGACATCGCCGGCTCGCCCTCCTCCGTCTGCGCGTAGAGCACTCTCGCCCGGTTGTGCGCCACCTCTTCGTCGCTGAGGACGGCGCCGTCGCGGCAGATTCGCCGGCGCACCCGGTTCTCCCGGATCCACGCATCGCCATCACGGTACCGCTGCGCGTCCGCCTCGTAGACTTCGATGGTCCAGCCGGGATCGACGTCAGTCCATACCTCGCCGACCAGATGGCTGCCCGCAATTCGCAGCCGCAGCGCAACCGGCCGGTCCAGCGGGTTCTCAAAGCGCAGGTCGGCATAGTTGTAGAACACGGTCGCGCCGCAGCCGAACGGGACGGTGCGGCCGTGGTCTGGAAACATGTCTACGCCGTGCCGGTGCCGCTCGATGATCTTCATGCCGCTGCACAGCGCGAGAAGATAGAGCAGGTTGGACACCTGGCAGCATCCGCCGCCGATGCCCTGCGAGAGGCGCCCATCGTGCAGTTCCGGCCCGGGCCGGAAGCCGCGGAGCCGCGACGGCCTGCCGACCGCACGGTGGTAGGAGAAGACCTTGCCCGGTCCGACTACGATGCCGTCGATGCGGCCCGCGGCCAGTGCGACGTTGCGCTCCTTTCCAGCCTGCAGGATGGGGTCCGCGGCGCAGCCTGCCCGGCGCAGTGGCGACTCGTGCCGTGCGAGCCGGACCCTGTACCCGGCCAGGTCGGCCTCCCCGCCCCGCCGCCATGCCATCCGCGGCGTCTCGGCCAGCCAGCCCGGCAGCCGCCGCAGTCTGAGCAGCTCGATGCGCACCGGTCTCGGAATCCACGCTCTCGCCAACGTCCTCAAGACCATTGTTCACCTTGCGCCGTTCGGGCGGCAAGCCGCCTGAATGCGAGGTACAGCGCGGGCGCGAACACCAGGGTAAACACCGTGGAGAAGCTCAGGCCGCCGATTACCGCGATCGCCAGCGGCTTCTGCATCTCCGCGCCCGCGCCAATGCCAAGCGCGAGCGGCGCCAGGCCGAGTATCGCCGTCAGCGTGGTCATCAGGATCGGCCGCAGGCGGATCCGCCCGGCCTGGACGATCGCTTCGTCGACGGGCGAGCCGGTGCGCTCGGCCTGGTGCGCCTGATCCAGCAGCAGGATGCCGTTCTTCACGACGATGCCCGCCAGCATGATCGCGCCCATAAAGCTCGACACGTTGAGCGCGGTCTTCGTCGCCCAGAGGCCGAACGTGACGCCGAACAGCGACAGCGGCATAATCAGCAGGATCACGACCGGCGTTGTGAAGTCGCCGAACTGGAAAAGCATGACCGCGAAGACGAGCAGGATGGCCAGCGCCAGTACCAGGCCCATGTTCTGGAACGACTCGGACTGGCTGTGGAACTCACCTCCGAGGACGTAGGTCACCCCCGCCGGAAGCGGCGCGCTCCGCATTATCTTCTCGACGTCGACGCGTATGCTGCCCAGGTCCCGGCCGGATATTTCGCCGGTCACGGCTACCATCCTGCGCTGGTCGTCACGGTTCTCCTCGGTCGTTCCTGGCACGTCCTGGATGTCCGCGACCGAGGACAGCGGCGTGGTGACGCCCGCCGGAGTGCGGATCGGCAGCAGCGCGAATTGGGAGCGGTCGCTCCGCACGCCGGCAGGCATCCGGACGCGGACGCCGATCTGCCGGTCATCCTCCAGTATCTGTGTCGCCACGTCGCCGAACATCGCCGCGTCCACCTGCGTCGCGATCGAATCGGTCGTCAGGCCGAGGCGGCCGGCGCGCTGCGGATCGACGCGCGCGACAAGCTCGGGGCCCGCCTCGATCGCGCTCGTCTTCGTGTCCGCAATGCCCTTCACCTTCGCGATGCGCTCCTTCAGCTTGTCGGCGGCCGCCTCGAGCTGCGCCTCGTCGCTGCCGAACAGCTTGATCTCGATCGGAGACGGCGCGCCGGATAGGTCGTGGATCAGGTCCATCAGCACCTGGTGGAAATCGACGTCGAGACCCGGCGCCTCCTTCTGGATCCGATCGCGCAGGTCGTCCATGACCGCATCTATCGAGCGATGGCGGCGCTTCTTGAGCGTCACGGCGAAGTCGCCGCGGTTCGGCTCGGTTATCGCGAATCCTAGCTCGGTTCCGGTGCGCCGCGAGTAGGATTCCACCTCCGGCGTCTCCCGCAGCATGTCCTCCACCTTGTTCAGCAGCCGGTTGCTCTCCTGGAGCGAAGTGCCCGGCGGCGTCAGGTAGTCGAGCACGAAGGCGCCTTCGTCCATCTCCGGCATGAACCCGACCTGCAGGTGCGACCCGAAGAAGACCGTGAGGCCGACCACTGCCGCGACGGCCGCCGCCGTCGCCCACCAGTACCGCAGCGAGAACCGCAAGACAGATTCGTAGAGCTCCAGAAAGCGCTGGAAAAGTCGGCCATGCTCGCTGGCGCCGGCGCGGACCTTCAGGAACGTCGCGCAGAGGCTGGGGCTCACCAGAAGCGCCAGCGCCAGGGAGACCATCAGCGCGATCGTAAGCGTGACCGCGAGGGCTGTGAAGAACGCGCCCACGATGCCGGAAACGAGCATCAGCGGCAGGAACACGACGACGGTGGTTACCGTGGACGAGATCATCGGCGCCGCGATCTCGTTCGCGGCCGCGGCGACGGCATCGGCGGACGAGGCGCCGTGCGCGAGGTGCCGGAAGACGTTCTCCACGACCACGATCGCGTCGTCGATCACGAGGCCCGTGCCGACCGCGAGCGCGCCGAGGGTCATCAGGTTGAGCGTCAAACCGGACAGGCGCATGAGCAGAAACGTGATGAGCACCGTGGCGGGAATGATGATCGCCGTGACCGCCGTCGCGCGCAGGTTGCCGAGGAAGAGCAGCAGGACGACGACTGCGAGTCCCGCACCGATCAGCACGGCGTCGCGCACGCTGGTGATCGCCTCGCCGATGAGTGCGGACTGATCGTAAAAGGGCGCTATCCGCGTGCCTGCGGGCAGCGTCGGCTCCATCGCGGCAAGCTCCCGCCGTACGGCCTCCGACACGACGACGGTGTTGGCGTCCGGCTGCCGCACGATGTTCAGCAGCACTGCCTCCGCGCCATCTGCCGTGACGATCGTCGTCTGGTCCTGAACGCCGCGCTGGATCGTCGCAACCTCGTCGAGCGTGATCGGAATACCGCCGCGCGTGGCGACGACGAGCCGCTTCAGCCGATCCGGATCGCTGGTGTCGCCCGTGACCAGCGCCTGGTACTGCTGGAAGCGCCGATCCAGTCTGCCGACCGAACGGACCTGGTTCGTCTGCGATATCGCCTGCTCGACGTCCTGAAGTGAGAGCTTGAACGCCGCCAGCCGCGCGGGGTCGGCGGTCACCTCGATCTCCGGCACGCGCCCGCCCTGGATCTCCACGCGCGCAACGCCGGGGACGCGAGTCAGGCGGGGCAGCAGCGTGTAGGTCGCGAGGCTCCAGAGCTGGTCCTGCGCCAGCGATTTCGAGCGGAGCGAGAGGCCGAGAATGGGGAACACCGTCGGGTTCATCCGCTCGGCGGAGACTTCCGTGCCGGGGGGAAGCTGCTGCCGAACCTGGTTCATGCGCGCATTCACGAGCTGCAGCGCCGCCGGAATGTCGGTGCCCCAGTAGAAGTCGATCGATATCTCAGTCGCGCCACGCTGGGTCTTGGACCGGATGTGCGAGACGCCCGCAATCGTGGCGATTGCCTGTTCGAGGGGACGCGTAATGGTCGCCTGCATCATGCGCACGGGCCTGTCGCCGGATTCCGCGATCACCATCACGCGAGGAAAGGAGACGTCCGGAAGGATTGAGACGGGAAACGAGCCGATCATCCAGGCGCCGATGGCGCAGAGAGCGATCGTCGTAAAGAGAATCGCCTTGAGATGGCCGGTGGCAAAGCGGCTCAGCTTCACTTGGGAGCGTCCGTCTCGGCGCTGGCAGATGCCTCCGCGGCCGGCTTCACCTTCGCCCCGTCCGAAAGCTCATACTGGCCCAGCCGGATCACCGTCTCGCCCAGCGAGACGCCCTTGGTGATCTCGACATTGCCGTCCTGCTCCGTGCCGACCACGACCTCGACCTGGTGCGCCACGTTGGACTGGTCGACGACGAAGACGACCGGCTTGCCCTCGTGGCTGACGATCGCCTGCTTCGGCACGGTGACCGCGTTTGGATGCGTCCGGACGATGATTTCAGCGGTCGCAAAGGCCCCCGTCCGCAGTGCGCCGCGCGCGTTCGCGACCGCAAGCCGGACGGTGAGGAGGCTGGTTTGCGGGTCGACCTGGCCCACCGAGAGGACGCTCGCCGCGAAGATTCGGCCCGGCGCGTCCGCCGACGTAACGCGCGCAGGCATGCCGGCCCGCACCGTTCCGGCGTACTGCGGCGCGATCCCGGCGATCAGGTTGAGCGGCCGGTCCGCGCCGATCTCCAGGATGGTCGTCGTCGTGTCCGCCATGTCGCCCGGATTGAGCGCGCGCCGCGTCACGATGCCCGGAAGCGGTGAGCGGACTTCGGCGTAATCGGCGAGGGTGCGGGCCGCTGTCAGGTCGGAAGCCTTCGCCGCCGCCTGCTGCTGCGCCGCCCGTGCGTCCTGCCGCTTCACCGCGACCTGTTCCGCGCTCTGCTGGGCCTGGCGCAGGCCGGCCTGCGCCTGGGCGACCTTGGCATTGCCGGAGATCTCGGCCTGCGCAAGCGCCTGCCGGGCCTGCCGTACGCGCAGCTCGGCCGCGCGCAGATCCTCCGACCGCGCGCCTGCCCTAAGGAGGCTGAGCTGCTGCGAGGCGATCTGGAGCGCGGAATCGGCCACCGTCAGCGCGGTCTGCGCGTCGTCAAGCTGCCGCTTCGCGTCGATGCCACGCCCGTACAGGAACTTGACCCGGTCCAGCTCCGTTGCCGCCCGATCGCGCGTCGCCCTCGCCTGACTCTCGCTCTGCTCCGCCTGCGCGATCTCCTGCGGCCGCGCGCCGGCCTTCGTTTTCGCCAGGTCGGTCTCCGCCGACTGTACGGCGGTCTGGGCCTGCTCCACGCCGGCCTGCCGGTCGATCCTGGCCGCTTCGAGCGCCAGGCGCGCCATGCGGACGGCGCCCGCCTGCTCTACCGAGGCCGCGGCGGCCGCCAGCTCGGCGGATCGCGCCTGCGCGGCGGCTGCGCGCTCGGCCGCTGCCGCGCTCTGCGCCTGGGCGCGCTGCTGCCGGTTGTCGATCACGGCCAGCAGCTCGCCGACATGGACGCGGTCGCCCTCGCGCACGTTAATCGCGACGATGCGGCCCGGAATGGAGCTGGCGATATGTGCGCTCGCGCCCTGGCCGGCCGCCATCACGCCCTGCGCCGCAACCGTATCCTCGACCAGTCCGGTCTTCGCCTTCACCGTCTCGACGGCCACCGGCTCGGCAGATGCATCCTCGGCGGCCGGCGCCGCCGGCTTCCTGCACCCGCCAAGCATCACGCCCGCGAGCGCGCCGATCACAACGAACACTCCGGCCCGCGCCCGAAGCGCCGCCCCAGACACATTTCCCTGCCCGAACACCGGAACACCGGAATACCCGAATACCCGAATACCCGAACACCCGACCACCCGACCACCGGAAGACCTGAATGCCCGAACACCCGAACGCCAAACACCCAACACCCAACGCCAAATACCCGCCGCTCCCCGCCGCGCTCTCCTCATGGCAGCCGCCCTCCCACCGCGCGCTCGAGGGCGGCGAGCGCAATGTTGTAGTCCGCCAGGGCGCGCGCATAGTCGGTCTGCTCGCTGCGGTAGACCTGCTGCGCGTCGAGTAGCTCCAGGAATGTGTTTGCGCCCCGGCTGTAGCCGAGCTGCGCCAGGTCGACCAGCTCCTTCGAGGTCGCGAGCCGATCCGCCTGGAATGCCTCGACCGCGGCGCGCGCGGCGGCCAGATTCCGGTAGGCCGTGTCGACCTCCAGGAGCGCCGTCCGACGCGTCTCCGCGATCACGGCCTCCTGCTCCGCGACCGCGGCCCGGGCGCTCGCGGCGTCTGCGCGAATGCGTCCGAAATCGATAAGCGGGAAAACGAAGCCGGCGCGCAGCGTGTTGCCGCCGACCGTTGGGTCGATGTAGGAGTGGCGGGCCTCAACGACCAGGTCCGGCTGGGTCTGCGCGCGGACGGCGTGCAGTGCGGCAATCCGGCTGGCGCGGGCGCGGTCTGCCGAGCGTAGATCGGGCCGATTGGCTGCGGCGAGGGCGCGAAGAGCGCCCAGGTCGAGCGTGGCCGGTGCGAATCCGAGCGGGTCGGCCAGGGCGAGAGGCTCGTCCGGCATGAGGTGAAGGAGGCTGGCGAGCGTCGCGAAGCGGTTTGCCCGCTCGGCGGTCGCGGCTGCGAGCGCCTGGTCGGCCCGGCTCTGCTCGACCCGGCTGCGCATCACCTGCGTACGGGGGACGTCGCCGGCCGTGAACTGGATTTGCGCCGCGTCCGCGAACTTCTTCGCGTTCTCCGCGGCAGCCTGGGCCAGCTTCAGGGCCGCATCCGCTCGGGCGGCCTCGAAGTAGGCCGACTTGACGGCGTAGGCCAGATCCGCGAGCGCCTCCTCGCGATCGAATTGGGCCGCCTCCTTGTCCGCCGCCGCGCCGCGAACTCGCTGCCGGCGCTTGTCCCCAAGCTCGATCGTCTGCGATAGAATGTAGTCCTCGTCGTCGCTGCCGGCGTCCTTTCCGGCGTGGCCGCCGAAGTTAGCCTGAGGGTTGGGCAGCGCCCCGGCGCCCGAAAGCCGCGAAGAGGCCCCCACCACGCGCGCATCGAACTGCCGTAGCACAAAGCTCCGCTGGCGCGCGAGCTCCAGCGCCGCCTGCAGGCTTAGCGAGCGCGGTGCGGTCGAAGGCGGGGCAGCCTGGTCCGGCCGGGAGGAGGCAGGCTCGGCAGGCGGACTCTCGGCCGGCGGCGCGCTGCATCCGCTGGCCATGCGCCGCGCGCCGGTGTCGGCAGCGGACTGGCACGATGGGGGCCGGACATCCTGAACGCACGTCTGGCCGGAGCAAGCCAGCCCGCAGGCGAGTAGCGCGATCGCGAGCGGCGCGGAGATTGTCGGCACGGCAAGCCGGACTGGCACGGAGAAAGGCGCTCCTATCGGATCGGGATTGCGGCGAAGACGCTCGGCTCGCATAACTGTGACGATGTCGCGGACGGCCCCGGACTGAGAATCTTCTGAGAAGCAGCCGCCTGGTTAGTCTACCTTTCAAGCGGTGGACCTGTACGTGGCCAGGCTCTCGCGCACCCAAAGCCCGCTCCGGGACCATGCAAAGTGAGGCCTCCCGCACGTTGCGACCGGAGGCCTCGGTGGTCCGTATGTGGTCGGGCGCGCCCGGGGCGCGCCCGACCATCGATTCGATTCCCGTGATGTATACGTGCGGTGATGCCAGCGCATCGACTGCAACTGCCGTCGGTCTGAACGTGATGGCGTCGCCTTCAGGCCACACTACGCCGGCAACCTCCTCACGAGGTATCCGGCGCAGCGCGTGATAGGCGGGGTACACCGGCAGGAGGGCCGTCTTCTGCGTGCGGAACCGATTGACCTCGCTCTTGTCTTGAAAGGCTCGGATTCCGTTCAGTAGCTCAATCCGCCACGGCTGGCGAAGCATACCCGGCTCCCTTCGGCGTCCCTCCGGTGTCTGTACGCCTCGCTATAAGTCTGGCAGCGAAGCGGGCGACCGCGGTTCGCCGGCGCAAGCGCGATCAACGTCGCCAGCCTCGCGGCC
>Ga0070735_10005624_pt1 | contig 10357 bp, 12 predicted proteins | sample Coa_R1_FD_66443 | JGI IMG/M metagenome (GOLD analysis project Ga0070735, IMG submission 66443) | Surface soil microbial communities from Centralia Pennsylvania, which are recovering from an underground coalmine fire - Coalmine... | ecosystem: Environmental > Terrestrial > Soil > Unclassified ... | reverse complement strand
CGTCCAGCATTACTCCGGAAAGCTTGCCGATTTCGAGTTGAACGCGAACGATCCGCGCGCTACCAAATCGATCGGATATAGCCTCGATGACACTCTCAGTGATTGCGAGCTCGTGCATGCTTCAAGAGACCCCGGGTTTTAAGGCACGCACTAAATCTCCACACCAGCCCGCGCGGTTCTGCAAGCGCACGCGTCGATCAGTCGGAAAGAAGGTCAAATTCGATGGTGGCTTATTGAGCGCAAATCTCGCATTCGGCATCGATTCGAACAGCATGCCGCTTGAAAGACCCGTGTGCTGATGCGAAAGCTTATGCGGGTCGCGGAGGTCAGCGATGAAATCCACCCTCACCAAGTCGGCGGAAATTCGCGCGCGTCTAAGTCATCCGATAATCGACTCCGACGGACACATCGCGGAGTTTGAGCCCGCGCTGTTCGACTACCTCGAGCGCGAGGGCGGCGCGGCGCTGGCAGATCGCGTTCGCCGGCTGGTCCTGCAGCCTCCCTGGTATCGCGCGACGCCGCAAGAGCGGCTCGCGAATCGCATCCCGCGTCCGACCTGGTGGGCGCATCCCTCGCGCAACACCCTCGACCGCGCGACCAGCTCGCTGCCGCGCCTGCTGCATCGTCGGCTCGACGACTTCGGCCTCGACGTCGCGATCATCTATCCGAGCATGGGTCTCTTCCCAATTCATTTCGAGGAGACCGAAGTGCGCCTCGCAATGTGCCGCGCGTTCAACCGGATGCAGTCCGACATTTTCCGCGAGTATCGCGACCGTCTGATTCCGGTCGCGATCATTCCGATGCATACGCCGGCCGAGGCGATGGCGGAACTCGACTACGCGGTGAACACATTGGGCTTCAAGGCAATCGTGATGCCGGCCTACGCGCGCCGGGCGATCGAGGGAGCCGCGAGGAAGAATCCCGAGCTCGCGCGCCATGCGCTGTGGTTCGACAACTTCTGCATCGACAGTGCCTACGACTACGATCCGGTGTGGGCCAAGTGTCTGGAGCTCAAGCTCTCACCCACCTTTCATTCGCCGACGTCGGGTCTGAACACGCGCGCGACAGTATCGAATTTTGTATACAACCACATCGGGCATTTCGCCGCCGGCGGCGAGGTGATCTGCAAGGCGCTGTTTCTTGGCGGAGTGACGCGCCGCTTCCCCGCGCTGCGGTTCGCATTTATGGAGGGCGGCGCGGCATGGGCCTGCACGCTCCTCAACGATCTCGTCTCGCATTGGTCGAAGCGCAACCGCGAGGCGCTGGCGCACCTCGATCCGGCCAATCGCGACGACAATCTGATGCGCCAACTGTTCGAGGAATACGGCGGCGAGTATGGCCCGCGAATCCTCGCGCGGATGGGGCAGGATCGCTCCTATCTGATGTGGAGCAATCCGGAGGATTCCGCCGACCTCGACGAGTTTGCGCGATGCGCGATCGCGAGCAAGGCCGATATCGGCGAGCTGTTCGTGCCGAAGTTCTTCTTCGGATGCGAGGGCGACGACCGCATGTCGGCGCTCGCTTTCGATGCGCGGATGAATCCGACGGGCGCGAAGCTCAACGCTATCTATAGTTCCGACATCGGTCACTTCGACATTCCCGACATGCGCGACGCGGCCGAGGAAGCCTACGAGATGGTCGAAGACGGGCTGATCGGCACCGACGATTTCCGCGCCTTCGTTTTCACCAATCCGATGCGCGCGAAGACCGATTTGAATCCGGATTTCTTCAAAGGCACCCGGGTCGAGGAGGCGGTTGCATCGATGCTGAACGCGAATCGAAAGGACACTTAGCGTTTGTCAATGATCACGTCATGAGCATCGAACATCGGATGGACCTCTTCCGCCACTCGTCGTCATCCGCAGAGATGGTGCGGGCCATCGAGGTGCTCGTACGGCGAAGCTCCGCCGATGAACTTCGACTGAGCTTTCGCCTCGAGGGAGACATTTCGCGAATCCTGATCAGGCCGCCGCGCGATGGCACCGAGCTATGGCGTCATACCTGCTTCGAAGCATTCGTCGCGAGGGAAGGGCAGCAGGCGTACCATGAGTTCAACTTCGCGCCGTCGGGAGAATGGACGGTGTACGCGTTCCGCAGCTATCGCAGTGGAAGCATCGTGACGAACGAAACGATGCGCCCGGACATTGTGATTCGCTCGACGGACAGCCGACTGGAGGTGGACACCGTTGTGCACCTCGATGCGCTGTCCGCTGTCCATCCGCGTGCCGCGCTACGCCTCGGGCTGTCGGCGATCATCGAGTCGAGCGAGGGGCTTTCGTACTGGGCGCTTCGCCATCCGGCCGCCAAGCCAGATTTTCATAACGCGGAAGGATTCGCGCTGCGGCTTGGGCCTCACGCGTGAAGCACGCACAACCACAGGGCCTGAGCCGGCGGCGCGTGCAGCAGCTCCTAGCGAAGGCGAAGCATGAGCACTCCGCCGCTAATCGAATCGAGGTTCTCTCGCGCCAATTCATTGGACATCGCTACCAAGAAAATCCGCTGATGGGGTCGGCCCACTCAGCCGAAGTGTTCACCGCGTCATTCGATAGCTTCGATTGCGTCACGTACATCGAAACGGTGCTGGCGCTCGCGCGCGCCGACAGCGTCGAGGACTTCGTCGAGTGGCTGCGAAAGATTCGCTATGATCAAGGTCGCATCGAATGGCGACGGCGCAATCACTATATGACCGCGTGGATTCGCAACAATGAACGTCAAGGAGTAATCAGTCCGGTTTCCGTGCCGGCTGCACCGATCGTCAGCAGGGAACGTGTTCTAAATGTCCTACCTGGACTCGCGGCACAGCGGACTCGCGTGCGATGTGTGCCGAAGGCGGCGATGCCGCGCCTCAAACCGCATCTGCAAAGTGGTGATTTCATTTTCTTTGTATCGACACGCAAAAATCTCGATGTGTTCCATGCGGGGATCATCGCGCGCGACGGCGAAAAAGTTTTCCTGCGGCATGCGTCGCGCAGCAAGGGTGCCGTCGTCGAAGAGGAGCTGAACGAGTTTCTCAAGGCGAATCGGATGGCGGGCGTCATCGTCATGCGCCCGATGGTGCCGACGCGAATTTCGGCGCGCGGCTAAGCGACGACGCGGCGGGGTGGAGCGTGAACATCGTTTATCCAAAGGACTACTCCTCGACGAGTATTCAGGCACTCCTCGACGCGGCCGATTCCCACGTCATTTTCATTGGCGATCCGCGTGTGAATATCGAGCCCGGCCCGCGGATGTTCGATCGGATGGCGCAGGTTCTTCGCGACACCAACTGCGGATGGGTCTATGCCGACGCAGCAGGCCATCCGCGCATCGACTATCGACGTGGGAGCATCCGCGACGGGTTTGCCTTCGGTCCGATCGTTGGTGTGTCCGTTCGGGCCGCCCGTAAGTCAGGCATCGACAGCGGCTGGCAGTGGGGAGGATTCTACGACCTGAGGCTGAGGATCTCGGAAAAGCACGCCATCGTGCGGATTCCCGAGCCGCTCTACAGCGCATCGGCGATCGATGCGCGATCGGCGGAGCAAAAGCAATTCGATTATGTCGATCCGCGCAATCGCGAATACCAAATCGAGATGGAACGTATCGCGACGGCGCATCTCAAACGAATCGGCGCATGGCTGCCGCCGCACTTCGAGAAAGCTCCGGCCGCGGCGGAAACTTTTCCGGTAAAAGCCAGCGTCATTATACCGGTCAGGAATCGCGAGCGCACAATTCTCGACGCCGTTCAAAGCGCCCTCGTCCAGAACGCCGATTTCGAATTCAATGTGATCGTCGTCGATAACCATTCGACGGACCGCACTACGGAGCTCCTGCGCGGTATCAATGATTCGCGTCTTAAGCACATCGTCCCTGTACGGCGCGACCTCGGCATCGGCGGATGCTGGAACGAGGCGATTTACTCAAAGGAGTGCGGGCAGTACGTCATCCAGCTCGATTCCGATGACCTGTACGTCGATAGCGGCGTCCTGCGCCGGATCGTTGCAGAACTTGACGCCGGACCTTACGCGATGGTCATCGGCTCCTACACGATGGTGGATTTTTCGCTGAAAGAAATTCCGCCGGGCCTCATCGACCATCGCGAGTGGAGCCGCGAGAATGGAAAAAACAATGCGCTGCGCATCAATGGTCTTGGCGCACCGCGCGCATTCAACACCTCGGTTCTGCGCCGTATCGGATTTCCCAATGTCAGCTATGGCGAAGACTACGCCGTCGCGTTGCGCATCAGCCGCGACTACGAGATTGGCCGGATCTACGAGTCCGTCTATCTTTGCCGGCGATGGGAGGGCAACAGCGACAGCGCCCTGCCGCTCGAGGTCGCGAATCGTTACGATCAGTACAAGGACTGGCTCCGAACTATCGAGATTCAGGCTCGAATGGCGAGATGATTCATGAAATAGAAGACCTCTTTCGACGCCAGGTGTCGGCATGGCCGCTGCTCGCGAAAGGGATTGACGGCCTCGCGCGGGCGAGTACGCGACGAATACGAATCGATTGGTACGACGTCTTCGTCCGTCACATTCCCCATCGCGTGGCCAGTACGACGGCGCCCGTCGACCGCGAGTCGCTTGCGCAACGCCCTTGCTTTTTATGTGCTGAAAATCTACCGATCGAGGAAGAAGGTGTGCCGTTCGACCAGGACTTCACGATCTACTGCAATCCGTTTCCAATTGTGGAGCGTCATCTGACGATCGCGCATCGCGAGCACGGCCCTCAGCGCATCGCGGGCCAGTTCGAAACGATGCTGGACCTTGCCGCATCCCTGCCCGGATATTTCATCATCTATAATGGCCCGGAGTGCGGCGCCTCCGCGCCGGACCACATGCACTTTCAGGCGGGCTCGCGAGGTTTGTTTCCGATCGAGAAGGATACCGCTGGACTTAATGATGTCACCGTTCCGATCTACTCAAGGAATGTGTTCATGCTTCGTGGGCGCGATCGATCTGCTTTGATCGATCGAATGGATCGCGCCATCGAGCTGCTCGCGGAGACGACGGGACGGCAGCCGGAACCGATGGTCAACCTCGCGGTGTTTCAGGAGAATGAGGAGTGGATTACCTATTTGTTTCCCCGAGGAAAGCATCGGCCGGAGGTCTTTTATACTGGCGAGTTGACCGTCAGTCCGGCATCGATCGATTTATGCGGAATATTTGTGGTACCGCTGGCGCAGGATTTCGAAAAAATCTCGGGTGACGCAATCGCGGCAATTTTCCGCGAGGTCACTCTACCCAATGATCAGTTTCGGGAGGTCGCGGCGAAGCTGGAGCGTGAGCGTTGAACGTTTCCGTAGGGCTGATTGAAGGACCATCGGCCGCCGAAGTCGAATTGAAGGGCGCGTTCACGGATACATCCGGTAAGCCCTATGCGTCCGGGCGCCACCGATTCGATTCCGAAATTACTCTTACTCCGTCGGACCCGGCATCGTGCGCCTTTGCGCTGGACGACGTCACGATCGGAATCGGATTTCATTGGGAACGCAAGGAGCGCCAAGTCTTTCGCGGCGCCCTTCGCCTCTTAAGGCGCGACACCGGGCTGACGATCATCAATGATGTTCCGCTCGAAGAGTACGTCACCAGCGTGATTTCATCCGAGATGAGCGCATCCTGTCCGCTCGAAATGCTGAAAGCTCACGCGGTGATTTCGCGCAGCTGGCTGTGGTTCCCCAAAGCGAATCCACCTCCCATCGCGAGAGGGCAAGCGCTCGATGCTCACGAGATCATTCGCTGGTATGGCCGCGAATCGCATCCCGATTTCGATGTGTGCGCCGACGACCACTGTCAGCGCTATCAGGGCATAACCAAAGCGTTCTCTCCCGCGGCGGCCCAAGCGGTTGTCGCGACCACCGGCGAGTTTCTCCGTCACAATGGCGCTATCTGCGACGCGCGATTTTCCAAGTGCTGTGGCGGAATGACCGAGCGCTATGCGACCGCCTGGGAGGACCAGAACATTCCATATCTAGAATCTATCTATGATGGTCCGCTGCGATCCGCCGCCGACGATCCCGAAACGTGGATTCGTTCGCGCCCACCCGCTTACTGCAATACCGATGATGTCGAACTTCTCGCGCGCGTGCTTCCGGGTTTCGATCAAGAGACGCGCGATTTCTATCGATGGCGGGTCGCGTACACACCCGAGGAACTCGGCGATCTAGTCAAATCAAGGCTCGGCGCGGATCTGGGTCCAGTTCGTGACCTCCAGCCGCTCGCGCGCGGACCTTCGGGCCGAATCTATCGGCTCAAGATTATCGGCGAGCGCGACTACATCATCATCGGTAAAGAACTCGAGATTCGCCGCGCCTTATCGCGTACGCATCTGTACAGTTCCGCATTCGTCATGGACAAGGAGTCCGATCGCTTCGTCTTGCGCGGCGCCGGATGGGGCCACGGGGTTGGCCTATGCCAAATCGGCGCGGCAGTTATGGCGAATGCCGGCAAGACCTACATAGAAATCTTGCAGCACTACTACCGTCAGACCACCGTCAGTGTTTGACTTGCCCGTCGCGCGCGCTCATTTGGATCTCTTCGCGGTACTCGGGCGGCTCCAGCATGGAAGTTGGACGCTGAAGCGACATCGCGCTACTAACAATCCAGCATTTGAAGCGAAATTTGTCTAATGAAACCAGCGCGGACATACTCCAACGGGTACTTGATCGGATGGTGGAGATTCCGGATTGCTTCGGACCGGAAGGAAAATGCTTTGCGCTTGAGCGACTTCGCCGCGGCGACCGATCGCTCAATGGAGCTGCACGATGAAAACTGACATCAGCACCAATGGCCGAGGGCGCAGTGCCGAGGGCCTGCGCGGACTCGTCGACGAGAAGACCGGCCGCCTCGATCCGCTCATTTACTGCGACCGCGAAATATACGAATTGGAACTCGATCGCGTCTTCGCACGCTCGTGGCTGTACCTATGTCACGAGAGCCAGCTTAAGAAGCCGGGCGATTTCTTTTCCACCTATATGGCGGAAGATCCGGTTCTCGTGGTGCGTCAGAAGGATGGTTCGTTGCGCGCGTTTCTCAACCAGTGCCGTCATCGCGGGATGCGCATCTGCCGCGCCGACTGTGGTAACACGCGCGCGTTCACCTGCTCCTATCACGGTTGGGGTTACGATCTCGGTGGCAATCTCGTCTCCGTTCCGCATGAGGCGGACGGCTATTGTAACGAAATCGACAAGAGCCTGTGGGGCCCGCTGCAAGTACCTCGCATTGAGAGCTACCACGGCCTCGTCTTTGGCACCTGGAATGAAGATGCACCGAACTTCCGAGAATACCTGGGCGATATGCGCTGGTACTTCGACGGCTACTTTGATCGGACCGCGGCCGGTACTGAAGTGATCGGCGGCATGCATCGATGGGTCCTGCAGTGCAACTGGAAGTTCGCCGCCGAGCAGTTCTGCTCCGACATGTATCATGCGGACTTCAGCCACATCTCCGCACTGATCGCGCAACTGCCGGAAGGCGTAGACCCCGCGATGGGACGGCTGCCGACCATCGGAAAACAGTTCAGCTCGCGCAATGGACATGGGACCGGATTTTTCACCGAAGCCGGTGACTCGGTCGGGAGCATCAACGGTCCGGTCGCCGGACGATGGTATCAGGGGACGCATCAGCAGGAAGCGATCGCGCGTCTCGGTGAACCACGCGGCTCGCAGATTTTCGGCGGACATATGACGGTGTTTCCAACCTTTTCATTTTTGCCGGGCATTCAGACCTTGCGCGTATGGCATCCGCGCGGTCCCGGCGAAATCGAGGTGTGGGCGTGGGCACTGGTCGATCGTGACGCACCGCCCGAGGTCAAGAATGCGGTTCGCCTCGGCGTGCTGCGCACTTTCAGTGCTGGCGGAATTTTCGAGCAGGACGACGGCGAGAACTGGCTCGAGATCCAGAAAGTTTTGCGCGGCTACAAGGCGCGTCAACAGAAGCTCAACCTCGCGATGGGACTCGGTCACGCTCGCACCGACCACGACCGCTTCCCGGGCAAGATCAACAACGTTTATGGCGAAGAGGCGGCGCGCGGATTTTATCGCCAGTGGGCCGAAATGATTTCTACCGAGGTGCGATCATGAGTGCGGCACCACCGGTCAACCGAAGTGATTCGCAGGGCGAGACGCGTGCCTCCAGCGCCGAGCGTGTCACGCCCGAGTTGCAACAGGAAATTGAGCAGTTCCTCTATCATGAGTCGCGCGTGCTCGATGAGCGTCGCTTCGAGGAATGGTACGCCCTGCTCGCCGACGACATCCATTACTTCATGCCGACCCGCTACAACCGCCTCAAGCGCGAGGCCGACAAGGAATTCTCCGGGCCTAATGACGCCGCGTTCTTTGACGAGGACAAGCGCTCGCTCGCGCAGCGTATTCGGCGGCTCAACACCGGAATGGCGTGGGCCGAGGATCCGCCGTCGCGCACCCGTCACATGGTGAGCAATGTGGTTGTTCGCCCGCGCGGCAACGAGGAATATGAAGTGGACTGCTACTTCATGGTCTATCGCTCGCGGCTCGAGCGCGAGGTCGAGATGTTCGTCGGGATGCGTCATGACATTCTGCGCCGCGCGAACAACGCGGCCGGTTTCATGATCGCGGGGCGCACCATCATCCTCGACCAAGCGGTGCTGATGGCCCGCAATCTCAGCTTCTTCTTCTAGAGGATACCTAGCGCCATGCCGTGGAAGAAAGTTTGCCGCACCGACGAAATCGCGGACCAGTCCGCGCTCAAAATCAAGGGCGACAATCCGATCGCTGTGTTCCGCGTCGGCAACGAATTCTTCGTCACCGATGACACCTGCACGCACGCGAAATTCTCGCTCGCGGACGGTTACATCGAGGGCGATGAGGTGGTGTGCGCGCTGCACGAGGCGCGCTTCTGCCTGCGCACCGGAAGAGTGCTGACACCGCCGGCGACCGTTCCGTTGCGGACGTATCCAGTGCGAATCGAAGGCGGGGAAGTTTTCATCGAGCTTGCATAGAAAGGATCAGGAGACCGCTATGGGATGGCTTGAAGGAAAAGTCGCGCTGGTCACCGGAGGCGCCTCGGGACTCGGGCGTGCGATCGTCGAGCGCTTTCTCGACGAAGGCGCGCGCGTTGCGATTCTCGACCGCTCGCGCGAGCGCAGCGAGGAAATTGCGCAGCGGCTCGGCCCTAATGTCGCCGCGACGATCGGGGACGTCACGGTGCCCGCAGACAATCATCGCGCGGTCGACGACACCATCAAGCGCTTCGGCCATCTCGATTGCTTCGTGGGCAATGCCGGCATCTGGGACTTCAACATGTCGCTGGCGGACTTGCCCGACGCTCACATCGGCGACGCATTCGATGAACTGTTCGGCATCAATGTGAAGGGCTACCTGCTCGGCGCGAAGGCGGCGTATCGCGAGCTCGCGAAAACGCGCGGCTGCATCATCTATACGGTGTCGAACGCGGGTTTCTATCCATGCGGCGGCGGTCCTTTATATACCGCCTCGAAGCATGCGGTGGTCGGACTGATCCGCCAGCTCGCGTACGAGCTCGCACCCAAGATTCGCGTCAATGGCGTCGCGCCCGGCGCAATCCCGACCGATCTGCGAGGGCCTCGCTCGCTCGAGATGGCGGACCGCTCGATCGCGGCAGCACCGCTTAAGGAAATGGTCGAGCTTGGGCTGCCGCTCGGCAAGCTCCCTCAGCCGCGCGACTACACGGGCTCTTATGTGCTGCTTGCGTCGCCGGAAAATTCTTCGACTGCGACTGGCGGAGTCATCGTATGCGAGGGCGGAATGGGCATCCGCGGCTTCGGCGACAACGCCGCAGGTGGCCGCGACTTATGAGGATCAACATCTTGGGCTATCGGCTCGCCTCGATGCATTAATCCTTAACCAGTCGGGAGGCACGACATGCCGCTTACAGAAGAAGGAGCCAGCAAATTCGGCAAGTCGGACCGCTCAAGCTGCACTACCACGAAGCAGGCAACGGTCCTGCGCTCATCATGATTCATGGCGGCGGCCCGGCGCTGGCGGCTGATGCAATTACCGCGAAATGTAGCCCACTTCGCTGAGCACTTTCGCGTATCCTGCCTGACCTGCCGGGCTTTGCAAAAAGGTAAGCTGAAGCTCGAAGTTGGAGTATTTGCCTTCGTGGCGAAGGCGATTCACGACCTAATGGACGCGCTCGACTTTGTCGGCAATTCGCTCGACGGCGGTACTACCTCTCAAATTCACGCTCGACTATCCTGACCGCGCGCAGCCAAGAGACCGTGTGCAATCTTGTCGGCCTCGGGCCCGGGCGGCAGGCGACAAAGCGCGAATGAGTCAGCAACTCAGAATTTGCGATGTCTCGCTGCGCGACGGCTCGCAGTTGATGAGGCATCAGTTCGCCTGCGAGCAGGTTGGATCCAT
>Ga0070735_10005621_pt1 | contig 10361 bp, 7 predicted proteins | sample Coa_R1_FD_66443 | JGI IMG/M metagenome (GOLD analysis project Ga0070735, IMG submission 66443) | Surface soil microbial communities from Centralia Pennsylvania, which are recovering from an underground coalmine fire - Coalmine... | ecosystem: Environmental > Terrestrial > Soil > Unclassified ... | reverse complement strand
GACCGGCGGGGGAAAACGATTGCCGCCTTTTGTGGGAGTGGGCGAACGATCCCCAAGTCCGGGCGGCGGCGTTTTCACCCGCGCCCATCCCATGGGAGCAGCATAAGGTTTGGTTCGCGAGTAAGATGAAAGATCCGGATTGCCGCATTTTGGTGGCGGAAGACGGCCAGGGCAAGGCCGTCGGTCAGCTTCGCGTGGACTGGCGCTCCAATGAAGACGGGCACATTGATGTGAGCCTGGCAGCCGAGTGCCGCGGAATTGGGTATGGGAGCGTGCTCATCGAACTGGGAGCAACCAGCGTTCTCGCCGAAAAAGGCGAGCGTCTTCACGCTTTCGTCAAAGTTGAGAATCAGGCTTCGCGGCACGCTTTTGAACAGGCTGGGTTCACGAGTCTCGGTAAAGAGAGTGTGGATGGGCAGCAAGCGATTCACTATCTGCGTACCAACCAGCGCGATCAAACATTAAGGAGCGACTAATGTCGCGGGCAACACAGTCAGAATTACTCGAACAGAGAATCGCCGAGAACGCCTCTTCTCAAGAGATCGATCTGGCCACCTGGATTTTCGAGCGGGTGCGTGTGAGGCACGGAGATCAAATATTGGAGTTGTGTTGTGGCACTGGCGGTCAGACTCTGCCACTGCTTGACCGCGTGGGCGATGATGGCCGCGTGGTCGCACTGGATGTTTCCAAAACGGCACTCGCTACGCTTGCCTCCAAAGCTGGAGCCCGCAGTCGTAACCTCATTTGCGTCGAGGGGACGCTCGAAGATTTTTCGTCTTCACTCTGTCGGGCCGGAATTCAACAGGATCGTTTTGACCTGGTGTTTTGCGCTTACGGCCTCTACTACAGTCGCGATGCTCAGCGAACATTGGCAGATGCCCGATCCAGGCTAAAGCGCGATGGCCGGATCGTGATAGTGGGTCCGTTCGGTCCCAATAACAAACCGCTGTTCGACTTGGTGCGCGCCAGCGGCGCGACGATCTCAGAGGCTGTTGTCTACTCGAGCGAGGCATTCATGCTGCAGGCGGTTTTGCCCTGGGGAGCGCAAAACTTCGAGTCGACGTCTGTCCACACGATGGTGAATCCGGTGCGATGGACCACGCCAGAACGAGTGCTGAATTACTGGCAGAACACGACTTTCTATGATCCCGGAAAATGTTCAGAGTTCGAAAGGCTGGTGCGGCTTCATTTTGCGGACCATCCAGTCTTCGTGAATCAGAAGTGGGTCATGCTGGCGGAGATGAGCCATGGACGAGCCTAGCCGCGTACTCGTCGTCGCGGCCCATCCCGACGACGAGGTTCTTGGTTGTGGCGGGACTGCGGCTCGTCTGGTGGCAGAGGGTCATGAAGTTCACTTTGCGATCCTGGGTGAAGGTATGACTTCGCGGCATGCTCAGCGGTCCGATGCGGACCGAGTCGAGTTAACAAGGCTGCATCAGCAAGCGCATGCAGCGGCGGAGAGAGTAGGTGTGAAGAATGTAGTGCTGCACAAACTGCCCGACAATCGTCTTGACACGGTGCCTTTGTTGGAGGTCGTGAAGATCATCGAAGAGCTCGTCGATCGGGTTAAGCCTGAAGTCGTGTACACGCATCATGCCGGGGATCTCAACATCGACCATGGAGTGATCCACCGGGCAGTTCTGACGGCCACTCGTCCGCTGCCAGGTCAGCCGGTGCTTGAGATCTATGCGTTTGAAGTGCCATCTTCCACGGAGTGGGCTTTTCAACAAATCGAGCCATCCTTTCGGCCAAATGTTTTCGTCGACGTTACGCGAACCATTGAGGCAAAGATTGCGGCGATGGAATGCTATGGAACCGAGGCCCGCAAGTTTCCGCACCCGCGATCGCCAGAGGCATTGCGAGCCATATCTGCGCGCTGGGGTAGCGTGGTCGGATGCCAAGCGGCTGAGGCCTTCGAACTGGTACGTTCTATTCGACGCCAACTGGATTGAGCATGCCAGTCGAAATCAGAATTGGTCAGCGTTTAGTCGGGCCGGGACATCCGGTATACGTGATCGCAGAGGTCTCAGCCAATCATCATCAAAAGTTCGACGAGGCGGTGAAGATCATCCACGCAGCGAAAGCCGCCGGTTGTGACGCCGTTAAACTGCAGACTTACACTGCCGACACCATTACGATCGCATGCGACCGCGATCCATTTCGAGTCGGCGGGGGAACGCTATGGGATGGGCGACTGTTGCACGACCTCTATGCCGAAGCGTACACCCCTTGGGAATGGCAGCCCAAGTTGAAACAGGTGGCCAATGATCTGGGTCTCGATTTGTTCTCTACGCCCTTTGACGATACCGCGGTGGATTTTCTCGAGGGAATGAACGTCCCGGCGCACAAGGTGGCCTCGTTTGAGCTAGTGGACATCCCGCTGATTGAGAAAGTGGCAAAGACGGGGAAGCCTTTGATCATGTCCACGGGAATGGCGACGGTGGAAGAAATCGAAGAGGCCGTTCAGTCCGCTCGTGAGGCAGGTGCCACGGAGATCGCGCTACTGAAGTGTTCGAGCGCCTATCCAGCATCGGCGGAGGAGATGAACCTCCGCGCTATTCCAGAGTTAACGCGGCGTTTCTCTGTGCCGGCAGGACTTTCCGATCACACAATGGGGATTGCGGTTCCTGTGGCCGCCGTGGCGCTAGGGGCGTGCATCATCGAGAAGCACATCACCCTGTCGCGGTCGGAGCCGGGTCCGGATAGCGCGTTCTCTCTGGAACCCCATGAGTTCAGGGCAATGGTGGATGCAGTGCGCATCGCCGAAAAGGCTCTAGGTCAGCCGCAGTTCGGGCCCAGCGAACGCGAAGCTAGTAGCCTCAAGTTTCGTCGTTCCTTGTTTGTCGTCGAGGACCTGCGGCAGGGAGAGGCGTTTACAAAGAAAAATGTGCGCTCGATCAGACCTGCCGACGGATTGCATCCACGGCACATCGACGAAGTGGTTGGCCGGCGCGCTACTTGCGACATCCAGAGGGGAACTCCTTTACGTTGGACGATGGTGGAACGGTAAAGATCTAGGGCGAGTTTTTCATTCATGCGAGTTCTCCTGGTTCATCCCGAAGACAACTTTAACGCTTTATGGGGGAGTGAGCATTGGGATCTGATCGTCGATCTCGGAAGGGCGCCAAAATCTTTCTACGAAACTTGGAGTCGCAGCCTGGGCTGCCGAGTCTTCAGCATCTTCGATCTCGCGATCGAGATTGACGACCTGAAGGTTTGGCGCAATCTGCTGCGTACGGGAATGGGCTGGGTGGTCGACCGCTTCGGCATTGACTGGTGGGATGTCTTAAGTCTGACGCTCCAACCCGAGTTGCAAGATATGCGGCTGGTGTCGCGCCTCGCCGAGCAGCTCCGGCAATGCGGCGAGCTAGTTGTAAGTCGCCCGTCGATAATGGCGCGCGCTCTGCATTTGCAATTGGGAGCTCCGCTCAGCGTTCGCCAGTCGAGCTTAAGGTCGCGGTTCACAACCCGCATGATGCATTACGGAGAGGCTCTCCACAATCTAAGTTTCCGGCAAGTTCGGCAGGTGGTGTATGACAAGTACGATGTGCACTACGCGTGGAGACGAAACTTTTCGACGATGCCGGCACGATCTGCCGAGCCGCTGGTTCTGTTGCCCAGCGCCTATTCCAACGTAACGAAAACTGCTTTGCAATACGCGCGATCGTTGCCCGACCAACGGTTTCTGGTGGTGTTGGCCCGCGAATCCGGGGCAGCGTCCGAGCTGCCAGCAAATGTGACCATGACGCGACTGGCAGCCTTTGCGAAACGACCAGCCGAGTTGCGTGAAGTCCAACAACTCGAGGGTTGCTGGACCCGATTGGAGCAATCGTTGCAGGAAGAGCCTGACTTCAGGCTGTCCATGCAAGTCGGTCTCTTGAGAAAAGCGCGGAACTGGTTAAGCTGGGGACTTACGGTTCGCGATGCTTGGGAAGGTGTTTTCGAGAGCCAGAGCATCGCTGGCTGTCTGAGCGCAGATGATTCGAATCCGAATACGCGAATTCCACTACTGCTGGCCCGCCATCGTGGAATCCCGACGGTCTCCTGTCATCACGGAGCACTCGACTCTTCGGCAGCGTTCAAGGCGCCCTGTTCCTCGACACGTTTGGCTCAGGGAGAGATGGAGCGGGATTATCTGGAAAGAGTCTGTGGCGTTAATGCTGGTACGATTCGCGTCGGCGCTCCGATTTCTTCCGCAGAAAACAGATTGCTCTGGAAAGACGATTCCCCGTGGATTGTTTTCTTTACCGAGCCCTATGAGGCGGGTTTCTGGCGTGCGGAAGCTGTCTATCGCGATGTATTGCCTCGGCTTTGCTCTCTAGCGCGGAAGACCGGTAAAAGGGTTGTTGTGAAGGTGCATCCGTTTGAGACTGCGCGCCAACGGCGACGGCTGGTAAAGAAGGTTTTAAACGAAGACGATCAGAAGCTCACGGTGGTTATGGAAGTGCCACTGTCGTCGGAAATTTTGAGCAAGACCTGGTGTGCGGTGACCGTGGAATCGACGGTAGCGTTGCAATGCGCAGTCGCAGGCATCCCAGCTTTTTTATGCGGGTGGATGCGGCATGCTTATTCCGGATATGCTCTGCAGTACGTGCGCTATGGCGTGGGTTACATGATGGAAAGCCCCGGGGACTTGCTGCGTATCCCCGAGATGATGGATGACGCGAGGCGGCGCGCAGAAGTGGCAGATCGCGTCGTGCAAGCAATCTCTCCTAGTGCGCTCGCCGAGATTCTGCTGCGGACGCCGGCGCGCAGTTTAGTATCTTAATTCGAAAATAAAGCGCAGATCTGCTTCAGCCCAGGTTTTGTGCCGTGGCGAGGCGAAGAATGAGGTCTTCCCATTGGGGTGCAATCCGATCCCAATCCCAATCCTTGGCCATGGTTGCACTCCGCTGCCCCATGGTCGCTCTCAAATCTGGATCACGGATCAACGTTCCCACGTGCTCGATCAGTTCCTCATCGGACCAGGCCACCAGGCCGTTGTACTCGTGGATCACAGTTGGGGCCTCGTAGAAACCGTTTAGAACGATGGGAAGGCCACAGGCGGCAGCCTCGTTGGTCACCTTAGGAACTCCCTCGGAGTAAGAAGGTAGGACGAAGAGAGACGAGTTGCGAAATTCCTCTGCTAATGGCCCAGGCTGCATCGGACCTGGGAACCGGATATTGTCCAAACCCATTTTTCTTGCCTCGGCAACGAGTTGTGGTCGCATGGCGCCATCGCCAAACCAGACAAAGTCGGCCTCTTTGTAGCGCGCCGCCAGCTGAAGGAAGGTTTGAGGGTTTTTGCGCGGCTTCACACTTCCGCAGCCGATAACACGGCAGCGCGGCGGTGGTTGGTAGCCGGCTGGGTAGAAGACGCTTGTTTCCACCCCTAGAGGCAGCCATGAAACTTTATCGCCGTACAAGAACTTGGCCACACGGGCCAAAAACGGGCTGATGGCGATGATGTGATCGGCTTGGCCGTAAAGATAGCGAATGCGTGGAAGGAAACCCTCGCAGGACGGTTCGGGAAATACGCGATGACCGACTAGATCGGAAAGCTGGCGGACGTTGTCAGCGCTGGCGGCCACACCCTCAACGGTCGTAATGACTGGAATCTTTCTCTTCAACAGGCGCCGGAGTCTGAGGCCGATTTCATCAGATCGATCGGGAACGGGATAAAAGATAGCATCGAACTTTGACTGGTACGCCACAGCCGTGCGAAGTTCGTACCAGCGAGTGGTGGAAACACGGATGGTTTCGATGCCATTGTGGCGGATGAATTCTGCCGGCTGATCGCCGCAAAGGGCAGTCCAACGGGCGCGCGGATCGCAGAAGCGCGACAACATTCCTTTGGCATTCAAATTCTGGGCGTTCGTATTGGCTTCATCCATCCATCGGGGAACGAAAACGCGAATCGCCATGCTTGATTAGTCGAAAGTCCGCGGAATCGCTTCTTGCACGCACGTGAACGCGAACGTGGATGCGCTTAACCTAAATCATCATAAACCACAAGTTCTCAACTTCGTTTTCCGTACAGAGTCAATTGCCAAGCGGCTCCGCTCTACTGCGGTGAGTAACAGAAGCTCGCTCAAGACAGAATATAATCTTCAATTCCGGCTTAACTCTCAGACGATCGGTCTTTGAAGTTGGAGTCTCCCTGGGTACAGGCGCGAACATTCTCCCACGCAAGCGGATCGGGAAGTGGGCTATTATCGGGGCTAGCAGCGTTGTTACGCAGGATGTTCCCGCCAATACGACAGCGGTAGGAATGTCATGTCGAGTGGTTCGTGATGATAGCCATCGATAGGTCTGAACTCTACTGCTTATCATGGACTCTGCAACTTGTCGTCACCAAGGTGTTCGATGATGTATCTGACGTGGTAACGAGTCTGGCGAAGTGAGACTGATTAGCCCACTACTGAGGCAGCTGGTTTACCCGACACTGTCAGCTATAGGTTATCTCCGCCCACGAAAAGGCGATGGTCAGCTTTCGATTGTGACATATCACGGCGTAGTGCCGGGAGGCTATGCCCAGCGAGATTCGGCTCTGGACGGGAATCTTGTCTCAGCCGATCACCTCCGCGCACAATTGCGCCGTCTGAAGGATCGGTATCGTGTGATTTCGCCGGAGACGTTTCTGTCCTGGTTGCGCAATCAAGAGAGATTGCCACCATATTCGGTACTACTCACTTGCGATGACGGACTGCAGAATGTCCTGACTGACATGCTTCCCGTGTTGCTGGACGAAGGCGTGCGCTGCCTTTTCTTCGTTACCGGAGCTTCGGCGAGCGAATCACGGACAATGCTGTGGTACGAAGATCTTTTTCTGCTCTTCTTGGGTGCTCCGGCTGGCAATTTTGAGGTTTCCTATGGAGGAGTTTCGATTCAAGCTGAGTTGCGTTCTGTCGAGCAGCGGCGGGCGGTTTGGTGGAACTCGGTGAAGCAATTATCGCGGCTTGATCCCGACATCCGCACCTCTTTTGTCCGATTTGCTCGTGGACAGTTCGGATTGTTGGAGCAAGACTTCGACTACGAAGGTCCCGTCTGCCGTCGTTTCGGATTACTGACCGCGACCGAACTTCGCGAAGTGGCCTCGGCGGGAATGACCATCGGAGCGCACACGCTGAGCCATCCCGTGTTGTCGCAGGCTTCGCCTGAAACGGCGTTTGCGGAAATCTCCGGCAGTAAGAGCAGGCTTGAATCCGTCCTCAATACAATGCTTTGGGCATTCGCGTATCCCTTTGGAGACGCGGAATCAGTTACTCCGCAGATTTTGGCGATGCCGGGGCGAGCAGGTTTTGAAGCCGCTTTCATGAACGATGCCGGCGGATTTGGGGCTAATTTGCCGCCTTATGCTCTGCCACGCGTGCACGTGACCGCGGAGATGCGCCTGCCAGAGTTTGAGGCTTCTGTGTCCGGCTTCCATGAGCGATTGCGCCGCGCCGGTCGGGGGGCGAGTATTGGAATGACCCGCAGGTAAAATGACTTGCCTCGATGTAGATACGAATCTTCAAACCTATGATGCGCCGAAGTGGCTGCCTTCGAATCTGCGGCCGAGATGCGTCCTGGCCGATGACCTATTCGCAGCCGAGTGTCCCTTAGGCGACAGATTGGTACTATTAACTATTCACCAAAGCTTTCGAGAAGTGAGTCGAACCTTGCGGCTTGTCCTGCTCAGAGAAATTCCGGAAGACTTGAACCTGCGTCACAGGTGGAACGCTCTCGTCATGGCTGTGGACCAGCCACAGGTCTTTTATACCTACGAGTGGTCACTGGCCGTGCACCGGGCGTACCAGGAGACCCTCGCTGCACTGCTCTTTTTGGGATACGAGGGAGAATCCTTGTGCGGAGTCGCGGCTCTTGCTACAGACAGTCAAGGAAGCCAGGTCTCTTTCCTTTGTGCCACTACGGGGGATTACTGTGATTTTCTCAGTGCGCCTGAATCCAAAGCAGCGTTTGTTTCAGCGGTTCTTAGCGAATTGAGAACGCAGGGATTCGTTCGGTTTACCCTTACCAATTTGCCCGCCGACTCCACCACGCTGGAGGTTCTTGAGAAATCATCAAAACAGAACGGGTATCACTTTTTCGCGCGCACAGCGTACCAGTGCGCTCAGGTCTGCTTGAGCCGGCTTGAACGTCAACCGGCTGGGGAAAAACTCATCTTGCCGCGTGCCAGAAAGCTGCGTCGCTCTCTAAATGCGATGGGACGCGAGGCTCCCGTGCGGTTCGAGCACGTGCGCTCGTGGAATGCCGCCGAGTCCGTTGTACCGAAATTCGCGCAGGCGCACGTTGCAAGGTTTTTGGCGACGGGGCGGATCAGCAATCTGGCCCGGCGCGACCGGCGCTTTTTCCTTCAGGAATTAGCCAAACTGTTGTCTGAGTCGGGCTGGCTGACCATCACGCAGCTGCAGTCAGAAAGCAACGTGTATGCCTGGAATTACGGCTTCCAGTTTGCCGGAAGCTGGTTTTGGTACCAGCCTACTTTCGACAGCAGTCGCGAAAAGCTGTCACCTGGACTTTGCCTTCTGGTGAAAATCGTTGAAGAGGCCGCCCAAAACCCGGCAATGAAAATCGTTGACCTCGGACTCGGCGCGGAGGAGTACAAAGATATATTTGCCAACCAGACTCGCAGGACGCTATACGTGACGCTCCATGCATCGCTTGCGCAACACGCTGGCGAAATTACGCGTTATTACGCAGCCAGCGTCGTCAAGGCTTCGCCTCAAGTTGAGAGGGTTATTCGAGCAGTCCTGGCGAAGGCACAGAAAGTCATCGGGCGAGTAAGCCGAGACGGTATATGGCCGACTCTTGGGTGGGTGACGAGGCGATTCCGCGATTCCCTGTGGTCGAGTTCCGAGGTCTGTTTTTTCGAGTGTCGAGCTGCGTTTTCCTCGGCAAACGGGGCAAGGCTAGAACGGCTCGATCTGAACCGCCTGGCAACGGCCATACAGCAACATGTTGCAGACACTTCCACCTGCGCCTACCTGATACGTTCGGCGGCTCGCTTGAATGATGATGCCGCCCAGGGCTTTGGACTGATCGATGGGGAAGGGAACTGGCTGCATTTTGCCTGGGTCGCTGCGTTTGATGGTTTTTTTCTTTCAGAATTGAACGAGAAGGTCGAGGCGCCTTCACGTGATTGCGTCATGCTGTTCGATTGTTGGACCCCTGTAGCGGTTCGGGGACACGGTTATTACGGGCAGACCGTCGGGCTGATCTCAAAACTAATGAGCGATCAAGGGAAAAGGCCCTGGATCTTCAGCGCTGCCACGAATATTGCCTCGGTGCGAGGATTGGAAAGAGCCGGATTTCAACGCCGCTATTCCCTGGTGCGTCAGCACATTCTGTGGTGGCAACGGATTAAAGGAAAAGTACCCAGGATCTGCGACAGCCTTTCCGAGGAGATATCGGCCCGCGCGTGACCGGTCATCGTATGAACGAAGAGGTCGCCCAGGAAACGCCGGCGCAGACGATTGACCGCGACACGCAGCAATTCCGGTCGCAGGTGGGACACATCTCGCGACACTCGGGGATGTACTTTGCGGGGACAATTTTTACGGGCGCCTTGGGCTATGTCTTCAAGGTATATGTGGCGCGAGTCCTGGGAGCGGAGAACTTAGGTCTGTACGCGCTGGGCATAACGCTGATTGGATTTATTGGCATCTTCAACACGCTGGGCTTGCCACAAGCAGCGGTACGCTTCGTGGCCGAGTATCGCGCCGCGGGAAAGTTCAAAGAGTTACACGCGCTATTGTGGCGTGGAGTCGCCTTGCTGCTGATCTCGAACGTGCTACTGGCTGGAATCCTGCTCAGCTTCGGCAAATTCATAGCGGTGCGCTTTTACCATTCTCAAGCCCTCGTGCGTTATTTGCCGCTGTTTGCGTTCATGATGCTTTTCAGCGTAGTGAGCACCTTCTATAACAAGGTGCTGGCCGGTTATCGCGATCTCAAGCTGAGAACTCTGATCGTAAATTTTATCGGCAGTCCGCTGAACATGTTGCTGACGGTCCTCCTGCTTTCTATGGGAATGGAACTGCGTGGATATCTTGTTTCCCAGATTGTGACAGCCGCAATCGTTTGCCTGCTTCTTTTAGCCGCCGTCTGTCAACTTACGCCACCAGAAGCTCGATTCTTTAATCAATCGGGATCTTTTCCCGGAAGAACAATATGGTCGTTTTCCGGAACAATGCTGGGAGTGGGATTCCTGGGCTTCGTCATGAGCCAGGTAGACAGGGTTGCGTTGGGCTATTACCGCGGAGCCCGCGATGTGGGCATCTATTCGGTAGCTGCGGCATTGGTGGTTTATATGCCGCTGGCATTGAATTCTGTGAACCAGATCTTTGCTCCGACTATTGCAGACCTGCACACGCGCGGGGAGC
>Ga0070735_10005618_pt1 | contig 10362 bp, 11 predicted proteins | sample Coa_R1_FD_66443 | JGI IMG/M metagenome (GOLD analysis project Ga0070735, IMG submission 66443) | Surface soil microbial communities from Centralia Pennsylvania, which are recovering from an underground coalmine fire - Coalmine... | ecosystem: Environmental > Terrestrial > Soil > Unclassified ... | reverse complement strand
AGGGGCAACCGCAAGGAAGGAAGGAGGCGGCGATGCCGATAGAGATTCAGGTGGCGCCACCTGGCATTATCATCAGCCAGGGGCGGACTTTCATGGTGACCGACGAGCGCGGGGAGATCAACCCCCGCTGCGACGAAGGGGTCTACGCGATCGATACGCGCTTCATCAGTTACTACCGGCTCTTCATCAATCGGGAGCCCTGGGTCCTGGTCGATGCCAGCCAGCTCAGTTTCTATGCGGCGCGTTTCTATCTCACGAACCCTGCCATCAGTACGGAGGAGGGTGACCTTGAGGCACATACCATTGGGCTCACGATCGATCGGCGGGTTGAAGAGGGCATCCACGAGGACTTCTACGTGGCGAACTACACCGGCAAACGGATCCGCTTTTTCCTGCAACTGGCGCTCCGCTCGGATTTTGCCGATCTCTTCGAGGTGAAAGCCAAACGTCTCGTTCAGCGCGGCAGGATGCTCACCACCTGGGATCCACAGGAGCGCAGGCTGCGCACCTCCTACGATCACCAGGATTTTCACCGCGCGGTGACCTATTGGATTCCGAACACCGACGTGGCGGTTGGGTACGCCAATGGGCGTATCTTTTTCGAGCTCGAACTCGAACCAGGCCAGCAGTGGCAGACGTGTGGCGAACTGCTGCTGGAACATGGTCAGCACATCAAACAGCCGGTGTCTGGCCACCGGGCGCCTGAGCAATTCGAAGAGCCGGTAGGGGAACTGGACGCACGCCAGGCACGCTGGCTGGAGAGCTGTCCACAACTGTTGACCCCGAATGACCACGTCTATCGTATGTATCGGCAGGCGACTGAGGACATGGGCGCCCTGCGCATCTACGACCTGGACGTCTCAGACGAGGAGTGGGTGCCCGCTGCTGGCGTGCCCTGGTTTGTCACGCTCTTTGGACGTGATAGCCTGATCGTCTCTCTTCAGAACATGAGCATTTCCACAGGATTTGCGCGTGGAGCCTTGAAACGCCTGGCCGAGGACCAGGCGGTCGCCCGCGATGATTGGCGTGATGCGCAACCCGGCAAGATCCTGCATGAAATGCGCTCTGGCGAACTGGCGCATTTCCACGCCATTCCTCATACCCCCTACTACGGCACGGCTGATGCGACCATCCTGTATCTGATCGTCCTCTCCGAAACGTACCGCTGGACGGGCGATGCCACGCTGCTCAAAGCGTATCGCCAGGCGGCTTCGAACTGCCTGCGCTGGATTGACGAGTCAGGCGACCTGGACGGGGATGGCTTCCAGGAATATCAAACCTACTCGTCGCTCGCCTACGAGAACGTGGGCTGGAAGGACGCCTTTGATGCCGTCGTGTATGCTGACGGCAGCCAGGTGAAGCAACCGAAAGGCCTGTGCGAGCTGCAGGGCTACGTCTACGATGCAAAGGTCCGCATGGCCGAAGTCTTTCGGGTGCTTGGGGACGAAGCGCGAGCGCAAGCGCTGCTCCAGCAAGCCGAGACGCTGAAACGCACCTTTAACACGACCTTCTGGATGGAGCAGGAAGGCTGTTTTGCCTTTGGGCTCGACCCGCAGAAAAGGCAGATTACGTCCATCGCCTCGAATGCAGGGCACTGCCTGTGGAGCGGGATCGCAGACCAGGACAAGGCAGAGCGCACGGCCAGGCGCCTCTTGCAAGACGATATGTGGAGCGGCTGGGGGATTCGCACCCTCTCCAGCAAGAACCCGGCCTATAACCCGTTCTCCTACCAGCGGGGCTCCGTCTGGCCCCACGACAACGGCATCATTGCCGCCGGGTTCAAACGCTATGGGCTCGCGAACGAAGCCAATCAGGTGATCCGTGGCGTGTTCGACGCGGCGCGACGCTGCCAGGCGTACCGCTTGCCGGAGGTCTTTGCGGGTGTGCAACGGAAAGGGAAAACCACGGATTTTCCTGCCCTGTATCCTGGCGGGGCCAACATCCCCCAGGCCTGGGCTTCGGGGAGTATTTTTCAGATGCTGCAGACCCTGCTCGGCTTACGTGCCGACGCTCCCCATCAGCGCCTCTACGTCAATCCAACGCTCCCGGAATGGCTGCCAGACCTCCAGGTGCAATACCTGCGCGTCGGTCCCTGCTCGTGTACCCTCCACTTTTGGCGCGAGGGAGATCGCTCACGCTGGGAGGTGACCGAAATGACGGTGGACCAGGGGGCGGCGCAGGAAGACCGCATCCAGGTCACGAACGAACCGGAGGTGCCCTCTTCCTGAGAAACAATGATGCATAAGGGTGATCCGTGTGAGTTCATCGGCGCAGTGGACCGCCGAGAAAAGGAAATGAGAAAGGACTAGAGCACCATGTCTACAGAAGCACTACAGGAGCAACAAAAAAGTTGGACCCAGACTCCACCTGCAACCCCGCCACTCAGGCATATCATTGCACAGGTCGTTGAGCAGCAAACGTGGCTTGATAGGCTGGCGCAGCCATTCCAGAAATGGGTCTTACAGCTCTTTGGCCAGCCAGGTGAGCCACGGCGCACGATCAAGGATGTCCTCAACGGCACGTGGCTTGGGCATGCGTTACATCCTGTGTTCACCGATGTGCCACTGGGGAGCTGGAGTGGAACCATGCTGTTCGACCTACTCTGGCTCGTGCACGAGGATGAAGGGGTGGCGCGTGGCGCAGACACGACCTTAGGGCTGGGCTTGCTCGGGGCGATTGCCGCCGCGCTGACAGGGGTGGCCGATTGGAGCGATTTATATGACACGGACCTCCGTGTTGGTTTTCTGCATGGGCTGCTCAATGGCAGCGTCGCGCTCACCTATGTGGCCTCCTGGCTGCTGCGGCTCACCGGCAGGCGTCGTGCAGGCGTGGCGGTTTCCACGGCGGGCTACCTGACCGCGCTCTTTTCCGCCTATCTGGGAGGGGAACTGGTCTTCGCCAAAGGCGTTGGCGTGAACCACGTGGCTTTTGCGCCCGGATCAGATGCGTATGTCGCGGTGATGGATGTCGATGACCTTGCCGAAGGCAAGCTGACGCGCGTGGACGTGGCCGGCATTCCCGCCGTCCTGTTGAAGCAGGGCAGCACCATCTACGCCATCGCTGCCACCTGCACGCATCAGGGGGGTCCGCTCGACGAAGGGACGCTCAAAGCAGGGGGGATCGTCCAGTGCCCCTGGCATGGCTCCTGCTTCCACCTGCGGGATGGCAGCGTCGTCAATGGCCCGGCGGTCTATGCCCAGCCAACGTTCGCCGTTCGTGTGCGCAAGAGCACCATTGAGCTGCGCCGCATCGATCATGCCTGAGAGCACACGTGCGCAAGACGTACAAGATCGGGAATCGGTTTGAGACAGGGAGCCCGCTGCTTTCTTCGACGAGTTCGCTCAGCTCAGTCTGAATCGTCTGAGTATGTGAACGTCTTGGCGTGACATAGTTCTCATCGTGTTCCAGAACTCTGGCGCGAAAACAGTGTAGAGGAGACATGCAAGCAGGAGCACCAGAGCGTGGACTTGCTGTGTTTGCCCTGGAGTATGCTTTTTGGTACAACTACGGAAGAAGGGTAGATATTCAGAGCTGACTGCGAGAAGCAAAAGCGTAGCAGTAGTGGACATCATTCACTTACCACAGAGGAGGAGAGAGAATATGACAACCAGGCAAGTAACGAAAACACACCTCACATCGTTCCCTGCACCCGCACAGTTGGCGACGGTGACTGACCTGACGCCGCAGGAGGCACAAGCCGTGACGGAGGCGGTCAATCCGCTCATCGCCGATGCGTTCGCGCTGTATGTCAAGACGAAGAACTTCCACTGGCACCTCGCCGGCTCGCACTTCCGCGACTATCACCTGCTCTTCGACGAACAGGCCGAGGCGATTTTGGCATCCATCGACATCATGGCTGAACGCCTTCGCCGCATTGGGGGCACAACCATCCGCAGTATCAGCCATATTGGTCAATTGCAGACCATCGCAGATGACAATGACGACTTCGTGCCAGCGGGTGAGATGGTCAAGCGGCTCGTGGAGGACAATGGGCATATCGCAAAGATGCTGCGGAAGGCGATAGAGGTCTGCGATAGGCACCGCGACTCAGCCACCAGCAATGCGCTGCAGGAGATCCTCGACGAGACGGAACGGCGCAAATGGTTCCTCTTCGAGGTCATGCAGGGTGTGAAGAATACCGACTAATCAAGTGCGAAGGACCCACTGCCGTCGTGCGGTTGTGGGTCCGAAGCCTCGCGCAGGATCAGGCGACCTCCCCGAAAGAGGGAATAAGAAGGCGACGTAAACCTGGGTCTTCTTTGTCAAGAGGGGGGAACGGGCATCAGAAAGGACAGTATCACTGTGTCAAAGGTCCTTGTGACAGGCGGAACCGGAACGCTTGGGCGAGCAGTCGTGGCTCGTTTGTTGGCCCAGCATCACGGGGTTCGTCTCTTGAGTCGTCGCGCCTCTTCTCCGGCGCCACCCGGCGTCGAGGTATGCTATGGCGATCTGGCAGAGGGAACCGGGCTGGGCGAAGCCGTGGCAGGAACGGACGCAATCATCCACTGCGCCTCCAATTCCAGAGAGGACCGGCACCAGACAGATATCGAAGGAACCAGGGCACTGGTGCAGGCTGCTTCCGAACACGGCAGACCGCACCTGGTTTACATTTCGATTGTCGGCATTGACCGGAGTACCTATGCCTACTATCAGGCCAAATACAAAGCGGAACAGATCATCGAGCAGGGGCATATCCCCTGGACGATCGTGCGCACCACCCAATTTCATGACCTGGTCTTGCGGCTCTTGCAATCGTTCGGGATCGATACGCGCGCAGAAGTGCCAGTTCCTGCCGGCATGCGATTTCAGTCGATTGATCACCGGGAGGTAGCAAATCGCCTGGTCCAGCTCGTGGAACAGGAGCCATCCCGGCGTACGCCAGAGATGGGCGGTCCACAGGTGCTGACCATCGAGGAGATGGCCGCAGCCTATCTCCGCCCGCGGGGCAGGAAAGCCATAGTACGCCCAGAGCCCGTAGCTGGCGCCTTGTTCGATGTGTTTCGGTCCGGGATCAACCTGATCCCCACGCATACCGATGGCACCATCACCTGGGAAACGTTTGTGGCGCAGGGAGCTGACTCTACGAAGCGACCCAGCGCTGACGAGTGAGATCGAAAGGAGACGTTCATGAAGGGGCTACACCACCCAGCATGAAAACGTCGTTTTCAGAGGAGGAGAGAATATTTGCCATGCAGTTTGCGTGGCAAAGCTCACAATGTCACTGGAGTACCGGGAATCACAGCGAGATTGTGACTGATTTGTGATGTGAATCGGGTCTGCCCTGGCAATTTTCGGATTAATATATTACACAGAGCAACATATCGTCTCGTGATGTACTACTCTAGCAGTCAGTGCGCAGAAAAGCTGAGCTATTCTTTTCTTCATGATCTCGAACATGTCGAAAAGAAAGGAGGAACACAGCGGAATGAAAGAGATTCGTCTTCATGGTCGTGGCGGCCCAGATCGGCTTGTCTATGAAGACGTACCACAGCCACATCCTAGGCGGGGAGAAGTGTTGGTTCGCGTCAAGGCGACGAGTGTCATTGCGACAGAATTGACCTGGCCTGAGACCTATCAGACCAAAGCAGGGAGCGAGCGCTCTCTGCCTATCCCAGGGCATGACCTGGCAGGAGTGGTGGTGGAGGTTGGCCCCGGCGTCATCGATCTTGCTGTAGGAGCAGAAGTCTATGCGCTCACAGCCTTTGATCGGGATGGCGCCGAGGCGGAATATACTATTGCTTTACCCAGCGAGCTTGCTCCCAAGCCGCGCTCCCTTGACTATGTGCAGGCAGCAGCGGTTCCGCTCTCAGCACTCACGGCCTGGCAGGCGCTCTTTGATTATGCAGGCCTTGCTGCAGGGCAAAGCGTCTTGATCCACGGTGCAGCAGGAGGAGTTGGGGTCTTTGCCGCCCAGCTTGCTCGGCTTGCTGGCGCACTTGTCATTGGGACTGCCTCTGCACGCAATAGCGACTTCCTCCGCGACCTCGGGGCCAACAAGACGATCGATTATACCACCACGCGCTTTGAGGACGTGGTTCATGATGTCGATATCGTCCTCGACACGGTAGGCGGCGAAACATTGGAGCGATCCTGGATGGTCTTGAAAAAAGGAGGAGTGCTTGTCTCCGTCGCCAGTCCTCCCTCTCCTGAACAGGCGAAGGCGCATGGTGTGCGCTCAGTCTGGTTTATCGTCAAACCCAACCGGGATCAACTGATCCGGATGAGCGAATTGATCGATACGGGACGAATTCGAGCTATCGTCGAGACGGTGCTCGCTCTTTCTCAGGCACGCCAGGCATACGAGCAAGGATCGAAGAGGCATACTCGAGGCAAGATTGTGCTACGTGTGGACGAAATAGCTCAAGACTTCCGTTCGCCGCTATAACAGTACTTTGTGGACTACAGAAATACTGTTTCCTTGCTCATTTACTCATGACTCCCGACAGCTGACTTTATGAGGTGCGTGGAAATACAGATCGTTTGTTCCCTATCGAGCAAAATTCCCTAGTCAACAAAGTACCGGTAGGGCGTTCTCGCTTCAAGCATACCTGGTTGAGGGTCCGGTGGTATCGTTCGACAAACCCATTCTGTTGGGGGTGATGCGGATCACAGAGCACGACCGCAACTCCAAGCGCATGACAAAAGCGCACCAGAGCGGCAGGGAAGTCACTGCCTTGGGGCGCTCCCACCCAGCGGATGTCGCGGTCCAAAGTGATGGAGGAGGGTAATCCGTGTTCAGCAAACGTTTGCGCTACCGCAGCCAGAGCGGTTTCTGCGCTAAAATCGGAGCGCACATGGTGAGCCACCAACACAGAGGTGCCTTTATTGATGATATTGAGCGTTTCGACTACATGTTGCTTTTTGCCATGGGGATCAGCGGGAACGCTAAAGGTTTCATCTCGATTCAAATAATAGAGAAGCGCCTTAGGACCGGGCGTGCGGCCCAAACCTTCTGGGGGATCATCTCGAAGCTCTAAAAGTCGATCGATGACCACAGGGTCGAGTCTTTGAGGCGGATGGTGAGGAGCACGAGAAAGTCCATCATGACAGGCTCCTCCTTTTGGAATCGGGTGTTGTTTCGATCCTAAGAGGAGTCTACTGTCTTTTCTTTTCGGAGTCTACGATGTCAGGAAGCTGCTCCCCTGACGAGGTAGGGAAGTCATACACGCATCCCGTGGGTCCATCAGCCTCTCTCCCAACGTGGTCTCCACGACCGGCCCGCAAGCAACCCATCAAGCCAAAGTGTGAGCACTCCTGGCTGCTCGATACCCCCAAACGCCCCTTTTGGGTCTCTCTGTTAATACCCCAAAACACCACTTCAAACACCACTTTCGGGTCTCTCCGCGCATCCTGTCATGCGGCTATACTTCGGCTAGATTGAGCAAGCCATACAGACGGAGATAACAGGCCGCACGAGGGGGAGAGTCATGGCAAGCACATTCAACTCAACGGGTGATCCAGATCAACCCACGGTCTATCAGTTCAGGCTCAAGGGTCACCTGGGTCGCGAGTGGACAGACTGGTTTGAGCGCCTGACTATCACATTGGAAGACAACGGCGAGACGCTGCTCACCGACGCGGTGGTCGATCAGGCCGCGTTGTATGGCTTGCTCAGGAAAGTCCGTGATGTCGGCCTGCCCTTGCTCTCGGTCAGTCCTGTCGAACCCGGCCAGGCAGAGGCAAAAGCCCGTCAATGAAATGCATCACTCGTGTGTAAAAAAGGAGAACACAATGAATTCTGACAACATGACTGCACGAGTCACAGGTGGGACAGGAGCGTCTCACGTGAAGCAACGGATGACACAAACCTCGCTCCGCGCTCAGGGGCGCATCACCGGCGCATGCTACCTCGCGATCTTCGTCGCTGGAGTCATCTATACGTCCTTGATCCCGCAGACCCTCTTGCTGGACAACAACGACGCGGCCACGATCAACCACATCGTTCTCCACCAGGCCCCTTTCTGGGCTGTCTATCCCTTCTTACTCCTCGTCGTCGCGCTCCGCCTCATCCTCATGCTCCTGTTCTACGAGCTGTTCAAGCCCGTGAACAAGAGCATCTCCCTCCTGGCCGTCTACTTCAACCTCGTGGCGACGACGCTGCAGGCGGTCATGTGCCTCTTCCTCCTCACGCCCCTCATCCTCCTGGGAGGCGAGCACTCCCTGACCGCGTTGACCCCAGATAAGTTACATGCACTCGCTCTCGTGGCGATGAAGTTGTACCACCTCTGCTACGCCATCGCCCTGGCGTTCTTCGGGTGCTACGACCTGCTCATCGGCTCTCTCGCCTTCAAGTCCACCTTCCTTCCTCGTCCCGTTGGCGTCCTCATGGGTATCACAGGTCTGGGGTGGCTCACGTTCTCCATCCCGCCGATCTCAGCCTCTCTCTTACCGTATAACAGCATCGCAGGCTCCATCGGCGAAGTCTCGATGATCCTCTGGCTCTGCGTCCTGGGCGTAAACGCCGAGCGCTGGCACGAGCAGGCGAGCAAAGCTTCGGAATCCGATCAGAGCGTGCGAGAGAGAGTGGCAGTGTAATCGCCGGCGAACCCACATCCTCCTATGTTCGACCAGAGGTAGGGGCAGTCGCGAAGGGGGCCGGAAGAATACTCTTGTTCTCCGTCACGCGCGCCAAAGCCTGTCAGGCAGAAGCGTCAAGTAGCAATGAAACGTATCACTAGCATTCACGAAAGGAAGAAACAATGAAAACAACGACCAGGACCACCGTAACGAAAGACAGGAAAGCCATGCTTTCCCTCCTCTGGATCTTCGTGATGTTCAATTTTACGTATGCGGACATTCTCTTACATTGTACTTTAATAATGTGTTGCAAAAGCAAGCATGGCAGCTCTTCCAGTCAGGGACCGTCGGCTCTCTTCACATCACACAAGGATTTGTGTTGATAGGCGCCGTATTAATGGAAACGGCAATTGCTATGGTTCTGCTGTCCCGGGTCTTGCAGTATCGAGCCAATCGCTGGGCGAACATCATCGTAGCGGTCATCCAGATCGCGGAAAATGCCTGGTCACTGACCGGGCCACTGTATTGGAACCTGTTTTATGCCTTATTTACCGCGATAGAAATTGCCTGTTTGTTGTTCATTGTCTGGTACGCCTGGACGTGGCGTCAGCCTGAAGGGGCAGTGCTCACGAGTGGTCAGGCAAGTGTGTCTGAGCAAGGGGAGAGAGCTGAGCGAGCTTCTCACACGCATGCGGACGAGTAAACTGCCAGGTCATGGTGCGGTGTGGCGCATGGCGGTCAGGCTCCAGGGCCGCTATGCGCAGGAGCCTGGCGGGCAGACTTTCGACACGACGTGAAAGGCGCCTACGCTGACACATCCCCATCTGGAGCCATCAAATTGAAACGACCGCGTGGATAAGGTTCCGGGTGCCCAACAATGTGTGGCACTCCTCCATTTTGATAGTGGCGGCGAATTGTAAAGCCGAGCTTGAACGCTGAGTGAGGCAGGAGGCCGGCAACCAGGCTCAGTTTGTCCATTCGCCACCACTTCCAAGATGCGGAAGAGCCCCATTCATCTTGCTCAAAACACGCGGCGGCAGATGTTTCATGTTCCTTTCTCTCTTCATGAGGAGATATTTTCAAAACACCCCATGCTCATTTGGAGAGTCTTGCGGCACTTCTTGACCGGCTTCCCACTCCTCAATAATCTGATTGTCCTGGAAGCGAAAGATGTGGATCAGCGCGATCCACGGACTACTCGGCATGAGCCGAACTCGCCCGTGAACGGCTACCAGATCTCCGTCTTCGAGAGCCCGCAGCGCTTCAAATTCCTTGTGGGGAAATGTGGCCGCATTCTCCTCCATCGCAGCTAACAGCGATGCGCGATCACCTGGAAAATAGGGATTGTGATGGCGGAACTGTGGATGGACATAGGTTTCGTACGCTTCGCGCACGTTCCCGGAGGAAGCGAGGTGCAGGAAGGAGACGGCCATCTCTTTGTTGTTCACCGCTATTTTCCTTCGTAGGCTCTCTGTAAGGTGGCAAGGTCAAATTTCTTCATGGGCAAGAAGGCCTGCGTGACCCTTTCAATCTGCTCGCGCGTGCCATTTTTCATCATCTCGCCCATCGCCGTTGGCCAGACCTGCCATGAAAGACCAAACTGGTCCTTCAGCCAGCCGCATTGTTCCGCCTGTGGATCAGCAGAAAGCTTTTCCCAGTAGTAATCGATTTCTGCCTGCGTTTGGCAGGGCACGAGCAAAGAGATGGCTTCGTTGAACGTGAAATTATGATCATGGGCGCTGTCCATAGCGGCAAACCAGGTTCCCAGGATAGAGAAGTCGGCGAACATCAGCGTTCCTTCCTGATCCGGCTCCATCCCTTGAGGGTAACGAGCCGTTGTTCCTC
>Ga0070735_10005617_pt1 | contig 10362 bp, 6 predicted proteins | sample Coa_R1_FD_66443 | JGI IMG/M metagenome (GOLD analysis project Ga0070735, IMG submission 66443) | Surface soil microbial communities from Centralia Pennsylvania, which are recovering from an underground coalmine fire - Coalmine... | ecosystem: Environmental > Terrestrial > Soil > Unclassified ... | reverse complement strand
GGAGGAATATAACTCACAACTCATTTCATAACGCGTTGGCGTTGTGTCGATTGAAGGTTATCTGCTTATTTATACATTGGAGTCATCTGTTCTGAGAGACATGAAAATCCTCTTTTGTTAAAGATATCTCCCATTCCCCTTTGTACTGGAAGGAAGATTGCAGAAAAACGTTGGTTGCGGACACAGGTCTATTTTTCCAGATGCCGGGAAAATGTTGCCAATGCTTTGCCGCTGAAAGGAATATGGCCCTGCACCAGTGCGGAAGACTTTCTCAGAGCGCGTTAAAAAGAGTCTGTGCGGAGGCTCTGATTCTTATACTCTAAATCAGTTTTTTACAACAGAGGCTCAAAAGATTTCGCAATGAATACATTTCAGAGCCAGGATTTGACGGAAGAAGCACAGGTTCAGACGTCAGGCGTACCCTCCTGGGTATGGCCGGGGGTCGCTCTAGCGCTGCTCCTCGCCTATCTTTATTTGGGAATCATCCACCGCCTTGTGGACCAATGGTGGACCGACCCTAATTACTCTCATGGATTCTTTGTTCCCTTATTTGCGGCATTTCTAATCTGGAAGGATCGCAGACGGCTGGCGAAAATTGAGACTCGCACCGCTTGGTCAGGGCTTCTGGTTATCGCCGGCGGTTTAGGAATATTGATCTGCGGCGTTTTGGGGGCGGAACTGTTTTTGTCGCGATCTTCGCTGCTTTTTGTCGCAGCCGGCCTGGTCATTTACTTCCAGGGCTGGAGATTTTTCAAGGCGGTGCTGTTCCCGTGGCTCTTTCTTTTCTTAATGATTCCACCGCCGACCCTGATCATGAATATGGTCACATTACCCCTTCAGTTTCTTGCCTCCGATCTTGCCACGTGGTTCCTTCAGGCGCTCGGAGTGCCAGTTTTACAGAATGGCAACGTCATCCAATTATCAAACATGTCATTGGAAGTCGTGGAGGCGTGCAGCGGAATTCGCTCGCTGATTTCCCTTGGTACGCTGGCCATTGTCTATGGATATCTGCTTGAAACCGATAACGTTATCCGCGTGTTGCTAGCCATTGCTGCGGTTCCGATTGCCGTTTTGGCAAACGGTTTGCGAATTATGGGAACAGGATTGACGGGGCTTTATTGGGACCCTGCCAAGGCGCAGGGTTTCTTTCATGAGTTTTCGGGTTGGGTCATCTTTGTGCTGTCATTAATTACCCTGTTTATTGTTCATACGGTTCTGCGCTCTTTGTTCCGAGCTCTGAGGAGGGCCAAATCGTGACTTCATCAAGACCTGGATGGCTGAAAGGATTGTTTCCGGTGGCTCTTCTCTTTCTGGCCGCGCTCTTTCTGCACGCCCATACGCGCGCAGAAGTTCTTCCTCCACGGAAAGGTTTGGCGCTGTTTCCAACCGCAATTGGCCCATGGACTGGAACGACGCTGACCATCCCTTCTGAGGACCTGTCGATTCTTGGCCCAGGCGAATTCCTGGAAAGGCTTTATCATGGTCCTGACCAGGCGGACATCGATCTTTTCATCGCTTACTTTCCCAGCCAGAGGACTGGCAATACGATCCATTCGCCAAAGCATTGTTTGCCGGGATCGGGTTGGACTCCCATTCAATCCAGCGTCATCCACGTGCCTTGGGGCAAAGGAAAGATCCTGAATGCGAACTACTACGTTCTGCAATTAGGGCTGAACCGAGAAGTTGTGATCTATTGGTTTCAATCACATGGGCGCACCGTGGCGAGCGAGTACTGGGCCAGGCTTTACCTGGTGGAAGATTCGCTGCGCATGAATCGGTCAGATGGCGCGCTGGTGCGAGTGATCACTCCACTCGCAGCCCAGGAATCTGTCCAGGATGGAAAGAAGAGAGCTCTGGCGTTTACTAAAAGGGTTCTGCCGCTGCTAGGCGGCTATATTCCTGAATGAGCGTTTGTCGAGAAATCTTCAAGGGTGCAAACAAAGCTGGCGTTTCGGCCAGGAGGTAAAGATGATGAACAAGTTGCGTCGTATGAACAGCTGGGTGGCTCTTTTGATGCTCGTCGCACTCGTGGCTGGGTGCACTCGAGACCCCAATGTGCGAAAACATCGTTTCTTTGACAGCGGATCGAGATTCTTTGCCAAAGGAGAATACCGTGACGCAGCCATCCAGTTCACCAACGCCGTCCGCATTGACCCCAAATATGAGGAAGCTCATTACCAGCTTGCCCGCTGTTACATGAAACTGGGCTACTGGCACGGAGTCTACGAGGAGCTGACCCGGGCTGTTGCGCTCCGGCCCGATGACCTTAAGGCTCAGATTGATCTTGGAAATCTCTTTCTGGCCAGCCGCCAATTCAAACGCGCGCAAGAGCAGGCCAAAATTGTACTGGCCAAAGACCCCAAGAACATCGACGCCATGGTGCTCATGGCGAATTCTGACGCGGGCCTTTCCAACATCAACGCCTCACTTGAGGAAATGCAGAACGCCATCCAGATGGAGCCTTCACGCCCGCAAAGCTACTTGAATATGGGCATGCTCCAGTTGGACGCGAAAAAGGTGAACGACGCGGAAGAGAGTTTCAAGAAGGCGGTTGAGTTAGACCCCAAGTCCGTTTCGGCGGTGATGGCGCTGGGAAATTTTTATCTTCAACAGAAACGCTGGTCGGATGCGCAGCAACAATTCCAGCACGCCATTGAATTGGCTCCTCAGGATCCCATGCCGCGCGCGGCGCTGGCGCGCCTGTATCTTTTGGAAGGGAAAAAACCTGAAGCCGAGCAGGTCCTAGAAGCGGCCAAGAAAGCCATGCCCAATAATCCCGAGGCTTATCGTATGCTGGGCCAGTTTTACTTTGCAACCGGGCAAATGGATAAAGCCCTGGCGGAATTTGCCTCTCTTCACAAGGAACACTCTGAGGACCCTGTGGTTGAAAAGAGTTACGCTCAGTTGCTGATACTCAACCACGAGGATGATCAGGCGGCGAAAATCGTCGGCGAACTTCTCAAAAAGAACTCCAAGGATGCTGGCGCTCAAATCCTCCAGGCTGAAATCGATGAAGGTCAGAACAAGCCCGAGGACGCGATCAATATTTTGCAAACAGTTTTAAAGGCGGAGCCGGATAATCCTTCGGCTCACTACTACCTGGGTGTCGCTTTCAATATGACGGGGCAATTAGATCGCGCAGAAAGCGAATGGCGTGAAGCTGCTCGCCTGCGCCCAGCGATGGTGGAGGCGCAAAAAGCTTTGGCCGGAGTTGCCATTCGTAAGAATGACACTGAGTTACTGGACCAAACCTCTGAGCAATTAATGCGCGCCCTGCCCGGTTCACCGGAGGGCTACGTCCTTCACGCCAAGGCTGACTTGATGCATAAGGATGTGGCGGCCGCTGAGACGGATTTGAACAAAGCGATTAAGGCGGCCCCCGAGAGCCCGCTGGGATATACGGCCCTCGCCGATCTGCGCTTCTCGCAAAAAAAATTCAGCGAGGCCCAGAAACTCTATGGGCAGGCTCTTGAGAAAAACCCCGATAATCCGGCCGCGCTCCAGGGGCTGGTCAATATCGAACTGGCTGAGAAAAAGCCCGGGCAGGCCATCCAGCTTGTCAACTCTCAGATCGCAAAGGTTCCGACCAGTGGCGCTTATTACCTGCTTCTGGCAAAAGTTTATGTGGTAAACCACGATCTCTCTCAAGCGGAAGCAGCGGCGTCCCAGGCTTTGCGCTTGAGTAAAAACAACATGGAGGCGTATCTGCTTCTTGGTCAGATTCAATCTGCGCAGGGCGACAACAGCAAGGCGGTGGCGACTTACCAACAGGCTATCCAGGCAAACCCACGAGACATTCGCCCCTATTTCAGTTTGGCTCAGCTCGATGACCAGATAGGCGATTGGGAAAAGGCTCAGGGGCTTTACCAGAAGGTGCTCCAGATACAGCCCGATTTCGCTCCCGCTCAGAATAATCTGGCTTATCTAATGATTGAACACCACCAGAACCTGGATGTGGCGCTTTCCATGGCTCAATCGGCGCGCCGTGCCCTGCCGGAATCTCCCGCTACGGCGGATACGCTTGGCTGCGCTTACTACCAGAAGGGGCTCTATCAGCTTGCCTTGGGCCTGCTCGAAGAAGCCGCGCAAAAGGATCCCCAAGATGCCACCATTCACTATCATCTTGGGCTCACTTACGCCAAGCTGGGAAATCGCACCAAGGCAAAGGAGGAACTCCAGCGCGTCCTTGCGCTTAATCCCAAATTCAAAGATGCGGGCAAAGTGCGCCAGACCCTCGCAGAGTTAGGCCAAAGCTAGACCTGGCGGCGGAACAGCCCCAGCCTGTTACATCGAATCGCCTCCTGTTTTCGGTACAGGAGAAGCCTGGCTGCGTTCAATATTTCGATCCCAATTGCCCAGAAGCGATTAAGGACCCTAAATTGGGGAGTTGGGGTGCGTCCGAATAACTTTTGATGAGCCGCGGGAGGGCATTGACCCTGGAAGCGCAGTCCCCACCTCATCCTGTAATCCTCCATCGCGATGGACCAGCCTTACTTAAGCATCATCATTCCCGCCTATAACGAAGCCCAGCGGATTGGAAAGTCCCTTGAGAGAATCCGGGAGTATCTCTCTCGAAAACCATTCGCCACTGAACTGATTGTGGTGGATGACGGCTCGACCGACAGCACGCCCGCGTTGCTCGAGACCTTTGCAGCCGTCTGGCCTGAGCTTCGAATCCTGCGTAATGACCCGAACCAAGGAAAAGGTTACAGCGTGCGACGCGGAGCACTGGAAGCGCGGGCTCCCTACATTCTTTTCACAGACGCTGATCTCTCGACACCCATTGAAGAAGCTGACCGTCTGCTGGCAGCAATGGAATCGACGGAGGCCGACGCCGCCATCGGGTCGCGCGCCTTGAAACGAGAACTCATCGGCATTCATCAACCAAAGTTCCGCGAGTGGGGCGGGATTCTTTTTAACTGGGTCGTTCGACTGCTGACCGGGCTCGCCATTCACGACACCCAATGCGGATTCAAGCTATTCCGGCGCGAAACGACGCGACGCGCCTTTGAATGCCAGACAGTTTTTGGATTCGGGTTTGATCCTGAACTTTTATTCCTGATTCGACGCTCAGGCGGGCGAATCCTGGAAATTCCAGTGCGTTGGAACAACGACCCTGCCACCAAGGTAAGATTTCTTCGCGATTCCAGCCGCATGCTGTTGGACCTGGTGAAGCTGCGCTGGCATACGTGGAAGGGCATGTATGAAATCTGACGCCCTGCCCGTTATGGAAGTGCGTGATTCATGTGTGTCGCGACCTGCGATGCAGCCAACCGTCCGAATTCGGACATAATTTTGCGAAATCGGACATCTTGCCGAGTTTAATCCCGTCACAGAAACTCATTAAGTCATTTAAAATCAATAAACTACATAGCATGCAGAGAGCGGCATCCGAAATGCCTTACAGATGAAAGCTGCCTTCGCAGAAAATGACACGGCTGACGTCGTGAAGAACGAACTTTACGCTTGCGAGAGCCAATTGCTCGTTTATCAGGGAAGGAAGGAGGTCGGAGGAATGGACGTGCCCGAGCTGCACACAGCTGGAACCGCGCCGAGCTATATCAAGAAGCAACGGCATCAGATCTTTACCTTCCGCCTCATCACGGCGCCGTATGGATCAAGATCACACAGAGCAGAGCTTCATGAAGTTTGGAAATGTTCTTCTGTCCGCTGCGGCCAGCGACCAGAAAGCGCAGCCTGAGACCTTGGCCCCGGCTTGCCTCCGCGATGTAACGGCCCAGCACGTCGCGAACAAGTTCGGAAACCGGCGCACCAGCGACGGCTGGCCAGCGAGTGAAGCTCTCGGTTGATGGCTTTATTTACGCAGATCGCCGCACGTTTCATATGTTTTATTCTAACGTACAAATCCTCGCTAATAAGAACACTGTCTGCTGTATCCCCCGAGGAGATTTTCAATGGGCACAATGATTCAGGATTTGAGATTTGGCTGGCGGCAACTGGCAAAGTATCCTGGCTTCACCGCTGTGGCTCTCGTCACGCTCGCGCTCGGCATCGGGGCGAATGCGGCGATGTTCAGCGTTGTCAATGCGGTGCTGTTGCGGCCCTTGCCGTATCCGCAGCCGGATCGTCTGGTCAGCGTGACCGGATTCTACCCCAAAGGAGCCATCGCCAGCTTACAGGCGGGCTCAAAGACGCTTCAGATAGCTGCCTATACGCCCGACGCCACGTTCAACCTCACGTGGCAAGGCCAGGCGGAGCGACTGACGGGCAGTGCCGTTTCGGCGGACCTCTTTTCCGTGCTCGGCATGGGGGCGGAATTGGGGCGCGCGTTCCGGCCGGGCGAAGATCAGCCTGGTCAGGATCGGGTTGTCATCCTCAGTGATTCCTTGTGGAAGAAACAGTTTAACGGTGATCCGGCCATCCTCGGCCACGTTCTGCGAATTGACGGCGATGACCGGGAAGTGATTGGTGTGATGCCTTCCGCCTTCGCCTTCCCTTCTCCCAGCGTACAGCTTTGGATTCCTCTGGATTTCGACCCGCGGAACTCATTCGATTATTGGAACACGAACTTCATGCCGCTCATCGCCAGGTTGCAGGCGGGAGCCACGGTGGAGCAGGCGCGGGGTGAACTTCACGGGATGATTGCGCATGCGATTACGCAGTTTCCTTACGCCATGCCCCGAAGCTGGAACGCAGACGCCACGCTCCTTCCCTTGCAGCAGGAGATGGTGAGTGGCGTCCGCGGCAGGCTGGTTATTCTTCAGTCCGCGGTGGCGCTGGTCCTGTTGATTGCCTCCGCTAATGTTGCGGGCCTTCTGCTTTCCCGCGCGGCATCGCGGCGGAAGGAGATGGCGCTGCGGGCCGCGCTGGGCGCGGTGCGCGGGCGAATCCTGCGGCAATTATTGACCGAAAGCGTGATGCTAGGTTTGGCCGGAGGCGGGTTCGGACTGATGCTGGCTTCTGGCGCACTTTCCATTCTGAAGCTGGCTTTGCCCGCAAACATGCCGGGAGGAGCGCAAATCGCGATAAACGGTCACGTGCTGGCGTTCACCAGCCTCCTGGCCATCGTGACGGGATTAGCTTTTGGCCTGGTTCCCGCCCTGAGTTCCTCGAAAGTTAATCTCGCCGAAACCCTCAAGATCGCAGGGTGCCGGTCGGCAGCCGCTGCGGGCGCTCGAATTCGAGGCGGGTTAATCGCGGGCGAAGTGGCGCTAGCATTTGTGCTTACGGTCAGCGCCGGACTTTTGATCAAGAGCCTCTGGCGGTTAGCGAGTGTGAATCCGGGCTTTGATCCCAAGCAGGTTGTTACCCTGCGCGTCTCGCCGAATACATCACTCTGCCCACAGCGGGCGGCATGCGTGGCTTTTTATAATGAATTGCTACGGCGTGCGCAAAGCCTTACCGGAGTTTCCGCGGTGGCCGCCGCCAACGCCGTCCCGCTGGATGGCCGATTGCCTCAGATTCCGGCGGAGATTGAAGGGCATCCCTTGATTCCAGGAGCCACTTTGGCTCCTATGCTTTGGGCGGGCGCCGTCACGCCCGGTTACTTCCGTCTGTTGCGCATTCCGCTGCTTGAAGGGCGAACGTTCCACGAGAGCGACACGGAAAAGTCTGAGCCTGTGGTTGTGGTCAGCGCAGCAACAGCGCGAAAATTCTGGCCAGGACAGAATCCGATCGGCAAACACCTCCGCCCGGTCTGGTCCAATGAACCGTGGCGAACTGTCGTGGGGGTCGTCAGCGATGTGCATCAGTACAATCTTGCGAATCGCTTTCCTGCCGGCGTCGATGGAGCGATTTACATGCCTTACCCGCAGGCCGTTAACATTCGCAGACAATTGCCCATCGCGATGACGCTTCTCATTCGGACCAATCTTAAGGCACCAGACCTCGCTCCCGAGATTCGCAAGCTGGTGGCGAGCGTAAATCCGAATGTTCCCGTCAGCGACATAAGGACCATGGAAGGGATCATTTCGGCTTCCACCGCGCAGTCTCGCTCGATGATGTCGCTCTTTGTAAGCTTTGCAAGCGTGGCCCTGTTGCTGGCGGCGGTCGGGACTTACGGTGTAATTTCCCATTCAACGTTGCAACGCACCTTTGAGATCGCGATCCGGATGGCGGTGGGCGCCACGCGCGGTAACATCTTTGCCCTCGTGTTGGGTCAAAGTCTGCGGCTGGCGCTCATGGGACTTGCGTTAGGGCTTATCGCTTCGTTCGCAGCGACTCGCGCGCTGTCTGCTTTTCTATACGGCACAGCGGCCACGGATCCGGTGATCTTTGCTGTTGTTGCAGGCTTGGTGGTCTTGACTGCGCTTCTGGCCGGATTGATGCCGGCACGGGGAGCGACTAAAGTTGATCCGATGACCGCGCTGAGGAACGAATGAATGCTAAATGATAAAACACACCGGACGAACAGGCTTTCTGTCATTCAGCATTCACAATTCATCATATGAATTGAGTTTGATGTGATGGCCTTGATCCAGGATCTCAAATTCGGTCTGCGCATGTTGGCAAAGCGACCCGGCTTCACGGCCGCAGCGGTGGTTTGTCTGGCGCTGGGCATTGGCGCAGCCACAGGAATTTTCAGCGTGGTCAATACGGTTCTGCTGCGACCCTTACCCTACGCGCATCCCCACCGGCTCATGCGCATCTACACGGAGTTCCCCAAATTTCCAGGAGGGGGCTTGCGCAGGTTCTGGGTCTCAGCTCCGGAATTCCTCGACATCCGCCGAGACGCCAAACTGTTCCAGTCAGTCGATGCGTGGGTGATGAGTGGTGTGAACTTATCCGGCACAAGCAATCCCTTATATGCCACGGCTTCCTTTGTCTCGGGCGGCCTGCTGCGCTCGCTTGGAGTCGCTCCTGCCCGGGGACGCTTGATCTCGCCCGCCGATGATGAGCACGGTGCCAACCGTGTCGCAGACATTTCTTATGGCCTCTGGCAGCGCGCGTATGGCGGCGATTCAAAGATTATTGGACGAGACATCCTTCTGAACGGCGAGAAGACCACGATTATTGGCGTCATGCCGCGCGACTTTCATTTCCCATTGGGCGAACCCAGTCCCACCGACGTTTGGACGCCGCTTCAGATCAACCCCGCCAATCCCGGCAGCCGGGCCAGCCACTATTTATCGCTTCTCGGATTACTCAAGCCCAGCGTCACACCTCCGCAAGCCCAGGCTGAGCTTGCAAGCCTGGTGAAGGATTGGGGTGAAACGGGCTCGGCAAAAGAACACCACTTCGATCCAGCAACCCACACCCTCATCAGCTACCCGTATCAGGAAGAGGTGGTACGCGGCGTGCGGCCTGCCTTGCTCATGCTGCTGGGTGCGGTTTGCTTTGTGCTGCTCATTGCCTGCGTTAATGTCGCCAACCTTCTGCTCGCGCGCGCTGAAGGCCGGCGACACGAGATCGCCATCCGTAGCGCGATGGGCGCCACACGCACGCAACTCGCACGACAATTCATCATTGAGGGCATCCTGCTCTCCGCCGTGGGAACCGGTGCGGGCTTGCTTCTGGCCAGTGACGTCATGGGGCTGCTCAAACTCGCAAGCCTGGCGAGCATCCCTCGCGCTTCGGCTATCGCGCTTGACAGTCATGTAGCGCTGTTTGCTGTGACGATCTGCTTCCTGACGGGTATCTGCTTCGGTCTTGCACCGCTGATGCATTTTTTGCAGGAAAACGCCCATGAAAGCCTGCGCTCCGGTACGGGCCGCACCACCGTCAGCGCCGGCGCCCGACGCTTCCGTCATGCGCTGGTGGTGTGCGAGATGGCTTTGGCGCTGATGCTCCTGATTGGCACCGGGCTGATGGTCCGCGCTTTCTGGAAAGTTCAGCAAGTCGATGCGGGATTCAACCCCAGGAATGTGATCACCATGCAGGTGAACCTGCCCGACGCTGTTTATTCCACGCACCAAAAGCAACTGAATTTCTGGTCGGCGCTTGAAACTCGGCTGACCTATCTGCCCGGAGCGGAGGACTCCGCTCTCTTTTCCGGCTTGCCCCCGGTGCGCCCTCCCAATGACGACGACACGAAGATCGAAGGTTTTGTGCCCACGCCAGGCGGCCCACTTCAGAACGTTGAATTCTATCAGGTGGTCAGCCCGGGCTATTTCAAGACTATGGGCGTCCGCCTGATTGCAGGCCGACTGTTTGATGATCGCGACGGGCGAAACGCCCCAAGAGTCGCCATCGTGAATGAGACGATGGCGCGCACCTTTTGGGGGAACCAGAACCCAGTTGGCCGCAGGCTCATGCCTTGGTATGAGTCAAAGGATTGGTACACGGTGGTCGGCGTCGTGGACGATGTGAAGAATGCTGGCCTCGAAAGGCCCACCGGAACGGAGCTTTACCTGCCCTATCAGCAGGCACAAGGGATGGGTGAGAATAGCGCCTACATTGCCG
>Ga0070735_10005615_pt1 | contig 10364 bp, 9 predicted proteins | sample Coa_R1_FD_66443 | JGI IMG/M metagenome (GOLD analysis project Ga0070735, IMG submission 66443) | Surface soil microbial communities from Centralia Pennsylvania, which are recovering from an underground coalmine fire - Coalmine... | ecosystem: Environmental > Terrestrial > Soil > Unclassified ... | reverse complement strand
AGGCGCGACGATTGCGCGGGCCGCGGAGTTCTATCGGACGCTCGACGCGCGTGCGCGCGAGGAGGCCGCGCGGCTGCAATCCCGGGAGGTGCGCTTCGTCGTCTCCGACGCGCCTCCGCTTGGCTGCGCCGCGGCTGCCGTCGCGGGCATCCCGTGCGTCGTGATCTCGAACTTCACGTGGGACTGGATCTATTCGGGGTACCGGGAGCATCTCGCGTCCGCGCCCGACCTGGTTCCGACGATCCAGGACGCCTATCGGCGAGTCGACACCGCCTGGCGGCTCCCCATGCACGGCGGGTTCGAGACGTTTTCAGAAATCGAGGACCTGCCCTTCGTCGCGCGGCATGCGATCCATTCCCGCGAACAGACCCGCACAACGCTCGGTCTCCCGCTGGATCGCCGGCTCGCGCTGTCGTCGTTCAGCATCTATGGCGCGGACGGGATCGACTTCGCTCGCCTCGACAGCGCTCGCGACTGGGACGTCGTCCTCACGGGGAACGGCGACGCACCCGCCCCGCTGCCGGGCACCCGTTTCGTGCACGAGCCGACGATGTACGCCGCGGGCGTGCGCTATGAAGATCTCGTCGGCGCGTGCGACGCGGTCGTCACCAAGCCGGGGTACGGAATCATCTCGGAGTGCCTCGCGAACGGGCCGGCGATCGTCTACACCTCACGCGGCCGGTTCGCGGAATACGACGTCCTCGTCCGGGAGATGCCGCGGTATGTTCGCTGTGCGTATCTGGATCAGCCGTCGCTGTTCGCCGGCCGCTGGCGCGCCGCGCTCGATGAGGCCGTCACCGCGGCACCGCCGCCGGAGCGCCCGCCGACGAACGGAGCTGCGGTCGTGGCCGAGATGATCGCGCGGCGAGTGAGCTGACGGCTGCCCGCGTGACGATGCTGAATTGAGCCTGAGGCGAGAGGCCGGCCTGAGACGGAGGTTGGCTGGGCGCTACTTGACGCAGGTGACGAGCGACCAGATCTTCGGCCAGTTCACCTTCTCGATCGACACCGGCTTGAGATCGGCCTGCGCGAGGAACGCGGGCAGATCCAGGTCCGACTTGAAGCCGATGTGAATCGTGGCCGGCGAGATCAGGCGCTCGAGGCGCGAGAGGATCGGATTCGGGCTCAGAAAGTGATTCAGGATGATGATGCGGCCACCCGGGCGGCAGACGCGGTGCATCTCCTGCGCGACGCAGACCGGATCGGGAACGACGCTGATCAGGTACGGCGCGTAGACGATGTCGAACGAGTTGTCGGCGAAGCGGAGATCGGCGGCGTCCATCTGCAGCAGCCGCACGGGCGCGGCGTCCGGCTTCGCGGCGCGCTCGCGCGCCTTCTCGAGCATCGAGGAGGAGAAGTCGATCCCGGTGACCGTCGCCTGACGCGGATAGAGCGACAGATTGATGCCGGTGCCCACGCCGACTTCCAGGACCCGCTCGCCGGGCTGGATGTTCATGCTCGATGGCCCGGAGTCGGCCCGGATGCAGCGTCGGGCCGAAAAACAAGTCATAGACCTTCGCAAGCTTGTCGTAGACGTTGTCGACGAAGTGGTTGTCGACGGCAGCGACCGACAGCGCGCGTGTGGCCGCGTCGCCGGTCAGGTTGTCGGCGTCCGACTTGCGGTCAAATAAGGCCATTCGCTTCTGGACTATACCTGTTGCCGCCCGCCGGGGCAAGAAACCGATGAGGTTCAGGCCCCGACGGCGCCGCTGAAATCAATCAGTCCGAGGGCCATGTCGATCGCCCGCGGTGCCGTAGAAATCTGCACGCCCTGTACCAGTGGGCGGATCTCGACCGCGATCTCGCGCGCGATCGTCAGGCCTTCGGCGGCCGCGCGTCCGTCCGCGTCCGCACGGCGCATCCGTTCCACAACGCCTTCGGGCACGCGGACGCCAGGGACCTCATTGGCCATGAATTCCGCATGCCGCAGGCTGTCGAGCGGCATGATGCCAGCGAGAATCGGAATGCCGGGTATGTTGTGCTCACGGATTGCCGTCACGAACGCCCGGAACTCGGCGGCGTCGAAGACCGGCTGAGTAATCGCGAACTCCGCGCCCGCCTCGACCTTGTACTTGAAACGGCGGAGTTCCTCGTCCAGATTCAATGCGCCGGGGTTCACGGCGACGCCGACATGAAACGCCGTCGGATTGCCGATGGGCTGACGGCCGATATCGAACCCGCCGTTGAGTCGCGACACCATATTCGCCAGCCCGATCGAGTCGACGTCGAACACGGCCGTTGCGTCCGGATAGTCGCCAATCTTCGGCGGATCGCCGGTCGTGAGCAGCAGGTTGCGGATCCCCATTGAATGCGCGCCGAGCAGGTCCGACTGCATGCCGAGGAGGTTCCGGTCGCGGCACGCGTAGTGGAGGATGGTCTCGACGCCGGCCTGCTGCTGAATCAGCACCGCGGCCGCCAGCGCGCTCATGTGCGCGCTCGCGCGCGGACTGTCGGGAATGTTGACGAGATCCACGCCGCGGATCTTCAGGCGCCGCGCCTGATCCACGAGCGCCTCAGTCTGGTAGCCGCGCGGCGGCACGAGCTCCACGCTGACGACGAAACCGCCGCGCGCGAGCGAGTTGGCCATCCGCGACTTCTGCTCGCGCGCGACACGCGGCAGGGCGGCTGCGGCCGACGCAGCCGCGGGCGTGCCCTTGCCGTCGCGCCGCACCGCCGCCGGGGCGAGCGATCGCACGGCCGCCTTGATCGCGCGGATGTGATCCGGGGTGGTCCCGCAGCAGCCGCCGACGAGCCGGACGCCGGCGTTGATGAAGCGCCGCGCGTACGACGCCATGTATTCGGGCGAGCTCAGATAGAGATTCCGTCCTTCGACTTCGCGCGGCTTGCCCGCGTTCGGCTGCGCGGAGAGCTTCGAATGCGCGACGCGCGCCATCCGCTCGACGGTCTCGAGCATCGCGGCCGGCCCCACGCTGCAGTTGAGTCCCACGACGTCGGCGCCGCGCGCCTCGAGATCGGGCACGAACGTTTCCGGCGCGACGCCGTCGAGGCTGTTGCCGTCCTCCTCGGTCGTCATCTGCGCGACGATCGGCAGATCGCAGATGCTGCGCACGGCGCTGATCGCGGCGCCGATCTCGTTGATGTCGCGGAAGGTCTCGAGCACGAACAGGTCGACGCCGCCCTCGAGCAGCGCCTTCGCCTGCTCGCGGAAGATCTCTTCGGCCTCGTCGACGCCGGTCTTGCCCCACGGCTCGACGCGGATCCCGAGCGGCCCGATCGCGCCCGCCACGTAGGCCTGTTCGCGCGCGGCGTGCCGTGCAATGCGCGCGCCCTGCACGTTGATCGCGTGCACCCGGTCGGCGAGGCCGAACGGGACGAGTTTGACGCGGTTGGCGCCGAACGTGTTCGTCTCGAGCACGTCCGCGCCGGCGCGCACGTACGCCTGATGCACTTCCGCGACGAGATCGGGCTGCGTCAGGTTCAGTTCGTCGAACGATCGGTTCAGAAAGATCCCGTGCGCGTACAGCATCGTCCCCATCGCGCCGTCGCAGACGAGCACGCGGTTCTCGAGTTCCGCCAGGAACGGTGTCCGCATACCGAACGATCAATCTTACAGGGTCTTTTGCGTGATATCGAGTGACACCGGATCGATCAGCAGATACGAGCGGGTGACGAGATCCAGCCCGACGGAGCGGACCCCTTCGCGGATCTCGTCGGAGAAACGGTGGTGATGACCGAACAGGTGCAGGCGCGGCTTCATCGCGGCGAGGATCTCGTTGATCTGCGCCTTGCCGGCGTCGGGTCCGCGGCCGCCGGGATAGGGACGGAACGGCTTCGGCGCTTCGTGCGACATGAAGATGTCGATGCCGGCGAGCCGCGTGCACGCCTCGACTTCCTCCCGCACGAAGTGGCGCCGCTTGTCGGCGAGCTCGGTCGCCTTCGCAGAGCCCTTCTTCGGATGCGGCAGATCGGCGGCGCGCGTGTCGTACCAGGTCGGAGCGAACGTGCCGCCCAGTCCCGCGACCGTCAGGGATAGCGGCGTGAGGCCTGGACTCACCGCAACGGCGTTCGGGACGTGATGGAGATCCGGCGGCAGATCGCCCGACGCGATTGCGTCGAAGTTGTCGTTGTTGCCGTGGATCCAGTAGACCTGGGTGCCGAGCGGCTCGTACCGGCCGTGTTCGTCGGCGATGTCGCCGACACAGAGCCAGAAAGGGATGTCGGGATGCCGCGCCACAATCGCTCGCGCCGCGTCGAACGATCCATGGATGTCGCCGAGCGCTCCGAGCAGCATGGAGAGGCCTGGAACTCGCGGGTTACGTTGGAATCGCCGAGGCTACCGCGAGACTCCCCGATTTCCTGAGTCCAGGAGTTACCGGCTCGTCCCGGCCGGCACGAGCAGGTCCGCCTTGTCCCAGATGAAGTCCTTGTTGCTGTAGACCGCCAGCTCGTAGTCCTTGCCCATGAAGATCGCCGAGACCGGGCAGGCCTCTTCACACATGCCGCAGAAGATGCACCGCGTCTTGTGAATCTGGTAGGTCTTCGCGTAGCGCGGCCCCGCCTGCACGCTGCCGTCGTTCTCCGCCGCTTCGAGATAGATCGCGTCGGCCGGACACGCGACCGCGCACAGACCGCACGCGACGCACTTCTCGAGCCCGTTCTCGTCGCGCATGAGCACCTGCTTGCCGCGCCACTTCGGGAACACGGGAATCTTCTGTTCCGGGTAATTGACGGTGATCGGCTTGCTGAAGAAGTGCTTCAGCGTGGTCGCGAAGCCGACAATGAGCGGACGAATCATGACGTCGATCATACCGTAAACTGTTAAGGGTCCACCGGTAACCGACCGCATGCCAGCCCAGACGCGCCTCGTCAGCGAGCAGGTGCTCCTGTTCACCCTGATGGCGAAACTCGCCGTCGGGGCCGTGCTGTCGACGATGCTCGTGCGGTTCCCGTGGTTCAGGCGCATCCTGCTGACCGAGAAGCGCGACTGGCCCGAACGCCTCGTGTTCGCCGCCAGCCTGGGTCTCCCGCTGATGGTCGGCGTCATCTCGCGACTGCTCCTCAACTATCAGGCGCTCGATCTGACGCTGGCGGGCGCGTTCCTCGCCGGACTCCTGGCCGGTCCGTACGCGGGCGCGATCGTCGGCATTCTGCTCGGCGTGCCGCCGCTCTTCGCAACGCCGGGCGAATGGGCGGCCCTGCCGTTCGCGATCGGCTGTGGATTCGCGGGCGGCGGCCTGCGCGAGATCTGCCCGAAGGAAGCGATCTGGCATTTCTCGCCCTTGTTCTTCACGGGCCTCCATCGCAACGTGTGGGGAATGGTGCGGCGTTTCCAGATCGACTGGGTGGTCCTGCTGCTGGCCGCGCCGATCGGCCTCGAGATCATCGACCAGGCCATCGGCCAGCGGTGGCCCGCGCGGCTCTTCATCATTCCGGCCCAGTCGCGCTTCATGTGGCTCGCGGTGCTGGTCGCTACCGTCATGTCGGTGGCGATCCCGATCAAGATCTGGAACAGCGCGCGCATCGAACACCGGCTGCAAGAGCAGGAGAAGCTGCTGATGGAGTCGCGGCTCGACGCGCTCGCGAGCCAGATCAATCCGCACTTTCTCTTCAACACGCTCACGTCGGTGTCGTCGCTCATCCGCTCGGAGCCCGAGAAGGCGCGCACGCTCATCGTCAAGCTGTCCGGACTGCTGCGGCGGCTGCTGCGGAGCCAGGAGCACTTCGTCACGCTGCGCGAAGAGCTCGACGCAATCGACGAGTACCTCGACATCGAAAGCATCCGCTTCGGCCCGCAGCTGCGCGTCGACAAGGACATCGATCCCGCGACGCTCAACCTGATCGTCCCGAGCATGATGCTCCAGCCGCTCGTGGAGAATTCGATCAAGCACGGGCTGTCGCAGAAGCTCGGGGAAGGCCGGATCACGATCAGAAGCCAGCGGAACGGCGATCACGCGATCATCGACGTGATCGACAACGGCGCCGGCATCCCGCCCGCCTCGGCCACCCGCGTCAAAGGGACGGGCATCGGGCTCCGCAACGTGAACGAACGGCTGCGCGTGATCTACGGCGCCAACTACCAGCTGCAGCTCGACAGCGTCCCGGGAGGCGGCACCTGCGCGCGCATCGTGATACCGGAGATTTCCGCGCCGACGAGGATTACGGCATGACGGGAGCAGCGCCGGCCTCGACCGACGCCCTGCGCGCGATCGTCGTGGACGACGAGCAGCTCGCGCGCGATGAGCTGTGCTTCCTCCTCCAGCAGATCGGCGGCGTCGAGATCGTGGCGCAGGCAGGAAACGGTGTGGAGGCGCTGCGCGTAATAGAGGAGTACCAGCCCGATCTCGTGATGCTCGACGTCCAGATGCCCGGATTGTCGGGGTTCGAAGTGGCCCGACGGGTCGTTGCGGCCGGGCTCGACTCGCACATGGTGTTTGTGACGGCGTTCGATCAGTACGCGATCGACGCCTTCGAAGTGAACGCGGTCGACTATCTCCTCAAGCCGGTCGAGGCGGCGCGCCTCTCAACCGCCGTGGACCGGGTGCGGCGGCGCCGCGTCGCCGACCGGGCGACCGCCGACGGCACTCCTGGGCCCGATCTGGACCGGCTGGTGCAGATGCTGGCGGACAAGCAGGGCCGCCGCGAACAGCTGGCGATCCGGGTCGAGGATCGGTTCCTCCTGGTCCACGCGGACGAGGTGGTCCATGCCTCCGTCGAGGACGACCAAATCCGGGTTGTAACGAACAGCTTGTCTGGGACGTCCAACTATCGGACACTGGATGAATTGCAAACGCGTCTGGATCCGGCCGTCTTCTGGAGGGTCCACCGGTCGCATCTGGTTAACATCAACAAGATCAAGGAGATCGTGCCCTGGTTCAGCCGGAACTACATCCTGAAGATGAAGGACGCGAAAGCGACCGAAATACCGGTGAGCCGGTCGCAGACCCGGCGACTCCGCGAGTACCTGAAATTATGAGCGAACACACCCCGGATCCCTTTGGCGCACCCGAACCCGAGCGGTTCACCGATCCGTACGCGACGCCGGCGACGCCGCCGATGCCGCCGTCAGAGCCGCTGCTCCCGGCACCCGACGCCGCCGGGACGATGGCGGCGCCGCCCGACGCGCGGCTGGCGCTCGACGGCACGTCGCTGTGGCTCAATCGGCTCGGCGAAGAACTCGTCGCGTGGCTGAAGACGCTGGCCTCGGCCGCCGTCTACGCGACGCTCATCGTCACGTTCGGCTTTCAGGTCGCGCGCGTCGAAGGCATGAGCATGGCGCCGACGCTGCAGGATCAGGATCGGTTGATCGTCAACAAGCTCGCCTACCGGCTGCACGACCCGCAGGTCGGCGACATCGTCATGCTCTACTACCCGCTCAAGCCGGAGAAGTCCTTCGTCAAGCGCGTCATCGCGGAAGAGGGCGATCAGGTCCGCATCGTCGACGGCCGTGTGTACCGCAACGACGTGCTCGTGGACGACAGCTTCGTCCCGCCCGAGTACCGCAGCCATGATGACTGGGGCCCGCAGCTGATCCCCGAGGGCTACTACTTCGTCATGGGCGATCACCGGAACAACAGCTCCGACAGCCGGCACTGGGGCTTCGTGCCCAAGAAGTACATCATCGGCAAGGTCCAGCTGCGCTGGTGGCCGATGGCGCACGCGAAGGTGTTCTGACGCCGCCGCGCCACGAGGCGGTCTCCCGCGTCCTGGGGCGCGTTCTCGTCTTCAACCTCGCGGTCGCGATCGCGAAGCTGGTGCTCGGCTACGCGACGGGCGCCGTCAGCGTGGTGTCCGACGGCTATCATTCGATCGCGGATTCCGCCTCGAACGTCATCGGCCTGATCGGCCTCCGCTATTCCCGGAAGCCGCCCGACGTCGACCATCCGTACGGCCATCGCAAGTTCGAGACGCTCGCGGCGGGCGGCATCTTCGTCTTCCTGCTGCTGGCCGTCGTCGAGATCGGCCGAACGGCGCTGAAGCGGTTCGGCTCGGCCGAGCCTCCCCACGTGACCTGGATCAGTTTCGCCGTGATGCTCGTCACGCTGGGGATCAACCTGTTGGTCGTCCGCTACGAGGCGGGCGCGGGTCGCCGGCTGAACAGCGAACTGCTGCTTGCCGACGCCACGCACACGCGCAGCGACGTCTTCGCGACGATCGGCGTGCTGTTCTCGCTGCTCGTGGTCTGGCTGGGCCATCCGCTGTTCGATCCGCTCGCGGGCATCGCCGTCGCGATCCTGATCGGGCATACCTCGTATGAGATCGCCCGAGACACGACCGGCATCCTGGCGGATCGCGTCGTGATCGATGAAGAACAGATCCGGGACGCCGTGATGGGGGTCGCGGGCGTGCTGGGCTGTCACCACATCCGGACGCGCGGATCGCTCGATCATGTGTTCCTCGACCTGCACGTGTGGCTGCCGGCCGACGCGCCGCTCCGCGACGCGCACCAACTCTCGCACGTCGTGAAGGACCGGCTCATGGAGCGGTTTCCGCAGATTGTGGACGCGATCATCCACATCGAGCCGCCACCACCCGATTGACCGAGTATGTGCCATTGAGGCGATACGGTCTCGACGTGAGGAAGCCGATTTCGATCACGATCCGAGACGACAATCTGCGCTGGCTGAAGGCGCAGGCGGCGGCGACCGGCGGAAACGTGAGCGACGTCCTCGACCGGCTCATCGACCGGGCACGCATGCGCGGGCTCCGGGACGCGACGCGGAGCATCGTCGGCACAATCGATCTCGGGTCGGATGAAGCGGTGAGCGAGGCGGACTCGTACGTTCGAGCGATGTTCGACCGGTCGCTTCGGCGTCCGGTGGTCGCGAAGGAGCCGCGCGCGCGGAAACGCCGGAGGCGGGGCTGATTTACCGCGGCCGGCACCGACCCGCACGCTGCTGTCGCGGCGGCGCGAGCCCTGCGTCGCGCGGCAGCCCGTCAGCTCGGGCTGCCGCGTGACATCGACATCGCGGATTCGGGCGGGGTCCGCGTCCGCTGGTCAGGAACCGGCCCGAGGGGCGGGACTACGGACGCGACTCGAGCGCGCGCCGGCAGTACTCCACGCACTTCTTCACTTCCTGGACGGCGTCGGATCCTTCCGGCACCTCGTATTCGAGCTCCACCGACGCCGGCATCTTCCACTTGTTCTTCTGCACCGTCTGGAGGATCTCAACGATGGGCGTCTCACCCGTGCCCCAGGGCAGATTGAGCGCGCAATGCTCCGGCGTCGTCCGATCCTTCAGATGGAAGCTCGCGATGCGATCGTGGTATTTGGCCAGGAAGTCGAGCGGTGTGCCGCCCTTGTTCCCGCCCGCGACCCAATGGCCGAAATCGACGTTCGCCATGTTGCCCTTCGACGCGGCGAACGCTTCGTCGAGCACCGACATGCCGCCCTGCATGTGGGTGTGGTAGGCCGCGTAGATCTTTTTCTTCAGCGCGAAGTCGCCGATCCGCTTCAGTTGCGCGGCGGCGTTCGGTCCGGCGGGCAGTTCGAGCGTCGTGTGCGTGCAGCCGAGCGCTTCGGCGACGTTGAACACGTACTCGAATTCCTCGTCGGACATGTCAGGACTGAGCTGCTTCCAGGCGTAGATCGTCACGCCCGCGTCGTTGAACAGGCCACGCAGCTTCTTGAACGGGTCCATCGAGACCGACGTCCGCCACGCCTTCAGCTTCGCGGCGGCGTCCTGCTGCGCGGCCTGCTGCTCGGGCGTCATCTGACGTCCGCGTCCTCCGCCGCCCCGACCGCCCGGCGCCGCCGCGTCTCCGCCTTCGGCCGGGACGACGCACTGGTGTCCGTGCCAGTCGCCAATCCTCGCGCCGGCCGGCAAGTCTTTCGGATCGATCGGACCGGCCTCCCCGCGACGGCCGCCGCCCGGGCCACCAGGGCCGCGGCCGGGGCCGCCGCCGCGGCCCGCGGGTGTAGGGGCGCCGGCGTAGGCCTCAACCGGGCCGCCCATGAACTCGATCGCGCTGATGCCCGAATCGAGAATGTATTTGAGCGTCGCTTCGGCGCTCTGATCCGGCATGCTGCGATAGCTGTACGTGATGGTGCCGATCTGCACGCCGCCGATGAGGGAGTTCGGCTTCGAGGGCGCGAACGCCCCGAAAATCCCTCCGCGCCGTCCGCCGACCGCCGCGGCCGGAACTGCCGCCAACGCGAGCCGCCCGAATTCGCGCCTGGTGAGCGCCATGTCGCCTCCACTTCTGCAATCGATTGCAGGCCGGAGGATGCTAGCATGACTCCCGTTCATGGCGAACATCTACGACGTAGCCCGCCGGGCCGGCGTTTCGCCCTCGACGGTGTCGCGCGTCTTGAGCCGGCCCGACATGGTCTCGGCCCCGACGCGCGCGCTCGTGACCCGAGCCGTCGATCAGCTGGGCTTCATCCCGAATTCCACCGCCAAGAA
>Ga0070735_10005613_pt1 | contig 10366 bp, 5 predicted proteins | sample Coa_R1_FD_66443 | JGI IMG/M metagenome (GOLD analysis project Ga0070735, IMG submission 66443) | Surface soil microbial communities from Centralia Pennsylvania, which are recovering from an underground coalmine fire - Coalmine... | ecosystem: Environmental > Terrestrial > Soil > Unclassified ... | reverse complement strand
GGCGTCGCTGGCCGCGCTCACGCTCGCCGCGCCGGCCGCGGCCGCCCCGCCGACGGACCTCTCCGCCTATGTCGAGGGCCTGCGCACCGCCTACGGCATCCCGGGCCTGGCGGTCGCGATTGTCGAGAACGGCCAGACCACGTTCGCGCAGGGCTTCGGCGTGCGCCGGCTGGGCGATGCGACCCCGGTCGACGACAAGACCATCTTTCCCACCGGCTCGACCGGCAAGGCGTTCACCACCGCCGCCCTGGCCACGCTGGTCGACGCCGGCAAGATCAGCTGGGACGACAAGGTCACCGACCGGCTGCCCGGCTTCCAGATGTACGACCCCTGGGTCACCCGCGAGATGACCATCCGCGACCTTCTGGTGCACCGCAGCGGGCTCGGTCTCGGCGAAGGCGACCTGATGTTCGCGCCGAGCTCGAACCTCACCCGCGCCGAAACGGTCCAACGGCTCCGCTACCTGAAGCCGGCGACCAGCTTCCGCAGCGGCTATGCGTACGACAACGTCCTCTACGCCGCCGCCGGCCAGCTGATCTTCGCCGTCACCGGCCAGACCTGGGAAGACTATGTGCGCGAGCACGTCCTCATCCCCGCCGGCATGCTGGACTCGACCTCGGACGATCCGCACCGGTTCGCCGATCCCGATCGCGCCTGGCCGCACGCGCGGCTGAACGGCCCCATGCGCGGGCTGGGCGACCAGCAGGTGCTGGATGAGCGCGACGACCTCGGCAAGAACGTCTGGCCGGCCGGCGGCATCAGCGCCAGCGCCCGCGACATGGCGCAGTGGCTGAAGATACAGCTGGCCCACGGCGCCATCCCCGGCGGCGGGCGACTCTGGAGCGAGGCGCAGGCCGAGGCGATGTGGACGCCGGCGGTGATCGTGCAGGTCACGCCGCTGCCGCCGCCGGTCGAGGCGGCGACGGCGCAGTATCAGAGCTATGCGCTCGGCTGGTTCGTGCGCGACTACCGCGGCCACAAGGTCATCGAGCACGACGGGGCGGTGTTCGGCTTCCGCGCCCTGGTCGAGCTGATCCCGGAGAAGAACACAGGCTTTGCCGTGCTTTCCAACGCCGAGGACGGCGTGCCGCTGGTGGCCATCCGCGACCAGCTGCTCGACCACTATCTCGGCCTGCCCGCGATCGACTGGGCGAAGGCGTGGGGCGAGTACAAGCGGCGGCAGGTCGAAGGGGCGATGAAGGCGCTCAACCTGCAGACCGCCTCGCCGGCCAAGGTCGGCCCCTCGCTGCCGCTGGCGGGCTACGCCGGCGACTACGCCGACCCCTGGTACGGACCGGTGAAGGTGAGGCTCGACGGCGACAAGCTGCGCGTCGACTTCACCCGCTCGCCCGGCATGACCGGCGAACTGGCGCACTGGCAGTACGACACCTTCGTCACCCGTTGGGACCATCCGGGCATCGAACCGGCCTACGTCACCTTCAACCTGACGGCAGAGGGCAAGATCGCCGGCGCGACGCTGAAGGCGGTCTCGCCCTTGGCCGACTTCAGTTTCGACTATCAGGACCTGCACCTGGCGCCGGTCGCGGCGGCGACGCCGTGAGCGCGCCCGACTGGAGCCGCCGCGGTTTCAGCCTCGCCGCGCTGGGCGCGGGCCTCGCGCTCGGGCCGCTGTCCGCGACCGCACAGCCGGCGTCCGCACCGCTGCCGCCGGGATTGATCGACGATGTCCGCCGCCGCTTCGAGGTTCCGGGCATGGCGATCGCCCTGGTCGAGGGGGGCCGCATTGCGCTGGCGCAGGGCTACGGCGTGCGGGGCCTCGTCGACCCGCGCCCGGTCGACGCCCACACCGTCTTTCCCATCGCCTCGAACACCAAGGCCTTCACCGCCGCCATCCTCGCCACCCTCGTCGACGACGGCCATCTGGGCTGGGACGACCGGGTGATCGACCATCTGCCCGGCTTCCAGATGTGGGACGAGTGGGTCACCCGCGAGATGACCGTGCGCGACCTCTTGGTGCATCGCAGCGGCCTTGGGCTCGGGGAGGGCGATCTGATGCTCTTCCCCAAGACCACCTTCACGCCGAAGGAGCTGGTCGAGCATCTGCGCTACCTGAAACCGAAGACCAGCTTCCGCAGCGCCTACGCCTACGACAACGTGCTCTACGAGGCCGCGGGCCTGCTCATCGAGGCGGTGAGCGGGCAGACCTGGAGCGAGGCGTTGAGGGCGCGCATCCTTCAGCCCGCCGGCATGAGCGACGCCGTCATCGGCGAGACCGCGCTCTTCGCCGCGCCTGACCATGCGCTGCCGCACGCCAAGATCAGCGGACCCGATCGCGGGATCGGCCAGCTCAGCAACCTCGTCACAGACAACACCGGCGACGTCTTCCTCGCCGCCGGCGGACTCGCCGCCAGCGCCAGCGACCTGTCGCGCTGGCTGATGGTGCAGCTGTCCGGCGGCGTCGCGCCCAACGGAACGCGCGTCTTCAGCGCCGCGCAGGGGCGCGAGATGTGGAAGCCGCAAACGCTCATCCCGCCGACCGACATCGGCGCGGCCGGCTGGCCGGAGCCGCAGTTTCGCGCCTACGCGCTGGGCTGGGAGGTCGCGGACATCGACGGCGAAATGCTGCTGCGCCACGGGGGCTACGTGCAGGGCTTCAAGTCCTACACCGTGCTCATCCCGCGCCAGAAGACCGGCTGGGTGGTGCTGACCAACGCCGAGGAAGGCTACGCCATCAGCGCCGTCGGCCTGACGCTGCTCGACCGCTACCTCGGCCGCGCGCCCAGCGACCGCATCGCCGGCATGCTGGCCGCCCGCGACCACGACATGGCGCGGGCGATGGCCGCGGCGCCGACCCTGGCGCGCGACCCGAATGCCCGCCCGTCGCAACCGCTGGCCGCCTACGCCGGCGTCTATCGCGACCCCTGGTACGGCACGGCGACGGTCAGCCTGGCGGACGGCGGCCTTGCCATGAGCTTCGATCGCTCACCCGGCATGCAAGGGCCGCTGGAGCCCTGGCGCGGCGACACCTTCCGCACCCACTGGCGCCTGGCGGGCATCGAGGACGCCTTCGTCACCTTCGCCTTCCGGCCGGACGGCCGGGTTCGCGACATGACCATGAAGGCGGTCTCGCCGCTGGCCGACTTCAGCTTCGACTACCAGGATCTGCTGTTCACGCCCGCGAGCGCCTGATCGCTGGCGGTTTTGGGCGCGCTACTGCGCCTTGGGAATCTGCGCCAGGATCTGAGCCTTCGTCGCGTTGATCGTCGCGGCGCCGCCCTGGATGGCCAGGGAGCTCACGTCGATCGCGAAGCTTTGCGTTCCCATCTTGATCGTCGCCAGGGTCTTGCCCGACGCGTCAGGGCCGACGGCGGTGATCTGGCCGATGTCGGCGCCGGTGCTGTCTCTCACGGGCATCCCGACGGCCGCGCTGGCGTTGACGCCGGCCCCGGCCGCGCTGGCGGCGGGCGCGCCCGTGGTCGGCGCTGGGGTCGCGGGGGCGCCGGCGGCGGGCGTCGACGGCCCGCTGGTCGGCGCTGTCGCCGCGAGCGCAGGGACCGCAAGGCCCAACGACGCGGCGAGCGCCGCGGAAGACAAGAACTTCATGACCATTCTCTCCAGTTGCACGTTCCCCCTGCGTCTGCGGGAAGGCGCGGGGCCGGGAGTTGGTTCCCTCGTCCGTGAAGGTTGATCGCCGGTGGACGGCTAGGCGCCCGTGCCCTTCAGCGACTTCAACGCCTGCTCGTGCTCGTAGGCGGCGATGTCGGCCAGGGCGAGGTCGAGGGCCGAGCGGACGGAGTCGACCAGCGCCGCCCGCTCGCGCGGCGTGGCGGCCTGTTCGGCCGCCTCGCACTCGTCCGCCAGCGCGAATGCGCCGATCCCCAGCGCCGAGCCCTTGAGGGTGTGGGCCGCATCGCGCCAACCCTCGGCGTCAGGGTCGAGCAGGCGTATCCACATCGCCGCCTGTTCGCGGAAGAGGGCCAGCACCTCGTCGATCACCCGCTGGTCGCCGGCGGCGAAGCTCTCCAGGTGCCTGAAATTGACCGCGCCGGTGATGTCGCGCCTGGCCATCCGCTTCCTCGCGCGACTCGTGGCGGGCGAAGCCTAGCCCCGCCCGGGTTGCCAAGAAACCGAAACCCAGTATGGTCCGCGCCCTCGCGGAGGCCGGCCGTTTGCGCCACGCGCGGGTGCATAGCTCAGTTGGTAGAGCAGCTGACTCTTAATCAGCGGGTCGTAGGTTCGAATCCTACTGCACCCACCAATCTTTTCAGGTGGTTAGACGGCGCGATTGGCCGGGGACGCGTATGCTATCCGCTGTCACCGCAACCGCGAGGATAGGTATGCCGTCCCCCTAACCCCTGTGTGGTATATCACCTCGACGTGACCACGCCGCGCCAGCATAGGTCACCCGACGGGTTCAACCTCCGTGTTCGACAAAAGACCTATCGCGCTAGCGGTACCGCTTGGCCTCGCTGTCATGCTCTGCCTGTCTGGGCTGCTAGCATGTCGCCCTGTCCCGCGACCGGCTGGCCCGACTCCGCGCGCCGCGGCTGACTCTCTAAGCTACGCCGCCAGCGAGTTCTGCGTTCCGCATTCGGCAGACGGCGCCGACGATGCCGCGCTGGTCCAAAAACCGGGGGTCTCGAAAGACGTTACTAACGTTCATGGAAAGCTGGTGACCTCGTACATCCTCGACCGCGCCGGTTCGCCAAGGACAACATTTGGAGGTGATCGGTACTGCGATATCGAGATTGATGATGTTGATCCGCGCGATGTTGACTCAGTCGTTGCGATCTTCGTCAGTAGCTTGCGTTTCGATGGCCATACAATCACGCCCTACCACGAAGTTCCAACTCCTGGAGTTGTACCGCCAAGTACACCGCAAATTCTCTTTTGCGTTCATGGAAAGGCTGACACCGTGATGTCGGTATGGAGTTCGCGGGACGATGGCACGATCATCGTTACGTTTGACTCCAGTCGCGTGAGCGTCGGCTCGTCGGGGTGCGCGCGGGGCCACTGAAGCAGGGTCGTCAAATCCCCGCGCCGTTGTTCATCGTCGCGAGCATGGCCTCGTGGGCGGCGGCTTCGGCGGCGATCCAGGCGTTGAAGGCTTTGATCCTGGGGCAGGCGGCCTTTGGCGCGGGGGTGGACGAGGTAGTAGGCGAAGTCGACGGCGGTGGCGATCTGCAGCGGCGCGACCAGGCGCTGGGCGTCGAGGTCGGCTTGGGCCAGCGTGCGCTTGGCGAGCGCGACGCCGCGGCCGGCGACGGCGGCTTCGATCACGAGGCTGGACTGGTTGAAGCGCGGCCCGCGCGCGCCGTCGACGCCCTTCACGCCGCGGAACTGGGGACACGCACCACTTTTGCGCCGCGGACGCCGCCACACCCGATGATGGTGCGTCCCCGATATCGGCCTTGCGTCTTCGAGGGGTAGTTCACTTGGCTGAGGCGATTGAAACCGTCGTAGGTGTTGGTGGAGAGGTTGTTATCCGTATCGGCGATCGCCGCGCGAAAACCTTCTCTCTACTCAAGCAACATGTTGTCGAACCACGTATCTACGTATCCGTGATCGTCATACAGAAATCTCCACCCTGGTTCGAGTCCGAGAAACTTGATAGCGCTGGGGCAGATCTCGAACAGGTGGAAGACATGCAGTGGCTCGAAGAAATCATCAGTGTCCGAGTAATCTCCGCGCCAAACGAACCACCCAGTTGAACTGGGCGTTGGCGCGTGCCGTAGTCCGTTCACGGGGCCCTGCGAGCTGAGTGAAAAATCACGAGAGACTCCCAACATGCTTTCCATCGGAGCCCCGACAAAACGAGAGCCTGCTGTTCGGCAGGTTTTCAGCTGAGCCTGAATAGCAAGTCGAACCAGTTCGTCGTCGGGCGCGATCGGCATGTCCCGCTATTCGCCGTTCGACTCTGGAATTGTCGCCATAGATCGTCCGTACGCCTCCAAATTCTGTATTTGGTCCTGACTTGTCGGGGCGACGTCGACGCGCCCCGGCCCAACGAATAGCCTATTGATCAGCTTTGAAAACGCGGAAGCCGCTGCACCTCCTCTAGCCGAGCAGGTGGCGCACTCGGGCTGCACGGCCCCGAGGCTGCGCATGCGAGTTCGGTCCACTGTACCGGTCTCGTGGTATTCGCGCACAAGATCGGTTTTGTGCCCAGCGACCATCGGTGTCGACGCGCCGCCACACTTTGCACAAGGCTGACCTTGGACGGCCGCGCGTTGCGCTGGGGTCGTGGCGTGGGCCGGTCTCGAGTACGGTCGGTCGGCTTTGGTCGACGGCGTTGTGTCGTGCGCATCGATCGCGGGCGCCGCCGTTATGCGCGCCCCTTGCGTGCCAGTTGCTGCGCCCGCCAACCACGAGTCCAACACGTTGGCACAGAGCTGGTCGCAACCCGGGAGCCCGCCCGCCTGAAAGTCGCCCGTCGGATCGTCGCTGTCCGTCGGATCGTTCTTCACGTAGGTGTAGAGGTCGAGGTCGTCCTGATACCCTATCGGGTCTGTCTGCAGGAACCGCCCGAGCGTCGGGTCGTAGACGCGCGCCTTGTAGTGGTAGAGCTGCGCCTCGGGGATCATGATCTGACCGGTGTATCGGTAGCGGGAGCCTGACCAGGCGCCCGGGACGCCATAGGCATCGTAGCCGTAGATGGATTGTTCGGTCCCCGCGCCGTCGGTGTAGGCGATCACCGAGCCCTGGTTGTCGGCGTGCAGCCAGCGGCGGTCGGTGAACCCCGCGCCCTCGTACCAGATCAGCGGCTCGTCCTCGTCGGCGCCGGGGACGTAGCGGCGAAGCACCGTCGATCCGGAGTACTCGGCCAGGAGCTTGTCGCCCCAATAGAGGAACTGGGTCGCGCCGGCCGAGGTGCTGGTCTGGTTCAGCCGCCCGAGCGGGTCGTAGGTCAGCGTCACCGCCGTCGGACCGCCGGTCTCGGAGAGGAGGCGGTTCTCGACGTCGTAGGTGAAGGCGCGGGTTCCGTCCGAGGTGAGGTTGCCCTTGGCGTCGTAGGTGAAGCTGGCCGCGCCGACGATGGCGTACTGGTTCAATCCGTTGGTGGTGTAGGCGAGCGCGGCCGCGCCCGGATGGAAGGTGTAGAGCGCGTTGGTGGTCGCGCGGGTGAGGATCTGGCTGGCGGGGCTGTAGGTCGCCGAGAAGGTGACGCCGCCGGCGCCGGGAATGGCCTGCGCCAGGCTGGTCAGCCGATCGGCGCCGTCGTAGCCGAACGTGGTGCTGGTGGAGTTGCCGCGGGCGATGCCGATCCGCCGGCCGAGGGTGTCGTATGAGTAGGTGACGTAGGCGCCCGTCAGCCCTCCGGAGGAGTCCTGCACCGTCGTCATGCGGTTCAGGTTGTCGTAGGCGTAGGTGGCGAAGAAGCCGTCCGGCCAGGTGATCTTGGTGATGTTGCCGTTCAGGTCGTACCGGTAGGCGAGCGCCAAGCCGTTGGTGGTCTCGCTCGTTCGCCGGCTGAGCGCATCGTAGGTCTCGGTCACGCCCTGGCCGGTGGAGGCGTAGAGCGCTGATGTCTGGCGGCCGAGCAGATCGTAGGCGTAGTTGACCGTCGTCGCGCCGCCCGGGACGGCCTTCTGGGTCTGCCGGTTCAGCGCATCGTAGGTGAAGGTCAGCACGCTCCCGTCGCGCTTGGTGTCGGTCAACACGTTGCTGGCGGCGTCGTAGGCGAAGGCTTCGAAGTCGTTGGGGTTGGAGGTCCCGGCGCCTTGCGTCTTCGACGGGTAGTTCACCTGCGCGAGCCGATTGAAGCCGTCATAAGTGTTGGTGGTGAGATTGTTGTCGGCGTCGGCGATCGTCGCGAGCTGGCTGTCGTTCGTGTAGGTCAGGGTCTTGAAGTTGGCCTGCACGCTGGTCCCGAGCGCGATCGTGACCTGGGTCAGCTGGTTGGCGGAATCGTAGGTGTTCTGCGCGATGCGGTCGTTGGGCGTGCTGCTTGGGGTGAGCGAGCAGGCCGACGCGGGCGCCGAGCCGAAGTTGGCTGCGTTCATGCGCACGGCCGTGCAGGTCAGGCGGTTGGCGGCATCGTAGCTGTAGTTGGTGAGGGCGAAGGTTGTCCCGGCCGCGCTGCGGCTGGTCGCGATCTTGCGGTCGAGGGCGTCGTACGTCGTAGACGTCTGCCCGAGGCTGACGAAGTTCGCCCAGTCAGGGTCCGACTGGCTGGCCACGGTGCCTTTCTCGACCAGCGTCACGAGGCCGTCGGCGGTGTAGGTCGTGCGCGTGGCGACGTTCGGGAGGCCCGGCTCCCCCGGCGTTGCGCCGACGACACCGATCTGCTGTCGGGCGGCGTCATATCGATAGACGGTGGTTTGGCCGAGCGGCTGCGTGACGGAGGTCTTGTCGCCGACCATGTTGTAGCCGGTCGTGTTGGTCGCCGAGAGGGACCCGTCGCCAGCCGCCGTCGTGGCCACCGTTGGCAGGAGGTTGTTGGCGCCGGTTGCCGAGCCGTAGACGATGGTGGTGCGCACCTCGTCCGACGTGCCGGAGCAGGAAGCTTGCGTCGCGCATTCCGACGTCGATGTGAGGAGCGTCACGGGGTTGGGCGATGGGGTGATCACGCCTGGCGCGCTGAAGTAGACGGCGGCCTGGGCCGTGTAGCCGTAGCGCGTCTGCGGCCGAACCGCGCCGGTCGTCGGCGGCGGCCCGGTCTTGGTGACGATCAGGCCGGTGGTGGGATCATATGTGAAGTCGGTCTCGTGACCGTTCGGATCGACGAAGAAGTTGGCCTCGTTGCACGTGACCGGGTTGGTGCAGGTGGCGGCATAGTTCGCGGTGGTGACAATGTTGGCCAGGTGCGAGCCCGTCGCGGGCGCCTTGGTCAGCGTCGTGATGTTGCCACGAGCATCGTAAGTGAACTGATCCGTGTCGCCGAGCGGACGCGTGACTTGCTTGACCCGTTGCGTCTGGAAGCTGTCTTGCGTGAAGCTCGTCGTGCGGCCAAGGCCGTCTGTCAGCGACAACACAAAGGCGTTCGACAAGAAAGACGTCGCCTGCGTCGTGTGACCGAGCGGGTCGGTGACCGTTGTGGTCGTGATGAAGGTCGGACTCTCGGAGTAGACGTAGTTCCAGGTGCTCACGCCGTTGGACACCGAAGCGACGCCGATCGCTGGGGGTGCACCGGGCGGCGCCGGGAACGGCCCGTAGGTGATCGTCGTCGTATCGGCGCTCGGACTGGACGGCCGACGGATGCCGATCAGTTCACCGGAGAGTCCGCCCTGCTCAGCTTGGAAACTGTAGCGGGTAGAGCGGCCGAGCGGGTCGGTAACCACCGTCGCGTTGATGTTGTCCGGTGCGACCGCGTAGGTCACCGTGGGCCAGCTCTGCGTCAGGTTCGAGCAGCTGTCGGCGTTCGGGTCGCAGAAGTCGACCGCGTTGTTGATCGCGGTGGCGCTGGCGATTAACCCCCAGCTCTGGTTGCTGGGGTCATTCGACGCGTAGCTGACTTTCACCTGGTATCCGTGGTTGTTTGTTTCCGACTGGAGCCTGGCGATGCAGGGCCCGGGACTGCAGGGCGCTGGCGTTGCTTCATAATGAAACGTATCGACTTCGCCGGAAGGGAAGGTCGCCGACGTGATCGGCGCATAACCAGCACTCAGGCCGACAACGGCCGGCGGGCCGCCCGGAAATCTGGGTGGTAAGAGAAACGCTGACGAGCCAGAATCCGGGAAGGACGATGAGAATTTGACGATTGTCCCGTCTCGACGGACGAAGGTGTAGATGCCCGAAGGGGAATCAAACGTCAGGGTCGACCCGTCGAGCTGCAGCGAGACGATGGCGCCCGATATCGTCTGGAAGTTGCTGATCTGCCCCTGAAATTCGACCGAGTATTTATTGCCGTTCGTGTTGTCCTGAAAAACCGATACGTGGTCCCATAGGCTGCCGACCCAGCCGCCGCTGGTGCCGCCGAGGAAGCCCGGGAAATCCTCCCAGCGACGGGTTACGGCCAGACCTCCCGAGCCCGGTTGCCCGATGGATAGATCCTGGACCGAGAAGCTCAGCTTTCCCGTCGCCAGGTTGACGCTGTTCGAGTCGACCGCCTCGACCTGCGGGTAGGCGATCAGTGGCGTGCTGCTTTGCGCGGAAACCCCGGCCGGGGCGACAAGCGCCACGAAGGCGAGGGCGGCGACACACAGCGCCCGTTCCACGCACTGCCGCACCACGGTCGGCGTGCGACGCCCCATTTGATCCCCCCGCTTAGCGTCGAGTCCGCGCGCGACGCTAAGTTGTAGAACGCTATTGCCACGCGCGTATAAGCGTCAATAGTAGATGCGCGCATTCGGGGAAGTCCGTGCGCCAGGGGGGCATCGGGATGTTCGGACGCCGGGCGTGGAAGGCGGTGGCGTGCGCTCTGGCCGCGGCGGCGTTCATCTTCGGCGCGCCGGCCCTTGCCCAG
>Ga0070735_10005612_pt1 | contig 10367 bp, 7 predicted proteins | sample Coa_R1_FD_66443 | JGI IMG/M metagenome (GOLD analysis project Ga0070735, IMG submission 66443) | Surface soil microbial communities from Centralia Pennsylvania, which are recovering from an underground coalmine fire - Coalmine... | ecosystem: Environmental > Terrestrial > Soil > Unclassified ... | reverse complement strand
GCCGGAGCTGGTGAACGTAAACAACGCGATCGCCACGCCGACCGCGGCCCACTCGCTCCGCACGACGATCTTCAGGATCACCATGCCGAACACGCAGACCATGGCGTTGAGGATCGCGTTGAACACCTGATCGCCCATCAGCGCGATGACGAAGCGCGTGCCGAGCAGGTTGTCGAGCGGAGGCAGATGTGGCGGGATGACGTAGCCCAGTTTGACGTTGATCGCGTCACCGCCCAGACCGAGGACGTGCACCAGCAGGCCCAGCAGCGCGCCGAACAGGATGTCGCGCCCGACGAGCGGATCGCGCCACTGGCGCGACATCAATCGCGACCACGACACGACCGTCTTGGGCCAGAAGCGTCGGACGTAGGGTTCGAGGGCGAGGTAGAGCAGCGCCAGCAGGCCCGCGGCCCAGAGCGGCTGGCCGTTGAAGAACCGTCCCATCTCGACGTTCGGGTCGGCAACGTGCTTCGTGTTGAGCAGCCAGACACCGCACGCAATCACGGACACGAAGGCCGCCAGCTGCCAGGCGCCGCGCCGATCGCCGCGCCCCTTGCGCACGTTGTGGCGCGCGATGACGGCCGCCGCGACCAGCAGGGTGAAGATCGTGAGCGTCGCGGCCGCCTGCGACCACGACACGCGCGAGTTCTCCTGAATCGTGGTGACCTGCCGCGTGCCGCGCGTCCACGGCGCGACGCGGAGAAACGACACGGGTTTGCCGCGATACGACGCCGCCTCGATTCGGAGCTTCTCGCTCGGAATCCCGGGCACCGGCCCCGTCCACGCGAAGCGCGCGTCCGCGAACTCGGCCGGCGCCCACTCGGGCGGGACCGGCGTGAACTGGGTGAAGTCGAGGCCGGCGGCATCGAAGAGCGGCGTCCAGTTGACGGACGGGGCAGGCGACGAGCCAGGCGGATCGACCTGCGGCGGGACGGCCGACAACCGAATCAGCCGTCCCTCCGGATCGGTGTAGACCATCGTCATCGTCGACGTGGTCATCGGCGGATCGCTCGTCGTGACCCGATCGCCGTTGCCGGTCGGCACCATCACGGTCGGGCTGCCGCGATACCAGAAGTGCAGCATCGGCGGCTGGCCGCTCCTCAGCCGCTCGGGCGTATCGAGCTCCGGATGCTTCTTGAGATAGCTGAGGTAATCGGGCTCGAAGAAGCCGAACGCGGAGTCGGCCTCCGGATGCGCCTGTCCGGCAAGCTTCAGGATCTCCCGCGCGTGCTCGATCAGGAGCAGCGGCGGCTTCGGCATCGGGGCGACGCTCGTGACCAGCTCGTTCTGGTCGAGCACGACGGACGCCACGACGAACGCGAGGGCGAGGAACAGCGCGGACGCCGCCGCGAGCGGCTTCAGCGCGCCTGTGGTGCCCGCGGCCGCAACCATCTCGGGTGACGGCGTCTCGCCGGCCGCCAGCGCCGCCGCAAGGGGATCGCCGCCCGGGAGCGCCGCGGCGACGGCAAGCGCTGATGGTGGACGGCGCACGGGCTCCGGATCGAGACAGCGCATGATCGCGCCATCGATCGCGGGGTCGAGATCCCGCACGACGTCGGAGGGCTGGGTGATCCCGCCCTGCTCGCGCTTGGCGATCAGTTCCGCGAGGTTCTCGCCCTCGAGCGCGCGGCGCCCGGTGAACAGCTCGTACAGGACGAGACCGAGCGAGTAGACGTCGCTGCGCGGCGTCACTTCGGTGCCCGCGAGCTGCTCGGGCGCCATGTAGGCCGGGGTGCCCGCGCGGATCGTTTCGCCCGACGCGCCCGCGAGGCCGAAGTCCGTGATCCGGATGCGCCCGCTGCCGTCGAGCATGATGTTCGCCGGCTTGAGATCGCGATGCACGATTCCGCGATCGTGCGCGGCGGCCAGGCCCGCGCAGATCTGGCGTGCCAACTCGATCGCGCGGTCCTGCGGCAGACGCCCGATGCGGCGGAGCAGCGTGGCGAGGTCCTCGCCGTCGACATACTCCATCGAGAGGAACGTGTGCCCCTCGTACTCGCCGACGTCGTACACGCGGCAGACGTTCGGGTGTGAGACCTGCCGCGCCATCCGGACCTCGGTGTGGAGCTGCGTCAGGCGGGCGGGATCGCGGTCGACGGTCTCGGGCAGGAACTTCAGCGCGACCGGCTGACCCAGACGGAGATCGTCCGCGCGGTACACTTCGCCCATCCCGCCGCGTCCGAGACGTCCGACGATGCGGTAGCGATCGTCGAGGACGGCGCCGGGCTGGAAGCGGCCGTGGTCGATGTCGGACGTGGTCGTCGTCCGGCCGCTGCTCGTCGGGCGGCCCGAGAGCCGCGTCTCGTCGTCCTCCGGCGTCCGGGGGCTCATCGCGCGCCGATTCTACTCCAAGCGTTTGATATACTTACGGCTACCGCCCGATGGCATCCGCCGAGACGGTCCAGATTCCGAATCGTTCGCTGTTCCGGCAGCCTGAGGTCTGCGAGATCGCTCAGGTGCAGCCGTACGTGCTGCGATCGTGGGAAGCGGAGTTTCCGGATCTCGGCGTGAAGAAGTCGGAGGGTGCGGCTCGCGTGTATCGTCGCGCGGACGTCGAGCGGGTGCTGAGGATCAAGCACCTGCTGTTCGTCGACGGGCTGACGCTGGCGGGCGTGCGGCGGAAGATGCTCGAAGAGGCGCCAGCGCCGCCGGCGGAAGCGGCCGCGCTCGACGAGCTGCTGTCGTCGGACGCGCGGGAGCGGATTCTGAGCGTACGGAAGACGCTGCGGGAGTTGTCGGCGATGCTTGCGCACGCGCCGGGAGGAAAGTGGGAACCCGCGGAGTTCGAGCTTGCGGCGCCCGTGCCTCGATCGACGGCGCGCAAGGTCGCGTCGGCGCCCGCGAAACGCGCGAGCGGGGCGGCTGTGAAGCGCGCGCCGAAGAAGAAGTAGGCCGGGTCTTTCGATCCGGTGCACGACAGATGTGGAAGTTTGAAGATGTGGAATGTTGAAATCCCGGATCACCGGCGTCGGGGTTTCCAGCTGTCTTTGACGGGATGTAGCGCAGCCTGGTAGCGCACCTGACTGGGGGTCAGGGGGTCCCGGGTTCGAATCCCGGCATCCCGACCAAATTTCTTAGAAAAAGCGGGTCGAGATCGTCTCGACCCGTTTTTTTATTGTCCCATTCTTGTCCCATTCTCGCCCTGACGACGCGAGAGACCGCGACGTTCAGTGGTTCGCTGCGACAGACGGGGTCACGCGCGGCGCCGGTGTCACCCGCGGCAGTTCGGTCGCGGGTTTTCGTCCGCTCGCGAACGGGGCGCAGCGTTAGACCCCTGCACACCGCGCGTCCCGTCCCTGCGGGATGGCGCAGGTTCAAAGACGCGAGCGATCGAAGGGCTACGCGGATTCGGTGTAGTACACTCATCACGCCAAGCCTGCCGACCACGAGGTGAGCCGTGTCCGAGTTCGCGCGTATTGCGGCCGTCGCCATGCTCGCGGCGCTCGCCCAATCGCCGCAGGCAACCCCGCCGCCCGCACAGTCTCAGCAGAGTTCACCGGCACAGCAGCCGCCCCGGTTTCGCGGTGGCACCAACCTCGTCCGTGTGGACGCCGTCGCCACGAAAGACGGCGCTCCGGTGCACGACCTGAAGGCCGACGACTTCGAAATCTTCGAGGACGGCGCGCCGCATAAGATCGACACCTTCGAACACGTCGTCATAGCGTGCTGACCCTCGACGACCACCGGCCAGGACGGCATTTGCGCACCGGGCGAGAATTGCCCGGCAGTCGAGCCGCAGCCATCGCGTAGCTGGGCGCCAGCGGAGCTCGGCGACCCGCATACACGAGATCACGACTCGGTCGCCCAACGCACAGCTGCCTCGACGCGCCGGCCAGCCGATGTCGGTTGGCCAACCGGCGCGTCGATTCGCCCTCAGCGAGCGACCGCGCTACTCTGAGCCGCGCAAGAACATGATTCTCCTCGCGCTCGGCATTGAGTTTGCGGACCGCGTGACCCTCGATTGCTGGACACTGTCTTTTTCTTTCGCGATCGTGTAAATATCAACCGAACCGGACTCAGGGCGGCGATTCTCGCGGATCGCCGCCCTTTTCCTATTTGGAGGTGACCTGAGCATTGACCAACACTGACCTCGACGTCGAGCAGATCGTGAGCCGGGAACTCGAAGCGGGAGAACGTCTCCTGTGGTGCGGTCGCCCCGCACAGGGGCTGAGGGTTCGCCGCGCGGACGCATTCGCGATCCCGTTCAGCCTGATTTGGACTGCGTTCTTTGTCTTCTGGGAGGCAAGTGCGTTGCGCACGGGCGCTCCTCTGTTCTTCCGGCTTTGGGGCGCTCCTTTTCTGATCATGGGCGCGTACCTGGTGTTCGGGCGTTTCGTGGCCGATGCGCGGCGGCGGCGGCGCACGTTATATGGCGTCACCGATCAGCGCATCATCGTGATCGCCGGCCTGTCTTCTCGAACGACGACTAGCCACGCGCTGAGGACGCTCCCGGCGGTTACGTTGGCCGAACGGCGAAGTGGTGAAGGGGATGTCGTCCTGGCAGCGACGGACATGAATCACGTTGGTTCAGGCGGAGTCGTCAAGCGCGGCGACTCCGTTCCGCCGGCGCTCGAGTTTCTTACCGACGCCAGATGGGTGTACGAGACGATCCGCACCGCCCAGCGTCGACTCACCTGAGCGTGACGCATGCTCGGCGAGTGGAGGCGGCTGGATGTCGTCGGAGTACAGAGTCGTAATGGTCGAATTCCGACGACCGAGCCGAAGCGGCGGAGTCCTACTTCCGCGGCATCGTTCACCGTTCAATGACCTAATGACCTATTGAGACGGCGCGAGATTCGAACCCACGTGCCCTGTCGCCAAGCCGTAAAGAGCGGCGCTTCACCACTACCTCTAATCCTCCAGAATTCTAATCGGTACGTGCTCATTCGGCGCGCAGTGCGGCGATCGGGTCGACCGAAGTTGCTCGGCGTGCCGGCACGTAAGAAGCCAGCACGGAGACGACGAGGAACAGCACCGTAACAGCGGCGAACGTCACGGGATCGTGTGGGCGTAAGCCGAAGAGCAGCGACTCCAGAAATCGGGACGAGAAGTATGCGCCGACGAGGCCCGCTACCACGCCCACGACGACCGTTCCGGCGGTCTCGCGCATCACGCCCGCGACGAGCGAGCGCGCGTTCGCCCCGATGGCAATTTTGATCCCGAACTCGCGCGTCCGTGTGCTGACCGAGTACGAGAGCACGCCGTAGAGGCCGAGCGCGGCAAGCAGGACCGCGACGGCTGCAAATCCCGCCGCCGTGAATCCGTAGAATTTCGGCGTCGCGACCTGTCGCGCCATCAGATCGTCGAGTGGCGTCGCGTCGAATACCACGGCCTCGGGATCGATCCGCGCGGCGGCAGTCCTGATTTCGGACGAGAGCTGGTCGCCACCGCCACGAACCAAATATGTCGGCGAGCCGAACCCGTTCTTCGTCTGGTTCGGCAAGTAAATCATCGGGGAGATGGCGCGCTCGGGGTCGCTCGGCCGCGTGTCGTCCGTGATTCCCACAATCGTCAGATTCGGCCACGCATTGAAGGCAATTTGCTGCCCTAAGGCGTTCCCCGCCGGGAAGAAGTGCCGCACGAACATGTCATTGACGATCGCCGTCATAGCCGTCGTGACGCGATCCCGTTCGGTGAAGTCGCGGCCGCGAATCGGCATGCGGAGCGTCCTGAAGAAACCCGGGGAGACCGTCTGGAAGGCGACATCTGCTCGTCGCTTCCGTCCCGCGATGGTCAAATCGAAGCCGATCGCACTCGCGCCGAGCGAGCGCTCGACGATAGCGACGGAGGTAACGCCCGGGATGCCACGAAGGGCTGCGCGCAGCGCGTCGTGAAATGCGTACTGCGTGACTGGGGCGTGAAGACGCGCCGGGAGCGAGACACGGAACGAGTAAACGCCCTGTGCGTCAAATCCGCGATCGATTTTCGTCATTCTCACGAAGCTGCCGAGTAGAAGCGCCGCGCCAGCTAACAGCATCACGCCAGCGGCCGCTTCTATCATGACCAGGACACGCGACGGCCGATGCGCTCTTCCGATGCTGCCGCCGGGTCCACGCCAGGCGCCGGCGTCGGACGAGTGGCTCTGCCACAGTCTTGCGGCGCTCCATACACCGACGAGCAGTCCCGCACCGGCCGCGACAATGACTGCAAACGCGAGAACAGCGCCGTCGACGCGGATCTCGGACAATCTCGGCAGCAGATACGGAGGCAGCCGCCGCACCAGCGCCACAGTGACGACAGCCCCGCCGCACCCGACGAGTCCTCCGCACAGGCCGATCAGCAGCGCCTCGACCATCGCGTAGCGAGCGACGTCCGCGCGGGATGCGCCGAGCGCGATCCTCACGAGGAGCTCGCGCTGTCGTGACGCGGCTCGAGCCAGCAGCAGATTGGTCACGTTCGCGCAGGCGATCAAAAGCACGAACAGGACGGCGGCCTGGAAGATGAGCAACACTCGCCTCACAGCCCGCGTCTGTTCCGCCCGTGCGCTGACCAACTCGACACGCCAGTGGTGGCCGGCCATCGCGGGCATAAGCGTGTTCACTTCCGCGGTTGCCTGGGCGAGGCTGACACCGGGGCGTAGAAGTGCAAACGTTGGAATCAGGGAAAATCCACCCGTTTCGGGTCCCGCGGGTCGAGGAATTCTGAGCATGGGGACCCAAAATTCCGGCGCATCCTGGAGTTCACCTTCGGCGTTCAGACTCATTCCCGGGTACGCCAACGAGGGAAATCCGAAATGTTCCGGCATGACGCCGATTACGCGATACGGCGTGCCATCGAGCATGATTTGGCGGTCGACCACGTCCGGCGAGCCGCCGAATCGCCGCACCCACGTGCCATGCTCCAAAAGGACCACGTGTTCGTTGCCCGAAAGCTCATCGTCGGCGGTAAACGTTCGTCCAAGGGCCGCCGCGACTCCCGTCGCGCGAAAGAGCGCCACTGAGATCCCCGCACCATTCAGGCGCACCGGAGCACCGACGCCCGTCAGCGAGTGCTCGGTGTGTCCGTAGGACCCGATTTCGGCGAGCGTGCGGCTCGTCGCGCTCCACTCAGCAATCTGGCCCGGCGTCAGGCCGGCGCGGCCAGGCTCGCCACCATCAGGTGCCGGCAGAAGCTGGACGATGCTCACGAGGCGATCGGCAGTCGGGAAGGGCAGCCGCCGGATCAGGACGCCGTAGACCACGCTGAATACCGAGGTCGTCGCGCCGATGCCAATCGCAATGGTGAGAACGGCAGCAACCGAGAAGGCAGGCTTGCGGGCGAGACCTCTCACGCCATAACGCAGGTCGCGGAAAAGCGCCTGGCCCATCAACGGAGGATAGCCGAAAACAGGTTCCATAATCGCTCTCTCCCTGTGCAGGACTCGGAGCGGTCGCTTGAGGGAGCAGCGACACGAACGTGGTCTGTTGACACGATCTGCCTGCGAACCAAGGTGCCATGATCCGACAGCCTCGCTCGCCGGCGGTCCGGTCCGCCTTAGGCTGGTGCTGCGGCACGGCCCAGAAAGGTTCAGGTTCAATCACTCGCCCTTATCACCCTGTCGCAGGCTGGCGTGGGAATTTGGGGTTCACGGGCCCCGGCCGGTCGCAAGCGGGTGGACTCTGTCTGTCGATTTCGGACGCCTTCGATCGACTACCAACTGAAGTGAGACGATCCTGATATGCGAAAGATCATCACCACGAGCTTCGTCACGATGGACGGCGTCATGCAGGCGCCGGGCGGTCCTGAGGAAGACGCGTCAGGTAGCTTCCCATACGGAGGGTGGCAGGCGAGTGTCTTCGACGGTTCGTTGAGCGAGGCGCTCAACGAATTGCTCAATCCACCTTTCGCCATGCTGCTCGGGCGCACGACGTACAACATCTTCGCGGGCTTCTGGCCGAAACAGGGCCGGGACAACGTGATCGCGAATTCGTTCAACGATGCGATGAAGTACGTGGTGTCGCATCGACCGTTCGAGCCCGACTGGGTGAACACGACGGTCGTTTCGCACTCAGTACCGGCCGCGCTCCGCAAGCTGAAGGCGGAGGAGGGCCCGGACATGATCGTCTGGGGCAGCGGCAACCTGATTCAGACGCTGCTTACGGAAAACCTGATCGACCGCATGCACGTGTGGACGCATCCCGTAACAATCGGTGCCGGCAAACGGTTGTTCGCCGACGGCGCGCGCGCGGCGACGTGGAAACTCGTGAAGGGCCGCGTCGGCGACGGCGGCGTGATCCTCGCCACGTACGAACCCGCGGGCGAGCTCGTGACCGGCACCATGGGCGCGTAACCGAGAAGGACGTATCCACACTTGGCACGAACATCCGAGCTGGCGCGGACGCGCCGCAAGGTAAGGCCACAAATGGACAAGAACATCCTGGGCGAGATGATCAAACAGAACCGCGTCACGAGCTACTTTTCGTTTGACCGAGTGACGGAAGACAACGCAAGGTTGCGGCTGAACGAGGGCACGGCATCGATCGGCTTCATCTATCGCCACGTTGGCGAAACGATCAATCTATTCGCGCAGCTGTTGGGCACACCCACCGACGTGACGAACACCACGATTGGTCAAACAGATGCGGGACAGCGTTATGGAGTCGGCCAGAGCCGAGAGTTGATCGAGCGCGGATATCGGGCGCTCCAACATCTTGTCGAAACCAGCAACGAAGCGGATTGGCTGGCGCCGGTCGAGACGCCCTTTTTCGGCACGGTCTCGCGGATCCGATTGTTTGCGCATACGCTCTTTCACACGTCGCACCATGCAGGGCAGATTTCATTGACGCTGGCGAAAGGAAGCGTGCCGGAGCAATGAGCGCCGGCCGGGACGCAAACGGGTCCGACACTTTAGCCGATTCGGGACCCCCTGACTGGCCGTTCTGTGGTGACACCCACGACTAAACGACGCAGTTAACCTGTCCACGGAATCGGATCAGGCCCACAGCCGGATTCTCAATCACTCCGAAGAGAAGGACATCACCAGCGTCTACGACCGATACGGCTACGATACCGAGAAGAGCCGCGCGATGGAGTTCTGGGACAGGGTGCTGACGGCCATCCTGGCGAACAAGTCGCTCGCGCGCGTCGGTCGCTTCTCGGTCTAAAGAGTGGCGCTCAGACGAATTCCGGCATCACGGGTCTGACCTTACAACGACACAACTCGGAAACTCTCCGCCAGCGAGCCTGCCACGGCCATGATCGCCGCGAGCACTCCGGTCGCGGTCGGGTCGTTCCAGATCGGGCTCGAGCCGCCACGAGAGGACGACCCTGGGGTGCCGGCGGCCGGCGGTCTCGTTCAGTTCAAGCACCGTGCGCGGACCGCTGCGCTCGACCAAGTCGCGTGTCTATTACTATTTGCCATATGTCAGAAACTGATATAGACTTCTGACATGACACGAGGTACTCTCTCTCCGGCTAATCGCATCCTGGAGATTGCGGCGACCCTGCCGGAGGGGACACCGCTGTCGGCGAGGAGCCTGCTGCATCTCGGCAGTCGCGTCGCCATCGATCAAGCCCTGTCCAGACTGGCACGCAGCGGCGCGCTCCTTCGCGCGGGACGTGGTCTCTACGTGCGGCCTGTCCAGACTCGATTCGGTGTTCGCGCTCCAGCCGCGACGGCCGTCCTCGCCCGGCTCGCCGAGGAGACAGGGGAAATCATCGTCCCCCACGGCGCCGCGGCGGCCAATGCACTCGGCCTGACGACACAGGTGCCGGTCCGTGAGTTGTACCTGACGTCGGGACGGAGCCAAAAACTGCGCCTCGGCGCGCAAACGATCGAACTACGTCACGCGCCGCGCTGGCAGCTTGCCGGACATCGGGCCGGGGAGGCTGTACGTGCCTTGCACTGGCTCGGTCCGGCTCACGGCGCTTCCGGCGTGGCTCGGCTGGCCCGGAGCCTCCGGAAGCCGGATGTCCACCAGTTACTCAGCCTTCGCAGTCGCTTGCCGAATTGGCTGGCCCGCGAGGTGAGTGCGCTCGCCGGACGTGCCTGAAACCTTTCTCGAACTGTCTCGCGACGATCGCCTCGAAGCGCTCCGCGTAGCCGCGTCGCGCTCGGGCCGACCTATCCACTTACTCGAAAAGGACATCTGGGTCGTGTGGGCCCTCCGCGCTCTTTTTGACTCGGAATTCGCGAGCCACCTGGTTTTCAAGGGCGGCACGTCGCTCTCGAAGGCGTATCGCGCGATTGGACGTTTCTCAGAGGACGTGGACCTCACGTACGACATCCGCGCGCTCGTGCCCGACGTCGTCGGCGGTTCGGTCGACGCCATTCCGACGACTCGCAGTCAGCAGGACCGCTGGACACACGCTGTCCGCGAGCGTCTGCCCGCGTGGATTCAGGACAGTGTCGTGCCCGCCTTGCATGCCCGACTCGCCAAGGACGCGGT
>Ga0070735_10005611_pt1 | contig 10368 bp, 6 predicted proteins | sample Coa_R1_FD_66443 | JGI IMG/M metagenome (GOLD analysis project Ga0070735, IMG submission 66443) | Surface soil microbial communities from Centralia Pennsylvania, which are recovering from an underground coalmine fire - Coalmine... | ecosystem: Environmental > Terrestrial > Soil > Unclassified ... | reverse complement strand
GGAACCAATAACTGGTACACGGAAGATGGCTACGGCAGCTTCAACTCCACGACCAACGAGCCTTACGGCGGCGGCAGCTATAGCGATTGTTCGGATACGACCCAACCCGGCGTGCCGGCGATCGTGAACTATTTGGGGGCACTCAAGAAGCCCATCAATCCGAACTGTGAGTCGCAACACTACTATCTGCTGAACAACTACAATCCCGCTTACAACGCCGATGGCACCTTGCAGATCAACAACAACAATCCTTATGCCTCGTTCACTCTACCGCCCACAAATGTGCGCCACATCGGCGATGCGTTGATGGGGGCTAATGTTTCCTTCAAATACTATGGCGACGGCTGGAATCTCTATCTTTCCGATCCCAACCAGTCCAACCCGCTGGATGAATACTGCACGATCTGCAACCCGTTCCAGTACGCCAGCGACATTATGACAAACGGCACGCTGCGCGAAGAGCACATTCAGGATCTCGCGAACTTTTACGAGGACGTGAAAGCCGATGAACTGCCGTCGGTTTCGATCATCAAGCCGAGCGGATATGTGGACGGTCACCCGGCCTCATCGAAGCTCGACCTGTTCGAAGGATTCGCGAAGCAGATCGTCGATACGGTCAAGGCCTCAGCAGAGTGGTCTAGCACCGCGATCTTCATAACGTTCGACGAGAGCGGCGGCTACTATGACTCGGGTTATGTTCAGCCCCTGGATTTCTTCGGCGACGGCAGCCGGACTTGCCTGTTCGTCGTATCGCCGTTCTCCAAGGGCGGAATCGTGAATCACAGTTATGCCGATCACGTTTCGCTGACCAAGTTCATTGAGCGCAACTGGGGCTTGGGTCCCTTAACCAGCCGTAGCCGCGACAACGACCCCAACCCGAGGGCGAGCAAGAGTAATCCGTACGTGCCGACCAACACCCCGGCTATTGACGACTTGTTTGACACTTTCAACTTTAGAGGAACGAAATAGCGTTACCTCGAAAAAAAGACGATAGAAAGACGATGTGGATGCCCTACTGGGCATCCGCTTTTTTCTGCCAGTGAACTCTATTCGTTGAACATCAACGCGCTGGACCTGCCGGTCCCGAATCCTGCGCGCATGGTCACTCATCCTTTATTCTAGTGTCAGTCCTTATGACCCCGAAATCCAAATTTTCCAACGGCGGCTCGGCCGTCGCCGAAGCTTCGCCCAACGCGTCCAACGCCGAGCGCGAGTCCGTCTTTAACGCCTACCGACAGTGGGGATATCTCGAAGGCGATCTCGACCCGCTTGGTTTCCTGCGTCCGCGCGAAACTCCCGAGCTCCAAATTGAGAGCAAATATACGGCCGAAGCTCGCGCCATTTATTCGAGCACGATCGGCGTCGAAATCAATCACATTTATGCGCCCGAGCGGCGGAAATGGATTTATGAGCGCATGGAATCTCCGGATCAGGGGTTCGAGGTTACAGAAAAAGACCAGAAACGCATTCTCGATCTCCTGATTCGCGCCGACGTCTTTGAGCAGGTGATGCAGCAGCGGTACTTGGGCAGCAAACGATTTTCACTGGAAGGCGTGACCGCACTGATTCCGCTCGTGGATGAAATACTCGACGCCGGCTCGCGCCACGGCGCAATCGAACTCGTGATGGGTATGAGCCATCGGGGCCGGCTGAACGTCATCGCTCATGTGGCCCGGCGGCCTGCGGAAGAGATCTTTGCTGGATTTGAAGATGTCGATCCGCGCAGCGTGCTTGGTTCCGGGGATGTGAAATATCACATGGGGGCGACGGGAGAATATGTCACGCGCAGCGGCGGGAAGGTTCACATTCACCTGGTTTCGAATCCCAGCCATCTCGAGGCCGTCGATCCCGTGACGATCGGCCGCACGCGAGCGAAACAAGATCGCGCCGGTGAAGGCGGCCGCGAAAAATATCTGCCGCTGCTCGTGCACGGTGATGCCGCTTTTGCCGGGCAGGGCATTCTCGCTGAAACCATGAACTACGCTGACCTGCCAAGTTATACCGTCGGCGGAACAATTCACATCGTTGTCAATAATTTGCTGGGATTCACTACAAGCTATGTAGAGGAGCATTCGACGCGTTTCGCGGCGTGCATTGCGCGCCGGCAATCGATTCCGATCTTCCACGTGAATGGAGAGGACGTGGACGCGGTGGTTCGCGTAGGCCGCCTTGCCGCAGAATATCGTTATCGATTCGGCACCGATGTCGTTATCGACCTTATCGGATATCGCAGGCACGGGCATAGCGAAGTCGATGACCCTACGGTTACGCAGCCGCTGCTTTACAAGAAGATCAAAGATCATCCGCCGCTATGGGAAATCTACGCTGATGATATTGGTGCTGCCGACGCGGCATCGCATGTTGCCGCCATCAAAGCTGAGTTCGAATCCGCGCAAAAAGGCGCAGGCAAGATTACGAAGAAGCCTACTTTGCGCGAACTGCCCAGCTACTGGGATCAATATTATGGTGGCCTTTTCAAGCCGGAGTTCGAAGTTGAAACCGGACTAATGTCGAAAGAATTATCGGAGTTAAGCCACCGCCTCACGACCTATCCCGATGGCTTCCATATTCATCCAAAAGTAAAAAAGCTTCTTGAACAGCGCGCCGAGATGGGGCAGGGGAAACGCGCGGTCGACTATGGCATGGCGGAGGCTCTTGCTTTTGCAAGCCTGGTGAAGGCGGGCATTCCGGTGCGGCTGTCGGGGCAAGATTCACGCCGCGGCACTTTCAATCAGCGGCATTCCGTTCTCATCGACATCGAAAACGAGAACGAATATGTTCCGCTGGAAAATATCGTTGCCGGCCAGGCCACATGCGGCATTCATAACTCGACTCTGTCGGAGCCCGGAGTCCTCGGTTATGAATACGGATACAGCCGCGACTACCCTGAAGCTCTGGTGTTGTGGGAGGCGCAGTTTGGGGATTTCGTCAACGTCGCGCAGGCCATCATCGATCAGTTCGTTTCGGCTGGAGAAGCCAAGTGGAACCTGCTCTCCGGACTTGTCCTGCTTCTCCCGCACGGTTATGAAGGCCAGGGGCCGGAACACTCGAGCGCGCGCATTGAGCGGTTTATTCAGCTCGCGGCGAAACACAATATCCAGATCACCCAACCTTCGAACGCTGCGCAGTATTTCCATTTGTTGCGAAGGCAAGCTTTGCGGCACTGGCGGAAGCCCTTAATCGTGTTCACGCCGAAGAGCATGTTGCGGCATCCGGATGCGTCATCGCCGATCGAAGATTTCACGCACAGGAATTTCTTGAACGTGATTCCCGATACCGAAGTCGGCGAAGCCGAACGTATCCTGGTTTGCACCGGCAAGATCGGTCACGAACTGATCGCCGAGCGGAAAAAGAGAAAAGAAAGTTCAACCGCTATCGTATTCGTGGAGCAGCTGTATCCGTTTCCGGAGAAAGAACTGGCCGCTGAATTCGCGCGCCACGGCGACGAAGGCGATATCGTCTGGGTGCAGGAAGAGCCGGCCAACATGGGAGCGCTGTTCAATATGCTTCCGCGTTTGGAGCGCATTGCAGGGAAACGTCACGTGCTTTCCGTGAAGCGCAGCTCCAGCCCGAGTCCAGCCAGCGGCAGCGCCAAGGCTCATGAAGTCGAGCAAAAGACGTTGTTGACACTGGCGTTTACGACGAAGGGATAGTACGAGAAACGTCCATGCATAGACAGCCGCTCCGAGGCGTCCACTGGTTATCACTTCCTCTCCGTCACTGCTTTTCCGCCTGCGCCCGGCAACTTCGCCTTCGCGCCGCCGCGCGCTTCGCCCTCCAATAACTCCTCCAAATTCTCATACGCATAAATTGTTGGAGCGTGATTCTGCATCAGTCCGCCCGTATCCGCTGTGGGACCGTAATTGCTATGCAGGTCGCGGCCCAACATGCGAAGCATTGCCATCAACTGCCCCCGATGATGAGAAGTATGCGCGATGCGGCGCGTCATCACCCACGCGCGCGAGCGGTGCACATCGAAGAACTTTGTGGCTTCTTCCCACCAGGCTTCGTCTTTCTGCTGCAATGCCGTGAGCCGCTTGCCGCTGTCTTCTGCATAACGCTTGATGAACTGGAGACGCTTTTCTTCTTTTGGCAGTGGTGGGGCACCGACATCAATTCCGAGCATGTTACGGAACCATAAATCTTCACTTACGCACTGATGCACCATCTGCTCGTGCACGCTGCGTCCCCGCGAGTCGTCCTTGTTCGGCCGTACCGGCAGGTCTTCATCGCGAAACTCACTCCAGACGCTGACCACTTTCATACGCTCACTGGCATAGGTTTCGACGAGAAATGCGTATCTCATAACCGCAGATGTTAACCTAATTCTCCGAACGTTACCCATGCCTCGCCGCTCCCAACCACTGCGCGTCGCAATCGATACCGGCGGCACTTTCACCGACTGCGTTTGGGTCGATGAGAACGGCCGCCTGGCAATGTTGAAGTTGTTCTCCACTCCCGCCGATCCATCTCGGGCCATCGTCGAAGCACTCAAGAAGGTTGGGCACGACGGTGAAACTACTCTGCTTCACGGCACGACGGTAGGAACGAATACCCTGCTTGAACGCAAAGGTGCGCGTTTGGCGCTCATCACTACGGCAGGATTTGAAGATGCGATTGAGATTGGGCGGCAGGCGCGGCCGAAGCTTTACGATTTTTTCTTTGATCGCGTGGAGCCGCTGGTTCCGGCTGAACTTCGCTTTGGGATCGAGGAGCGGACGGCAAGCGATGGTCAGATCCTGATCTCGCCATCGGCCGCCGTGCTGAAAGATGCGATTGCGAGAGTAAAGGCGAAGCGGCCGGAATCGGTCGCAATCTCGCTGCTGTTCTCGTTTGCGAATCCGAAAAATGAATTGCTCGTGGCGGAATCTGCGAACGCGCTTGGCGTTCCGCTTTCTGTTTCGCACAAGATTCTGCCGGAGTTCCGCGAGTACGAGCGCACTTCGACGGTTGTGATCAATGCGTATCTTCAGCCGGTGATGCAGCGTTACTTGGAAAACCTCAAGGCGAGGACGCTGCGGAAGCCGGATTCTTTCAACTTCGAGAGCGAATCTGCGGAAGAGCGTCGTGTTAGGCCAGCGAAACCCCTGGCAAAGAAGGCGCGGGCTTCGAAGCTGAGCATCTTCGTCATGCAATCGAGTGGCGGCATCACCTCACTTGCCGCCGCTGCTCGCGAACCGGTTCGAACCGTTCTCTCCGGGCCCGCTGGAGGGGTGGTTGGGGCAGCGGTCAGCGCCCAGCGGAGTGGGTTTGCGCGCATTATTGCTTTCGATATGGGCGGGACGTCGACCGATGTTTCGTTGGTTGAAGATGGGATCCCGACCGCAAGCACCGCCGAAATTGCCGGGCTTCCCATCGGCGTGCCCATGCTGGATATTCACACCGTTGGCGCTGGTGGGGGATCGTTGGCGCGGTTCGACGCCGCGGGTGTTTTGCGTGTTGGTCCAGAATCTGCCGGTGCCGACCCGGGACCGATATGTTATGGGCGCGGCACTCAGCCCACCGTCACGGATGCGAACCTCTTATTAGGCCGGTTGCAACCCGCTCGGTTTCTCGGCGGTGAATTCGAACTCGATTTGGATCGCACGCGGCGAATCACACGCGAATGGCTCGCAACGTGCGGCAGCGGTCTCTCGCTCGAAAAATTTGCCGCCGGGGTGATTCGGGTTGTGAATAGCACCATGGAAAAAGCGATTCGCGTGGTTTCGATTGAGCGCGGGCGCGACCCTCGAGAATTTGCGTTGGTAGCCTTCGGCGGCGCGGGTGGTCTTCATGCCTGCGCTCTCGCCGAGTCCTTGGGTATTCCGCATGTAATCGTACCAGCCTTTCCGGGAGCGCTTTCCGCGTTGGGCATACTTGCGAGCGATGTGGTCAAAGATTACTCCCGCACTGTTTTGTGGAGGGTTCAAAGCGAACTGCCGCGGGTCAAGCTGGAGCGCGAGTTTCGAGCTCTTCAAAAAAGAGCCACAGAGGATTTCCGGCTGGAACGTTGGAAAGGAAGAGTAATGTACGCGCGCAGTGCGGACGTACGCTATCGAGGCCAGGGTTATGAACTGAATTTGCCGTTCGGTAGAGATCTGCTGCGCGAATTTGAACGGGAGCACCACCGTCGCTACGGCTATGCGCACACTGGACGCGAAATCGAGATTGTTACCCTGCGGCTACGGGCGGTGGTTCGGGATGGAAATTTCGGTGCACGAACGGATGCTTCATTTGCGAAATGGAAAAGAGAAAAGGGGAGGCGAATTGTTCCGTTGACGGCGAGTGTGCTTTTCGCCGAACGGCGAGTTGCTACGAAGATTTATTCGCGTGAGGAACTCGGAGGCGGTCGCTACGCAGGTCCCGCCGTGATCACGGAATACAGCGCTACTACGATCGTTCCACCCGGAGGAATGTTTCGAATAGATCAGGCGGGAAATCTTTTGATTCAGAATCGGTGCGGCGTCCTCGGCGGCTGAAGCCGTTCCCTTTCAACCCGTTCTTTTAGGGGGATCCTCTTCAAATCTCCCCGTGCAACGTCACTCCACACTTTTTCAACTCATGCGGCGGATGTAATCGGCATCGATTTTCAGCGCCTCCATTGGGGGCATGTCGAATTCCTCCTGCTCGACGAACAGGTGCTTGATGTCCGCTTTCCTGGCGGCTGCGAAAATCGGGCGATAGTCGATCGTGCCGTGGCCTAGTTCCGTCGAAGGCGGAGCGTTGGCAGGCGTGGTTGCCGGTGTGAGCTTGAAATCTTTCACGTGCAGCATTTTGATGCGATCGCGGTAGCGCGTTAGCAGAGTCGCGGGTTTCTGCCCGGCGACTGCCGCCCAGCCGCAATCGAGTTCCATGGCTACCTTTGCGGGATCGGTGAGCCGCAGCAATTCGTCGTAAAACATCACTCCATTCTCAGACCGGAATTCTGGCGTGTGGTTGTGATAGGCAAAGTTCATGCCGGCCACATTGATTTGCTCACCGATCCGGTTAAATTGTTCGGCGTTCCACTTCCAATCGTCGAGAGTCATCGACTCACGAGCGGCGCGCGAGCCGGGATCTTTCACGCGCGCGGGATCTTTGAACCAGGGAGAGGAGCACACGATGTACTCGAGGCCAAGATCTTTTCCGTATTGGATAGTCTCATCCAGCTTAGGCAGCAAATCTTTAAGAGCGTAATGCGCGCTGACGCAGCGCAGGTTCGCCTGATTCATGGCCTTCTTTACTTCAATAGCTGTGCGATTGAAAAATCCGGCCGCTTCGACCTCCTGATAACCGAGTGAGGCAAGTTGCTTTAACGTACCTTCGTAGTCTTTGGGTAGAAGGTTGCGCACGGAATAGAGTTGCAACCCAAGCGGCAGGCCGAGCGCATTGGCCATGAGCCAGGGGGTGCTGCCGCAGAAGCTGGCACACGCAATCGACGCGGAAACGGATTTCAGGAAAGCTCTTCGAGAAATAGGAAACATGATTTCGTCCTCGATATGCGAGATTGATTGCGCGACAGGAATGAAGCGGCAACTACCCGCGAATCATTTTCGCGTTTGCATCCCAGCTGGCGATCGTGTTCTTGAAGTACGCGTAGTTGGCAAGATGACATCCGATGGCAGCATGGTTGCCGAAGATCTCGTTTTCTACGGGCGGCTTGCGAGTCCGCACTGAATTGAAAAAATTGGCCTGGTGCGCGGAAACGTCGCTGTAGCCAGCAGGCGCGGTAAAGGTTTCCGCCTCGACAGGTTTGTAGTCGAGGGGTGAGGGTTGCGGATGTTCGGCAGCCCACTGCGCCAAATATTGGTTGCGCAACCGGGCGGGCCAGCCTTTGGTCGAATACTCTTCCGGCTTGGGACTGTCATCTTGAGGAGTGAAGACCAGTGTCTGGCCATTGATTTCCATTGTGCCTTTCGTGCCGTGGAATTTAATCGGCTCGCCGCCCGCATTGTTCAGATTGCAGCGCAAGGCCACACGGAATTTCGGGAAATCGTAGATAGTTTCGATTAGATCAGGAAAGTCACGTCCATCCTTCCAGCGAAAAAGTCCGCCGTTCGATTGTGCGCGCTGCGGGGCTTCGTTGATACCGGAAATGAAATAAATGCCGGAGAGCAGGTGCACGAACAGATCGCCGGCGAGACCTTCGCCATAATCGGCGAAGCAGCGCCAGCGGAAGAAGCGGACCGGGTCGAAGGGTCGCTTAGGAGCATCCCCGAGGAAAGCGTTCCAATCGATGGTTTGCGCGCTGGCGTCGGGAGGGATGGGATAGACCCAGGCGCCGCTGGCGGAGTTGCGATCGGAAGATCCCTCGATGAAGAATACATCTCCGAGCGCGCCGGAAGCGTAGAGCTCGCGAGCTTTTTCGTAGACGATGGAACTGACGCGCTGGCTGCCGACCTGCATGACACGATTGTGTTTCTTCACGGCATTGACCATGGTGAAGCCATCTTCCACTGTGTGCGACATGGGTTTTTCGCAGTAGACGTCCTTTCCGGCCAAGCAGGCGTCAACCACTATAGGGCGATGCTGGTGGTCTGGAACGGCCACGATGACGGCATCAACATCTTTGCGATCCAGAATTTCTTTGTAATTTCGCGTGGCCGGAACCTGCCGTTGCAGGGCTTCCTGCGCAGCTTCGTGGCGGCTGTCGTACAAATCGCAAACGGCGACACATTCGGCTCCGGCAACGGCGAGCGATGCCGCGAGAAGTTCGCAGCCGCGCGTGCCCGTGCCGATTGAAGCGAAGCGAACACGGTCGCTGGCAGCTCCGCCGGTGGCTTGGCTTAACAGAGTTGTTGGTTGCAACAAAGTGGATTTCATGGCGGCGCCTGCAGCCACTGAGCCGCCGCCAATTCGCATGAAATCGCGACGCGTTAAAGAGTGCATTATCTATGTCCTTTCTCCACGAGTAATAAACGTGCAAAAAACTTTGCTGATTTAGGCGAATGTTAACACGTTCGCTGAGGTCGAATTCGAAGCCATCACGGAGCGAGGAACCCGCATCTCAAGTGATTCAAATTTCGCATCTGGAATTTAGAGTTCGATGAAGAACGATGGTCTGGGGTCGATCAGGCGAAGTCTGGTTGGGCTGAACGCGATCAATTTCTTTCAGGCCGAGGCCGTGGGAGTGGTGTTGCCGGTGATGGGAGTGTTTCTGAAGGAGCATGGCTGGCGGTATGACTCAATTGGCGTGGCTACCGCAATCGCCGGACTGGGCGCTTTGCTGATGCAGACTCCGGCGGGGATTTTGACGGATGAGATTGCCTCGCGCCGAGCGCTGTTTGCGGGCGCCTCCCTCTTGACTGGAGTGAGTTTTGCGGCGATTCCGCAATTTTCGCATTCTCATTTAGCCGTGAACATTGTGTTGTTTCTCGCCGGGGCGGCGCAAAGTTTTTTCGCGCCCTTGTTAGGAGCACTTGCTCTTGCGCTGGTGGGGCACCAACTGCTGAACAAGATCGCGGGCCGGAATCAAGGATGGAACCATGCGGGAAATATTGCGGCTGCGCTGGCGGGGATGGCTCTTGTGCACTTTCTTGGCGTGAGTTCGGTATTTTACGCGGTGGGAGCATCCGCTTTGCTGGCGGCGGCATCGGTGTTGCTGATTCGCGCGCCGGATCTGGATGAACACCTTGCGACGGGTTTGCTGGAGGAACAGACCGCGGCGGTTTCATGGAAACTACTCCTGCGCGAAAAGGCAGTGCTGGCTCTGTTGGTGTCGATCTTCCTTTTTCATCTGGCGAACGCGCCGATCATGCCAGCCACAGCGCTATATGTGAAACAACTGGGCGGCTCCGATGCTTTAGTGACGGCTACGGTGCTTACGGCGCAGATTGTGATGGTGCCGGTTGCTCTGTGGGCCGGGCGTTATGGTGACCGCTGGGGCCGAAAGCCGGTGATGGCGGTTGCGTTCTGGGCTCTGCCGCTGCGGATTTTTTCTTATACCCTCGTCAGCAGTCCTAAGGCGGTAGTGTGGTTGCAAGGCTTGGATGGGCTTGGCGCGGGAATTTATGGCGTCGTGGTGATCGCGCTGGCAGCTGACTTGACGAAGGGCAAAGGCCGCTTTAATACCCTCGCAGGTTTGTTTGCCACGGCGCTGGCGGTCGGCGGCGTTGCGGGACCGCTGATCAGCGGGTTTCTGGTGCAGCATCTCGGGTTCAGGATGACTTTTTACGCGTTTGCCATCCTCGCCTTGGTTGGAGCGATGGTGTTCTCATTTTTTGTTCCGGAGACGAAGCCCGAGCCCGGTTCGGTTGGCGAAGATGCGGTAGAACTGGCGGCCTAAAGTTGAGGTCGCGCATTGATCCGCAAAAACTACTTTGCGCTCAAGTCGGAATAGTGGCTGAAGTTGGCTAGAGCGACCTGATCACCGCCCGGGATGTAGAACCCGAACCGGCCTTGATTCAGATA
>Ga0070735_10005610_pt1 | contig 10369 bp, 10 predicted proteins | sample Coa_R1_FD_66443 | JGI IMG/M metagenome (GOLD analysis project Ga0070735, IMG submission 66443) | Surface soil microbial communities from Centralia Pennsylvania, which are recovering from an underground coalmine fire - Coalmine... | ecosystem: Environmental > Terrestrial > Soil > Unclassified ... | reverse complement strand
CAGGGAGGACCGTGGTGGCGGACCGAGTAGAGCAGCTACCCGGCGTTGATATAGCGGTGCCGAATGTAGCCCGGATGTGGGATTATTATCTCGGCGGGAGTGAGAATACTGATGCTGACCGGGAAGCTGCTCGCCTGGTTCTCGGAGTTGCGCCGGATGTGCCGCTAGCAGCCCTGGAGAACCGCGAATTCCTCAAGCATGCGGTCCGCTTCCTGGTCGTAGAGGCTGGTATCTCGCAGTTTATCGATATCGGGCCGGGCCTGCCCACGAGAGGTAACCTTCATCAGCTCGCGCGCCAGCACGATAAGCATGCCCGCGTGGCGTATGTCGATAATGACCCGGTGGTGCTCGCGTGTGGCTGTGTTCATATTGCCGGTAATACTGGTGTGACCCTCATCGACGGGGATCTGCGGGATCCCGAAGGCATCCTGGAGCATCCCGGACTGCGCGGGCTCATCGATTTTTCGCACCCTGTTGCATTGTCGTTGACCCTGCTGCTTCATTTCGTCCGGGACGAAGAAGACCCGTACGGGAGCGTGGCCAATCTCTGTAATGCGCTGTGTCCCGGGAGCTATCTCGTTATCTCGCACGTGACCGGCGGGAAGCGGGACGACGGAGCGCTGGGCCAGATCGCTGAGGTATATAACCAGGCAACAGCACCCCTGGTGATGCGCACCGAAGAGGAGATAGCGCGCTTCTTCTCCGGCTTTGAAGTAGTCGAGCCGGGAATCGTGTTCCTCTCGCAGTGGCGTCCGGTCACGGAATACTACGCTGGCGGCGGAACTCGCTGGGCTTATGCCGGCGTAGGGAGAAAACCTTGATGGGCGGGGCAAGGGCGCGTGAACGGCTCCTCGGCGTGCAGCCAGCGCACCTGTCATGGGCGGGCATCCGGTGACTAGCACAGACGGGCAGACCTATCCGGTGGCAGCGGCTGGCGATGATCACCCGCTGCGCCGCCGTCGCGGGCTGACCCAGGTCGAGCTGGCCGGGCTAGCGGGCCTGTCCTGCTCCTACATCTCGATGATCGAACAAGGTCAGCGGACACTCAGCAGGCGAGATCATGTCAACGCGCTGGCCGTCGTACTGCGGGTTCCGCCAGCCGAGATCGCGCCGAGCATAACGCCGGATTTTGACGAGTGGGTTCCGGCGCTGCCTGTCTCGGCGTCCGCGTTCCCGCCGCTCAGCGATTACCTCGCCGTTGCCCGGCACCGGGAGATGGCCGCGCAGTTCATGAGCCAGGTGAGCCGTGGTGACATGTACGCGGCCGGGGCTTGGCTGCGCCGCCAGGCGCGCGACCCGGGGGTGAACCCCTGGCTGCTGCTGGACCAGTTCACCGCGCCGGACATCACCTTGCCTGGCACGCGTTCGCGTCCGCCTGGGGGAGCGTGGCGCGCTTGATATCCGCCGGCAGTTCCGGACGGGGTCGGGCTGGATGACCACGTAGGGGAGATCATCATGTGCGGCACGATCAGTTCCGCCCGGCAGGCGGGCGGGCACGCCCGTCACGTCGTCCGCCCGCCCTGTGCTGCGGTTCGGATTCCGCCGCTGGCGGACCCGCAGGGCAGCGACCTCACTGGCCGGTGGCCGCTGCGCAGCTTCCTGGAACTGGGCGCGCTGCCCAGCGCCGTCCCGTGCGCCCGGCTGCACACCAGGCACCTGCTCTGGGAATGGCAGCTCACCACCCTGGGAGACGATGCCGAACTGGTCGTCTCGGAGATCATCACCAACGCCATCCAGGTAACCCAGGCAGACGCGCGCACCGACCCGGTACGGCTGTGGCTGCTGGCCGGCCTGGCACAGCTGCTGATCCTGGTGCAGGACGCCAGCCCGCTTCCCCCGGTGCCCGTGAGCGCCGGCGGCGACGCCGAGAATGGACGCGGACTGCTCCTGGTGGACACCCTCAGCACCCGATGGGGCCACTTCCTGCACCCGAGCGGCGGAAAGGTGGTGTGGTCGCTGCTGGACACGACGTGACACCTCGCCGGACCAAGGACTCCGAAGACGAGGCCATCGGGAAACCTCACCACGGCTCCGTCTCCGGGTAGCAGAACGGACAGGACAATGACCGACGCTAACACGTTCACTATCGATACCGGCCGGGGCCACCAGATCACCGGCAGTGCCTCCATCGAGGGAGACCTGCCGGACATCGTGCTTACTCGCTCCGATGGACAGCCGTTCACTACTGGGCAGGCGGAGTATCCGGTCACGCTCTCGATCAGCGAAGACCTGACCTAGCCGCCGGATGCCCGGATTCAGGAGCGATCGTGACCGACTTCGCCATCCTCGCAGGTGATGACGACCCGTACCACGTCCGGCAGCTTTCCCTGGATGAGCTGGACAAGGCCAAGCGCGGGCTGCACGCCGACCTGATCTTGTACCCGGCCGGCACCGCGGCGGCAGCGGATACGGGCGCATATCGCCGCGATCGACGCCGAGCACGCCAGGCGTGCCGAGAACGGGAACGTCGCGTGAAGATCGCCTGGCACAAGCTCACTCCCCCCGGCAGTTCAGTTCGGCCGGGCTGGCTGAAGAGGGCAGCCCGGTGAAGGAGGTAATTCCCTTGACATGTGACAGCGGGACACCTGGCTTCTGGCCGCCTTCTCGCGCCGGGAGCGTGATGCTCGGCATGCCCGCCGCCGGTCGTGCCGGCAAGGTGACGGCGGCTGGCACTGCGACGGCTGCGGCCGGGCGCGGCCTGGACGGGCTGCGGTATGTGGAGGTGGAGACGGCCAGGTACTGCAACCGGACCTGCCCGTGGTGCCCCAACGGGCACTCGGGTGCACGGCGCACGCAGCAGCTCCTGCCCTGGGAGCTGCTGGCCAAGGTAGCGGCCGAACTCGGAGCCGCCGGGTTCGCCGGGTTCGTGGCGCTGCACAATTACAACGAGCCGCTCGCCAACCCGCGCCTGCACGAGGAACTTGACCTGCTGCGCATCGCGGTCCCGCACGGCAGTCCGGCTATCTATACCAACGGGGACCTGCTCAACCGCGACGGCCTGGAACGGCTGCTGGCAGCCGGGGTGAAGTACGTGCGCGTCACGCGCTACCCGCACCGCGCGGACGTGCCGCCCACCGAGGAAGCGCTGCACCGCTGGCTGCGCCAGGCGGGCCTGGCTGAGGCGTTCTCGTGGGTATTCGGCCCGGTGCGGCAGGGGCTGGCCGCCCGGTGGCGGGACGAGGCTGCCGGGGCGTTGGTGGAGGTGATCCGTCCGGCGATCGCCACCTACAACGACCGGGGCGGCACCGCGCTGGTCCCGCTCCAGGCGCCCCAGCGTACCGAGCCGTGCCAGATGACCGGGACATCCCTGTCGGTCGATTACCGGGGCATGGTCAAGATGTGCTGCAACGTGATCCCCGACTCCGCCCCAGATCATCAGCAGTATGTCGTCGGGTCGGTCGCGGATGCGACGCTGGCCGAACTGTGGCGCAGCCCGGTCCTCGGCGGATGGCGTGCCCGGCACGCGGTGGCGGACTGGTCAGCCTCCCCGGCCTGCCGGACCTGCGTGCAGGCGCTGCCGGAGACCCGGCGGTGAGCCCGGCCCGCGCCCCGCGCGCCCGTGCCGTGGTGACGGCGTCGGTGCCGGGGCGGATCTGCCTGGCCGGGGAGTCGCTGGACTGGATGACCGGCGGGTACTCGGTGACGGCGGCGGTCCCGCTGCGCACGAGAGTGACGGCCTGGCGGGCGGACGGGTCGGATACGCTGGCGTTGATCTCCGGGCCGCCGCTGTACCAGACCCGGCTGGTGCCGGCCGTCCGCGCCGCCGCTTCGGTCTACGACCACGACCTGCTCGACCACATGCAGGCCGCCGCCAAGGTCACCCTGCCCGCAGCGGCCGAGCTGGCCGGGGTCGTGCTCACCGCGAGCACCGACCTGCCGGTCGGGGCCGGGGTATCCTCCAGTGCGGCCCTGACACTGGCCGTGGTCACCGCGCTGGCCGCCTTGCACCGGGAGGATGCCCCCGGTACCGGCGAGGCGTGCGTCCTGGCCCGGCAGGCCGAGACCGCGGAGCTGGGCACCGGGGCCGGGTGGATGGACTTCCTGGCCTGCGCCAGCGGCGGCGTCAACCAGATCTCGGCCGGAAACATGCCGCACGCCGACCTGATCACCACCTCGCTCGGCCTGCCGGTGGTGCTGATCGATACTCGCCAGCGCCGCGCGACCGCCACCGTGCTGGCCAGCAAGCGCGAGCGTTACGAGGCTGGCGAGCACGCCATGCTCACCTATGTCAGCGAGACCACCGCCCTGGTGGCGGCGCTGACGACGGTGCTGCGCTGTCCGGACCCGGACTACCGCGAGGCAGGCAAGTTGCTCAGCCAAGCCCACGCGCTGCTGCGCGACCAGGCGGCCTGCTCCACTCCGCTGATCGAGGAATGCGCCGACCGGGTGCTCGCCGCTGGGGCATACGGCGCGAAGCTGTCCGGCTCCGGACATGGCGGCTGCCTGTTCGCGCTGGTTCCCGATGACGCGGTTGCCGCCGTGCTGGCCAGCGTCACCGACCTGCCGGTACACGCGGTCGCGCTGCCGCGCAGCGACCCAGCCGGGCTGACCTGCACCCCGTCAGTAGCGGCGCGACACGGGGCGGCGTGACCGGCAGGAGACCCGGGCATCCGCCCAGGGCGTCAGTAGGATTTCGCTCATCGTCACCGCAGACGAGAATCAGGAGAAGATAACCGTGGCCGACTTTGACCGGCTGGTAAAGGCATACGACATCCGCGGCACCGTCCCGGATGAGATGAACACCCGCGTCGCCCGTGACGTGGGCGCGCTGTTCGTCCGGCTGACCGGCACCCGCAAGCTGGCCGTGGCCCGCGACATGCGCGATTCCTCGCCCGAGCTGGCCGCCGCGCTCGCAGACGGCGCAGTCTCGGCAGGCGCCGATGTGCTGGACGCAGGACTGGGGTCCACCGATTACGCCTACTACGTCTCCGGTGCGCTGGATATGCCGGCCGCCATGGTGACCGCCAGCCACAACCCCGCCGTCTACAACGGCATCAAGCTGTGCCGGTCCGGCGCTGCCCCGGTCGGGGAAGACAGCGGCCTGGCGCAGATCCGTACCTGGCTAGCCACCGGGGACATCCCTGCCCCGGCCGCCCAGCCCGGCATTGTCACCAGCCAGGACCTTCGCGGCGACTACGTACGGCACCTGCGATCCCTGGTACCGCTGGATGGCATCCGGCGGCTGACGGTCGTCGCGGATGCGGGCAACGGGATGGCCGGGCACATGGTGCCCGCCGTGCTCGACGGGCTGCCGGTGGAGCTGATCCCGCTGTACTTCGAGCTGGACGGCACCTTCCCCCACCACGAAGCCAATCCACTGGAACCCAAGAACCTCCTCGACTGCCAGGCCAAGGTTCGCGAAACCGGCGCGGACATCGGGCTGGCCTTCGACGGCGACGCCGACCGGTGCTTCTTCATCGACGAACGCGGCGAGCCCGTGCCGCCATCCGCGATCGTCGGCCTGGTCGCCGCCCGCGAACTTGCCCGCCACCCCGGCTCAGCCATCGTGCACAACGTCATCACCAGTGCCGCCGCCGTAGAGATCATCCGCGAGCACGGCGGCGCTCCGGTCCGGTCCCGGGTCGGCCACTCCTACATGAAAGCCCTCATGGCCGAGCACGATGCGGTCTTCGGCGGCGAGCACTCCGGGCACTACTACTTCCGCGACTTCTGGCGCGCCGACACCGGCATGCTCACCGCCCTGCACGTCCTGGCCGCCCTCGGCAGCCAGGACCGGCCGCTGTCCGAGCTGACCGGCGCCTATAACCGGTACGTCACGTCCGGTGAGATCAACAGCCACGTCGATGACGTGCCCGCCAAGCTAGACGAGGTCGAAGCCGCCTATACCCGGCCCGGGGTGAGCACTGACCGGCTCGACGGCCTGACCATCAACCTGGGTGGTAGCTGCTGGTTCAATCTCCGCCCGTCCAACACCGAACCGCTGCTCCGCCTCAACGTCGAAGCACCCGGCCAGGACGCCATGACCGCCATCCGCGACGAAGTCCTGGCACTCGTCCGGCGCTGACCGGCCGGACAACAGTGTTCCAGGTCGCCCCTGCGTCGAGGGTCGGGGATCCCGGCTCGCTCGACGCGGTGCTCAGCGGCCTTGAGAGCGATCACGCGATCCTCACCGAGGGCGGCGATTTCACCCCGGACCTGATCGAGACCTGGTTCGACTACGAGCGCTCCAGCGGACTCGACCCGATCCGCCTCTGCCCTCACCCCAGCGACGATCGGCAGCGTGCCAAAGCGGTTCCCGATGGACGGGCTGGCGACGTAACTGTTTATGTCCTGGCTGGTGAACGCGCTGGTCGCGGGGTCGTACCGACGGTTGCCATCCTGCGCGTAGCCAGTCGAGCCGACGGTGAACATATCGGCAAGGTGCCCATGTAGCTGATCAGGTTGTCTTAGGCAATGTTGTGCCAGGCCCGGTCTTGGCAGAGACGATCGCGCCGTAAGGCGTGTAGCCATAGGTGGCAGCGGTGCAAGGGCCTAGTGGTGGGGGTAGTTAGCTGTGGACGGCCACCAAGAGTTCCCCGGTGACGGCCACAAAGCCCGCGCAGCGTTCAACACAGAGAGTGAGTGGATTCGCCGGGTGTTGCGCCGCAAGCCAGTCCGAACGCCGAGTCGGCTCGCGGGATGAACAGCGGCTGTGCATCACGGGCATGTACGGCCGATCCGGTTCTGTAACTGGCCGTCACTCAGTGCGAAGGTGCAGGGATATCCCAGTCCTGGGTTCTGCGGTTTGATGCAGTGGCAACCCAGTCATACTTGATTCGCTCCAAATTGCAGATGGAGGACCTAGCTCAGAGCTGAACCATCATCTCCGATCGGACGCCCCTTAATCTCAGCCAAGATAGCGTTCAACCGTTGAATCGCTTCGTCCAAAATGACAGGTGATGGAGTTTCTATTCCATGCACCAACTCATTTCTCATGCGGCGCAGTCCGTCAAATTCACGCAATAGTCCAGCATCGAGCAGGTGCATAAGTTCACGACTGGTCGGCATGACGAATCTAGAGTCCGGCTTAAGCTCCCGAAGAAGCTTCTCCAGCTCTATCCAACGAGCCATGAACTCGCCCACGAGCGCATATCCAGCTTCATCGCCGGGAGCTATCTCATGAAACCCCGATGGCCTGCGTGCCCTAACCTTTTCATATATTTCGTAGCGAGATTGATCCTCAGCAAGAACGGCATCGATGACCTGCTCTGCCAGCGGTCGTACCTCGACGTTCCCATGCAAAGCTTCCAAGTAGGGTTTAAGAAGGTCCGGCGTATCGATCCCGAGCTGGGTTATAAGGTCGAATAGTAGGTCGACTCTTCCTAGCCCTGATGTGCTGATCGGCTCCCCCATCGCGTCTTCTGCGCGACCGAGGAGATGCACTGCTAGATCGTAATGACTAGGTATCTTTCTCTCGCCAGTTGCGACTCTGGCCTGTCCAGCTTTCTGGAGAAGCTCAAGGGCGATTTCTCCCGACATTACGAGTCCGTTAAGCTGATCAAGTATTGAGTACTCTTGATCAGACAGACCCCCCGCGAGAGGCTTATATACAAGGTCGTGTTCCACCTCGGACCATGCGTGCATTAGGACAGAAGCAATCTGTATCTCGATCTTCGCAGCCGCATACCTCCTGTCGGGCTCACTGAGGTCCTGCTCTTTAAGCTGAACTCTATAATGCGCAGCCCAGTAACCGGAAAACCGCTTCTCGGTTCGCGGATCATGACCCGACCCGGGAAACTCCTTTTGACTGACAACGTGGAACAACTGAGCAATTATGCCACCAACCTGGATGCGTTCAGCCGGGAAGTAGAGTGCAACACGCACTCCCGCAAGATCGACAATATCCTCGAAGATGTCATCTAGGCACGTGTAGTCATGCGCATCCTGCCGCTTTCTGCACTTTTCCTCTAGACGTGAGATAGCTTTTGCTCTACTTGTCACGATGGAGCGGATTCCAGACGCTTGGAGATTAGCCTCCAGTCTTTGGGCAACAATACGGCCCGCTTGGTCATAGAAGTCGTACTCTTTCGTATAGCGCGCAATGAAATCGTCGATCAGCCCCAAAGCGACCTATCCTCATGTGAGGGACGAGCCTCGTCCGTCTGGTCCCGCCTAGGGTAGCGCGGAGCACCCGCCTTCGGCAGGTACGACGGGGAACGGGCGTCCCCACCGATGGCCTGGCGAATCCCTGATGCTCGGCTCTCCTTCTGAATAGGAGCAGTTCACTGTCGTCGTCGTTCGACCTGGCCCGGTCCTTGCCATAGTCGCGTCTCACGCGGACCCATCGGTTGTGCTGCGACCCTGGCTTCTGTTCATGCCCGCCCTATACCTAATAGTCGCATGCCGGAGCTGACGGTCGAGGAGACCTGCCGCTCCACCTGGCTGCCAGGCTTTCCTGTACCCGGCAGTGGTCGCCGCCATCTGGTTACGGCCGCAACGCCGCAACGCATTCGATGCCGCGACGGTCATGTTGGTCATTACTCTCGACAACAGTGACACCATGTCTGAGACGATCTTCCTTCCAATTATCGGACCACGCGGGCCGGGTGAGGATACCGTTGCACGTCGCCAAGACGCCTGATGCCGAGCCTGACCAGGTGGCGTCTCACCTCACCGCGCGGTTAGCGGCTGGGGCCGCGTGGCCGTGGTGTCGGTCGTCGTGGTGGTGGCGGTGGGCTTGCCGGGGCGGGGCCGGGCTGTCTGGGTGCGGGTAGCCGTTGGCCTGGCCTGCCTGGCTTCGGGAAGGACAGCGAGGCGAGTTGGGCGGCGGTGCTGGCGCGTGACGCCGGTCGGGGTGGTAGTGCTGGCGCCGGGCGGGCGGCGGCGTACAGCCGTTCGGCGGTACGTAGTGCGGCGGCGGCCTGGACGGCGTGCTGCTGGGATTGGCGGAGTTCGGCGACGGCTTCGGCTAGCGCGGCCAGTTTGGTGATGAGCACGAGCGGGGCCATCGACCGGTCCTGGGTGATGTAGGCGAACGCGGACAGCAGCCGGGCGGCCTGCCGTAGCTGGTTCCCGACCGGGGACGGCGGCGGGATTCGGCCATAGGGGGCTCGGGCGGCGCGGTCGTAGGCGTCGGCGGCCTGGCGCAGGACGCGGCTGCCGAGCATGGCGGCGGCCACGTGCAAGGCATCGGAGGTGGCCCACGCGGCGTCGGCGGCGGCGGCCGGGTCGGTCCCGGCCAGCTTGCGGATCTGCGCCGTAGCGTCGGAGGCCACGCGGGTGGCGTGCTCCCAGAGCGCGTTGCGTTCCCCGGCAGTGAGGTCCGGGCGCACGCCACCGAGCGTAGTCCGATCCGGTGCCCACCGCTGCCGCAGCTTGGGCAAGCTCAGATCTGCCGCGAGTTTCCCGCCGCCGTACCAGACTGGGCCGCCGTCCTTGGCGGTGTCACCGGGCAGCGCCACCGAGTACCCAGTGATCTGGCCCGGGTTGGTGACGCTGAACCTCTTCCGCACCAGCACCCCGGTCTGGCCGAGGCGGGCGAAGAACTCCTCCTCGCTGGCCGTAGAGGCGGCGGCGGTGGTGGCCTGACGCCTGAGCGTGATCCGGGGGGCTTCGTCCAGGCCACGGCGGGCTGCCTTCTCGTTCTCGGCGCGGGTCGGACGGCGGGCCGCGGTGCGGTCGGCGGGAGCGGTGGAGCTCAGCCCGTAGCGCCGCTCGGCGGCCAGGCAGGCGGCGCGGACCTTGACCCGTTCCCACCACAGGCTGGGCCTGCCACCATCCTGGCGGGCCAGCATCGCGACGATGTGAATGTGGTCATCGCCGTGCCGGACGGCGACCCAGCGGACGGCCTCGTCTTCCTGCCCGTACAGTGACAGCCCGGTGCGGTCCAGCACGTCATGCGCTATCTGAGCCCATTCGTCGTCGCTCAGCATCCGGTCCTCTGGCGCGGCGCGCATCGAGCAGTGCCACACCGGCCGCGCGTACGCGCGTTTCCCGAGGGCGGCCTGCGGCTGGAGAAGCAGCCCCACCAGCTTGGTGAAGTCCCGCGTGCCATCGGCGCGGAGCGGGGGTTCCAGATCAGCAGGGTGACGCCAGCCCGCCACCAGGTGGGGATCTGTATGTTCCTCGCTTCTCTGGGGGTGCAAGGCGGGCATCGGACCGGCTCGTCCGTGCCCACCAGGGTTTGCGGAAGCGCGGCATGCAGCACAGGTGTTGCACAACGTGCGGTTAGCGTCTGGATCGCCATATGGCAGCGACGAGGGCGTGTGCAACACACCCAGAGATGTGTCGTGCACGTACGCGATTTGTTCGGTATGCGAGATCTCGTGCAACGGCACGCAACAGCGAGAAGGCCCCTGGAGAACCTCACAGCGGCCGGGACCGAACAAGTAATAGAGCAACGGCTGGACGTGCTCCCCGCGCGGGGTGC
>Ga0070735_10005609_pt1 | contig 10369 bp, 6 predicted proteins | sample Coa_R1_FD_66443 | JGI IMG/M metagenome (GOLD analysis project Ga0070735, IMG submission 66443) | Surface soil microbial communities from Centralia Pennsylvania, which are recovering from an underground coalmine fire - Coalmine... | ecosystem: Environmental > Terrestrial > Soil > Unclassified ... | reverse complement strand
TGGCATTGACGCTGGGAATGAATCGAGCGGACCGCGAATATGTGTTCCAGCGGGGACGGCAGGTTGCGAACTCTGTCATTCGGATGAGAGAAACCGTTAGCCTGTCCCGGGCAGCATGACGAAGCCATGATAAATCGAGGACCAGTCCTATTTTCCCCGAGCGGTGGCTTTGGTGACTGCCTGTGCCGTGGGAATTGGTGCGGTGGAAATTGGTGCAGTGGAGACTTGTTCAGTGGAAAATAGCCCCGTGAGCGGCAGTCTATCAAGAACAGACGAGCAAGTAAGCGATATCGTCCCAGGGATCAACCGGTTTCCGTCGGTTTCGGTCATCATACCGACTAAAAACCGGCCGTCCGATCTGGCGCTGGCTGTGGAAAGCGTCATCCGGCAAACAGTCCCGCCGCAGCAATTGTTGATTGTGGATCAGAGCGAGGATGGAGAGAGCCGGCGCCGGGTGCAGGAACGAATCTTCGGGGAAACCGAGCTTCGCGACAGAACCAAGCTTTGCTACATTCACGACGCAGCAATCTCAGGTGGAGCCGTCGCCCGCAATCGCGCCATGGAGATCGCGCGTGGCGATATCTGGGTGTTCCTGGATGACGATGTGATTCTCGAGCCCGGCTTTCTGGAAGAGTTGCTGCAGGTGTATGTTCAATACCCGCAGGCGACCGGAGTATCGGGCATTATCACGAATTATCGACGTCCCCCGCTGACGTTTCGAGCATGGACGTATATCTTTGTACGGGGACCCTTTCGGGATGAACGGCAACCGATTTATTGGAATGCGAACCGTTTGCGCCAGGCCGAGCCAATTCCAGTCATGAAGTTCGGCGGAGGGTTGATGAGCTTCCGGGCGCGCGCGATTCAGGGACTCCTGTTCGATGCGAACCTGCGCGGCGTGTCCGATGGCGAGGATGTGGATTTTTGCAGCCGGCTCCAGCCGGGCGCGCGCTTACTGCTCACCCCCAGGGCCCGTCTGGTGCATAAGCAGAGTCCTGTGGGCCGCCTGCAAGATCACTGGCTGCGGCGCTCGGTCCGCTCAACGTTTTACTTGTACGCGAAGAATTGGAGACGGGGAGTTAAGAACCGGCTCTGTTTTGCCTGGCTGGCCACGGGTTACGGTTTGGTCGCGACATTCAGTGGGCTGCGGCGCTGTTCGCTCGATCCCTGGAAAGCATTTTTTGCTGGGTTGGAAGAAGCACGGCAATTGTCACGTCAAACGTGTCGGGATGCTAACTGACATCGTTATTATGAGTGTTCGCGAACAACTTACTCCTTTGTGGATCCTTTAACATATGACTCGATATCCGGCTTACCCGCGCATTACGAGAGGCATTTTCGCGGCGCATGAGAAATGGCAATCGGTTTGGCCGTTTTCTACAGGACGTTATTCCTTCCTCCACGTTATCGACCTCGCAGTCGCCGCCGGTCGCGTACCGCCATCGTGGATCAGGCTGCCACAAGGTTTTGAAATGTGGCTCGACGCTTCGGATTATGTGCAGCACGAGATCCTGGTTCATGAGGCATGGGCCCCAGAGATTACCGCGATTTTTCAGGAGATTCTAAAACCCGGTGATTTCATCGTGGACATCGGGGCGAACGTCGGCTATTTCTCGCTGCTGGCCGCCACTCTGGTTGGGCCATCGGGGCACGTGATTGCGTTTGAGCCGAATCCGGAGATCTTCTCGCGCTTGAAAGCCAACATCGCTCGGAATGGCTTTTCGATCAAGGCTTACCAGTGTGCGTGCTCGGAAACCGAAGGCACGATCAGCTTGTACGTGAATGGCACCGGTAACTCGGGCGCATCGTCGATGTCCCAAGCGAACGCAGCCGGCAACACCAGCCGTGAAGTTAACTGCATCATTCCCGATACGTTGATCGAGGGACAAGCGAGACCCAAGTTGATCAAGATCGACGTGGAGGGCGCGGAGATGTTGGTATTGAGAGGGCTGCGCAAAACCCTAGCGGCACACCCGTTTCTTTGTCTGGAAGTGGATGACAGAAAGCTTATGCCCATGGGTACTAATTCAAACGAGGTTCTCGAGTATCTCTCCAGCTTCGGCTACAAAACAACACGGGTGGGCATGGATGTCTTCGCTCATTAGCGGCGCGCCACATTAGCGAGTGGCCACATTAGCGAGTGGCCTCGCTCGCGAGGCCAGGCTGTTCTCCGAGTCCCGGCCCACATGGTCCGCGCTGGCAGATTGGCTTATCGAGCGCCTTGGGACCAACGTGCCGGATCCGTAATTCGTCTCCACCCGCGATCCGACGCAAGGCGATCAGATTGGCGTTCATGACTCCTGTCAGGAAATCGCCGTAGCTCGCCTGTTCGCATCCGAACGCCGGAAGACAGCCCGTCGGATATCCCCAGGAATCGGCTCCCAGCGAGGTGGTTGCCGAGATCCCGTCGTAGGGATCGTCGCGGCGCGTCAACAGACCCCAGTTGGTCGATTCACCGCGGTTATCGTACAGCTCCCACCATCTCTGTCCCACTAAATGGTAGGTTCCGGTAGAACTGTCGGCGGCGCTCAAGAACGCGTTCATCCTGTCCTGATAAAGTTGGCTGCGCGCTGCCTGCGTTTGTAATTGGTCGGTTTGCCCCTTATTGGCAGAGGGCGACATGTAGGAATCGGCTTGGGCCGGATAACCTTCCCAATTGATCCACGGCTTATCGCCTCCGTATTGCGCGATAAAGTCGATGCGTTGCTGCATGTCGGTGCAGTTGGAACAGTTCGACGGAATCGAAGGAGTTCCAATCGCATCCACGTATGGCGCAGCGGCCTGCAGAATCTGGCGAAACGGCACGCCTCCCCAGGTCCCAAGAACAGTCGGCCCCAGATATAGTACGCCGGGCGCTGCTTTCCGCAGGGCATTCTTGATAACTGAGAAGTATTGTTGGGCATGGTGGAGCAAAAAATCGTCCAAATCCCGTTTGACGGCCGCATTGGCATCGGATAAGGCGTTGGCGTCCTTGGGAACCCAGGAATGTTTGCCATCTTCGTCCAAAAACCCGGAACCAACGCCAAACCCGCCGCTGGAGCCGAAGGTCGAGTAATTCGAGCCCCAGGCGGAATCCAGTGACGCGACATCGTTGTTGTAACGCGCTGCCAGCCAGTTGCTCAGCTCCTGCTTGGCATAAACAGTAGTGTTCGCGTAAGTCTGCGAACCACTGGAAGATTGCGCCGGCGCCGTGACCAGGACCGCCCAACCAAGATGTACCTGGTTGTAACCGGGAGCGGCGACTCCATTCGCCGTAGTGGGGAAGTCGGGACCGGCTCCGAAGCCCTGTAAGTTATCCGTGTCGTCTACCGTGAACCCGATCAGGTAGTCGTTGTGCAGGCCACTATATGCCTGACGTATGGGAGGGTCGTTCACGAGCTCGCCCTGGAGCCATTGGGCGAAATTTGGGTCCCAGACATCCGGACTGCTGGAACGGTAACCGGAGTAGGTAGAGGACTTGATCCCGTAAATTAGATCTTTTACCGGACCGCTGGCGTATTTGCCGCTGTTTGTCAGTGAATACAAGCTTGGTGCAACAAAGGCAACGAAGGGCAGCTTCACCGGAATGGTACTATCGGCGGTTCCCCATTCCGCATGGATGGAGGTTGGAAGAGTCCAGATTGAGGCATATTCCGCGATTGTGTTGAATCCCCAGGATTGCATTCTTCGCGTCGTTTGGAGGGCCCAATTCAGAGTGGAATTTCCGGTAAGGCCAGATGCGTACTTGGCATTTACGACATCTGCGAGTACGATACCTTGATAATCCGTGCCGGAATCGCTCGCATCGGTGTGGTAAACGCCATTCATCCAGAACGCATTCCCGGCTGGCGTACACAGGTGCCAGCGATTACCGATTTTCTCTGTGTAGAAGTGTGTCTCCGGCCCGCTGGAACAGGGCAAATTCGTCAGTCCATGGTATTGATCCACCGGCTGTTCAAAGACATGCAGCGCGAAAGTTTTAGAAGCCACCGCGCCCATAGCATCGCTCGCGCTGATTGTGGGCGAGAACTCGCCCCCTTGTTTCGGCTTTCCATTGATCTGGGCATGGCTCGGATTCAGCGATAGTCCGGCGGGGAGTTCGCCTCCCGTGAGAGCCCATTTGTAGGGTGGACTGCCGCCGTTCGCGGTCAGCCGAACCGTATACGGCTGGTGGAGATAAGCGACTAACTTCGAGCCGGTTAGCAGAGTTACGTTTTTACTCGGAACAGCGGCCGTTGTCCCAACGCCGAGATGCTGCTTACCAAGAAACGCCGCACCCGATACCACGGCCAATATAAGAATGCCCGCAACGATTAGTCTTCTGTGCACGGGTACGGTCCACTTAAGAGAATGTAAGTAAGTATAACATGAAAAACGGCAAGAACCGGAAAAATCCCAGCTCTTGCCGTCATCACTTACTCTCTCTGTATTAATTTAACAGCCGGAATTACTTCCGGGCTTCCCGTCAGTGTCCGGAAGCGATCTGCCGGAGGGCGCTCAGATTCGCATTCCGCACTCCGCTCAGAAAATCCCCATAGCTTGCCTGTTCGCATCCGGAGGCGGCCAGACAACCCGTGGGATATCCCCAGGAATCGGCTCCGGCCGAGGTGGTCGCCGAAACACCATCGTAGGGATCGTCACGGCGCGTCAACAAACCCCAATTGGTCTGTTCACCGCGGCTGTCATATAGCGCCCACCACTTGAGTCCTACCAAGTGATAGGTTCCGGAACTATCTGCTGCGCTTAAAAACGCATTCATTCTGTCCTGATAGAGCTGACTTCTAGCCGCCTGCGTTTGGAGTTGGTCGGCTTGCCCCTTATTGGCGTAAGGAGACATATAGGAATCGGCTTGGGCCGGGTAGCCTTCCCAATTGATCCACGGTTTGTCGCCGCCATATTGAGCGAGAAAATCGAGTCGCTGCTGGGTGTCGGTGCAGTTGGAACAGTTCGGGGGAATGGAGGAAGTTCCAATCACGTCCACGTACTGCGCAGCGGCTTGCAGGACCTGACGGAACGGTACGCCACCCCAGGTTCCCAGTACAGTTGGTCCCAGATACAGTACTCCAGGCGCCGCTTTCTGTAAGGCATTCTTGATAACCGAGAAGTACTGTTGCGCATGATGCAGCAGAAAATCGTTCAAGTCCTGCTTCATAGTTGCATTCGCATCGGATAGAGAATAGGGGTCCTTCGGCACCCAGGAATGCGTACCATCCTCGTCCAATAAGCCAGTTCCGGCGCCAAAGCCGCCGCTGGAGCCGAAGGTCGAGTAGTTCGAGCCCCAGGCTGAATTCAGGGATGCGATGCTGTTGTTGTAGCGCGCCGCCAGCCAGTTGCTCAGCTCCTGCTTGGCGTAAACCGTCGCGTTGGTATAGGAGACACCCTGTGAGCTATTGGACGACTGCGTAGGCGCGGTGACCAGGATTGCCCATCCAAGGTGTAGTTGGTTATAGCCCGGAGCGGCCACTCCATTGGCCGTCGTCGGGAAGTCGGGACCGGCGCCGAAACCCTGCAGGTTGTCGGTATCGTCCACATTGATTCCGATCAGGTAATCGTTGTTCTTCCCGCTGTACGCTTGGCGGATGGCAACATCATTGGCGAGCTCGCCCTGAAGCCACTGGGCAAAGTTCGGGTCCCACACATCCGGACTGCTGGAACGGTAGCCGGAGAAGACCGCGGACTTGATTCCATAGATAAGATCCTTTACCGGGCCGTTAGCATAGCTACCAACGTTTGTCAGCGTGTAAAGGCTGGGCGTAACAAGCCCGACGAACGGCAATTTCACCGGGATGAAAGAGTCCGGCGTACCCCAATCCGAATCGCTGGACGTCGGGAGGGTCCAGATGTTGGCATATTCCGCCACCGTGTTGAATCCCCAGGATTGCATTCTCCGGACGGTTTGCAGACCCCAGTTGAGAGTGGAATTTCCGGTAAAGCCCGACGCGTATTTCGCATTCACGACGTTTGCGAGTGAGATTCCTTGATAATCTGTGCCGGAATCGCTCGCATCGGCATAGTAAACACCATTCATCCAAAAGGCATTGCCGGCTGGAGTGCACAGGTGCCATCGGCTGCCGATTTTCTGAGTGTAGAAATGCGCTTGCGGGCCCTTGCCACAGGGTAAACTGGTCAGGCCTCCATATTGATCCACCGGCTGCTCGAACACCTCCAGGCTAAAAATCTTGGAGCCCGTCGCACCTTTGGAATCGGTCACGTTGAGCGTCACCGGGAATAGGCCGCCCTGGGTGGGCGTGCCGCTGATTTGCCCGTTTGCCGCTAATGTCAGTCCGGGCGGAAGTGCGCTGCCGGCGCTCCACGTATAAGGCGCCACGCCTGCGCTTCCCGTAAGAACGGCGGCATAGGGCTGCTGAACGGTCGCCATGTGTAGATCGTTCGTCAAGATTTGCAGGGATGAACCGGAAGCTGCCGCAATGGTGATACTAAAGGTCAGCGATGCTGAATATCCATTCGCGTCGGTAACCTGGATGGTGGGATTGAGCGAACTCGCCGAAGTTGCTTTTCCAGAGAGCACACCCGAGCTGCTTAAGGAGATTCCCGCCGGCAACGACCCGCCTGTAACCAGCCAGGTGTAAGGAGCCGTGCCGCCAGACGCCGCCAGCGTAAAGCTGTAGGTCAACCCGACGGTTCCACCGGGAAGGCTGGTGGTCGCAAAGGTGACGGGCGAATTGATCGTAATTGTGGCCGAGGCCGACTTCGTGGTATCTGCCGCGCTAGTGGCTTTCACGGTTACAGCATTCGGGGACGGCGCCGCCGCTGGAGCCGTGTATAAACCTGCGCTCGAGATGATGCCGAGCGCAGAGTTGCCGCCGGCGATCCCGTTAACGCTCCACGTCACGGCCGTGTTGCTTGTGCCCGTAAGGGTAGCGGTGAACTGCTGCTGTTGTGAAACTGAGAGGGCTGCCGCCGCGGGCGCGACAGCAACACTCACGACGCCAGACTGTACCGGCGGCGCCGGCACGGCGATCGTCGCCACCGCCGTCCCGGGCGTTGTCCCGTTAGCGGTGCTGGTAGCTGTGATGGTTACGGTAGTCGGGGATGGCGCAGCAGAGGGAGCCGTATATAAGCCGGTGCTGGAGACTGTACCGACGGTCGAGTTACCGCCGGGAGCGCCGTTGACGCTCCACGTTACGCCAGTATTGCTAGCGCCGCCTACCGTCGCGGTGAACTGCTGGCTTTGCGAAACAAATAGCGTCGCCGATGGGGGAGAAACACTCACAGCCAGCCCCGGCGACGGGATAGAGCCCCCGGAAGAGCCAACGGCCGTGCCAGCGATGGTCACCTGCGCTACATCGACGTTGCTATCAAGCCAGCTCACCGCAACCACTGAAACCGTGGATGGCGAGGGGATCTTCGCGGGTGCAGTGTACAAGCCGGTATTCGTAACTGTCCCATTCCCGGCTCCCCCTGCGACATGCCAGGAAAGGCCCGTGTTCGTGGTGCCTGTCACGGTGGCGAAGATCGGCAAGCTTTGGCCCGGTGCAATCGTCGCGGTCTTAGGAAAGACATTCACGATCGCTCCGGTCTGAACCCAGGCCGTGACAGTGTTGTTCCGCGTCCGATCGGCGACACTTGTCGCGGTTACGCTGACCGTCACTGTGGAAGGCGGAGCTGTATAGATACCCTGGGTTGAGATGGTGCCTATCGTGGAATTCCCACCGGGAATTTCATTGATAGCCCACGTGACGGCTGTGTTGCTTGTCCCTGTAACTATCGCAGTAAATTGCTGCGTTTTTGACACCCCGATATTTACCCAGGGTGGGGTCACTGTGACGGACACTCCGGATTGCGCCACAGTGGCGGCCACGACCGTGCGTCCGGGAAATATCAACGCCAGAGCGGCGGCAAGTAAGTACGGGGATGCAACCTTGATCTTCAATAGCATTTAATACCTGGCTCCTTATTCTGGTTCAGCAGCAGGAACGATTCGCCCCTAACTCTGCTGTTTGTTCTTTTGAATCGGCCTGTGCCATGGCGTCCGCTAGGTACTACGGCAATTCGAGTACTGGATTCAGGTTGCCGGAATCCCACTTCTGCCTTACAGGCACACACACCACGGGCGTACACAAAACACGAACTCGTGCTTCGAAACGGGGTAATACAGCAAATCTGCCCTTACCGGAAAGTAAGTGCGTCAACAGCTCTTGGCAAAATGACTTCTCAGGATCCTAAGTACATTACAGATTGGGTAAATCTCAGTTTCGAGAAAACGTTAGAGGCACAATAGTGCAAAACGTTTCCACTTTCTTCAATCAAGAATCGGTCTGTAATGCCACTCTGTTGATTTTGTGGGAGTTGCTAAAGCCCGCAGCCTGGCTGGACGATTGCATCTTGATTTGCGAATCCAGTCTGGTGACAGTTGGATGCCTTCACCTGGACGCGGCAGTGGAAGACCCCTGACTTCTGCCGCCGCCCCGGGGGAGAAAAAGTGTCGCAATACGGAACTTGAGCTTTGAAGGGGCTCTTAGGGTGAGATCCGGACTTAGACAAAGACAGGTGATGGTGACATGAGCCAGGCCACATTCTTCCTAAAGCCGAATGTGATTTTTGAGCCGCTGGTAGACCGGTGGTATGCCTGGGCGCACCTGATCCCGCCCGCGACGGCGGCACGAAATATATCCGGGCGCCACTTGAAGATCATGGACTCGTTCATCAGCGCCCCGGAAGCGCACGTCTCGGCAGTAAAAGATCCCAAGCTGCTCGGTGGCCCCTTTATGGATCTCGCGGCGGAGCAGGTGGGTGAGGTCCAGAAGCTGCGCGACCAGACTGTGGCCGAGCGGGCCGATTTACTCGCACTTAGCGCCGCTTTAGACGACTTGACTCATCTGTTGCGGACCAAGGCCACGGGTTACTCACTAGAATCGCTCTATGCCGAAATTCCGGAGCCACTGAAAGGATTTGTCGAATTAGTCTACGACCTGAACAATCATCCCTCTTACCGTCTGATTGAGCCGTTATTGTTTCGCAGCCGCTACTACGACGAGGGCCTGCAAAGTCTCACGCTTTCGCTGGTAGAAGGGGATGAGCGTCCGTTCGTGCTCAGTACGCCGCGCCTGTCCAATGGACACGGTGTGAACCTGCGTGTTCCGTTCCGGGACGACAGCATCGATTTTCTGGCTCGCCTCAAAACGCGGCCGGCGACATCTACGGAGATTAGAGATGCCGTCGCTTTGGACGATGCCCAGGAGGAAGAATTCCGCTCTCTCCTGACTCCCGAGCCCCGACGCCCCTATGCAGGGTATACCGGGGATGGCGCGCGCTGGCGCTATTTCGGCCATGCTTGCATTCTGCTCGAGACACAAGGCTTGAGTATTTTGCTGGACCCGGTGCTGAGTTACGAGTCGTCGAGCGAAATTCCGCGTTACACCTATGACGATTTACCGGATCGCATCGATTATGTTCTGATCACGCACAACCACCAGGATCATATTCTGTTTGAGACCTTGCTGCAGTTGCGCCATCGCATCGGCGCCGTCGTGGTGCCGAGAAACAGTGGAGGCGCTTTGCAGGATCCGTCCCTGCGGTTGACACTGCGGCAATGCGGCTTCTCGAATGTGATCGACCTGGCTGAATTGGACGAAATCGCTTTTGATGGCGGATCGATCACGGCTATCCCGTTCTTTGGCGAACACGCGGACCTGAATATCCTGACGAAGATGGCGTATCTGGTCCGTTTGGGCAGACATGCGCTCTTGTTCGCGGCCGACTCCTGCAACATCGATCCTTGCCTTTACAGGCATGTCCATAAAGCGATTGGCGATGTCGAGATTTTATTTCTCGGGATGGAGTGCGACGGCGCGCCGCTGAGTTGGCTCTATGGTCCGCTGCTCACAGGCAAGATGGACCGGCGCATGGATCACTCCCGGCGTCTGGCCGGCTCCAATTACGAGCGGGCTTTAGGAATTGTCGAACAGTTCCGCTGCCAGGAGACCTACGTCTACGCGATGGGGCAGGAGCCGTGGCTCAAGTACATCATGAGCCTTACCTACACTCCACAATCGAACCCAATCGTAGATTCCAATGCGCTCATTGAGGAGTGCCGGCGGCGGGGCATAGTTGCAGAGCGGCTATTTGGCGAAAAGGAGATTCTTTTACACCCGTGAGCAACGATGCGCAGCGTGCGGCCTTGGGCGCGAAATTGCCCGAGGCATGGAACCAGACCGCAACAGACTACCCGCGCGATAGCTCTGTTCATGCGCTCTTTGAGGCTGTAGTGCAGCGTAACCCGGGCGCCGTCGCTCTGTTGTTCGGAGGCGAGCGCCTTACATACGGCGAACTCAACCGCAGAGCCAATAAGCTGGCTCACCACTTGCGCGAATGCGGAGTCGGACGCGACGTGCCCGTAACTTGCTGCCTGGAACGCTCCTTCGATCTG
>Ga0070735_10005608_pt1 | contig 10371 bp, 8 predicted proteins | sample Coa_R1_FD_66443 | JGI IMG/M metagenome (GOLD analysis project Ga0070735, IMG submission 66443) | Surface soil microbial communities from Centralia Pennsylvania, which are recovering from an underground coalmine fire - Coalmine... | ecosystem: Environmental > Terrestrial > Soil > Unclassified ... | reverse complement strand
GGCGCCGTGCTCGGCCGCGCCCTCTACGCCGGCGCGATCAACGCCGACGAAGCCCTGCTGGCGGCCGCCCGATGCTGAACGTGCGCGTCATCCCGTGCCTGGACGTCAAGGACGGACGCGTGGTCAAGGGCGTCTCGTTCCTGAAGTTGCGCGACGCGGGCGACCCGGTGGAGCAGGCGCGGGCGTACGATGCCGCCGGAGCCGACGAACTGATGTTCCTCGACATCACCGCCAGCCACGAAGGCCGGGGCGCGATCCTCGACGTGGTGGCGCGCACGGCCGACGTCTGCTTCATGCCGGTGGGCGTGGGCGGCGGCGTGCGCAGCGTCGAAGACGCCCGCGCCCTCCTGCGCGCCGGGGCCGACAAGGTCTCGATCAACACCGCCGCGGTCGAGGACCCGGACCTGATCGCCCGCGCCGCCGACGCCTTCGGCTCGCAATGCGTGGTCTGCGCCATCGACGCCCGCCACGGCCCTGCCAGGCGCGAGGCGGCCGGGAAGAACCATGGCTGGGAGGTGTTCACCTACGGCGGGCGCAAGGCGACCGGCCTCGACGTGGTCGACTACGCCGTCGCCCAGGTCGGGCGCGGCGCCGGGGAGATCCTGCTGACCTCGATGGACCAGGACGGCCAGAAGAGCGGCTACGACCTCGACCTCTTGAAGGCGGTGTCGTCGGCGGTCGGCGTGCCGGTGATCGCATCCGGCGGGGCGGGCAAGGCCGCCGACCTTGTCGCCGCCGTTCGCGACGGCGGGTCGGACGCAGTGCTCGCCGCGTCCATCTTCCACTTCGGCGAAATCTCCATCGGCGAGGCCAAGCGGGCGATGGCCGCCGCCGGCCTGCCCGTCCGCCTGACCGAAGGGGTCGCCGCATGAGCCGCTTCGCCGAAGTCCTCGAACGGCTGGCCGCCGTCATCGCCGCCCGCAAGGGCGCCGACCCCGCCTCGTCCTACACCGCTCAGCTGCTGGCGGGCGGCCCGCCTCTGGCGGCGAAGAAGTTCGGCGAGGAGGCGGTCGAAGCGGCGCTCGCCGCCGTGCAGGGCGACCCCGAGGCGCTGGCCGCCGAGAGCGCCGACGTCATCTACCATTGGCTCGTCCTGCTCGCCGCCACCGGCGTCAGCCTGGATCAGGTCGCCGCGCGCCTGGAGGCCCGCGAGGGCCGCTCGGGCCTGGACGAGAAGGCCAGCCGCGGGCGCTGAGCCCCGCTTGCACCGCATGCGGCCCCCGCGCTAACTCCGGCCATGAGCGCCGCCCCGATCATCGCGCCGTCGATCCTCTCGGCCGACTTCGCCAAGCTGGGCGAAGAGGCGCGGGCGGTCGAAGCCGCGGGCGCCGACTGGCTGCATGTCGACGTCATGGACGGCCACTTCGTGCCCAACATCACCATCGGCCCGATGGTGGTGAAGGCGCTTCGCCCGCACGTCTCGATCCCCATCGACGCTCACCTGATGATCGCGCCGGCCGACCCCTACCTCGAGGCGTTCGCCGAGGCCGGCGCCGACCGCATCAGCATTCACCCCGAGGCCGGGCCGCACCTGGATCGCTCGCTGAAGCAGATCCGCGCGCTGGGCGCGAGGCCCGGCGTGGTGCTGAACCCGGCGACGCCGCCCGAAGCGGTCGCCTGGGTGCTGGACGTGGTCGACCTCATCCTGGTGATGACGGTCAATCCCGGCTTCGGCGGCCAGAGCTTCATCGCGTCGCAGCTGAAGAAGATCGAGCGCCTGCGCGGGATGATCGACGCCAGCGGCCGCGACATCGTGCTGGAGGTCGACGGCGGCGTCGACCCGGCGACCGCGCCCCAGTGCGTCGCCGCCGGCGCGACCGCGCTCGTGGCCGGCACCGCCGTCTTCACCGGCGGGCCCGAGCGCTACGCCGCCAACATCCGCGCCCTCAAGGGCGCCTGAGCCGGCGCTCCAGCGGTGGCGCGCCCGAGGGCAACCGGCCAGGCGAACGGGCTGTGGCTGGCCGCGCTCGTCGCCGGCCTCCGCCGCCAGGCCGTCGACGAATGGCTGAACGGGCCGCTGCATCGCGCCGCCATCGAGCGCCCGCGCGCCACCGGCTGGGCCGCCCAGCCGCGCGATCCGCGCCCGGCGGATCCGGCCCTCGGCCAGAGCATCATCGAAGGCGCGATCGTTCTGGCCGGCGAAACGCTGGAGGTTGGCCCGGGCGGCGATCCCTTCGCGGGCGCAAGCCCCAGCCGCGCGTTCGCGCTCGCGCTGCACCGCTTCGCCTGGGCGCCGGCGCTGCTCGCGGCGGGCGGCGCGGCCGAGGCTTTGCGGCTGGCGCTCGCCTGGGAGCGCGGCTTCGGACGCTGGAACCGCTTCGCCTGGGATGCCGAGGCTCTCGAGCGGCGGGTGTTCAACCTCGCCTGCGCAGGTCAGGCCATGGCGGCGGCCGGGCGGCCGGCCGACGCCGCACGGCTGGCGCAGAGCCTGGCGCGGCAGGCGCGCCACCTCCTCGCGCTGCCGGCCTCGATAGTGCGGGGCGCCGACGCGTTGGCCGCCGTCGCGGTCGCCGGCTGCGCGCTCGATGGCCCGGCGGGCGAGCGGCTGCGGGCGGCGGCGCTGCCGCGGCTTCTGGCCGCCCTCGACGCCGCAGTCCGTCCGGACGGCGCGCATGTGACCCGCTCGCCTGAGGCCGGCCTGGAGTTGCTGCTCGACCTCATGGCGCTGGAGGACGGCCTCGGCCAGCGCGGCGTCCCCCTGCCGCCGCCGCTCGCCGCCGCGATCGCCCGCCTCTCCGGCGCAACCGAAGCGCTCACGCTGGGCGATGGCAGGCTGCCGGGAATGCAGGGCGGCGAGCCCAGCCGCGCCGACCGCGTCGCCGCCGCCCGCCTGCACGAGCGCGCGCCCGCCGATCCCGACGCGGCCGTCGGCGGCTACGCCCGCTTGAAGGGACCAGGGCTGGAGGTGATCGTCGACGCCGCCGCGCCGGCGGAGGGGGCCTGGAGCGTCGCCGCCTGCGGCCAGCCGATGGCGATCGAAGTGCTGTCGGGCCGCGACCGCCTGATCGCCTCGACCGCCTGGAGCCCGGCGGCGCAGGGGCCGGCGGCGTTGCGCATGGCCGCCGGCGGCTCGACCGTCACGCTGGGGCTCGGCCACGTCGGCGCGCCGCTTTCGGGCGGGGCGGCCCGCGTCCTCGGCGCCCGGCTGGTCGGCGGGATCACGCGGCTCGCCGCCGCGCGGCGCGAGAACGACGCCGGGATCTGGCTCGACATGGCGCATGACGGCTGGCGGGCGACGACGGGCCTCACGCACGAGCGGCGGCTGTTCATCGACAAGGGCGCCGGCGAACTGCGCGGCGAGGACCGCTTCGTCCCGTCCGAGAGCCCCCGCGCCGGCGCGAGTCTGCCGGTCGCCATCTGGTTCCACCTGCACCCGGACGTCGACGCGAGCCTGGCCCGCGATGCGCGAAGCGTCCTCCTGCGCGGGCCCTCGGCCATCGGCTGGTGGCTGCGCAACGACGCCGGCGAGGTGCATCTCGAGGCCTCCGTCCACCACGAGGATGGCCGGCCGCGACGCACGCGCGCCGTGGTCATGCGCGGGCGCTTGCGCACCGACCGCGGCGGCCGCATCCGCTGGAAACTGACCCTGGCCGAGCCGCCGCGATGACCCGGCGCCGGCCCGATTGACAGGCGCGGCGACCGCGCCTAATCCGCCCCTCGATCCCGCGTGACTGGCGAGACTTCAAAGGTGGGCGACCACCGGGGAGCGCGGGACGTTCGATCGGCCGCTCGCCTGGGCTTTCCCTTGAATTTGAAGGAGAACGCCGTGGCCAACGCCGCCCTTGCCTTTCCGCCCGCCGCCGATCTCGCGCCGATCAAGCGCGCGCTGATCTCGGTCTTCGACAAGACCGGCCTCGAGGCCGTCGCCCGCGACCTCGCGGCGGCCGGCGTCGAGCTGATCTCGACGGGCGGGACGCGCGCCGCGATCGCCAAGGCCGGCCTGGCGGTGAAGGACGTCGCCGACCTCACCGGCTATCCGGAGATGATGGACGGGCGGGTCAAGACCCTGCACCCGGTCGTGCACGGCGGCCTCCTCGGCGTCCGCGACGCGCCCGACCACGCCCGCGCGATGGCCGAGCACGGCATCGGCGGCATCGATCTGGTCTACGTCAGCCTCTATCCGTTCGAAGAGGCGGTCGCGGCCGGCGGCGACTTCGCCACCTGCGTCGAGAACATCGACATCGGCGGGCCGGCGATGATCCGCTCGGCGGCCAAGAACCACGCCTATGTGGCCGTCTGCACGACGCCGGAGGACATGGCCGAGGTGATGGCGGCGCTGAAGGCGGACGGGGGCGCGTCGCTGGCGCTGCGCAAGACCCTCGCCGCCCGCGCCTATGCGCGCACCGCCGCCTATGACGCGGCGATCGCCGCCTGGTTCGCCACCCAGACCGGCGAGCAATGGCCGCGGCGGAAGTCGATCTCCGGCCAGCTGCGCCAGACCATGCGCTATGGCGAAAACCCGCACCAGGCGGCCGCCTTCTACACCTTCGAGCATCCCCGGCCGGGCGTCGCCAGCGCACGCCAGCTGCAGGGCAAGGCGCTGAGCTACAACAACATCAACGACACCGACGCCGCGATCGAGCTGGTCGCCGAGTTCGACCCCGCCGCCTCGGCCGCGGTCGCCATCATCAAGCACGCCAACCCTTGCGGCGTGGCGTTGGGCGGCGACCTGAAGACCGCCTACCAGCGGGCGCTGCAGTGCGATCCGGTGTCGGCCTACGGCGGCATCGTCGCGGTGAACCGCAGGCTCGACCTGGCGGCGGCCAAGGAGATCGTGAAGATCTTCACCGAGGTGGTGGTCGCGCCCGAGGCCGACGATGACGCCATCGCCGCCTTCGCACGGCGCAGGGACCTGCGTCTGCTGCTCACCGGGTCGCTGCCCGATCCGCGGGCGCCTGGCGAAACCTGGCGCTCTGTCGCCGGCGGCTTCCTGGTGCAAGCGCGGGATGCGGCGAAGATCACGCCGGCTGACCTCACGATCGTGACCAAGACCAAGCCGACGCCGAAACAGGTCGACGACATGCTGTTCGCCTTCACCGTCGCCAAGCACGTGAAGTCGAACGCCGTGATCTACGCCAAGGACGGCCAGACCGCGGGCATCGGCGCCGGACAGATGAACCGGCGCGACTCCGCCCGCATCGCCGCCATCCGCGCGGCGGAGGCGGCCGAGGCGGCGGGCTTGACGCAATCGCTGGCCGTCGGCTCGGCCTGCGCGTCGGACGCCTTCTTCCCCTTCGCCGACGGCTTGCTGCAGGCGGTGGAGGCGGGCGCGACCAGCGTCATTCAGCCCGGCGGCTCGATCCGCGACGAGGAGGTGATCGCCGCCGCCGACGAAGCCGGCATCGCCATGGCCTTCACCGGCGTGCGCGTGTTCCGGCACTAGGTTCAGCCGGCGCTCGCCGCCGGCCTCGCGCTCGACCGCCCGCTAAGGAGCGTCCTGAGCGCCCCCGGCGCTGTGGTTTAATGCTGACCAGTCCGCGGCGTACGATGTGAAGTGTCTCTGTTTTGGGCGAGAGCGTGCTCTCTCCGGCGCAGGCATTTTGTTGTTATTGTTGTTTATTGTTGTTGTACCTGCGTTTCAGGGACACTTCACATCGAACGCCGCGGGCAGACCGCCTGGCGGCCTGAAGGCATGCGCGCCCGCTCAGAGCCGGCCGATGCGGCGCTGTTCGCGGCCGATGAGGGCCAGCGCCCAATCCTCCGGGACGATTCGGGTCAGGGCCGCGATCGCCTTGTTCGGCGCGCCCGGGACGCAAATGACCCGGTTGGCCTCGACCGCCTCGTAGCCGGCGGCGGCGACCTCGTCGGCGCCCTGCCAGATCCAGGCCGGCGTCATGCGCGAGATCGACTCGCGCGTCTGGTTGGCGTCGTGAAACTCCGAATAGGTGAGGCCGGGGCAAAGGGCGCTGACATGCACGCCCTGCTCGCGCGTCTCCAGGTGCAGGCTCTCGGTGAACTTCACCAGGAACGCCTTGGTCGCGCCATAGAGGGTTCGGCCTGGCAGCCCAGGCGTCAGACCGGCCAGGGAGGCGACGTTGACGATCCGCCCGAAGCGCCGCTCGAGCATGCCGGGCAGGAGTTTGTGGGTGAGTTCGCAGACGGCGACCAAAAGCACCTGCAGAAAGGCGCGCTCGTCCTCCCAGGTCGTCTCCCCGTAGCCGCCGCGCAGCCCGTAGCCGGCGTTGTTCACCAGCGCGTCCACGTCGCGGCCGTTGGCGGCGAGCGTCTCGACCAGATGGTCGCAAGCCTTCGGGTCAGCGAGATCGGCGGGAATGGCCAGCGTCTCGACGCCGTAGCGCAGGCGGATCTCCTCGGCGAGGCGCTCCAGGCGCTCGCCCCGTCGGGCGGTCAGCGCGACGTCGTAGCCATGGCTGGCGAAAATGCGGGCGAAGGCCTGGCCGATCCCCGCCGAGGCGCCGGTCACGAGGCAGAGGCGGCGGGTCATCGGCGGGCGGGCGGCGCTGGCGGCATGGCGGGCGGACAGTGGCGCTTCGCCGCGGCCGGTTCAAGCCGCCCTCAGCCGGCGGGCGATTGAAGCGAAGCGGGAAAAGGCGTATCGCCCCCGCCTCGCCAAGCCCTAAGGCCGCGGCTTCGCCGGCCTGGAGAGCCTCCGAAACGATGACGGCCGACGCGTCGGACGCCCACGCTCTTGCCGACCCCTCCAAGCCCGCCAAACAGGCGGGGTGGGCGTTGACGCTGGGCGCGGTCGGCGTCGTTTTCGGCGACATCGGCACGAGCCCGCTCTACGCCATGCGCGAGGCGCTGGCGCACGCCCGCCACGGCGCCGACAGCCCAGGCGCGGTCCTCGGCGTCGTCTCGCTGATCATCTGGACGCTCATGCTGATCGTCACGATCAAGTACGTGATCGTCCTGATGCGCGCCGACAACAAAGGCGAGGGCGGCACGCTGGCGCTGATGGCGCTGGCGCAGCGGGCGGTGGGGCGACGGACGGGCGTGATCTTCTTGCTCGGCATGGTCGGCGCGGCGCTCTTCTTCGGCGACGGCCTGATCACGCCGGCGATCTCGGTCCTCTCGGCGGTCGAGGGGTTGCGCGCCGCGCCCGCGATCGGCAGGCACCTTGCCCCCTACGCGCTGCCGATCGCCGCCGGCATCCTGGTGGCGCTCTTTCTTCTGCAGTCGCGCGGCACGCGTCGGGTCGCGGCGTACTTCGGGCCGATCGTCGTGGTCTGGTTCGTGACCCTGGCCGGGCTCGGCCTTTGGAACCTGAGGGCCAACGCCTCGATCCTCTGGGCGCTCAGCCCCTACTACGGGGCCCGGTTCCTGGTGGACAACAGCGTTGTCGGCTTCGTCATCCTGGGCAGCGTCTTCCTGGCCGTGACCGGAGCGGAGTCGCTTTACACCGACATGGGCCACTTCGGCCGCGGGCCGATCCGCGTCGCCTGGCTGGGGCTGGCCTTCCCTTGCCTCGCGCTCAACTATCTGGGCCAGGGCGCGCTGGTGCTCGACCACCCGGGGATGCGGCGAAATCCATTCTGGGCCATGGCGCCCGATGTCGCCTATTGGCCGATCCTCGTCCTGGCCACGGCGGCGACCGTGATCGCCAGCCAGGCGCTGATCTCGGGCGCGTTTTCGATGACCGGCCAGGCGGTGCAACTCGGCCTCTTCCCCCGGCTCGACATCCGCCGGACGTCGGAAACCCAGGCCGGGCAGATCTTCGCGCCCTCCGTGAACATCATCCTCATGGTCGGCGTGCTGCTGCTGCTCTTCGTCTTCCGCACGTCGAGCCACCTCGCTTCGGCGTACGGACTGGCGGTCACCGGCGCCATGCTGATCGACACCCTGCTGGCCTTCGTCATCGTCCGGCGGATGTGGAAATGGCGGCTCTGGCAGACGCTGCTCTTGCTCACGCCCATCCTTGCGATCGACCTCGTCTTCACCGGCTCCAACCTCCTCAAGCTGAGCCAGGGCGCCTGGCTGCCGCTGGTCATAGGCGCGGCGCTGGTCGTCATCATGTGGACCTGGACGCGCGGCGCGCGGGTGCTGGCGGACAAGACCCGCCGCGACAGCCTGCCGCTCGCCGAACTCATCGACATGCTGCGCGCCCGGCCGCCCTATCGCTCGCCGGGCACGGCCATCTATCTCACCGCCGACGCCGACATGGCCCCGGTCGCGCTGATGCACAACCTGAAACACAACAAGGTCTTGCATGCGCACAACGTCATCCTGACGGTGGTCACGACAGAGACCCCGCGCGTCGCCGCCGCCGACCGCGTCTCCATCGAACCGGTGAACGAGGACTTCAAGAAGGTCGCCGTCCGCTACGGCTTCATGGAGACGCCGAACCTGCCCGAGGCGCTGAAGGCGTGCCGCCGCCAGGGGCTGAAATTCGACATCATGTCGACGAGCTTTTTCCTCGGCCGCCGCACCCTGGTGCCGGCCCCCCAGCCGGCCATGCCGCTTTGGCAGGACCGCCTGTTCATCTTCCTGACGAAGAACGCCGCCAACCCGACCGACTTCTTCAAGATCCCCCCCGGCCGCGTCGTCGAGGTGGGCGCCCAGGTCACGGTCTAGCTGATCCTCACCGAAGCGGGGTTGAAGCGCGGGGGCGCCGCGCTCTAAGGGACGCGCCATGGACAAGCCGGTCAAAAAGGTCGTCCTCGCCTACTCCGGCGGGCTCGACACCCTCGTCGCGGTCAAATGGCTGCAGGAGACCTATGGCTGCGAGGTGGTGACCTTCACCGCCGACCTCGGCCAGGGCGAAGAGCTCGGGCCCGCGCGCGAGAAGGCCCTGGCCATGGGCATCCCACCCGAGAACATCTTCATCGAAGACCTGCGCGAGGAGTTCGTCCGCGATTTCGTCTTTCCGATGTTCCGCGCCAACGCGGTCTACGAAGGCCAGTACCTGCTCGGCACGTCGATCGCCCGGCCGCTGATCGCCAAGGCCCAGATCGAGGTCGCCCGGAAGGTCGGCGCCGACGCCGTCAGTCACGGTTCGACCGGAAAGGGCAACGACCAGGTGCGCTACGAGGTCGGCTACTACGCGCTGGAGCCCGACATCCGCGTCATCGCCCCCTGGCGCGAGTGGGCGTTCAAGGGCCGCGCCGACGAGGTTGCCTACGCCGACAAGCACGGCATCCCGGTGGCGAAGGACAAGCGCAACGAGCCGCCGTTCAGCGTCGACGCCAACCTGCTGCACTCATCGTCGGAAGGAAACGCGCTCGAGGACCCGTCCGAACCCGCGGCGGAGTTCGTCCACCAGCGCACCATCGCGCCCGAGGACGCGCCGGACAGGGCGACGATCATCGCCGTCGACTTCGAGACGGGCGACCCGGTCGCCATCGACGGCGAGCGCCTCTCGCCCGCCGCCCTGCTCGCGCGGCTCAACGCGCTCGGCCACGACAACGGGATCGGCCGCCTCGACCTCGTCGAAAACCGCTATGTCGGCATGAAGTCGCGCGGGGTCTACGAGACCCCGGGGGGGACGATCCTGCTGGCCGCGCACCGCGCTATCGAGTCGATCACGCTGGATCGCGGCGCCATGCACCTGAAGGACGAGCTCATGCCGCGCTACGCCGAGCTCATCTACAACGGCTTCTGGTTCACGCCAGAGCGCGAGATGCTGCAGGCGGCCATCGACCACAGCCAAGCGCAGGTCACCGGCCAGGTGCGGATGAAACTCTACAAGGGCAACGTGACCTGCGTCGGCCGCGAGAGCGCCTATTCGCTCTACGACCAGGACCTGGTGACGTTCGAAGAAGGCAAGGTCGCCTACGACCACCGCGACGCGGCCGGCTTCATCAAGCTGAACGCCCTTCGCCTGCGCGTGCTGGCCCGCCGCGACGCCGCTGCGAACAAGCGTTGACGCCCAGGCGGGCCCGCGCCATCCTCTCCGCTTAGCCCAAATCGCCGTCCGCCCGCGCCGAGCCCTCGTTCGCGCGCGTCGTTCCGAAGGAGCCGCCATGGCCGCCGTCTCGCCCGCCCGCCACGCCGACATCGCGGCCGATCCGCGCATGATCGTGGCGCTGGACGTCCCGGGCCGCGCCGACGCCGAGGCGATGGTCGAGCGCCTGGGCGATGCGGTGCTGTTCTACAAGGTCGGCCTGCAGCTTCTGGCCGGCGGCGGCATGGAGATGGCCAAGGACCTGAAGCGGCGCGGACGGCGCGTCTTCCTCGACTGGAAGCTGCACGACATCGGCGCGACGGTGGAGCGGGCGACGGCGGCGATCGTCGCCTCCGGCGCGTGCGACCTCCTGACCGTGCACGCCGAGCCGCAGGTGATGGCCGCCGCCGTGCGCGGGCGCGCCGGCGCGATCGGGGCGAAAATCCTGGGCGTGACGGTGCTGACCAGCCTCGGCCAGGCGGACGTCGAGGCGATCGGCTACGCGCAGACCATCGAGGCGCTGGTGGAGC
>Ga0070735_10005607_pt1 | contig 10373 bp, 6 predicted proteins | sample Coa_R1_FD_66443 | JGI IMG/M metagenome (GOLD analysis project Ga0070735, IMG submission 66443) | Surface soil microbial communities from Centralia Pennsylvania, which are recovering from an underground coalmine fire - Coalmine... | ecosystem: Environmental > Terrestrial > Soil > Unclassified ... | reverse complement strand
GTTGGGTAGATGGGCATTTTGCTTTCTATCGCTATATTGTTCCAATGGAAAGCAAAATGACGGCGCTTGACATTGACTCCGTTCTCCTTGAGGCTTTGCGCCAGGCCGACGAGTGGGAAGAAATGGGAGAGACCTATTTAACTCATACTACTGTGACTCGTTGGTTACCAGAAATCACCAACGATGTGCGTAATATGGGGCTATCGCAAGAATATATCGGCGTTCTTTGTCTCTCCAATGGCGAACTTCCCCTACAATCTATCGCCCTGGCACTAATGATGCCCGAAGCGCGTGTCGCACGTTTAATTGCTCGCCTGGTCGAACTGCGTCTGATCGAAGTAGTGGATACTGCACTGGAGGCCGAAGTACAACGAGACCTCTCAAATATTATTATTCGCAGTCAGACGATGCTAGCTCGACAAAAGCCTTCATCCAATACCGAACATCGTTTGCCCGGACTCATTGCTACTCTTTCCGATTGCATTAATGGCTTGCTTGTACATCACGGTCGCTATGCCAAGAGTTTACGCGGACGTGGGCAAATTCCCACGGCAGAAGTGATACGATATTTAGAACGCCGTTTTGCGCAACAGCTCCATTTATTGGCGAAGCAGTATTCCATTTTGGACACCGTGGAATTTACGAACGGAAAACTTGATATTAGTGCGATTACGACACTGGATAAACTGGTGAAAGGCAGACAACTCGAAGAATTTTACTGGGAGGCGCTGCTTGGTCTGGCGGCGTTCCTGCGCATGGTATTTGCGGAATTACTGCGCGATGAAGTGGGCAATTCCCATACCGGGCGTCAACTGAATACCGTATGGAAGGCATTTCTCACGGAAATAGATTCGGAAATTCAACAATACCAGGTGTATCGAGCCTACCGTAACACACAGGCGAACCGTGGGCGTGACTCACAACAATTAAGCATCCCTGGAGTGTATCCTACTGAGCCCAGGAGCATGCCGGAAACAAGAGGCAACGCGCAAGGTTGGAATCCTGTCCAGAATTCTGATGGGGGGCCGTTCTGGTCTCCTGATTCACAAAGGAGGTCAATATAAATGGGTCCTGTGCCGACTGTATTAGTTGTGGATGACAGTCCAACTGTCCGCAAGATCGTTCAAATGACTCTGCAACGAGAGCATATTCGCGTGATTACCGCGGGCGATGGATTGAGTGCGCTTACCTCCGTTGCGGACGAATTACCGGCTGTTATTCTTCTTGATATTCAGCTGCCGCGGATGGATGGGTACCATATTTGCCAGATAATACGTAAAAACTTGCAGTTTCGTCAAATACCGATTATTATGCTCAGTGGGAAGGATGGATTGTTTGACAAGATGCGAGGAAAGCTTGCCGGTTCTACAGAATATCTGACGAAGCCTTTTGACTCCGTTGAACTGGTGCAAACCGTGAAAAAGCATCTTGCTAACTGGGAAGAGCGGACGCCCCGTCAAATTGAGGGGCCGCGTCAGCGTCTGCGACGTCGTGGCTAGGGTGTGTATACGCTTTACCTGCAAGAAACAGGTAAAGGTGCGTCGGTGAAATAGCCTTTTTTTCCCATTCCACTGGCGTGGTTGACCTATCAGAGAGGTATAATATGCCTGGGCAAAAGATACTGGTTGTGGATGATAGTTGGACTGAACTTACTATGATCGCTACTCCATTACGCAATAGTGGCTTTGAAGTAGTGACTGCTGTAGATGGCGATGAAGCCGTCGAAAAAGTTTTTAAAGAACGTCCGCAGTGTATCGTACTTGATGTTGTACTACCGAAGCAAAACGGTTTTCAATTGTGTCGCAAACTCAAAAACTCGGAAATCAGTCGGCACATTCCGATTATCTTGCTTACCAGCAAGAATACCCCGTTGGATAAGTCCTGGGGATTGAGACAGGGCGCGGATTTATACATGACGAAACCGTTCAATGGCGATGAACTCGTAGCAAGCGTGCGCAGCCTTGTGTAGAGAAGACAACGCCTGTGGTGGGTATGATTCTCAATAGTTGCCCATCTACTTCTACAATGTCCCGTTCAGAATTTTTAGGGACCCGGAACCCTGTATATCCCGGTACGTGTCCCATCGGAGTGGCTTGTGGCTAGCGAAGAACAAAGAACACGACAAAATGCTCGTGCTTCCTCTATAACAGCAATGCAGATGCAACTTGCTCAATTAGGGCAGGCTGGGCAAGCTCGCCCCGATGGAGTTGCAACTGCTCCTGCCCCTGCCAGTGCGACAGGTGAGCAATACCTGGTTTTTACGCTCTTTGAGCGTGAATTTGCTATGAAGGCAGAACATATTCAAGGCGTGGAACGGCTTGTAGATGTGACTCCCGTACCCAATGTCTCAGTCTGGGTCAGAGGCGTCATTAACTTGCGCGGTTCCATTGCCTCGGTGGTGGACTTACGCGCTTTCCTCGAAATGGAACAGCTTCCGTACAATCCGCGTACTCGCCTCTTATCGGTGCAGTACAACGAGATGGTGATTTGCCTGGTAGTTGATGGCGTCAGCGACATGGTACCAGTTCCAACTTCTGCTATCGTCGAGGTCGGCACGCGCCAGGCTGGCATTCCGCAGTGGGCCATGCCCTATGCCTCTGGCTATGCACTGCTCGATAACAGGCGAGGAATTGTGTTGCTGGATGCCGCACGTCTGCTTTTTTCTGACAAGATGCAACGCTACTCAGAAGAACTCTAGACGGGCGATACTATAAAATAACGCGACCATGCTGCCGAGAGCATGCTTCACTGCTCCGGTCGCTTCCACCGTATCCTGGTATTTGACAACATTGTGGTCGCTCGAAAACTTAGATGTATTTTTCAAACAGGAGGCCCGGCGGATGAATCCTGATCGCAACAGAGGCGGAATGACCGTTAGCACACTACTACGGTTTGGACTGGTTGCCTCAACTGCCATCCCAGTTGCCGTGATTGCTGTGCTTGGTTTCATTGCCACAGCGCAAATCACCGGCAATGCCGCAACCACTTTTGTGTTGAGTGTTGTTGCATGCGCAATCATTGTTTTATTAGCTGTGTTGTCTATCAACTATGTTATTCAGCGCAGAATCCAGGATCGCTTACTTGGACTGGTTGATGTGTGTCGTGATTATGCCGGCGGCGACCGCACCGTTCGTGCTGCGGTGAGTGGCGATGACGAGTTCGCCATGCTCTCCATGTCGCTGAACACACTTCTTGACAGCCAGGGAACTCCTGCTCAGAGCGGCACAAGTTATAGCAGTGGGAGTGGCGACGCTTCAGCACTGCAAGCACAGATTGAGAAACTCCTGCAAGAGGTAAGCGCCGTCGGTGATGGTGACTTGCGCGTGCAGGCCGAGGTAACGCCGGACACTCTTGGTGTGCTGGCTGACTCCTTCAACTACATGATCGAAGAGCTTGCGAAGGTTGTGGGACGTGTCCAATCCACGGCGGTACAGGTCACCAATGCCACTCGTCGCATTCTTGACGGTTCGGCTGAATTGGCCCAGGCTTCTGAGACGCAGGTGGCTCAGATTTCGCAGACCACCGAGGCCGTTGAAGCACTCGCTATATTCATTCAGAACGTTGCACGCAATGCACAGTTGAGTGCCGACGTGGCCCAGGAAGCCCTCCACCATGCCAATAACGGCCAACAGTCTGTGCGCCAGACCATTGACGGCATGATGCTCATTCGCGAAAATGTTCAGGAGACCTCGAAAAAGATCAAGCGCCTCGGCGAACGTTCAAATGAAATCGGGGAAATTGTGCGTATCATTGAAGATATTGCCGATCAAACTAACCTGCTTGCTCTTAACGCGGCTATTCAGTCCGCTATGGCCGGTGAGCATGGACGCGGTTTCGCAGTCGTTGCCGATGAAATCCGCCTACTCGCTGAACGTTCTACCGAATCCACAAAGCGTATTGATACGCTTGTCAAGAGTATTCAGGGCGATACCTACGAAGCGGTCGTAGCTATGGAAGATAGCACTCAGGAAGTTGTGAAAGGTTCCCAACTTGCTGACGAAGCAGGACACGCGCTCAATTCCATTTATAACGCTGTAGAACGCCAGGCGCAAATGATTGAAAGCATTGCCCGCGCCGCGAATGATCAAACATCGGTCTCCGAAGCGGTCGCAGTAGCAATGGGGCAAATATCAGAAATCACTCGTCAAACAAACTTTGGTACCCAGGAAGCTGCGGCAAGTGTCACCTATCTTGCCGAATTAGCGGATCAGTTACGTTCGTCTGTGTCTACCTTCCGCTTGCCAGATCGCGGCAACGATATGTTGGGAACGTTCCCTGGCATGACATCGGTAACTGAACTGGGTAATGGCAATCAATTCTATCCCCCGGCGCTGCCATCGGGAGCAGGGAATGCTAACGAGTGGGGACAGAATTTCAACGGAACTTTCCCACCGTTGCCAGAGCGGGGTAACTCCTCTGGTTCGTTGGTAGCTATGACGACGCGCAATGGCAATGGGCAATTTGGTTCGAGTAATCAGCAAGATTTCGCCAGTCAACCTGGTTTTAGTTCTCAACCGTTTGGCAGTTCGCCCAACTTTGGCAACCAATCCGGCTTTGGGGACCAGCAAGGTTTTAATGGGCAATCGCCGTTTAGCAATCAGGGTGGTTTTGAGGGTCAGCCGGGGTTTGGTGGGCAATCTCAAGCGCCATTTGGCAACCAGGGCAGCTACGAGAGCCAGTCAGGGTTTGGCGGACCATCCCCGGCACCATTTGGTAACCAGGGTGGTTTTGAGAGTCAGCCGGGGTTTGGTGGGCAACCTCAAGCGCCGTTTGGCAGCCAGGGCGGCTACGAGAGCCAGCAGGGATTCGACAATCAAGGATCATATCATAGTCAAGGCGGCTTTGGCGAATTTGGCGGCTTTGAGGGCCAACAAGAATTTGGCGGTGGACAGGGGCAATCGTTCTTTCCACCGACAGGCCAGGCACCTCATTCGCAGTCTGCGAATTCTGGACCATTGCAGCAGAAGCAGCCAGGATACCCACAGGCTCCGCGTCCACGTCGGCCCGCCAACTTCGGTAACCCAGGTAATAGTCAACAACAGTCATTTGGACAAGATCAAACACCTTTCCCCGGAAATGGTCAATTTGGTCAGTAGCAAACTGAGTTTTACATTCTGCCGGATATTTTACACGGGTATCCGGCAGTAGCGACGTTTATTCTTGTGGAAGTAAATTTCCACCGGAATTGCCTGTACAAGTGGAATATGTCAAACGGAACGCGCAATGTGAAACTAGAATAAGTGAGTACGCGCAGCATGTCGAATACATTTGATAAACTATCTGTCCTCGATTCGTTTATCGAAGAGGTGAATAGCTATTTGCCGGAAATAGAGGCAAACCTTGAGCGTCTGGCACACTCACCTGGCGACATGGAGGCTCTTGAGGAAACGTACCGTCGTACTCATACGATTGGTGGGTCTGCTTCTATGATGGATTTCTCCGGCCTTTCGCATGTCGCTCATGGTATGGAGGATATCCTGTGCGATGCATTGGACGGTATTGCCCCGCTTGATGCTCCAACTATCGGTCTGTTGCAACGTTCCCTGGGAAGGTTGCATCGCCTTTTGCAGGGAGTACGCGAAGGCATTGATGAGAATGCCGTTATTGTCGAAGATGATGCAGACTACGTGCAGTATCGCGCAACCCTGGATTCTCTTGCACAAAATTCATCCGAAGGCGCTAGCACGACTGAGCAACTTGAGCCATCTGCAGCTTTACTAGAACAACAGAACATTGCTCAATCGTCATCCATGCCCACTCTTGATGAAGTCCTTGCCTCTTTCCGTACACCCAGCTTTACGACTGATACGGGTGAAGGCGAAGGTGCGGTCTGGCCGGAAGATATTGCGTCCTCCGCATTTACCGGGCCACCTTCTATCCAGGAGGAGCAACAAGAACAACAATATGACGCCCCTCCACTGGAAGCTCCGCAGAGTTCTGGTTCTCTTGAAATACTGGCGGCCATGATGCAACAACCAGTGGCCCAGCAACCTACTATCCCAATGTCAAATGTATGGAACGCGGGTGAACAGCCATCTGCTGCAACTCCTCTACCGCTTGAGGACGAAACTGAGTATCAAATCTCAAGTGCTTCCTCTGACTCACAAGCGGGTGAGCATTTCCCCGCCAATCCTTCAGAGACGCACATTGCTGAAGTTGGAACCGCCTATCAAAGTGTATTCTCGCATGTCTATGGAGATATGCAGCAAGAGGCACACTCGCTCTCATTACAGACATCTTCCTTACAAGAGATGCTTCAGCAATTACGCATAGCGATGTCAGTTATCGAAGCCCAACGCGCTGAATTTAAAGGTTTCCTCGATGGCTCAAAAGATGCCCTCGAACGTATGGAAGACTGGGCGGGGCAGGCGATGGGTTTGAATTTGCGCAATAGCCCGGAACATGTCCGGCGCTTTCTCCCACTCTCGGTCATGTGGGTGGCAAATACAAAATTGAAAAAAGTCTTTGACCTGTTGGCTCAGATTACCAACGGCGTTGAGATGACCGATGAGCAGATACAGGCACTGGTACAGCAATTGCAGGGGTCTATTGAAGCTTGCGGCAAAGCTTTTGAGCAACTTCAATCGGATACAACTGCCGGTATGTTCAAACACGATCCCGGTTGGTCCGCGTGGGAGATGCAGACCGCTCGCGAAGCAGATGCGCTACGTGAGCGTGTCACCTTTGAACGACGGGGCGATCCGGCAGCAATCCGTGCCGAAATTGAGGCTCAGTTGCGCGAGGAGCTACAACACGAGTATGAATCGCGCCCGCTTACGCTTGCAAATCGCCACGAGTTAGAGCAACAGATACGGCGTGAAATGCGTCAGGAATTCGAGGCCAAACGACAATTGCAAGAATCTGTCATAGGGCTTGACAATGCCGAATCGCTGGCCGCAATTGAAGCACGACTGCGTAGTGAAATAGAAATTCAGGTCCGGCAAGAATTCCTGAGCCAAATTACTACCGGCGATGTTGATATGTCAAATGTGCCGGTGCAATCGCTGGTTCCTCCAACCCCTACGGCACCACGTATCTCGAATTTTGCCGATCAAGCCCGGTTGGCCGCCGGGTTGACGGAGTTGGAGCCATCACCATCAACACACCAGGCGCAAGCATCACCTGCGTCCCTAAAAGCCGTAAACACGACATCCCAGCTGGTCCCATCTCAGCAATCAGTATTCCAACCTTCCTCTGACGCTATGGTGCCACCACCGCTACCGCAGCCTGGGGTTAAGGAACATAGTGTATCTTCGCTGTCTTCCACACAAGGTTCTGCGTATAGCGGGGATTTTGGCGAAGAGGCTGCTGATATCTTCCGTCTGGAAGCCGAAGAGCATCTACAAACCATTAGCTTCCATGTTGCTGCCCTTGAGAAAGACCCATCAAACCGTGATCTCATTCAAGGTATTCGGCGTGCAACTCATACTCTCAAAGGCGCTGCTGGTATGATGGGATTCCGTGCCATTGCCGAACTTTCGCATATCTCAGAAGATTTGCTCGAAAGCATCATTGAGGGTACTACTGCCGTTTCTCCTTCTGTGCTGGGCTTGATTCTGGATACTGCGGAGACGCTTGACCAACTTATTACTAGCAATGGAACGGATTCCCAGAATGAAGATGGGAAAGTACAAATCCTGCGCAAACGATACGAGACCTTATTGGGTGAGCAGAGTACATCGTTGGTTTCACTCGACGAGGAAATAGATGCCGATATTGATGCCTCTGATGATCTGGAAGCATCAGTAGCTAACATTGTTGCCGGTGGGCAGACCGCAGAAACAAACGCACAACGGGCCAATCGCGGTGATTTGAGCGTTCGTGTCCGACTGCAAAAACTTGACGAACTGGTGAACCTTTTCGGTGAACTGCTTGTCAATCGGAGTATTCTCGAAGAACGTATCGAGCGTCTGATACGCCTTGTCTCAGATGTAGGCGTCAGCAGCAACCGCTTACGAGATGTCGGGCAGAAACTAGAAAGCCGCTTTGAAGCCGCAACCTTGCCAAGCGGACATTCTGTACAGGTGATGCCAGGCGAAGGGAATCGCAGCTTGAATGGGAATGGCAACAAAGGCCGTGTCGAACCTGAACACCTTGCTGATTTTGACGAACTGGAACTCGACCGCTATACGGAATTTCACCAGCTTGCGCGTGGTTTAAGCGAAACGGTCTCCGATATGTCTACTCTCGGTACGGAAATGGAAGTCGTCATTCGCGAATGTGAAGGCGTTTTCGCCCGTGAGAATCGGCTGAATACAACCTTCCAGGATCGTTTGATGAAGGCGCGGTTGGTGCCGCTTTCGACCATGACACCGCGTCTCTACCGGGCAGCCCGCTCCGTTGCCCTCAAACAACACAAGGAGTTTGAGTTCTTACTTGAAGGGGAGGAGACGGAAGTTGATCGCACGGTTTACGAGGAAATTGCTGGCCCTTTGCTGCACCTTATGCGTAACGCGGTAAACCACGCGCTTGAAACGCCGGATGTACGTGTGCGGAATGGCAAACAGCCAGTCGGCCATATCAAACTTTCCGCCGCTTATGAAGGCAATCAGGTTGTGATTACGGTGCGTGATGATGGAAAAGGGATAGATCCAGAAAATGTACGCAACGCCGCTATTGCACGTGGATTGGTTCGCCCTGACAAGGCGCTCAGTGATAATGATGTGATTGATTTCATTTTCCAACCCGGTTTTTCGACTGCCGAGGTTTTGAGCGAAGAAAGTGGTCGCGGCGTTGGTCTCGACGTGGTGCGCGATAGCGTATCTCGTCTGAGAGGTACACTTGAAGTTGAATCAACACCAGGACAAGGAACTGCATTTACGATGAAGTTCCCGACCAGCCTGGCAATTCAGGGTGCCATGATGGTGCGTGCCGGGGGCGAACAGTTTGCTATTCCTACCGTCATGGTTGAAGCCATCGGGCGGCTGGACAACTTCAAGCACACGACTGTTAGTGGGCAACCTGCCGTTATTGTGCAGAATGATCGTTATCCCTTGACGATGCTTTCTCAATTGCTCTCCTTGCCCGTAAATAGTGTGAACGAAAAAGCGCAGTTGCTGTTCGTGAATACCGGCGGTTACCGGGTCGCACTGGTCGTAGACGAAATTAGAGGCAAACTTGATGTTGTGATGAAAAATCTGGGGCCGCATCTACGCAATGTTCGCGGTATCGCTGGTGGTACGGTGATGGGCAATGGGCGTGTTGTTCTCGTGCTGGAGTTGCTGGAATTACTCTCGACACAAAACAAGGCAATTACCCGTAATGCAGGTCTTTCAATGAACACTGCCTTGCGTGAAGGGTTTGTTGTGCCTGCGTCGCATGCGGCACCACGTCCCACCACTCAAAGTTGGCACAATCAGCCAGGCCAGCCTGAAGCTACGGCAATGCAACCCCCTGTATCTGTTTCACAACCAGATCGTAGCAAACATGTACTGGTGGTGGATGATAGCCCCAGCGTTCGTCGCGTCGTCAGTAGCATGTTGAAGCAGCATGGTTGGGAAGTGCAGATGGCTCGTGATGGCGTTGAGGCACTGGAAATGATCTCGCGTGAAACCCCTGCTGCTGTCTTACTCGATATCGAGATGCCCCGCATGGATGGCTATGAACTGATAGCGACCGTGCGTGCCCAGGAACAATACCGCACGTTGCCACTTGTCGTCCTGACCTCTCGTGCGGCAGGAAAGCATCAACAACGTGCCATGCAGCTTGGAGCCAGTGGCTATGTCGTCAAACCCTACCAGGATGGTGAACTCATCGGCACGCTCAACTCACTTGTCTATGGAGCGCCGACCCGTTAAAATTGCTCATTCATAGAGGAGTAGAGGTGTAACAATGGGTGTTGAACGAGCGGTAACACGCTGGTACGCTCTCCGACAATATTTGTTGGATGAGATAGCAACCCTTGAGGCACAACTCGCCCAGGAACAGGAACAAGTGCTGCAAAGTACAGATGATCCGCCAGTTGTCGGAACTGATATTTCCCGACAACTGGCGGAGGCGCAAGCCAGACTGCGCAATCTAGGCCCTTGCCCCAAAGTTATGATGGGTTAAGCAATAGCTTCCGCGATCAACCGACCCATTTCGTGCGTTCCGACAATCTTTTTCCCCTCTTCGCGGATATCTTCTGTGCGATATCCCTCCTCGATAATGTGCATAACGGTGCTTTCTATAGCGTTAGCCTCGTCTTTCAAGCTAAGCGAATAGCGAAACAGGAGGGCGAGAGAGACAATGGAAGCAATAGGATTGGCTTTGTCCTGTCCAGTGATATCGGGAGCCGTGCCATGAATTGGCTCGTAGAGGCCGAATATCCCATGCGCCGTTTGCCGTGTTCCCAGGCTTGCCGACGGCAACATGCCCATTGAACCCGCCAGCAT
>Ga0070735_10005606_pt1 | contig 10373 bp, 7 predicted proteins | sample Coa_R1_FD_66443 | JGI IMG/M metagenome (GOLD analysis project Ga0070735, IMG submission 66443) | Surface soil microbial communities from Centralia Pennsylvania, which are recovering from an underground coalmine fire - Coalmine... | ecosystem: Environmental > Terrestrial > Soil > Unclassified ... | reverse complement strand
GTTCCAAGAAAGACACGATTCTTATGGCCATCCGACCACCATGCCGCCCCACGATTGATAAACAGATTCGCGGATTGAGTGCGGTCGAGGCGAGGATCGAAACTCCAGATTTCTCGTCCGGTCTCCGCATCCAGCGCGATGACTCTGGAAAACGGAGTGGTCACATACATGATTCCGTTCACGACGAGCGGCGTGGCTTCAAATGCGCTGCGAGTGGGCCAGCGAGTGCCATCGCTCCAGTCGCCCGTGTGGAAGATCCAGGCCGGATGCAGGCGATCGACATTCTCTCGATTGATCTGCTTCAGAGGTGAGTATTTTCTGCCGCCCAGGTCTCCTGCGTAGGTCGGCCACTCCTGGCCGGAAGCGAGCGCGGCAAGTAAAGCCGCAAAGAACATCATTCGAATCGGCATTTCTAAAATAACAACGGTAGTCTCCGGAGTCCGAAGTTCAGGTTATACGATTTCAGCATTATGTGTTGGTACAACAACCAGACAAACGGACTATTGAACTGGTTGAAAAAGTCTTGACATTCCATTGAAGACACCGCAACATTCGATATTAACCCGATGATTACCGTTAACGATGGAGCCTTGGACAGAGCCCAACCTGGGCGCAAAGATAAACCAGGCTCACCAAGTATGAGATCCGCGAGCGCAGCAGGAAATTTATAGCATGTTCAAGAGATACCGGGTCCTAAGTACCTCGTTCCGATTATTCTTGCATTCCTCGGCTGCGCTCGGCTGCGCCCGGCTGCGTGCCCAAGTCCGGCTGCGTGCCCAAGTCAGGACAGCACGATCGCGGGTGAGATTACCGATCCCAGTGGATCGGTAATCTTGAGTGCCGGTCCGCGTGATGGACGAATCGACAGGGCTGGTCAGGAGCACGGCGACTAACCAGGCTGCAATATTCGCGGTTCCCCAATTGCCCCTGGGTACGTGTCGCGTGAAGTCGAGGCCGTAGCCCTCAAGAAGCTGTGCGCGAGAACTTTGCCCTGGAAGCCGGGCAGGTCACGGAGTCTTTGACCGTTACTGGCGCGCGTCCGATGATCACCACGGACAATCATCTTTAGGAAATCGGCATACCTGCAGCAGACGCAATATCTGCCTGAAAACGCCCGCGGCTCACCCAGTTGCTGGGATTTTCGGCCGGCATTATGAAAGGCATTTCCGACAACACCGAACAGACGCCGTTCGCAGGATATGCATTTATGGGATCGGCGGCGCCTGACAATACTGCCTGGTCTTCGACGGGGGGAATACGCCGTTCGGAGGAGATGGACGAGCATTGTGGATCTGCCGTTCGGATCGAATCAGCGACTACTGAAGAACACGCACGGCGCGGTGGCAAGAGCAGTCAGCGGCTGGAAGATTTCCGGCGATTTGTACGTGCGGAGCGGCACGAATTTCACGGTAACGGCGCCGCACGAGTCCCGCCGCCAGCATCCACCGGCGCCGTGTGCCCGCCGAGAGCTCGATTCCCTCTTCGCTGGCCAAGTGCTCCGGTGCCAGCGTCGGTCCGATTCTCTCGCCCGGTTCGCCGGAGTATTGCGCCCGGATCAGTCGCAGCACTCTAGCCCGGAACTTTTTCCGCTTGGCCCGGTTCGAACTCCTGCCTGCGCTCCGGTGCACCAGTCCTGCCGCCCCGTGTTTCCGGTAGCGTTTCCACAGCCGCTTGGCTTGCCGGTAACTCAACTCCATCCGCTCGGCCGCTTCCACTAGCGTCCGGCATAAACCGCACATTTGCGTGTCGCGCCTACGATAATGTCCCGTTGAGAGTTCATTAGGAATGCCCCCTACTCTGAAGACCTCTGAATGAGGTCGGATTGGGAAGAACAGCGATGACCGAGCGGGAGGTCCAGGGCGCGGCCGTACTGGCACAGATGGCCGAAGAGTGGGCTTGTTGAATTTCTAAACCACACCCCGCTCTCACAATCCAAAGTGGTGCCCGCTGGGAATAAATCGCGTCGCCCAGTAGGCATAGATCAGCACGATGAAAGCAACCAGAATCGCCAGCGCGATACTATGCTTCAAGACGGCCCGAAACAGATCGCCTTCCTTGCCTTCCTGATCGGTGGCGGCGCACGCCACAATAATCGATTGCGCGGAGATCATTTTCCCCATTACGCCGCCTGCAGAATTCGCTGCCGCCATCAGCACCGGACTGATTCCCAGATTTCGCGCTGTGATCGCTTGCAGGCTGCCGAAGAGGGCATTGGATCCGGCATCGGTTCCGCTTAATGCCACGCCCACCCATCCGATCAGTGTTCCAAAAAATGGAAACATCGCGCCGGTGTGCGTGAATGCCAGCCCCATCACGGCATCCATGCCGCAATACCGCGTCAAAAATCCGAGACCGAGCATGGCCATAATCGCCAGCAGACTGTAGCGCATCCGGTACAGCGTCCGGAAAAATACTCGCAGCGTGGTGGCCAGCGATAACCCAAGAATCGGCCCGGCAATCAGTCCGGCGAAAAAAGTCGCCGTGCCCGCCGACGAAAGCCACGGCACATCGAATAGCGCGGGTTCAGGATGGGGCTGCGGCAGCACCGGAGGCATCCGCAACACCTGCAAGTGCAGGCCCGGCACCGGATGATGCCACGTCACCGAATCCAGCGGTTTTTTGATTTCTGGAATTCCCCACGCAATTACCAACACGGCCAATAACAGAAATGGCGTCCAGGCATGGAACACTTGCCCGCGAGTGTACTTCGCCACACCGGTCCGCACTCGCTCGCCCGGATACCGCCATAACGAGCGCGGCTTCCAGAGGCGGAAAAAGAAGGTGAGCCACACTAGCGTGAACATCCCGCCCAGAATATCCACCAGCACTGCGTCCATGTAATTGGACCAGAAAAACTGGATGGCCGCGAACCCCACGCCGCACGCTGCAAGTCCGGGCCAAACCTCCAGGGTTCGTTTCGTGCCGCACTGCGAACGGATCAACCAGAATGGCAGAATCATCGCCATCCACGGCAGAATGCGCCCCAGCATCGCGCTGAGGTCTGCCTCTGGGAGATTCGTAACAGCCTCCAGCGCCCGGATCGGGTTTCCCATGCCGCCAAATGCCACCGGAGCCGTATTCGCTATCAGGCACAGCATCGCCGCGCCGAATGGCTCAAAACCAAGACCCACCATCATCGCGCTGCAAATGGCCACCGGCGCGCCACCGCCGCCCGCGCCCTCCAATATGGAGCCGAAGGCATACGCAATCAGCAAGACCTGCAATCGCCGGTCGTCTGTGACCGCGCCGATTGACTCCATGATTACCGTGAAGTGACCGGTCTCCACCGTCAGGTCGTAAACGAACACCGCGGCCACCAGCACCCACGCGATCGCAATAGCGCCGTAGACCAATCCGTCGGCCGACGCGCCCAGTACCAGCAGCGTAGGCATACGAAACACCGCGATAGCGATCACAACTCCCACCAGAAACGCATAAACCGCGGCTTTCCAGGCGGTTGTCTTGCGCACTGCCAGCAGATAGAACAGCAGGCAGACAGGAATGGCCGCAACGGCCGTCGAAAGGATCGTATTGCCGAGGGGGTTGTAGGTTTGAGGCCAGGGATGGGGCACGAAAGCAGGCATCTTACCATACGGTGTGTTCAGCCGCGAAAGAAACCAGAGTGTGCGGGCGGCGCCGTATGCTCGCTCCGCCGCTATTCAGCGGCCGCGTGCCCCGCAGCGATTTACTTCCGCGCCGCCTCGGATCGAGCCGTTCTCACGGCGTTCACTCGAGGCCCTTTCGCCGGCAGCGTCGATGCGAAATCGATACCCCGCTGAACCCACTTCGTCAGGGCCTTGCCGGTCCGGTAGCCTTCCGGGTCGATACACACAAAGCCACTGAGCGGCCGGCCGCCAAATTTTATTGGCCTTACGTGCGGCTGCGCCACCACTCGGTCGTACGCTGCAGGTCCAACGCGAATCATTAGGCCAGTGCTGGTGACGCCGCAGCACATGCGGCCGTTCACCAGGAACGACAGCCCTCCGACCATCTTCTTCTCTACAACGTCCCGCCGTCCGGAGAGGATCCGCCGCACTCGTTCAGCCGTCGTTTCGTCGTAGCCCATCGGCTCCGCTACCCTCCTGGCTTCGCACTTTATCCCCGCGCCCTATTCATTACTTGGAGAGTCTTGCGGACGGAGGAATTCCGCCAACCGCTCGAAGCTCGTCTCCCATCCAATACAAGTGTTGATGCACGTGTCGCGTGATGTGAAACCCGAGTGCCGAAGCGTGATGCGCGTTCCTCCATCGACCTGCTCCAGCAGATACGTTACCGTTGTCGGCGGGCCCGGCCGCCCAACTCCCTGCCAAGTGTGCACCAACTTTCGCGGCCGATCAATCTCGAGGAACTCACCTTCCAGGGCATAGGGTTGGCCCTTGCCGATACCCGCTGCCCGCCACCGGCCTCCTGTGCGCATATCGCCGGTCCACTCTGTCGTGTTGAAGACGCCGGGTCTGACCCACCACTCGGTAATCTCCTTTGATGCCAATGCTCGAAAAACGCGTTCTACCGAAGCTGCGATTTCCACGCTGGCAAGAATGCGTCCTTCCCGGAGATCGGCGACCGCGCGCGCTCTGCTGTCCATGCTATTCATTTTCCCTCTACCGAGACCGAAGATCGATCGTTACCGGATGCTAAACTGGGTCCAGTCCGAGTACGAGCCGGACCAAACAGAGTATGGCTCTCTACCCTCCACGGCTGCTTCTCTGGCTCGCCATTGTCTTCTCTCCAGCTCTCAGTGCTCAACAAAAAGATTATTCGTTTGAGCACGCCCAGGCCTTCCTGAAAACTTATTGTCAAATGTGCCATCAGGGCAAATCTCCGTCGGGCGGCTTCAATTTGCAGCGCATCGGGGCGATGTCCAGCCTGCAATCGGACACGGAGCAATGGAACAAGGTAAGTACCCGCGTCACCAACGGAGAGATGCCGCCGAGAGGCGCTCCGGCTCCCTCCATCGATCAGCGCGAGCAGTTCACTCACTGGGTCAACACGACCTTACAAACGGAGGTTTGTGCGGCCGGCGTCGCTCCCGGACCCGCGCCCATGCACCGGCTGAATCGCGACGAGTATACCGCGACCATTCAAGATTTATTGAATATTCAGATCGATATTGGCGAGGCGCTTCCGGCCGACGGAGCCGGAGGCGAGGGCTTCGACAACGCCGCCGAGACGTTGTTCCTGTCTCCGCTCCACTCCGAGAAGTACATGGATCTGGCACGCTTCGCAGTGGATTTCGCGGCCAAAGAGTATAAATCGCACGCGCAGATTTTCATCGCTAAGCCCGGTCCAGGAGTTTCGCCGGACAAAGCTGCGCACGAAATTCTCAGCGCTTTCCTGCCGCGAGCGTTTCGCGGACCAGTTGACCAAAATGAGATTGCGTCCTATATGAGCCTCTTTCGTGCCGCGCGCAAGCAGGGCCAGCCCTTTGAGGCTTCTATCCTCTTCGCGATCCGCTGCGCGCTGGTTTCCCCACGTTTTCTCTTCCGTACGGAGCCTGCGAACACCAGTCCCGATCCACGCCCTCTCGATCAGTATGCCTTGGCTTCCAGGCTTTCCTATTTCTTGTGGGGCAGCATGCCCGATGAGTTGCTGTTCGATGTTGCGGCCGCCGGCAAACTGCAGGACCCCGGCGTTCTGAAAGAGCTGGTTCAACGCATGCTCCGCAACGACAGATCGCTCGCGTTTACCGAGCGTTTCGTCGAGCAGTGGCTCCGCACGCGCGAGCTGGCCACCGACAAAGCGCCCGACCCAAAGCTGTTCCCCACCTACGCTAACGACGAGGAGCTTCGGTCGGACATACGCTTCCAGCCTATTTTGTTTTTCAGGGAGCTTCTCCTCAGAAATTTATCGTTACTGAATCTTCTGGATTCGAAATATACCATCGCCACCAGCAACCTCGCGAAACACTACGGATTGAATCTGCCCATTAACAAAAAGAAGTCGAAACAGCCGCAATGGGTGGAGCTTCCGCCGGGCTCGCATCGTGGAGGTCTGCTCGGCATGCCGGCAGTTCTGGCGGTGTCCTCCTATCCTTACCGCACCAGTCCGGTGTTGCGCGGGGCGTGGATTTTGGACGCGTTTTTGGGGACGCCGCCGCCCCCTCCGCCGCCCAATGTGCCCGCCCTCGAAGAGCAGAAGGAGGGTGCGCCCCCGAAGTCCGTACGCGAGCGGCTCACGCAGCATCGGGCCAATCCTGTTTGCGCCAGTTGTCACAGCCGGATCGATCCTTTAGGTTTTGCGCTTGAGAATTTCGATGCCATTGGCCGCTGGCGGGATGAGGATGGCGGTAAGCCGGTGGATAATTCTGGTGAGCTGCCGGACGGAACGAAGTTTCAGGGCCCGGACCAGCTCAAGGCCGTCCTGCTGGAGCGGAAAGACCTTTTCATCCGGAATCTGACCAGGAAAATGCTAGGCTATGCGCTCGGGCGCGGGCTTACCCTGCAGGATTCCTGTACAGTGGATAGAATAGTGGCGCACGTGAAGGAACAAAACTACGCTGCGCGGAGTTTAATCGAAGAGGTTGTATTGAGCGTGCCGTTCCGGTATCAGGCCGGCATCTCTCCACCGCCGACGACTTCGGCCAGCGTCAGACTGCGGAATCGGAAGGAGCCAGCTAAGCCGTGAGAACTCGCACACACCTGATTTCACGTAGAACGTTACTGCGGGGGGCTGGTGTCAGCCTGGGCCTTCCTTGGCTCGAAGCGATGGTCCCTTCCTCGGCGCTCGCGTCTAAAATTCCCGGCCATGCGTTCCCCAAAAATCCCGTTCGCATAGCTGTCCTCTATATGCCCAATGGCGTGAATACCAACGCCTGGGCGCCACAGGGCGCCGGCCGCGACTTCACGTTATCCGCCACGCTTCAGCCGCTGCAGGATTTGAAAAACGATTTGGTCGTCCTAAGTAATCTCTGGAATGCGGCCGCCAAGGGTGGTGACGGGCATTACGTCAAGGAAGCGGCCATCCTGACGTGCACCACAATCAAGAAGACCCCTGGAGCGGATCTCCGCAACGGCATTTCAATGGATCAGATCGCGGCGCAGCGGGTGGCCAATGAGACGCCGCTACCATCGCTGGAGCTGGGCGTAACCCCAGTCGCGGTCGGCGTCGATACGGTCGTTGGATATACCCGCGTCTATGGATCTCATATCGCCTGGAGTAGCCCGACCACTCCGCTTGCACGCGAGATTAATCCGCGCTCCGTTTATGAGAGGCTTTTCCGTGCGTCTTCCCGTCCGCAGGGCAGCACGGCCAAAATGGACACGCTCCTGCTGGATCGGGTTCTCGGGGATGCCAAGCGGTTGCGCGCGCAGGTGGGTACAGAAGACCGGTTGCGCCTCGATGAGTATATGACGTTGATGCGCTCACTCGAAGAACGCGTGCAGCGCTCGAGCAGCGTGGCAAAGAGCGCATGGAAAGCGCGCGTGCCCATCGACCCGAAAGCGCGCCCCACCGATCAACCAACCGATCACGCCGAACACGTCCGGCTGATGCTCGATATGATCGCCATCGCTTTCCAGAGCGACACTACTAGAGTCAGCACGTTCATGTTCGGCAACGCCGTCAGTAATGTCAGCTTCCGCTTTCTTCCCGGGGTCAACGCCGGTCACCATGATGTCTCGCATCATCAAAAGGATCCCGATAAACTGCGGCAGTATCAACTGATCAATCGCTGGCACGTTGAGCAATATGCCTATCTTCTGCGCAAACTGAAGACCATGCGAGAAGGCGATTCCACGGTGCTCGATAATTCGATGATTTTGTTTAGCTCCGCTTTGAGCGATGGAAACTCGCACAATCCGCATAAACTGCCTTTGGTGCTCGCCGGCCGGGCGGGCGGCCGCATCGATACCGGACAGCACCTCGTGTACGGCGAAGATGCGCCCGCGGCGAATCTCTATGTCTCCATGCTTGATGCGTTCGGCGCACCTGTCGATCGGTTCGCGGATAGCACCGGTCGTCTGCCCGGATTGCTGCGGTCATAGCTATCCTTGGTCTGCGCCATGCGAAGGCTCCCGGCATTTTTCATCACCAGCTCTTTTTATTGCCTCACGCTGCTCGCGGCCGACTTCGCCGGAATCTGGGTCGGCCAGATACCTGGGCGCAACGGAGAAATGCAAGATGTTGCGTTCAAGTTCACGCAGACGGGAACAAAACTCGGCGGCAAGCTGTACGGCGATTATCAAAGCACCCCAATCAGCGAGGGCAAGATCTCAGGCGATCGCGTCTCTTTCGTCGTCATCGGTCCGGAACAGAGTGGAAATCAGCTCAATAAGACCAGGCTCCTTTTCAGCGGCAGCCTGCAAGGCAATGAGATGGAACTAACCCGGGAACGCGAAAGCGCCACTAACGCCGGAAATGGCGGCAGCGTTCAGTTCAAAAACAACTCAAAGCAGGTGTTTCGTCTCAAACGGCTGTTCTAGCCCACAGAGGTGCGGGCGTTCATCGCATCCCAGTAATGCCAGCCCGCACCTTCGTTGTGGGCGATTACTTAGACGACGCAACGCCTCAGTACTTGCGCGTCCGCTCCTCACTCCAGCAACTGGTCTGCAAATACCGGCTTCGGCCGCTGGCGCTGAGTCGCAACGAAGGGTTTTCGGTGCGAGAATTGAATCGGATCTGCGCTGAATCGCACGGAATATCGAAAAGATTCAATCACCAAGGACACGAATACTACCCAGTTGGTGGATGGCCGGGCAATTAGTTTCCGTTAGTATAGTCCTGGCGACTTTCACAGGCCACTCCCGAGCGGCATTCACGATTCGAGATCATCGGCTCGGCACGGGTACTAGCATAGCCTGGCCCGAAATCGATAAAGATATCAGCGTGGAGGCGATGCTCCACGGAGTCGCATTGTCTCCCAGCTAGCCCACGGTTAACGCCAATAAAGTATTCGGAACCGCGCGCCGGAGCACGCGGTTTCTTTGCATTCCCAGATAGCCACTTTTGCGCCGGAAACCAAGTGAGGCAACTTCAAAATTTCCACCAGCCCTAAAACGAACCCCGCAAAACGACGCCCTTGCCAAGTCGCTTTCCGCACGAACCGGGCTGGCTATCCGTTGTGTCCCGTTTATGTTGGAGCGGTTCAGGGCTACGTCGGATTGTTTCAGATCAACATCACGGTTCCCTGTCTTGCCAGCCCAAAAGCACCTCTGCCAGAACACTGCCGACACGAACGCCACAATCCAGGCGCCGGGCGCCAAATGAAAGCTCGCGCATCTGCGTGTCGCCGTGAGCGGGTATGGATCGGATGTTTATGGTGCCGCTTCGGGACCGGGCGCGAAAAACTTCGCGCGGCTCAGGAGCGTTGATTCTCAACGAGTGGTTGTCAAATCTAACCTCGGGTCTTAGCCTCAATCTTCGAGTGTGCCTGGCGATGCACCTCGGTTAGGCGTGCGCCGGTGATAATTAGAGCGATGAAGCCGGCTGCCAGCAGCGGCAGTGTGATTACGACCCAAGCAATTTGCGAGAAGCTCTTTGCGGGCTGTCCCTCAAACTCCAGCAGCCGCAGGCCCACGATCATGAAGGCTTGAAAACCACCGAGATTGCCGGGTGCTTGGGGCAATGCTGCACTCAGACGCATGATCGCCGTCAACACAGCCGCTTTGACCAGCGAAGTGTCGAGCCCGTCGGCTTGCATCAGCGCATAAAAAGGGATGATCTGGGACAGAAGGAAGAGCAAGCTGACGAAAGCCGACTGATAAAAGTACCGGGAGTGACCGATGAGATATAGATCGTCGATCAGGACCTGCAAACGATGTTGCCATTTACTGCCGGCGATGGCGGCATGGGCGTGGTGCTTATGAAACATCGCAAAGCCAACCAGGAGCGCGGTCCCCGCAACCACCAGGGCCAGCACCATGGTGAAGTAGAGCATATCGCGCGGCAAACCCACCCACCGGTACATCAGTAGCAGACAGAGCACCAGCCAGATGCCGTCGAAAATCCGCTCGATCAGTGCGGAAGCCAGAGTCACTGAGAAAGGGATGTCGCTCCACAGCGATTGCAAGTAGCAACGGATCACCTCGCCGCTGCGGAAGGGTAGAATCTCATTGGCGAACAGGCCAACGAAAATCGCGCGCGTGGATTGCAAGGTGGAAACCGGCGTGATGGGGTCGAGCAGCAGGCTCCAGCGCCAGCCTTGCCAGAAGTACACGATAACGTCGGAGATGGCCGCGATGGCAATCCAGCGCCAATCCAGGTGCCTGATGTCGCCTTTCAACTCCGCGAGATTCAAGCCGCGCACCGCCCACCATAGGCAGAGAAGCGAAATTATATTCGTCGTCACCAGGATGACGATGCGCCGTACACGCCGGCTGCCGCCCGCGGAAGACGAGAAAATTCCACCCAAGCGACCATCATATCGTGGACTGCTA
>Ga0070735_10005605_pt1 | contig 10374 bp, 6 predicted proteins | sample Coa_R1_FD_66443 | JGI IMG/M metagenome (GOLD analysis project Ga0070735, IMG submission 66443) | Surface soil microbial communities from Centralia Pennsylvania, which are recovering from an underground coalmine fire - Coalmine... | ecosystem: Environmental > Terrestrial > Soil > Unclassified ... | reverse complement strand
GATGAAAACGGGCGATTGAAGAAGCTGGTGGCGGATTTGAGTTTAGATAAGGACATGCTGAAAGCGGTGATAGAAAAAAACGGGTGGAGCTCGTAGAACGTAAAGTGGAAGTGCACTGGCGGGTGGGACATCCTTTGGATGCGGTGTTTTTGTTTGCATGGAACGTGCGCTGCCGGCGATAGAATACCTTTACTTATTGATGCAGTAAAGATTCTGGGGTGGTCTTCGTTCTATATCGATGGCAGCTCCGTTTCCTCATCAGCGTTGCTCAGGCCCCCCTTGTTCCATGAATTTATGGAAAAAGGGTAGGGCACGATATAACGCCTGAAACTTCCCGGGGCATCCGAGACACGACAACAATTGTCAGCCAGGACTCTGTCAGTGCCCGGCTAGTCGCACGCAACCGGACATTGAGAATTGGGCCGAACTTGCCATAACCCCGTTTCTGGAGAACTTCCGTGTAGCCGACGATCCGGATTCTGCTTTGTTCCATTACTCGTCGCGCTCAACAAATGGGATTTCGTAGCCGTTCACTCGTGACGGAGCGCATGCATGGGATCGACGTGGCTGGCTCGCCAAGACGGTATGAAGCCAGCAGCACAAGCCGCCGCAGAGAGCACGAGGCCTGCCGACACGAAGGTGAACGGGTCATGCGGCTGCAAACCGTAGAGCTGGTTGCGAATCAAATTGGCGAGAGCAAAGGCCAGCAGGCCGCCAACGGCAAGTCCCGTGCCAGTGAGAAAGACAACCTGGCGCATGACCATCCATAAGACGTCGCTCTGCAGCGCACCGAGCGCCACGCGGATACCGATTTCGCGCCGGCGTGTGGCGACGGCGTAGGCCATGACGCCATAAAGGCCGACTACGGCGAGCGAGGTGGCCAGGAAGCCAAATACGGACGAAAGGCTGGCGACCATCCGCTCGGTTGTGAGCGAAAGGCCGATCTGCTGGTCAATGGTGCGCATATCCACCACAGGAATGTTTGGATCCAGCCGCCGCACTTGTTCGCGCACCGCTTCCATAAGCTGGCGCGGGTCAGGACGGGTGCGCAGGTAGAAGGTCATAAATCGAAAACGTTCTGCTTGCAAGTATGGAAGATATCCTTGAGGCGGAGCAGGATCGCGCAGATTTTTGTACTTCAGATCTTTCACCACTCCGATCACTTCCAGATTTGGGACATCCGGTGTGGCTAAGCGATCGTCAACCATTCCGATATGGAGGCCAAGCGCATTGCGGCCACCGAAGTATTTACGTGCAAAAGTCTCGTTGATGAGTACCACGGGCCCCGTGTCGAAAGGAGTGAAGTCGCGGCCGGCAACGATTGGCAATTCGAGTGTCGAGAACAATTTGGGACTAATTTCATCGAAGATCGGGCGCTGCTCCTGACCGGGATCGCCTGTGTAGCCTTCCGCGATCACCGGATTGGTCCAGCCGTAGCCTTGCAAAAGAGGCATGGTGCTCAGGCCAACCGAACGGACACCGGGCAGAGCCTGCAACTCGTCGGTCAGGCGGCGGAAGAAGTCTTTTGCGCGCGCATCGTCATAGCCACTGAGTGACGGGTCGATGCGGAAGACCATCAAGTGCTCGGTCGAGAATCCCGGGCCGGAACCTTGCAGATTCGCCAAAGTTCTCAAGAACAAGGTAGCGCCGATCAGCAACGACAAGGCCAACGCCACCTGACCGCTGACCAGCAGCTTGCGCAGGAAGACTTGTCTCCCTCCCGCACCGGAGCCCGCTCGATCCTTCAGCGTGGGAGCGATGTCTGCTTTAGAGCCCTGAATCGCAGGCACCAGACCGAAGACGAGCGCAGTGAGAAGCATCACGGCTAGCGCAAAAACGAAGACACGCGCGTCGGGAACTGGAGAGATCGGCAAGTCGCCGATAGAATCAGGAGAAAAATAGGCAGCTAAGAGAACGCGGTCAGCTAGCAAAGCCAGGCCTAGTCCGACCGCAGTACCGATTGCCGACAGCAACAAGCTTTCCACCAAGAGCAGCCGAATAACGCGCCGGCGACCAGCGCCAATCGCCAGCCGGACTGCCATTTCGCGCTCGCGAGTGGTGGCGCGCGCCAGGAACAAGTTCGCCAAATTCGCGCAGGCCAGCAGCAGAACGGCGCCGGCCAGCGCGGCCAGTACCCACAGCGGCGTTTGCAGGTACAGCCGCAGGCCCGACCAGCCCCGCGCTCCCGGCGACAGTTCGACGGAATTCCTCAGAAATTGCGCTCGATCATAGTCCGAATAGTGCTGAAGAGTCGGCTCGTGAAGTTCGACTTGTAGAATGTTGTGCATCAACGGCTGTAGCGAGGCCGTGGCTTGAGCCATGCCGATGCCGGGCTTTAATCGCCCAAACGCAGTCACCCAACTGAGGCGGCGCTGTTGAAGTCCGTCCGAGCGAGGTGTCATCTGGAGCTTCATCATCATTGGAACGAAAATCTTGGATTTGTATCCGATTTCCAGACCATCGAATCCAGGCTGGGACACTCCGATCACCGTGAAGGCGTACCCGTTGATGGTGATCTGCTTACCCACGATGGTTGAATCGGAAGAAAAACGGCTCTGCCAAAAGCTGTGGCTGAGCATTGCCACGGGATGGCCACCAGGAACCCGGTCATCGTCAGGCGTCAAGATCCTGCCGAGTGTGGCGGTCACACCAAGCACGGGAAAATAGGAGCCCGAAACCAATTCCGCCGATACTGTCTCTGTGTGGTCACCGTAACCCAGACCGACGCTGGTCGGAAAACGGCAAAACATCCCCGAAAAAACCCGATTGCCATCGCGAAAATCGCGATACATGGGATAGGAGATGTCCTCGTCGCCCCAGCTGTCGCCCAAACGCATTCCCCGCTCGGCCACCAGAACGAGTTGTTCAGGATGCTTAACGGGAAGCAACTGCAAGAGCACCTGGTCCATCACGCTGAAAATGGCAGTGTTCGCGCCGATGCCCAAGGCGAGGGTCAACACGGCAACGGCGGTGAAGAGAGGGCTCTTGCGAAGACTTCGGAATCCGTAGCGCACGTCTTGAGTGATTTGCTCCAACGCGATCCAGCCCCACGCATCGCGGGTTTCCTCTTTTAGGACGGTGGCATTGCCGAAAAGCCGCATGGCCGCGTGGCGGGCCTCATCTTCATTCATGCCAGCGGCAACATTTTCCGCAATCTGTTGGTCGAGATGAAATCGCAACTCATCATCGAGTTGTTGAGCGACGCGCTCGCGGCTGAACAACGTTTGCAATTTGAGCCACACTCGTTGCTTCCACAACATGACATTTCACTCCTAAGTTGTTTCGACGACCAGGTTGATCGCCGCGGACAGGCGGCCCCAGTTGGCGGCTTCCTTTTCCAGTTGCGCGCGTCCGGTTGAGGTCAACGAATAAAACTTAGCTTTTCTTCCGGTCTCGGTATCGGCCCACTTGGCTTTGATCCAGGCCTTTTGTTCGAGGCGATGGAGGGCCGGGTAAAGAGAGCCTTGCTGGACTTGCAAGACTTCGTGGGAGATTTGCTGAATCCGCTTGGCGATGGCCCAGCCGTGTTTGGGTTCGAGCGAGATGGTTTTGAGAATCAGGAGGTCCAGTGTGCCCTGCACGAGATCACTTGGTTTGCCCATACTGTGATTATCTACAATACTTACTGTCGATAGTCAAGGTATGAGAGGCTTTTGGCGATTGTGTATGCAGAATTCCCGCGGCGCAGCCATGCTCGGCTCCGCCAATCTGTCTAGCGCGTCCCCACTCGCTAACTCCTTTGGAATCGGCACTTCCAGAAACACGTCTGTAAACTCTCTGGAATGAACACTTCCAAAACACGGGACTTAAAACCCTTTAGAATGAACACTTACACGAAAATAGGGGAGGGGAGTCGACCTTGGCCTAGCTCTTCTGGCGCCTCATATTATCAGACTAAGCATATCAGGCTAAGTCTTCGGTTAGAATCGGCAGGCGCCGGATGCGGACACCTTGCTTCCACTTCCGCGTAGCATTGAAAATCGCGTTGCACAGCGCCGGCGCAATCACCGGAACCGTCGGCTCGCCGATGCCCGTCGGCTTTTCTTCGCTGGCCACCAGGTGCACCTCGATGGGCGGCGCTTCGTTCATCCGCATCATGTGGTAATCGTTAAAGTTCGATTGCACGATGCGTCCGCGCTCGACGGTGATGGCATCCTTCAGCGTGGCCGTCAGCGCGTAAATCGCCGCACTTTCGACCTGCGCTCGCACGCCATTAGGATTCACCACGCGGCCGCAATCCACAGCACAAACTAAGCGCTTTATTTTCAAGGTGCGCGGCCGCACAGAAACCTCCGCAACGGCTGCGGTATACGTGTTAAAGGAGAAGAATCCCGCGATACCACGCCCTTCGCCTTCCGGCATCGGTTTGCCCCATCCGGCTTTTTCTGCGGCGAGTTGCAGCACGCCCTTCAGCCGCGCGGTATCGAGTGGTGTTGCGTCCGGTTCATCTCCAAACCGCGGGATTTTGCGTGATTCGCCGATCAAATTTAGGCGAAACGCTAGCGGATCTTGTCCCGCAGCAGCAGCGAGCTCATCGACAAAACTCTCGACGACAAATCCACTGCTCGAGTGCTCCACGGAACGCCACCACGCGCGCGGCGCGCTGGAGTGTGCCAACGTGTACTCGATGCGAATATTCGGAGACTTGTACGGGACCGTCGCGCCCGTTCCAAATTCGCCTTGTCCGTTGTCTTCTTCGCCTTTGGGACTCCACTTTGCCGCGATTGAGGTTGAAGTCTGAAAATGTTTCCACGCGGCAAGATTTCCAGCCGCGTCCACCACGCCCTGGCATTTGTGATATGACGCGGGCCGGTAGAAGTCATGCTGGATGTCGTCTTCGCGCGTCCAGAGAACCATGACCGGTTTGCCCGCGGTTTTTGCCACCTGCGCGGCTTCCATTACGAAGTCCGCCTGGTAGCGCCGGCCAAAACCGCCGCCCATCTGCGTGGTATGTACGATTACTTTTTCGGGCGGAAGCTTCGCGGCTTCCGCGATCACTGCCTGAGCCCACTGTGGCGCTTGCGTGGGCACCCACGCTTCCGCGCCGTCGGTTTGAACGTGCACGGTGCAGTTCATGGGCTCCATGCAAACGTGCGCGGCAAAAGGCAACTCGTAAACGGCTTCCACTTTTTTTGACGCGCCGGCCAGCGCGGAATCGGCATCACCTTCGTTTCTGATCACGCTTCCGGGTTTAGCCGCAGCATTTGCTACGAACTGATTGCGCAATTCCTCGCTGGATTCCTTCGCCGCCGCGCCCTCGTCCCATTTCACTTCCAGCGCTTTTCTCCCCTGAATCGCCGCCCATGAATTATCCGCCAGCACAGCCACCCCGCCGGTCGTTGATGCTCCTCTTCCGCTGGTTTCAATCTGAAAAACGTCGCGAACGCCAGGCACAGCTTTCGTTTTCGTCGCATCAAACGACGCAACTTTTCCGTAGAAAACAGGGCAACGCGCGATGGCGGCGTAGAGCAAACCTGCAGGCCGCGCATCGATGCCATAGATCGCCGTACCAGTAGCCTTGGAAGCCGCATCGACGCGATGCGTGTCATGCCCGAGAATCGTAAAGTCCCGCGAATTCTTCAGCGGCACTTCCTTGAAATTGGGAATGGGAAGCAGCGCCGCGTCAGCGACAAGTTCTCCATATTTGTAGGAACGCTCAGGATGGCCGTGCACAACGTAGCCGTTCTGCGCCTTGCAAGTGTCCGTCCCGACTTCCCACTTCTTCGCCGCCGCAGCGATGAGCATTTCGCGCGCAGCAGCGCCCGCCTTACGCAACGGCAGCCAGGAACCGCCGACGCTACCGCTCCCGCCGGTGCCGTGATCATAAATCTTTGGATTCGTCGGCGCCTGTTCGATCGACACCTGCTTCCAATCCAAACACAGCTCTTCCGCGAGAATCATGGGCAGCGCTGTCATGATGCCCTGGCCCATCTCGGACTTGGCGAGAATCAGCGTCACGTGATTGTCCGGAGTGATACGAACCCAGGCATTCAGCGGATTGATCGGCGGCTTCTCCTGTTCCTGCGCAGGATCGGTAGAAGCGCGCGCCGGCAGGTGAAAGCCGACCAGCAAAGCAGCGCCTCCCGCGGCGCCCGTTTTCAGAAAAGCCCTGCGATCCAGAGTTTGGGGATCTGGGGAGAGATGAGTTGCCATAGTCTTACTCCTGCGGCAGATTTTGGCGAGACTGCTGGACAGGCCTATTAGACGCGTCTTACGCTTTTTGGGCTGGCGAGCCGGCAGCGCGGTGGATGGCTTTGCGGATGCGCTGATAGGTGCCGCAGCGGCAAATGTTGCCGCTCATGGCGTCGTCGATGTCGGCGTCGGTGGGCTTTGGTTTTTTCGAGAGCAATGCGACCGCGGACATAATCTGACCGGACTGACAGTAGCCGCACTGCGGAACATCTTCCTCGATCCAGGCCTTTTGCACGGGATGACTGCCGTCCGCAGACAGGCCCTCAATCGTCATGATTTTCTTGCCACTGACGCTGGAGATTGGCGTGATGCAGGAGCGCGTGGCTTCACCGTTGATGTGGACAGTACAAGCGCCGCACAAAGCCATTCCGCACCCGAATTTTGTCCCGGTCATGTTCAGGGTGTCACGCAATACCCAAAGCAACGGCATGTCCGGACTGACGTCCACCGTCTGTGCTTTTCCGTTCAGTGTGAAACTGATGGCCATGGGGTCCTCCTATAGCAGATGCATATCCTACAACAACCGGGGAATGATTGAAAATCGCCGAAATATCGACCATCGACTCCTTCTAGGCCCGATCAGCGGCGCGGATGGGAAGGCGGCGGATTCTTTTTCCGGTGGCCGCGAAAATAGCGTTGACTACAGCGGGCGCGGTGGGCGGGACGCCGGGTTCGCCGACGCCGCCGGGGCGTTCGTTGTTCTTGATGATGTGGACTTCGATGATGGGCGGGGCTTCGTTCATGCGGAGGACTTCGTAGTCGTTGAAATTGGCTTGGTTAACGCGGCCCTCTGAAACGGTGATTTCGCTTTTGAGCGTTTGCGCGAGGCCGAAGTTGACGGCGCTCTGCATCTGGGCTTCGACGCCAAGGGGATTGACGCAGAAGCCGCAATCTATTGCACAGACAACGCGGTCGAGATGGACGGCGCCGCTTTTCGGGTCGCACGTGACTTCCGCAATTTGTGCGACGTAAGTGCCCCAGCCATACATGACACCAAGGCCGCGGCCCTTCCCTGGCGGCAGCGCTGATTTCCACGCAGATTTCTCAGCGGCGAGTTCGACGACGGCGCGGCGGCGGCCCATGTCGATGGTACCGTTGCCCTGGCCGAGGTCGATTTTGCGCGCAGGTCCAAGCGCTGCGAGAAGGAACTCGACGGGGTCGCGGCCAGCAGCGTGGGCGGCTTCGTCAAAAAAACAGGACCGCACGAATTGATTTCCGGAGTCGTCGACCGAGCGCCAATAGCCGAGCGGCATGCCGGTTTCCGCTACGGCGAATTCCAGACGCAAGTTGGGAACCGAGAGCGCCGGAAAATCGAGCGAGTCGACTCCGGCGGCCTCGCCTGCGGAAATGCCCGTGCCGCTGTAGAAAATTCCGATGGATGGCGAAGCGGCGCGATGTTTCCACGAAATCAGATTTCCTTTCGCATCGAGACCGGCGCTTAGAGAATGATAGGCAGCGGGGCGGTAGAAGTCGTGGCGAATGTCGTCTTCGCGCGTCCAGACGACTTTTACTGGTGCGTTTGCTGCTCGAGAAATGAGCGCTGCTTCGACGGCGTAATCCTGAATAAGGCGGCGGCCAAATCCACCGCCGATGAAGGTGACGTGAACTTTGACGCGCTCCTTGGGAATGGCAAGAGCTTGCGCGACGGAGGCGGCAGCGGCATCGGGAATCTGTGTGGGCGCCCAGAGTTCGCATTCGCCGTCTTGGAAGTGCGCGGTGCAATTGACGGGCTCCATCGGTGCATGGGCGAGGAAGGGAACTTCATAAGTAGCTTCGATGGTCTTGGCGGCACGTGCGTGGGCCGTGTCGAAATCGCCGTCGTTTCGAATGACGGAGCCGGGTTTGGCAACCAGCTCGATCATGTGCTGGCGAAGAGTGTCGGTGCTTTCACGAATGGCAGCGGGTTCATTCCATTCCACCTTGAGGCGCTTGCGGGCCTGCATTGCGGCCCAGGTGGAATCGGCCACAACGGCGACGCCAGAGCAGGTGTAATTCCGGCTGTCAGGGCCGGACTTCTCTCCAAACTGATGAGTCATGTGAGCTGCGGGAATTTCAAAGACGCCGCGGACTCCGGGAAGCGACTTCACTTCATCGGCATTGAAACTGCGAGGAGTGCCTCCGTAGGCGGGACAGCGTTCCATGGTTGCGATCAGCATTCCGGGAACGTGCGTATCGATGCCGAATTTCGCGGAGCCGTTGACTTTAGCGGGGGCGTCGGTGCGGCGGGTGGGCTTGCCGAGGAGCGTGAAGTCCGCGAGACTTTTTAGGGGAGGATCGACGGGAGCGGTAAGTTTGGATGCAGCGTCAAGAAGCTGCTCGAATGGGATTTTTCTTTGGGTCGCGGCGTGAAGGACAAAGCCGTTCTCCGCGCGGCATTCGGTGCCGGGAACCGCCCATTGGGAGCATGCCGAGGAAATCAGCAGTTCACGAGCAGCGGCGCCAGCTTTGCGAAGCGTTTGGTACGAACTTCGTATGCTTCCACTCCCGCCCGTGATCTGATTCCCATATTTGGGATCGAGATCGGCCTGCAAAACCCTCACGCGCCGCCAATCGCAACAAAGTTCTTCAGCGACGATCATGGGGAGAGAGGTTTGGACGCCTTGTCCCATTTCGGAATGTCCGCACCAGATTTTGACGACACCGTCGGGCGCGATTTCGAGCCAAGCATTTGGAGCAAAGGAAGAGGCCGAAGAAGGAGCATTTACGAGTGGGGAAGAACGCGCCGGGAGGTGGAACCCCAGAACGAGGGCGCCGCCCGTTGCTGCGGAAGATCTCAAGAATGAGCGGCGTGTAAGCGTAGGGGACTCCTTCTGCGGCTACCTGAGAAATCAGACGCTGATGGCGCACATGCGTGAGCAGTCAGTTCTGCAGGTTCAAGACAGTCTTAGCCGGGCGACGCGTTTCGGGTTCGACGCCGCGCCAACCTACCGGTCGACCGCTGACGGCTTCCTTGACGGAGCGGAAGAGGACCACGTACATCAACTGGCGATAGTAGAAGCGCTGCAGGAGGACGGGGACGAGCAGCGTCCAATCTTCTTTTTTCTCGAGAGCGAACGCAAGCGCGCAAGTGAGGACATCGATCAGCAAGAAACCGAGAAAGAAGATGACGGATTTCTCGACGTCGGCAGTGGTCCATAGCTGCGGAAGTTTGGTGACGCGGAACTGCGCAAGGCCCCAGAGCACGAGGGACCCGAAGAACATCAGATCAATGACTGGGGAAATTAAGGGCAGCACCAGCTGAAAAACAAAGATATTGGGCAGTGCGATCCAGCCGAGGGCGCCGTGCTTCGGACGGAAGAGTGTGTCGCTGTGCTTCCAGAAGGATTGGAGCGTGCCGAAGGTCCAGCGGAATCGCTGGCGAATCAGAGCGCCGGCCGTTTCCGGAGCTTCCGTCCAGGCGATGGCTTCTTCGTCGTAACTGATGCGCCAGCCGAGGCGACGAATTCCGATGGTGAGGTCGGCGTCTTCCGCGACGGTATCGGCGGTGATGCCACCGGCGGCTTCAATGGCCTCTTTACGCCAGGCGCCGAGCGCGCCGGGTACGACCGTAATGCAATTTAGAAGATCGAACGCGCGCTTTTCCATGTTCTGGCTGGTGATGTATTCGAGCGCTTGCCAGCGCGTGAGCCAGCGCGAGCGATTGCCGACTTTTACGTTGCCGGCGACAGCGCCGACGGTGGGGTCGGAGAAATGGCGGATCAGCTTGCTGATGGCGTCGGGCTCGATCTCGGTGTCCGCGTCAATGGTAACGACGATGTCGGTGCTGGCCTCGCCCAGCGCGCGGTGGAGGGACGCGGCCTTACCGCGATTCACCTGATGAATGATGCGCACGCGAGGATCGTCGCCAAACGAGGCGTCGAGCAGTTGGCCAGTTTTGTCAGTGGAACCGTCATTGACGACGATGACGCGAAGGGACTTCACGTCCGAGGCGAGGACAGACCACACCGTTTGGACAACAACGCTTTCTTCGTTGTGCGCGGGAATCAGCACAGTGACGGGAGGCTCCGGCACGGGCATCACGGCGTGATCCGGGCGAAGCTTTTCGATCAGCGCGAGAATACCGATGACGATCGTGCGGGCGCTGACCAGGATGATGCCAACGATGAAAATGGTTGCGATGCAAAAGCGGAGCCACTGAAAGATGGTGAAGATGAATCCATCGGCGCGCGCCTCGAGGCGTTC
>Ga0070735_10005603_pt1 | contig 10376 bp, 4 predicted proteins | sample Coa_R1_FD_66443 | JGI IMG/M metagenome (GOLD analysis project Ga0070735, IMG submission 66443) | Surface soil microbial communities from Centralia Pennsylvania, which are recovering from an underground coalmine fire - Coalmine... | ecosystem: Environmental > Terrestrial > Soil > Unclassified ... | reverse complement strand
CTGTCTCATCGTCTGGACCACTCTGGGCGCGCAGCAGGCAGCGCCTGGTTCAAAGCCGGTTCCCTCTGACATGTCCGCGCCGGCCGACCAGCAGGCGCAGTTGGATCAACTGCAGTCGATCCTCAAAAAAGCGGTCGCCGCCGGAAACACCAAGCTGCAGGCCGCTGCTCTTGTTGCAATCGGCGAAGCCTACCTGGTCACCGGAGACACACAATCGGCCCTCGACAAGTTGGCGGCGGCCTTACCTATAGCCCAATCGCTCCAGCTCAAGCAGGGCGAAGCCGTCATTTACATGGACATAGGCGCCGCCTATCGCGAGGCCTCCCGGGAGCAGGATGCGCTCGACTATGCAAATCGCGCCCTGGTGCTCTTCAGAGAGTTGGGCAACCACCAGGGTGAGGCAAAGGTGCTCAATAACCTGGCCATCGCCTACTACGACCTCGGGGACAATGAGAGGGCGCTGGACAACTACACCCGGGCTCTCGAACGCTTCGAGGCTCTGGGCGATCGCGTTGACGAGGGAATGACCCTCAACAATCTGGGACGCCTGAATCACGACATGGGCCAGAACGAGAAAGCCCTCGATCTGTTGAATCGGGCGATTCCTATATTCGAAGAAGTGGCCGCGCCTCGCATGGAAGGCCGCGCCCTCAAGAACCTTGGCAACGTCTTCCGCGATCGCGGCGAGTTCGATAAGGCACTCGATGCCTACACGCGTGCACTAGCCATCATGGATAAGGTCGCCGACCGTTCCGGCCAGACGATGACGCTGGACGAGATCGGCTCTCTCCAGGCGGGCAAGGGACAACGTCAACAGGCACGCGACGCTTACAAGCGATCGCTGGCCATCGCCGTTGCAGCTGTGGAGCCGCTACAAGCCGCGATGGTCTACAACCACCTGATGCGTCTCGAACAGTCCTCTGAACCGGCCTTGGCGGTCTACTACGGAAAACAGGCCGTGAATCTGCTGCAGCAGGTACGCGGCAACTTACGCGGTCTCGACGAAGATCTGCAAAAAAGCTTCCTGCACTCCAAAGAGGAGTACTACCACAGCCTCGCCGATCTGCTGATTCAACTGGGGCGCCTTGCCGAAGCGCAGCAGGTTCTCGATCTGCTGAAGCAGCAGGAGTACACCGACTATGTGCGCGGCGAGAAGACCGACGCACAGAGTCCTTTGGCCCTGACACCTGCTGAACAAAAGGCTGAAGAGGACTACCAGAGCTCGACGGCACGGCTGGTCTCGGCCGAGGATCGTTGGACGGAGTTGAAGAAGACTGCCGCGCGAACACCCGAACAGGAAACGGAATTTCAGCAGCTCTCGCAGCAATTGGCGCAGGCGAATCTCGGCCTTGATGGATTTTATGGGCGGCTCTATGCGCTCTTCTCTTCCGGCGCCGCCAATCGACAGGTGGCAGACGTGAAGGGCAACATCGCCGTTCTGAACCAGGTCATCCGCGGAACACCGCACACGGTCGCGCTCTATACCGCCGTGACGAAAGACCGCTACAGTGTTATCGTCATCACGGGAAGCGGTCCCGCTGTAGGTCGCAAATTTGACATCGCCGAAGCCACACTGAACGAGAAGATTGCGGCGTTTCAGCAAGTGTTGCGCACGCCGGCGCGCGACCCCAAACCCGAGGCAGAGGAACTCTACAAAATCCTCTTCGGGCCCATTGACGCCGACCTGCGCCAAGCCAAGGCACAGACGCTTGTGTGGTCTCTGGATGGCGCGCTGCGCTACATCCCCATGGCCGCGCTCTATGACGGCAAGCAGTACGTGGCGGAAAAATACGCGACCGTCGCATTCACTCCAGCCAGCGTTCCGTTTCTATCGAGTAAGCCGGATCTGGCCAACACCACTGCGATCGCCATGGGCATCTCACGCAAGTATCAAGACGGCCTCGATCCGCTGCCGACAGTCGTCAGCGAGCTCAACGACATTGTGAACGATCCCCATGCGCAAGGAGCGGCCGGTGTTCTGCCGGGAACCATTCTGCTCGATGGCCAGTTCACTGAGAAGGCGATGGAATATCAGCTCGGGAATCAACACGCGATCGTGCACATCGCGAGCCACTTTGTTCTCCGTCCGGGCGACGATAGCCAATCGTATCTTCTGCTCTCAGGCAAAGACAGCGAGGGCGCCGGTTATCACCTGACCGTCGCCGACTTTCGCGACAATCAAAATCTCAGCTTGACCGATACCGAACTGCTGACGCTCTCGGCCTGCGAGACCGGAGTGAACAGTCTCGCCGGCAATGGACGAGAGGTGGATGGGCTTGCGACCACCGCACAATTGAAGGGCGCAAAATCCATCCTCTCCACCCTGTGGCCTGTGAACGACAGCAGCACCGGCCGACTGATGTCTGACTTCTATCAGGGCTGGGTTGACGGCGCAGGCAAAGTGACCAAAGCAGAAGCGCTGCGCCAGGCACAGCTTGATCTACTCCTCGGCAAAAGTGCCGTGTCCTCCGCTGCCACTGCGCGGGGCCTGAATGCAGAAGAGGCGACCTCTGTATCTCGCTCTGGCTACTCGCACCCCTATTATTGGGCTCCTTTTGTCTTGATGGGCAATTGGAAGTAGCTCCAAAACCCGCGTATTTGCTGCGTATTTCGTGCACTTTGCCGATCAAACTTCCTTTCGCTTGAACGAATGCACCACCCCTGGTGATATCCACAAATTAACTTCAGATTTACACTTGCTTCCACAGATCGAACCGTCCTAATGTCTCTTTCAGTTGGTGACCCGGTAGGGAGTTGGACAGCAGTCCAAACCCGGCGGGAGATGCGGATTGATTGAGGACGTACGACGTAGCCGGTGCAAGCCGGCGGCGAAGGACGGAAGAGATTGAGAGAGCATCGAGCGTCAGGCAGAAGCTGCGAAACCTGATTGGACGCGAAGATTCATCTACGGCGCAATCCGGAGATGCAAAGTTCGAGGACAGCCAGGGTTCATCATCGACCCAGCCGACCAAGCGGAATCGGGGAGACTCGAAGAAGCAAGGACGGCCAGCCGAAGGACAGGGGTTCGGGGCGAACCGAAACTCAGTTCATCGGCACCTTCGAAGGACCGAAGCGCCATGGCGATATGGGGCCAGGCCAGTCGAGGGAGCCAGAGGCCAAAGAAGATTCGGGGTGACCCGGAGATTCTCTCTGGCGAAACCGGAGGGTGAAACGAGCCGAGGAAACTCGGGGAGCTTCATCAGCTGGTGCCGGAAGATCTAGGTTCCAGGGCAACCTGGAGCTTGGTCGTCGGCGATACCGAAGGATCGCTGTACGGGGCAACCCGGAAACGATCAATCGGCACCGCCGAAGGATACGACCCTCGAGTCGCATCGAGGATTGATCGCCGGTAAAGCCGGAAGATGTGGGACTACGGGAAACCGGAAGCTCGCATCGGAGACGAGGCAGTCAGTGAAGGACGGGGCAACCCGGAGTTCGCGGACGGCGGCGCCGAAGGATGAGAGATCTGAGTCGCCTTAGAGATTTCATCGCCGGTCACAGTCAAAGGATCGTGCTTCGGGGTAACTCGAAATGCGGTCGCCGACATAGCCAACGGATGCGTGGTACGGGGTGACCCGGAGACGCGTTACAGGCTGAGCCGGAAGGATGCAGGAGAAGGGGCAACCCGGATCCCGCAGCCGGGAGACTGAAGGGACGATAGCATGATCCAACGAGCTACCATGGCATCCGGAGAGCGCCAGGGATCGCAAGGTTCCTGGCGTTTTCGTTTTCGACGCCAAGTCGAGCCCATTCGCATTTGCCCTCCCCGCTACAACGCATGCACCCAGCGATGAAGGACGGTCGCTGGGATTCGGCTGTCTTTAACAATAAACATCTGTTAATGACAGCTCGATCTGGAATTAGCGTGATTCGCGGAGTTCGCCGATCGCGGCTTTGCAACCGCTTAGTGCATTGCTGCGCCGCCGCCCGCGCCTTGACCCGGCCGGTTCTTGCTTAACAGGAACGAGAGCAAAATAAGAGCGCACGACATCCACGACAGTTCCATGTAGACATCCTGGTATCCCTGCATCTGAGCCTGCTGGTTGAGCTGGTTATAGATATTCGCCGCCGCCATGCCTGCACCGTTGGGGCCGCCGAAGTGGCCGTTCAGAAATCCTGAAAGCGAGTTCAGATGCTGCTGATAGGCCGGCAATGAGGTCAGCATATCGTTCTGCAGATGCTCCTGGTGCCACATCGCGCGCGACGTTACCTGGGCATTGGTCAGCGCGATCAGGATGCTTCCTCCCAGGTTGCGTACGAAGTTGATCAGACCGGCGACCTGGTTGCTCTCCTCCTTGGGCATGCCCACATAGGCCGCATTGGTGATGGAGATAAAGCAGAATGGCAGCGGCAGCATCTGCACCACCCGCAACCACGAGGCCTGCGCAAAACTCATCTGCAAGGTCGTCACATTGGCTGCGATGCGGAAGGTGAAGACGAACATGATGAAGCCGCAGACTGCAAGGGTGCGTGCCGAGATCTTGCCGGTCGCGATCCCCGCCAGTGGCATCATGATGACCAGGGCTACGCCGCCGGCCGTCAATGCCAGCCCAGCATTCGTCGCATTGTAGCCCAGCAACTGCTGCAAAAACTGCGGTTGCAAGACGGTGTTTGCATTCAGCACACCGCCCACGAGCATCATCAGGAAACAACAGATCGCGAAATTCTTAAATCGGAAGAGCTTGAGATTGATGAGCGGATTTTTCTGCCGCCACTCCCACACAAAAAGCCCGATCATCCCGCTCACAAACAGGAAAGCGAAGAACCGAATAAAGCTCGATGCGAACCAGTCGTTCTCTTCGCCCTTGTCGAGCATGATCTGCATGCCGCCCATGGCGATGGTCAGGAACGCAAGCCCCATGTAGTCCATGTTGCGAATCTTTGATGGATCGGCCTTGATCCATGGCGGATCTTCCACCAGCCGCGTCACCAGGAAGAAGGCGAGGATTCCGACCGGAATATTGATGAAAAAGATCCAGCGCCATGAGAAGTTGTCGGTGATCCAGCCCCCCAGCGTAGGCCCGATTGAAGGCGCCAGTACTGCGACCAATCCATAGAGAGCGAAGGCTTGTCCGCGCTTGTGGGGTTCGAACGAGTCGGCCATGATGGCCTGCGCCATCGGCTGCATGCCGCCGCCGCCCGCTCCCTGGATCACGCGAAACAGCAGCAGCATGGGCAACGACGGCGCGGCGCCGCACAAAAAGCTTGCAATCGTAAATACGGAGATGCAAAAGACGAAGAAGTTGCGCCGACCCATCAGGCTCGAGGCCCAACCGCCCAGCGGCAGCACGATCGCGTTTGATACCAGGTAGCTTGTCAGCACCCAGGTGCCCTGGTCGGTGCTGGCGCCGAGGGTGCCCGAAATGTGCGGCAGAGCCACATTGGCAATGGACGTGTCGAGCACCTCCATGAACGCCGCTAACGCCACGGTGGCTGCGATCAGCCAGGGATTGACGCGCGGCTTCCATGGAGCAGCAGCCGACAGATTCGGATTGCTGATCTCCTTGGTCGGGGGCGCCGGTGTCGCAACGGCCGAATTCTGCGAATCAGCCAAGATCACTCCTTGGAAAAATGTATGTGTCTCTTAGAGGTCAGGGAAGACTACAGAACTACGGCCAGGGTCACCCCCGGGCTTCACATATCCAGCATACCGAGGTTTAGATTCTTGCGGCACATCGCGCGGTGCAGGAATTCTCCCTCGGCGGCGCTCACCCGGTGAACTCAAGCCGGGGAGGCCCCATGGTCCGCCACCCGACCAGAGCGACCGCAAGTGCCGCGAGTTGCATGGCAACGATAAATGCTACGCATGCCGGCCACTTGCCCAGTGCCCAGAAGATGCCCGGAACCACGCCGGCAGCCGTCCCGCCGAGGTAGTAGCACGTGAGATAGAGTCCCGCGGCTGTCACCTTGGCTCCCGCAGGAGCGGCGACCCGCAGATGACTCTGCGATGCCGTCTGCGCGATGAAGACGCCGCTGGACAGCATGGCCAGCCCCACGATCACCACCGGCAAACTGTGCGCCAGCGTCAGCAGGACGCCGGCAATTGAGCACGCGATCGCTCCTCCGATGCCCGCGCGCAGTCCCACGCGTGTAATCAGCAATCCGGCGGCGGGCGTCACCACCAGCCCAACCAGGTAAACGAAGAAGAGCGAACTGAGTCCTGTGGTCGATAGATGGAACGGCGCAGCCGCAAGATAAAACGTAATCCAGGTAAACACGCCCACCAGCGAAAACAGCACGTTGAATCCAACCGCGAAGGTCGCCACCAATCGGCGAATGCGGAACAATCCCTGCACCTGGTAAGGAAACGACGGCAACGCGCCGACACGCTTCGGATTCAGCGCGCCAGGCCTTCCCTTTGGCAACCACAAGGCCACGGCGCCAGCCCCCGCCAGCGCCGCCGCACCAAGAACAAGAAAACTGACGCGCCAGCTGAACCATTCTGCGAGAAGACCTGCCGAAATCCTTCCGCAAAACCCGCCCAGCGCCGTGCCACTGACGTAGAAGCTCATGATCAGCGCGATTTGGTCTGGCGGCCACTCTTCGCCGATGTAGGTCACGAGCACTGCGATGACGCCGGGCACGGTGATTCCCTGCAGGAATCGCCAGAAGATCAGCTGCGCAAGAGAAGTCGACGTTGCCGCCAGCAACGTGGGCAACGAAATTCCCAGCAGCGAAAACACAATGACCCGCTTGCGCGGAAGGCGCTCAGCAAGCGCACCGAAGACCGGCGCCGAGATCGCCACGCCGAGTGTTGCGGCGGAGACAGTCATGCTCACGCCGGTCTTTGAAGCGTGAAATACCCGTGCCAGCATGGGCAGCAGCGGTTGCGTGCAGTACAACTCGAGGAAGGCACAGACGCCGCAGAGGGCCACGGCAGCGGCCGCGCGTCTGCCGGGCACTGTGCGTTCCTGAGTGAGGGTCTGCAAGCCTCAGAATACCGGAGCGATCGACGGGAGGTGCGGCTTCGCGAGCCGTCCGGCCGCGCCCTCGACGCGATACCCTAGATGGAGCTGATGGATTCCCCTCCCGCAAAACCTCCTCGACGAGGGCTTGAAGCCTTCGCCTATCGCGACTTCCGTTTGTACCAGATGGCGCGCGCCGGCGTGATTCTCGGCGCCGAGGCGCAAGCCGTCGCGGTCGCATGGCAGGTTTACTCCATCACCCATCGTGCCATCGATCTCGGCTATACCGGCCTGGCTCTCTTCCTTCCCGGGCTCTTGTTTCTTCTTCCGGCGGGCCACGTCGCCGACCGCTTCGATCGCCGCCGGATCATTCTCTTCTGCTACTCGTTGCAGGTTCTCTGCACTCTCGCGCTGTTGATGTTCGCGCGCAATGGAGTGCCCAACGTCTACCCCATCTACGGCGTTCTCTTCCTCATCGGCACGGGCCGCGCTTTCTCCGCTCCTGCGAGCTCCGCGCTCATTCCGCATCTCGTGCCTGAGACGCACTTCGTGAATGCCGTCACCTGGGGTGGCGCGATCTTTCAATTTGCCAACGTCACGGGCCCCGCTCTCGGCGGTCTTCTGTTCACGCTGCCTCTTCTGCGCTGGATGCCCGACACCCGCCTGGAAGGCGCGGGCATCGTCGAACTCTTCACATTACTGAGCCTCGGCTGGTTCCTCGTGCTCGTAGGCAGCATGCATGTGCGGCCGGGCCGAATGGAGCACCGTGCCGTTTCCCTGCACGTCATTCTGGCCGGATTCAAATATGTCTGGAGCATGCCTCTGCTGCTGGGCTCATTCTCCCTGGATCTGTTTGTGGTGCTGCTGGGCGGAGCGGTCGCATTGATGCCTATCTTCGCCAACGAGATTCTGCACACCGGCCCTCGCGGCCTGGGGATGCTGCGCGCAGCGCCTGCCATCGGCGCACTCATCATGTCTCTGGTGATGGCGCGCTTCCCTCTCAACCGCCAGGCCGGCAAACGCCTTTTCGTTTGCGTCGCGATCTTCGGTGCGGGAACCGTGATCTTCGGCCTCTCGCGCAACCTGTGGCTCTCGCTTGCCGCGCTGGCCATTGTCGGAGCAGCCGACACGATCAGCGTTATCATTCGCGGGTCGCTCTTGCAGCTGGCGACTCCGCCCGAGATGCGCGGCCGCGTCAGTGCCGTCAATTCCCTGTTTTTGGGGGCGTCGAATGAGCTGGGTGAGTTTGAGAGTGGATTAACCGCGCAGTGGCTGGGCGCAGTCCGCGCCACCGTCTTCGGCGGAATCGGTTCATTGATCGTAGCCGGACTGTGGACGAAGCTCTTCCCCGAGCTGCGCCATGCCGATCAGCTCACCTCGGCATCGTTGCGGCGCGCCGCCGAACCCCTTCCCGAAGAAACGCCGGCCGAAATCTAATCGCCGCTCACCGCTGGAGCAGATCAATCGGCTGGGTGAAATCCGTGACGCGCATGTGCCTGGCCAGCATCGGATGCTGTCGTTGCATCGCGAGGAACATCTCCCACGCGACGCGACGATAGCTGAAATGTCCTGCCGGCGCTGAGCGCAATTCGCTGATGTATTGGGCTTCGGCAAAGTCCATCTTGAACAGGCAGCGCACGCGGGTCGCTAGCGGCAGCACGTACAGCGCAGACACGGCCGCCTCCGGCCCGGGCCCAGCGGCAATCTTCGAACTCGCGTGCAATGCCGCATCTGCCGCGGCTTTGTAGTCCTCAAGTGCACCGGCCTCGGCCAGCAGATTCACATCTGCGCCCAGGTCGCCGGCCATCGGAGTCTCGTATCCATGTGCAGATGTGAATCCCTGCTGGATTTGAACGCAGCGACGGTGCCGATGCATGTCGCGAAAACCGCCGATGTCCATGAGGATGTCAAAACGCAAGGCGGCGCCGCAATGAAACACTCGCAAGGCCTCATCGTGCCGGCCTCGATGCCGCAGTCCCAACTCGATAATCTCGGTGACGCGGCTCTCGGGCAGGGTCGCCACCAAATCGCGCACCTGCCGATAAGGATGATCGCTGCCCCAATACAGCAGCGTCGCCGCCAGCTCCACTTCGAGCGACTCGGTCCGCTCGACCAGGTCGACCACCGGTACAGCAGCTGGTTCCACTCCGTGCAGCAGTTCGCGAGCGGCCTGCTCCAGCAGCTTGCGCGTCTCCATTAAGTACGCGTTCGGCTCTGCATACTTCACCAGTGTGGGTGCAGTGCGCGTCTCCCGCGTCAGTAGATTTGCCGCCTCAGCCGCCAGGTCGGGATTGCCTGCGAGCTTTTCCGCAAAGGCCGCTCCAGCCTGCGCCTGCACATTCCATGCCGGCCCCGTCGCTGCATCGCGCAGTCGACCTCCCAGGTCGCGCACTTCGGCCATGGGATGCGACAGCAGCCGCGATACCTGGTTCTCCAGCGTACGCGCATTCACAATCTGCCCAAGGGAGGTGTTGGTCGCCAGCGGCAGCAGGTACCGCGCCACGTCGAACGCACGCGCCTTGAGCGTCCGCTCGTAGGCATCCTGCTTCATCGTCTCGGGCCGCGCTACACGCTTACGCAGCGCATCCTGCACCGCAGCAGTGGTCTTCTGATACACCGCAAACAGATTCTGCACCGTCTCGACGTAGAGTTGCGCCGACCCATCTGCTCCGAAATCTGGAAGATACCAGCCCGATTTTAGAAAATTCTGGTAGCGCGTGGATCGCTCCTGCCCGTCCCATCGCTGTTCATCCACCAGCACGATAGCCGCCAGCAGGCTGAGCCGCTCCACGGCGAACGCAATGTGAGCCAGGTCGGCAATCGACCGATGTCCGTACTGAAAGTAAAATGTATTCAGAAACTGTTCGGCGCGTTGCGCGCTGATCTCGGTCAACGACTCCCGCATGGACAACGCAGAGCGAGAATACTTGGCCATGGCGTAGGCCAACACTTCAGGATCGGCGCCATGAACCGCAAAGACATCCGTTTGATTGCGCGCCTCGGTGGGCACAAAAGATTCACTGGACATTCGGAGTTACCGCGACCAGAATACGGCATAAGGCGGTCCTCGCGGCGGCGGCCCGGCGTCTCCGATCAATGAGTGTTTGCTTGCTCGGGATCGCTGCTTGACTTCTCGCCCCGAGACCTTCAAACTGGAGTGCCTCAGAAGGCCCGGGAGCGTCTTTGCATCCCGAGACGAAGCCTCCACGTCCAATCACCAGGAGCGAGGGCCATGCGGGAGATCAAGGTGCGCACGTCGCAGCGACCTCGGCCATTGCCGCCCGGTCGATGGGCGATGACCCAGCGCTGGAACGACCTGCTCTTTGCCCATTGGCGCACCCATCCGTCTCAGGTTGCAGCGTTGCTGCCCGAAGGCCTGCATCTGGACACGTTCGAAGGCTCGGCGTGGATCGGAGTAGTTCCCTTCTGGATGGACCGGATCAAGGTCCGCGGCGTTCCAACGATTTTCGG
>Ga0070735_10005602_pt1 | contig 10377 bp, 9 predicted proteins | sample Coa_R1_FD_66443 | JGI IMG/M metagenome (GOLD analysis project Ga0070735, IMG submission 66443) | Surface soil microbial communities from Centralia Pennsylvania, which are recovering from an underground coalmine fire - Coalmine... | ecosystem: Environmental > Terrestrial > Soil > Unclassified ... | reverse complement strand
TTGGTTTCGCCCGGCGCGGGCCGCGGTTGTCTCATCTCACGTTTTGACTTACCCAACCCTTCAATCCCTGATGTCTCGATTCGGTTTGGCCGATATTTCGGCCGGCGCTTTCGCGGCCGTTTTCTGGAACTGACCCTCATGGCGGCGCTGTTCAAGCAGATAACCGTATGCGGAGTCGGCCTTATCGGCGGGTCGCTCGCGTTAATCGCCAGGCGCGAGGGGCTGGTCGAGCGGGTGGTCGGGTTGGGCCGCACGCAAAGGAACCTCGACGTGGCGCTGGAGCGCGGAATCATTGACGACGCGACCCGCGACCCTGCGGCGGCTGCGCGCGGCGCCGACCTGGTGATGCTGGCGGTGCCGATCCGCACGATGCCCGAGACGCTGGCCGCGATGACGCCGTATTTGCCGCCGGCCGCGGTGATAACCGACGTCGGCAGCGTCAAGGGATGGGTGGTGCGCGCGCTCGAGCCGTTGCTTGGGCCAAAGATGGCGCTGGTCGGGGTGCATCCGGTGGCCGGCAAGGAAACTACCGGCGCCCTCGCCGCGGACGAAAGCTTGTTTGTCGGCCGCCGCACGATCGTTACGCCGTCCACGCGCAGTACGCCCGATGCGCTCGATCGGGTCGAGCGTTTGTGGCAGGCGACCGGATCGCGCGTGGAGCGGATGGGGCCCGATGAGCATGACCGGATACTCGCGCGCGCAAGCCATCTGCCGCAGATCGTGGCAAGCGCACTCGCCGCGGCCCTCAGTGGTGAGCGGGTGGGCGAGCACGAAGCGGCCGCTTACGGCGCGGGGGGTCTGCGCGACACCACGCGGATCGCGGCCTCTTCGGCCGAGATGTGGCGCGACATCGTGTTGACCAATCGTGAAGCTATTGTGGCCTCGCTCAAGCTTTTTCGTGGGGCGCTGGACGAGTTCGAGGGAGCGATTGCCGCTGGCGACGTCGCACGCTTCGAGAAAATTTTCAACCGCGGGCGCGCGCTGCGCGAGGGGCTAAAATGACGCGCTCGCGCCCGGTAATCGCTATCGACGGGCCGGTCGGCGCGGGCAAATCGACCGTCGCCCGGCGCCTGGCCGCGGTGCTCGGCTTCGAGTACGTCAACACGGGCGCGATGTACCGCGCGGTCGCGGTCGCGGCGCGCGCCGCCGGAATCGGCGGGGAGGCGGAGACTGAACGCAAGCTCGACGCGCTGCTCGCCGGCGCGCGGATCGATTTCCGCGCGGGGCGCATCATGCTCGACGGACGCGACATCAGCGCCGAAATCGGCTCGCCCGAGATAAGCGAGAGCGCCTCGCGGCTTTCGACGCTGGGCGTGGTGCGCGCGCGGATGCGCGACCTGCAGCGCGCGGCCGGCGCGCACGGCGCGGTCGTGATGGAAGGCCGCGACATCGGCACCGCGGTCTTTCCCGACGCTGAATTTAAATTTTTTCTCGACGCCGGCGCCGAAGTGCGCGCCGATCGCCGCTGGCGCGAACTTGACGCGCACGGAGTCGCGATCACACGCGCGGAAGTGCTCGCGCAGTTGCTCGAACGCGACCGGCGCGACCGCGGCCGCGAGCTGGCGCCGCTTAAACCCGCGCCCGACGCAATCGTGGTCGATGCGAGCGGGATGAGTGTCGAAGAGGTCGTAACGCTGATGGCACAGCGCGTTAGCACGCGCGTCGGCGCGGCTTAGGGCTTGAAACGCAGAGGTCTGGGCGGTATGCATTGCAGTAGCCTCGAATTCCGGGGAAGGTCCCACTAAATGGAGAAAGAGTTGTCTGACAAGGTGCATGGAGGAGATAATGACTTCGAGTCGCTGATGGAACAGAGCCTCAGGGCTCCCCGCCCCGGCGATGTTCTCACCGGAACGGTCCTTCTGATCACGCGCGACAGCGTCATCATCGACATCAACTACAAGTGCGAAGGGCAGGTGCCTCTCGCCGAGTTCCTCGACCACGAGGGCAACCCCGTGGTCAGGGAAGGCGACGAGGTTGACGTCTATTTCGAGGGCACCGAGACCGAGAACGGCACGGTCACCCTCTCGCACGCCAAGGCGGAGAAGTTCAAGGTCTGGCGCGAGCTCGAGCGGGCGTTCCAGAACGAAGTCCCGGTGGAGGGCGTGATCCTCGGCAAGGTCAAGGGCGGCCTGCAGGTCGATATCGGCGTGCCGGCGTTTCTGCCCGGCTCGCACGTGGACATCCGCCCGGCCCGCAACCTGGACCGCTACGTCGGCCAGCGCGGGCGCTTCCAGCTGCTCAAGTTCAACCGCGCGCGCGGCAACGTCGTGGTCTCGCGCCGCGCCGTGATCGAGCGCGAGCGCACCGAACTCAAGGAGCAGACCCTCAAGGTGCTCGAAGAGGGCGTGATTCTCGAAGGCGTGGTCAAGAACATCACCGACTACGGCGCCTTTGTCGATCTCGGCGGGCTGGACGGCCTGCTGCATATCACCGACATGTCGTGGGGCCGCCTGCAGCATCCGTCGGAAGCGGTCAAGGTCGGCGACAAGGTCAAGGTGGTTGTGCTCAAGTACGATCCGTCGCGCGAGCGCGTCTCGCTGGGGATGAAGCAAATCATGGCCGACCCGTGGGCGCGCTCGGCGGAGAACTATCCGGTCGGCGCGCGCTTCAAGGGCAAGGTCGTGAGCGTCACCGACTACGGCGCTTTCGTCGAGCTGGAGAAAGGCGTCGAGGGGCTGATCCACGTCTCCGAGATGAGCTGGAGCAAGCGCGCGGTGCATCCCTCCAAGGTCGTCAACCAGGGCGACCTGGTCGAGGTCCAGGTGCTCGGCGTTGACGAGGCCAACCGGCGCATCTCGCTCGGGCTCAAGCAGACCGAGCCCAATCCCTGGGAAGAGCTGGTGCAGAAGCATCCGATCGGCAGCATGGTCAAGGGCAAGGTCAAGTCGATCACGGACTTCGGCGTGTTCGTCGAAATCGAACCGGGAATCGACGGCCTGGTCCATATCTCGGACCTCTCGTGGACCAAGAAAGTGCGCCATCCTTCCGAGGTCTATAAGAAGGGCGACGAGGTCGAGGCCACCGTGCTCGGCATCGACGTCGAGAACGAGCGGGTGAGTCTCGGGGTCAAGCAGCTCACGCCTGACCCGTGGTCGAGCGTGGCGCAGCGCTATCCGCTCAACACGCGGGTGCACGGCAAAGTGAGCTCGGTCGCGGACTTCGGCGTGTTCGTCGAGCTGGAGGAAGGAATCGAGGGCTTGATTCATATCTCGCAGCTCAGCAATGAGCGGGTCGACAAGCCCTCATCGCTCTTTAAGGTCGACGACGAGCTCGAAGCGATCGTGGTGCAGGTCGACAGCCGTGAGCGCCGAATCGGGCTCTCGGTCAAGGCGATCAAGCAGCACGAGGAGCGCGAGGAGATGCAGGCCTATCTAAAGCGCGAGCACGAGGCGGCGCGCTTTTCGATGGAAGACATCCTGAACGAGGAGCTGCGGCTCGATCGCGACGAGAGCGGCCGCACCGCTCCACGCGGGCAGCGCCGCGACCGTTAAAAGACACGGCCGCGAGCGCGGGCGGCGACGGCTCGCGCGGGTGGCCGCAGTAGCAGGGCACAGGTAGTCCGATGACCAAGCGCGGCATCATCGAAGAATTGCTGGCAAGGCATCAGAAATTCTCGCATCGCCAGTCCGAGACCGTCGTCAACGCGATGTTCGAAGAGATGGCGAGCGTGCTGGCTCGCGGTGGACGAATCGAAATCCGCGGCTTCGGGAGCTTCGGAGTCAAACAACGCCGCGCCCGCCAGGGGCGCAATCCGCGCACCGGCGACATGGTCTCCGTCGAGGCCAAACGCGTGCCCTTTTTCCGCACCGGTAAGGAGCTGCGCGCGGGCCTCAATGGCGACGAGCAGGACGCCCAGGCGCGCTCCGCGTAAGCCCGCCCGTCCGCCCGCGCCCGTTCGGCCTGAGCCGCCCGCAAGCGGCGAACCGCCGCGGCTGTGGGCGCCCTGGCGCGGTGCTTACCTTCGCCTCGCCGGCAAGCCGGGCCGCGAATGCATCTTCTGTTTCGGTACGCCGGGCGCCCGTGAGCGCCGCCGCCGTCTGGTGCTTTACGCGGGGCCGCTCGCGCTGGTGATGCTCAACCGCTACCCATACAATAGCGGCCATTTGATGATCGCGCCGCGGCGCCATCTGGCCTCGCCCGAACTGCTCGAGCGCTCCGAGCGCGCGGCACTCGCCGAGCTGCAGGCCGCGGCCGTGGCGCGTTTGCGCCGCGCATACAACTGCGACGGCTTCAACCTTGGAGCGAATCTCGGACGCTGCGCGGGCGCGGGCTTTGCCGATCACATGCACTGGCACGTGGTGCCGCGATGGGACGGCGACGTCAACTTCATGCCGGTGCTGGCGGCCACCCGCGTGATCTCGCAACATCTCGAGGAAACCTTCGGTTTGCTGGAGCCGCTTTTCAAGACGGTCGGCGCTGCCATATCCTAAACCCGAGACGGGACTTCCCAACTGGATTTTCAAATGAAGCAGGATTTGCTCAAGCAGGATTTGCTCAAGATTAGCACGCTGGGCGAGCTACGCGCGGCGGGCGTCGAAGTACTGCCGGTCCGGCTCGAGATGCGCCGCAACCTGCTGAACCGGCTCCGCGCGCGCGAGCGCATCCTGCCCGGGATCATCGGCTACGACCAGAGCGTGCTGCCCGAAATTGAAAACGGCGTGCTCGCCGGTCATCACATGATCTTTCTCGGCGAACGCGGGCAGGCCAAGTCGCGTCTCATCCGGCTGCTCGCCGACCTGCTCGACGAGCGCGTGGCGGCGGTCAAGGGCTGCGAGATCAATGACGATCCCTATCGGCCAATCTGCGGTGCGTGCCGGCGGCGCGCGGCCGAGTTCGGCGAAGGGCTGGAAATCGAATGGATCGGACGCGAGCGCCGCTACGCGGAAAAGCTGGCGACGCCCGACGTTTCGGTGGCCGATTTAATCGGCGAGATCGATCCGATCAAGGTCGCCGAGGGGCGCTACCTCGCCGACGAGGAAACCATCCACTACGGCCTCATCCCACGCACCCACCGCGGCATCTTCGCGATCAACGAACTGCCTGACCTGACCGAGAAGGTCCAGGTGGGACTGTTCAATCTGATGGAAGAGAAGGACGTTCAAATAAAGGGCTACCGGGTGCGACTGCCGCTCGACCTGGTGTTCGTGGCGAGCGCCAATCCCGAGGACTACACCTCGCGCGGCAGAATCATTACGCCGCTGAAGGACCGCTTCGACATCCAGATTCGCACGCACTATCCGCGCACGATCGAGGACGAAATCGCGATCATGGACCAGGAGTGCGGGTACCCGGCGAGCGCCGGGATGGCACTGCGGGTTCCGCCATTTATCAAAGAGGTGGTCGCGCAACTGACCTTCGAGGCGCGCGCCTCAAACGAGATCAACCAGAGCTCGGGCGTGTCGGTGCGGGTGTCGATCAACAACTTCGAATCCGTCATTTCCAACGCCGAGAAGCGCGCCGTGCGCCTGGGCGACAATGAGATCGTGCCGCGCCTTTCCGACTTGCCGTCGCTCTACGCCTCGACCGCGGGCAAAATCGAGCTCGAATACGTGGGCGAGGACAAGAAGGAGGAGGACCTTATCGAGCGCCTCATCAACCGCGCGGTGCTGAAGGTTTTCGACCGCTATTTCAAAATTGACGACTTGCGCCGCGTCGCCGCATATTTCGAGGGCGGATGGGGTGTCGAGGTATCCGACGATTCGCCGGCCTCCGAGTATCTCGACGCTCTGCGCGAGGTGCCGGGCCTGCGCGAGGCGGTCGAACAGCTCGGCTCGTTCGAGACTCCGGGCCTGATGGCGGCCGCGAGCGAACTGGTGTTCGAGGGCCTGCACCTTCATCAGAAGCTCAACAAGGAGCGCCACGGCGGGCGCTTCGCCTATCACGCCTGAAATCGAAGGCAAGCGCGGGCGACGCCGATGATCGAAATTCGCTACACCGCGTGGGACGGCAGCCAGAAGCTCAAGCTCGACGCCGACCAGGTGTTCGAAAAGCTGGCCGAGTTTCTCTCCTACACCGACGACGTGCGCCAGGCGATGGACTGGATGACGCGGCAGGGGATGGACTTCGACGGCTCGCGCGTGGCGGGCCTGGAGGAATTCCTCGAACAGTTGCGCCAGGAGATGCGCCAGCGCTACCGCGAGTTCAATCTGAAGGAGGCGCTCGGCGAAGTCGAGCGGCGGCTCCAGGACATCGTCGATCGCGAGCGCGGCACGCTGGAGCGGATGAATGCCGAGCAAGCGGAGGCGAGGCTCGACGAGAAGCTGCGCGAGCTGCAGCGCATCCCGCGCCGGCTCTCGGAGGCGCTGCGCAAGCTCGAAAGCCATGAGTTCGAGGACGCCCAGGCGCGCGCCGATTTCGAGGCATTGCTCAAGGAATACGAAAACGTTCGCGACCTCGAAAACTTCCGCGAGCGCAACCAGCATCTGTTCCACGGCCCCAAGAGCCTCAACTACCAGCAGGCGCTCGAGCTGATGCGCGAGATGGACCGCATGAAGCAGCTCGAGCAGGACCTGATGTCGGGCAACTTCGACAAAATCTCGGCCGACGACTTGCGCGACATGCTGGGACAGCAGGCCGATCGGGATTTCCAGAACCTGCGCCAGGTGATGCTGCTGCTCGAAGAAGGCGGCTACATGGTGCAGAGGGGCGAGCACATGGCGCTCTCGCCCAAGGGCGTGCGGCGCATCGGCCAGCTGGCGCTGCGCGACATCTACCAGGGCCTGCTCAAGGACCGCGGCGGATCGCATGCGACCGACCATCGCGGAATAACCGAGATCCGTCCCGACGAGACCAAGAGCTACAGCTACGGCGATCCGCTCAACTTGAACCTGGTCGCGACCCTCAAGCACGCGCTGACGCGGCGGCCCGGCGTGCCGCTCAAGCTGGAGCCCGGCGATTTCGAGGTTTACGAAAGCGACTATGCGAGTTCGTCGTCAACCGTGCTGTGCCTGGACATGTCGTGGTCGATGAGTTGGGAGGGGCGATTCGCGGCGGCCAAGAAGGTCGCGATGGCGATGGAGACGCTGATTCGATCGAAGTTCCCGCGCGATTTTTTTTCGATCGTGGGATTTTTCACCCGCGCGGTCGAGCTGAAGTTAAAGGACCTGCCCGAAGCGTCGTGGAACATGGGCGACCCGTTCACCAATCTTCAGGACGGGCTGCGCCTCGCCTCCGATCTGCTCGGGCGCCATCCCTCGCGCAATCAGCACATCATCGTGATAACCGACGGCCAGCCGACCGCCTACTTTCTCAACAAGCGCCTGTATTGCGAATGGCCCCTGTCCTTCGGCGGCATCAGCATGCGCGCGGCGCAGGAGACGCTCAAGGAAGTCGAGCGCGTCACCCGCAAGGGCATCACGATCAATACATTCATGCTGGACGACTCGCCGAGCCTGCGCGCCTTCGTCGAGAAGATGACCCAGATCAATCGCGGCCGCGCGCTCTACACGCGCCCCGACCATCTCGGCGAATATATGCTGGTGGACTACCTCTCGAAGCGCCGCAAGAAAATCTAGTTCGAAGCGCGGCGGGCGCTCCTACGGAACCGCGGCGGCGGCCGCATCGTCGGTCGCGCCCGAATCGTCGGTGGACGCGCCGCTGCCGCCAGCTTTGCCGCCGTCTTCAGGGCGGTTCCACTCGGCCTCCTTCCAGCCCTTATCGAACGCCGCGATACGCTCGTTGGAGAAGCCGTGGTCGTGGACACCGCTGAACTCATCGCCGCCCAGGCTGTAAAAGGGCGTGATGTTGCCGCGCGCGATCCCCATCCGCTCCAGCGTGTAACCGGAGAAGCGATCGGCCTCGAGTTCCTTCTCGACGCTGGAGACGTTGCGCTCGTAGTCGTGATGCTCGATATGGCCGAGTTCGTGCGCAATGATCGCGTAGATCATCGAGGTCTTGTCCGGCTCGCCATGCTCATCGGTCTCGCCGCGCAAAAACACCTCCATGAACCTGGGATTGTAGAAAATGCAGCCGGCGCGCGAGACGTGCGGCGAATCGGCACGCACCGATTCGTAAACCGGCGCGTTGGTGCCCCACTGGCGATTGATGTCGGCGACGATACTCTTGTACGGCTCGGTCGCCGGCCGCGCCATCTCGCCGCAAACCATCTGCGCGCCATCGGCTCGAGGCTGCGGTTCCTGCGGCGGTGTTGGCGATTCGTCGGAATCGGATGCCGGGGGCTTAACCTTGGACGAATGATGGACTGGCTGCGATTCGGCCTGCGGCGTCACGACCTCCCAGTCGTCATCCTGTGCGAGCGCCGGCCGCGCGGCGAACGCGGCGCATCCGAGCACCAGCGCGGCAAGCGCGAGCCGCGTCGCTCGCCGGCCGTGCCGCCTATCCTGCTCATGGAGTTTGGCCATGATTTCCCTCAATCGAATGAAACAGAACCGTACATCGTAATGCTATCCTTCTCATCTCCTTTGGCATTGTAACTCATTTTGACGCATTTAGCTTAATACCGTCGGCGCCCTGATTGACCTCGTGCCGCGCCACCGCCGGGAGGGTCCAGGCCACCCCGATTTGGCGGATCACGATGCGATCCGCTTGCGGACCCGCCGCCACGATGAGCCGACGCATCGGTTCGTCCATCGGTTCTCTGGAGAGCCGGAACGTCCCCCAATGAATCGGCACCAGGTAGCGCGCGCGGCTTTGTTGGAACATCGCCCACACCTGTTCCGGGTTGGCGTGATTGTGAATCCACGGATCGTAGGCTGCGATCGAAAACGCCGCGAGGTCGGGCGGGTTGGTGGCGAGTGACTCGAACAGCGGCGTCGACGCACTATCGCACGCGAGCAGCATCCGCGTGCCGTCGCGCTCCAGCACGTAGCTGTTGTAACCGTACGCGCGGCCCATCGGCGGCCATCGCGCGCCCCAGTGCCGCGCACCCATCGCGGTTACCTTAAGGCCTTTGACCACCGTTTGCTCGCCCCATCGCAGCTCGCGCACGTCGGTGAAGCCGAGCGGCCGGATCAAATCGCCGCATCCGCCGCACGCGATCACCACCGCGCCCTTGGGCAGCGCGCGCAGCGAGGGCAGGTCGAGATGATCCATGTGCGCGTGGGTGATCAGAATGACGTCGAGGTTTTGCAATTGCGCCGGCGCAAGCGGCGGCGCGGTCTGCCGGCGCGGTCCAATGGTCAGCAGTGATCCGATCGAAAGTCCAACGCGATTGAACAGCGCCGGGTCGCTGAGCACGCGCACGCCATACCAGTCCATCAGCAGTGTCGAATGGCCGAGGTCCGCGATAGTCAGCGCGCCACCGGGCCATGCGGCCGGATGTATTTGCCCGCTGGGCATCGAAGCGTCCTGATACGGACCCGCTTGCGAAATCAATTCGCTCATCACGACCCCGATCAATGCCAGCGCGGCGACAGCTATCATGATCCGGGTCAGCTTCCACGACATTTCCCACATTCCCCGTAGCCAGTATCGATAGAATTCCGCCGCACCGTCCGTTCCAGCGTACAGGTTCCAAATGCGGCCCGGCAAAGCGCGTCGCGTTTAGCAGTAGGCTTTCCTGGCGCGGTCTGCTAAAGCGAACAGAACGCGAAGTGTGCTAGATATCCAAACGATGGGCGGATGGGGCTGATGGGAGCTTTTGACGTCGAGCATAGATATTCCGGCGCAACCGCGCGCGAGAAACTTTTCGCTCATCTGGAACGCCAGGCGGCGGGTGCGCATACCGACGAATTGGTCGGGCTGCTCTTTGCGGGCGCCGGCTCGGACCCGGAACTCGGCCCGCGTATCGTTCATCGCCTGCTCGCCGGCGATCCGAATTTCGTCTTCGACGCCTCGAGCGGGATGTGGGCGCTGCGCGCGAGCGACGTGCTGAAGGTGCCGCTGGATCGGGGCCGCTACGTGGTGGTGGACCTCGAGACCACCGGCGGCCGCCCCGGCCCGGGCGCGATCACTGAGATCGGCGCGTATCGCATGGAAGGTCCGCGGATGACGGAATCCTTCGCGACCCTGGTGCGCCCGCGCGGGCCGATCTCGCCCTTCGTCACGCGGCTCACGTCGATCACCAACGAGATGGTGGCCGACGCCCCGACCATCGAGCGCGTGCTGCCGGCCTTTCGCGATTTCCTGGGCGACGCGGTGCTGGTCGCGCACAACGCGCAATTCGATTTCACGTTCCTCGATTTCGAGTTCCGCCGGCTGTTCGGGATGGGGCTCAAGAACCCGGTGCTGTGCACGCTCAGGCTCTCGCGCCGTTTCGCGCCGTCGCTTCGCCGCCGCCGCCTTGACGCGCTGGCCGAGCATTTCGGCCTTTCGACCGAGGGACGTCATCGGGGACTCGGCGACGCGCGGATGGCGGCGGAGCTGCTGTCGATTTTTCTCGACATCGCGGCGCAGAGCGGAATCAACCGCGTCGATCGG
>Ga0070735_10005601_pt1 | contig 10377 bp, 7 predicted proteins | sample Coa_R1_FD_66443 | JGI IMG/M metagenome (GOLD analysis project Ga0070735, IMG submission 66443) | Surface soil microbial communities from Centralia Pennsylvania, which are recovering from an underground coalmine fire - Coalmine... | ecosystem: Environmental > Terrestrial > Soil > Unclassified ... | reverse complement strand
GCCGGCCCCGGCACGACGAACGCCGTCACCGGCGTCGCAAACGCGTTTCGCGCCGAGAGTCCGATGCTCTTGATCGGCGGACAGTCCGCGCTCTCCCAACACATGATGGGCGGCCTGCAAAACCTTGCGCACGTCGACATCCTGCGCCCGATAACGAAATTCGCGACGTCGGTCCCGACAACCGAGCGCATCGGCGACTTCGTCGCCATGGCGGCGCGTGAAAGCTTCAACGGCGCGTACGGCCCTTCGTATCTCGAGATTCCGCGCGACGTCCTCGACATGAAGATCGACCCGTCCAAAGCCGTGCTTCCGAAAGCCGGCGAATACCGCGCCTCGACGCACAGCATCGGAGATCCGGCCGACATCGAGAAACTCGCCGACATCATCGCGCGGGCCAAGAAGCCGTGCGTACTGTTGGGTCAACAAGTCTGGACTTGCCGCGGCAGCGAAGCGGCGCGCACGTTCGTCGAGAAGCTCAACATCCCGGCGTACATGAATGGCGCCGGCCGTGGAACGCTGCCGCCCGATCATCCGCTCAATTTCCAATTGACCCGGCGTGACGCATTCGCCGAAGCCGACGTCACGATCGTCGTCGGAACGCCGTTCGATTTCCGCCTGCGCTACGGCAAGAGCCTCAAGTCGAAGACGGTCGTGCAAATCGACATGTCGTACACGACGGTCGGACGCAACCGCGACATCGATCTCGGACTCGTCGGCGACGTCGGCGCGATCTTAGCCGCCGTAACGCAAGCCGTCTCGGGCCGCAACAACAATGGAGCCGCCGGCCGCAACGAGTGGGTGAAATACTTACGTGCCAAAGAAGACGCCGCCGTTCAGGCCCGCCTTCCGAAACTACGCAGCGACGCCAATCCGATTCATCCATACCGTCTCGCGTACGAGATCGATGAGTTCCTTACGGACAACTCGATCTTCGTCGGCGACGGCGGGGATGTCGTTACTTTTGCCGGCAACGTCGTGCGTCCAAAAGGTCCGGGACTCTGGATGGATCCGGGTCCGCTGGGAACGCTGGGCGTCGGAACGGGTTTCGCAATGGCTGCCAAGCTGACGCAACCCAAACGCGAGGTTGTGGCGCTGTTCGGCGACGGTTCGTTTGCGATGACGGGTTTCGACATCCAAACTGCGATTCGATTTGGTCTTCCGTACATCGCAATCGTCGGCAACAATATGTACATGAATCAGATTCGCTGCGGACAGATTCAGAAGTACGGAAAAGAGCGCGGCGACGTCGGCAACTACCTCGGCGAAGTCGATTTCGAGAAGTTCGCTGACATGCTGGGCATCTACGGTGAGGCCGTGCGGGAGCCTGGAGCGATTCGCCCGGCGCTCGAGCGCGCGCGCGCTTCCGGAAAATGTGCGATCATCAACGTCTGGCTAGATCCTGACGCGTATGCCCCGGGGACTGAAAACCAGACGATGTACAAGTGACGGCGACGGCAACCGCCGCGAAAACCGGCAAAGCTCTGGACGGAGTGCGCGTGCTCGACATGACGCACGTTCAAGCCGGGCCGTCGGCGACGCAGATTCTTGCGTGGCTCGGCGCCGACGTGATCAAAGTCGAGCTGCCCGGACGCGGCGACATCACGCGCGGTCAGCTGCGCGACATTCCGAACGTCGACAGCTTGTACTTCACGATGCTCAACTGCAACAAGCGCAGCGTGACGCTCAATACCAAACACCCCGAAGGCAAGAAAATCTTCGAAGGTCTCCTGCGCAAGTGCGACGTCATCGTCGAGAACTTCGGCCCCGGTGTGCTGGACCGTCAGGGTTTCACGTGGGAGCGCATGCAGCAGCTCAACCCGCGTTTGATCTACGCGTCGATCAAAGGCTTCGGCCCCGGTAACTTCGAGAACGCCAAAGCTTATGAGACGGTCGCCCAAGCGATGGGCGGCGCGATGAGCACGACCGGCTGGGAAGAGGGGCCTCCGACCAGCACCGGTGCGCAAATCGGCGATTCAGGAACGGGCATTCATACGGTCGCGGCAATTCTTGCAGCGCTCTATCAGCGCGACGTGCACACCGGCCGAGGACAGCGTGTCGTTTGCGCGATGCAAGATTCGGTATTGAATCTATGCCGCGTCAAGATGCGCGACCAGCAACGGTTGGCGCACGGACCGCTGCGCGAATATCCGAATAAGAGTTTCAACGGCGTCGTTCCACGGTCGGGGAACGCATCCGGCGGCGGCCAACCGGGCGCCGCATTGAAGTGCAAACCCGGCGGTATGAACGACTACGTTTACATGATCATTCAACCGCAGATTTGGGATCCGCTGTGCAAGGCGATGGGCAAGCCGGAGCTGGCTCAAGATCCCGCGTGGGCAACGCCGGAGGCGCGTCTTTCGAAACTCGATGAGATGTTTAGGATCATCGAGCAGTGGACGAGTAAGTTTACGAAATACGAAATTCTCGAGAAGTGCAATGAGATCGACGTACCGTGCGGACCGATTCTCGATATGCGCGAGCTGTTCGAAGACGAGTCGCTGCGTAATCGCAAGATGATCGTAAAAGTCGAGCATCCGCAGCGCGGCGAGTTCTATACCGTCGGCTGCCCTCTCAACCTCTCCGACTCACCCGCCGACGTGAAACGTTCGCCGCTGCTCGGCGAGCACAATGAAGAAATCCTCACCGAGCTCGGCTATTCGAAAGCCGACCTCGAACGACTCCACACCGACGGAGCAATCTGACAATGGGGCCTTGCAAATGAAATCTTACACTCGGCTAGAGCATCCGCTCGTCCGCGAAAACGGAAAGCTTCGGAAAGCCACCTGGGACGAGGCGCTCGATCGCGCCGCCGCGGGGTTGCGCGATGCGCGCGAACGTGGGGCAACCAAAACCTATGGGATGTTCAGTTGCTCGAAGGCGAGCAACGAGATGAACTACGCAGCGCAAAAATTTGCGCGCGCGGTGATGCGCAGCAACAACATCGATTCGTGCAATAGGACTTGACACGCACCCAGCGTCGTCGGTCTGACGACAGTATTCGGTGCAGGTGGCGGGACCAGCTCCTATCGCGAGGCCGAGGAAACGGATCTCATCGTCCTTTGGGGTTCGAACGCGCGCGAAACGCATCCGATCTTCTTTCATCACGTTCTCAAAGGAATTCACAACGGCGCGAAGATGTACGTCGTCGATCCGCGCCGCACCAGCAGCGCGAAGTGGGCCGACCTTTGGATGGGCCTCGAAGTCGGCAGCGATATCGCCCTCGCAAACGCAGTCGGTCATGAGATTTTGGCTGCAGATTTGGAGAACCGAGCCTTCATCGAGCGCGCGACCAGTGGATTCGACGCCTATAAAGCTTGCGTCGAACGCTATACGCCCGAGTACGCGGAGAAGATCACGGGTGTCCCCGCTGCTGCAATTCGCCAGCTCGCGCACGCATACGCGCGCGCCGAACGCGCAATCATCTGCTGGACGCTCGGCATCACCGAGCATCACAATGCCGTCGACAACGTACGCGCATTGATAAATCTTTCGCTGCTTACCGGCCACGTGGGGCGATGGGGCTCGGGAGTCTGCCCGCTGCGGGGACAAAACAACGTCCAAGGCGGCGGCGACATGGGCGCAATCCCGAACAAATATCCGGGCGGACAGGATGTCGAGAGCCCTGAGGCCCGCGCAAAGTTCGAAGCGGCCTGGCACACGTCACCGCTTCCGGACCGCAACGGCTACAATCTCTCGCAGATATTCGAAGCCGTCGAGCACGGTGAGCTCGATACAATCTACGTCATCGGGGAGAATCCGGCGCAATCCGAAGCCGATCAGGAAAAGGCCATGCGCCTGCTGACCGGTTTGAAATGCCTGATCGTTCAGGACATCTTTCTCACCAAAACCGGCGAGCTCGCCGACGTCGTTTTCCCCGCTTCAGCCAGCTGGTGCGAATCCGAGGGAACCGTCACCAACAGCGAGCGCCGCGTCCAGCGCGTGCGAAAGGCGCTCAATCCTCCGGGTGAAGCCCGCGACGACATCGAGATCATTGCTGAATTAGCCAAACGGCTCGGTTCCGATTGGGGCGACACGACGCCCGCCGCAATGTGGGAAGAGTGCCGCAATCTCTCGCCCTGGCATCTCGGCATGACATACGAACGTCTCGAGAAACTCGGCGGAATTCAGTGGCCGTGCTACGACTTGAACCACCCCGGCGAAGTGTTTTTGCACGCGCGGCTTTGGGAGGATCCCGTAGTGGGTCCGCGGGCGCCGTTCGCAGCCGTCGAAGACGATCCGCCCGTCGAGAACCTCGATGACGAATTTCCGTTGCGCCTTACGACCGGGCGCCGGCTCGACTCATACAACACGGGCGTGCAAAGCGGCGGCTACGTCTCGCCGCTGCGCCGCAGTGAATCGCTCGACATTTCGCCGGAAGATGCGCGGCAGTATCAGCTCGCCGAAGGTGAGCTCATCCGCGTCCGCTCACGGCGCGGCGCAGTCGAGATGCCGGTGCACATTGATTCGGGCCTGCGTGCCGGTCTCGTCTTCACGACGTTTCACTTCAACGACGACGTTGCAACGAACGTGCTCACGATCGACGCCATCGATCCAAAATCCGGAACCGCCGAATTCAAGGCTGCGGCAGTCGCGATCGAAAAAGTTGCTCCGGTACGCGGCAAAGCGGCGGCGGTCGCGCATACGGTGAACGCCTAGTGCCGGATCTGCACTTCACCTCGGCACAACCGACGGACGAAGAGCAATCCGCGCTCGACGCGTTCCTCGAGGGACAATCGCCGCGCCGCGATCTTCTGCTGCCGGCATTCCACGCGATCAACGATCGCGTCGGCTGGATCAGCGGCGGCGCCTTAAATCTCATCTCCGAGCGTCTGAACGTCGCACCTGCGGAAGCGTACGGCGTCGCGACCTTCTACGCGATGTTCTCAATGAAGCCGCAGCCTCCGAAGGTCGTGCACGTCTGCGACGATATCGCCTGTCAAACAAACGGCGCCGACGCGCTGTGCGCTGAGCTCGAACGAACCTGCGGCAAGGCCGGAACGCCATCGAAAGACGGGAGCTTCACGTGGCTGCGCAGTCCGTGTCTCGGTCTGTGTGAACGCGCTCCGGCAGCCCTCGTCATCGAAGCCGGACCGGTCGCGACGGCGCGCGCGGTCGCGCCGATGAACGCGGGCGACGTTGCCAGCCTTGCGCAAGGCGCAGCCATCGGTTCGGCGTCGCGTAATGGTGCGTCACGGCCGAACGTCGGCGGCGGTCCGCTCAAGCTGCTCGCGCGCGTCGGCAAGATCGACCCCGAAGACATCGACGCGTATCGCTCGCACGGCGGTTATGCCGCGTTACGCCGCGCGCTTGAAATCGGGCCGGCCGGCGTCGTGCGTGAAGTGACCGCATCCAAGCTCGTGGGCCGCGGCGGCGCGGCGTTTCCAACCGGTCGTAAGATGGATGCCGTTGCAAAAGAAGCGGCACGTCCGCATTATCTGGTCTGTAACGCCGACGAATCCGAGCCGGGAACGTTCAAGGACCGCATTCTCATGGAGAACGACCCGTTCGCGGTGATCGAGGCGATGACGATTGCGGCGCTCGGCGGCGGCTGCGAGCAAGGCTTCATCTACATCCGCGGTGAGTATCCGCTGGCGGCAGCGCGGCTGCAGAACGCGATCGACCAAGCCCGCGCGCGCGGATTGCTCGGCGAGAATATTTTCGGCAAGGGACTTAACTTCGACATCGAAATCCGGCGCGGCGCCGGCGCGTACATCTGCGGCGAAGAAACGGCGCTCTTCAATTCGATCGAAGGCAAGCGCGGTGAGCCGCGCAACAAACCACCGTTCCCGGCGCAATTCGGCGTGTTTGGAAAACCAACGCTTGCAAATAACGTCGAAACGCTCGTGTGCTTACCGCTCATCATCCACGAGGGTGGTGATGCGTTTGCGCGCATCGGCACCGAGAATTCAACCGGCCCCAAGCTGTTCTGTCTTTCCGGCTGCGTCGAGAAGCCCGGGATCTATGAGGTTCCGTTCGGAACGACGCTCGGCGAACTGCTCGAGATGGGCGGCGGGGTTCGCAAGAGCAAGAAGCTGCGCACGATTTTGCTCGGCGGCGCAGCCGGCTCGTTCGTCGCACCCGATGCGCTCTCGATGCCGCTCACGTTCGAAGCAACGCGCGCCGCGGGGACGACGCTCGGATCCGGAGTCGTCATGGTCTTCGACGATTCGATCGATCTCGGTCACACGCTGCACCGCATCGCAGCTTTCTTCCGCGATGAATCGTGCGGCCAGTGCGTACCGTGCCGGGTGGGCACCGTCCGTCAGGAAGAGGCGTTGGAGCGTATCGCGGCGACACCAAGCGACAAACGCAAGGTCGACGTCGACTTACTCGCCGACATCGGGCGCGTGATGCGTGACGCATCGATCTGCGGTCTCGGACAGACTGCCGCAGGCGCAATCGACTCGGCTCTCCGATTGGGACTTCTTTCATGAGCGTTCAGCACGTTATCCCGCACGCGCCGATCGAAGCGCCGCCGCGCACCTTGGATGTAACGATCGATGGCAAGACCGTCACCGTTACCGAGGGAACGACGCTGCTCGAAGCCTGCCGTCAAGCCGCGATCGAGACGCCGACGCTCTGCTACTTGGAAAATCTCACGCCTGTCAACGCCTGCCGCGTCTGTGTCGTCGAAGTCGAAGGCTCGCGCGTGCTCGTCCCGTCCTGCGCGCGAAAAGCTGAAGCCGGAATGGTCGTCAAGACCGATTCGGAGCGCGTGCGGCATAGCCGCAAGATGGTGCTCGAGTTTCTCGGCTCCTCGGTCGATCTCTCGACTGCGCCGGATGCGCAGCGCTACATCACGCAATACGACGCCGACCCGAGCCGGTACGGCGCGAATGCGCAAACGGTCGCGCAGCCCGTCAAAGTCGATAACGAGCTGTACGTGCGCGACTATTCGAAATGCATCGCATGCTACAAGTGCGTCGAGGCCTGCGGAACCGACGCGCAAAATACGTTCGCCATCGCAATGGCAGGACGCGGATTCGACGCGCACATCTCCACCGAGTTCGACGTACCGTTACCCGACTCGGCCTGTGTCTATTGCGGCAACTGTATCGGCGTCTGCCCGACCGGTGCCCTTATGTTCAGCTCGGAACACGAAATGCGTGAATCCGGGACCTGGAACGAACAAAAGCAGACCGCCACGGATACCATCTGCTCGTACTGCGGCGTCGGCTGCACGCTCACGCTGCACGTGCAAGACAACACCATCGTGAAGGTGACGTCACCAATCGAAAACGGCGTCACCAGCGGCCACCTTTGCGTCAAGGGACGCTTCGGCGGCGTCTACGTCCAAAGCACATCGGGGGAAGCCTAGCCACTTACATAAACGGAGGGGCAGTGATGTCAGCTACTTCAGGAACGCTTGGCGCCGAAGAGTACCGCGGTTTTCGAAACCCGTGGGTTCAACTCGTCGCCGGAATCGTCTGCATGGCGATGGTTGCCAACTATCAATACGGGTGGACGGTGTTCGTCAACCCGATCGCCGCGAAGAACGGCTGGGGCATAGCCGCGATTCAGGTCTCGTTCACCGTCTTCGTATTGGTCGAGACGTGGCTCGTACCGTTCGAAGCCGCGCTGGTCGATCGCTATGGGCCGCGCATTATGGTTATGATCGGCGGCCTATTCGCTGGTCTTGCATGGGTCATCGACTCGCAGGCGACGACGTTACCGATGCTCTATATCGGCGGCGCAGTCGCCGGTGTCGGCGCCGGTATCGTTTACGGCACCTGCATCGGTAACGCGCTCAAATGGTTCGCCGGACGGCGCGGTCTCGCGGCCGGATTGACGTCCGCCGGATTCGGCGCAGGCGCAGCGATTACGGTCGTTCCGCTGACGATGATGATCGCGTCGAGCGGCTACCAGCACACGTTCCTCTTCTTCGGTATCTTACAGGGCGTGATCGTCATCATCGCGGCAGCGTTTCTCATCACGCCTCCGAAGGCGAAACCGGCCGATACCAAGCCGCCGCGCGTCTTGCAGGGGACGTACGATCACAATCCCGGACAGACGCTGCGCTCGCCTGTGTTTTGGGTGATGTACGTCATGTTCGTGATGGTCGGTGCCGGTGGACTCATGGCCGTCGCACAGCTCGGTCCGATCGCGAAAGATTATTATGTCGATACGTTCCCGGTCTCGCTGCTCGGAATCACCGCCCCGGCGTTGACCTTCGCGCTGTCGCTCAACAACATCATGAACGGCATCACGCGTCCGGTGCTCGGATTCATCTCCGACCGTGTCGGACGCGAGAACACGATGTTCTGGGCCTTTTTGGTCGAGGGCATCGGGATCTTCGCGCTGATGAAGTTCGGGACGACTCCGGTTTTATTCGTCATCCTCTCCGGACTCGTGTTCTTCGCATGGGGCGAGATCTATAGCATCTTCCCATCGACGACGCGCGATCACTTCGGGCAGAAGTACGCTACGACCAACTACGGCATGCTCTATACCGCAAAAGGCACGGCATCGCTGATCGTACCGCTTGCGAGCGTCATCACCAAGGCGACCGGAAGCTGGACGGCAGCGCTCGAGCTCGCGGCGATATTAAACATCATCGCGGCCGTCATGGCACTCTTTGTTCTCAAACCCGTCCGCATTTGGGATAACAAACGCACCGCTTCAGAAGCCGCTGTTCCGGGCGCCGTTCCGGCTAGCTAAGAAAGGGAATGATGGAAACACCGGGATTCAAACGAAGCCTGTTCCTCGCAGGATCCGGCGCGCTCATCGCATCATCGGCGATGCCTGCGCAGGCTGCAGACAACGTCACGCTCGACGTGCTGATTGCTTCAAATGCCCAGCACGCGTTCACCGAGATCATCAAAGACTATTCAGCCAAACATCCAAACGTCGAGATCAAACCGCAATGGCTCGGTGGCGCGACGATCGCGAAGATGGTCGACGAAGGCAAGCCTGCCGACGTCGCGATGGCAGGAAGTACGATTCTCAAGCGTGAGGAAGCGTTGCTCGACCCGCCGATCGACATCTTGCAGAACAAAGAAGTGATTCTCGTCCCCAAAGGCAATCCGGCCAAGATCACGAGCCTCAAAGATCTCGCCAATCCTGGTGTCAAGCTGTCGCTCGGAACGCCGTCCTCGGCGGTCGGAACGATCGCGAGCGCAGTCATCCAAAAGGGTGCGGCAGATTGGGGATTCGACTTCGTTCAAAACGTTCGTAAGAACATCGTCGTCCAGGAAGATAAAGGCAGCGACGTCTTGGCCGCACTCGGCAGCAAAGCCGACGCGACGATCACGTTCGCATCCGACGTCGATCCATCCAAGTATCAAACGATTCAGATCGACGACAAATACAACGTCGTCTCGACCTACCAGATCGCGGTCGTGAAAGCGTCCAAGAACGCTGCGGCGGCGAAGGACTTCGTAGCCTTTGCTTCGGGTCCGGTTGGTTTGGCAACGTTGAAGAAGTTCAACTACATGCCGCCTCCCTCGAAATAGGCTTGCTCTTCGGGTTCCTTACGAGCGCGGCGCTTCTCGGCGCCGCGCTTCTGTCTCTCGCACTCAACCTTCCCGTCACCGGTGACGATGGCGGCACGGGCTTGCGTTTGCGAGACGCGGTCACGGTCGCGGTCGAAGACTTCCGTGCGCAAGGCGTCGACGTCAACATCGTCTCGCCGCATGGCGCCGAAGCCGTCGAGAATGCGCATCAGGACGAAGGCACCGATAATTCCATGGACGTCGTGGCGGGGCCCCGGGTCGCTCGCGCTGCGGCACACGCAAACGTCCGTGTCCTGATCGGCCCGCTGCGCACAAACGTCGCGGTCGCGGAAGCGCCGGCGCTTGCGCGACTGAACGAGGTCGCAATCAGCGGCACTGCGGGAGGTCCGAGCAGTCCGGGCTCGGCGGTCTTCCGGCTTGCGCCCAGCGAACGCCAACTCGCAAACGTCGCATATCGCACCATGCGACGCGATTTCGGACCGCGCATCTGCGTTCTGGACGACGGCTCCGACGATGGGCGCAGACGGGCCGCGATCATGGGCGCCTTGCCCGGGGTCACGCTGGGAAGCTGTGTCGCGCACGCCGATGCCGTGTATTTTGCGACGACCAGCCGCGAGCCGGTCTTCTGCTCGGCGCGAACGGCGATCCGAGCCAAGCCTCTCACGCTGCTGGTCGAGGTCTCGCATCGCGGATTCGATCCGTCCCAGTTCTCCCGCGCCGGCGCACTGTTCCACGTTGAGGCGGCACCAATTCGTCGCACGCCGGCGATACTGTCGGTTGCAGAGCGGTACCATGCCCGCGCGTTCGTGCAGCCCGACGACGGCGCGCTGCGGACCTATGCCGCAACCCAGATCGGGGTCGAGGCGCTACGGCGCGCTGGGGACCGATCCGGGCTGGCCGCGGTGCTGCGAACCCAGACCTTTTC
>Ga0070735_10005600_pt1 | contig 10379 bp, 8 predicted proteins | sample Coa_R1_FD_66443 | JGI IMG/M metagenome (GOLD analysis project Ga0070735, IMG submission 66443) | Surface soil microbial communities from Centralia Pennsylvania, which are recovering from an underground coalmine fire - Coalmine... | ecosystem: Environmental > Terrestrial > Soil > Unclassified ... | reverse complement strand
ATCTCGACTTTGCCGTGCGTGTCGAGATCGTTCCGACGGTGCGTGAATCCGACGGCCTTGCACTCTCGAGCCGCAACGCCTATCTTTCCACGCAAGAGCGCGCTGCTGCGCCGTCGCTGCATCGCGCGCTGGACGTTATGCTCGAAAAACTCCGTGCCGGGCGCGATGCGGTTACAGCGCGCAAAACTGCTTGGGACGTACTGCAGCTTCCAGGATCTTGGGATTATCTCGACGTCGTCGATATGGACACGTTCGCACCGCTGGAATTTTTGCGTGCACCCGCGTTTGTTATCGGCGCAGCCCGGTTCGGCGCAACGCGCCTGATCGACAACGTGCTGGTGTCCGAATGAAGGCTATGTTTAGGGCGCCCACGGGGAGAGATGGCGCAGCCGAGATGCGTATGCGCCCTATGGCCATGGGAGCCCCAACTTCGTTGGGGGGCGCGGAGGCTAGGCCGGAGTGCCTTTAAAACAGGCGCGCATCCTGCTGTGCGTAAGCGGGGGGATTGCTGCATACAAGGCCGCGGCGCTTACGAGTACGCTCGTGCAGCAGGGTGCGATCGTCGACGTCATGATGACGCCGGAGGCGGAACGGTTCATAGCGCCGCTGACGTTTTCGTCGCTGACCGCGCGTCCCGTATACACGTCATTATGGGACGAGCCCGAACGCATTCCGCATATCCGCTTGGTGCGAGAGGCGCAGGTGGCGATGGTCGCGCCGGCAACCGCGAACGTCATCGCGAAACTCGCGCACGGCATTGCCGACGATCTCGTAACGGCTGCGCTGCTCGCTGCACGCATTCCCGTGATCGTCGCGCCGGCGATGAACGACGCGATGTACCGCAACGAAGCGACGCAAACGAATCTTCGAACGCTGGCAGAGCGCGGGGTCACGTTCGTCGAACCGGAAAGCGGATTTTTGGCCGAACGTGAAAGCGGCATCGGCCGGCTGGCTTCGGAAGAACGGCTGGTCGAAGCGCTGCGAATTTCGCTCCAACGCGCGCAATCGCTGCGCGGCGTGCGATTGGCGATTACGGCGGGACCCACGCGCGAAGCATTCGACCCGGTACGTTTCGTGAGCAATCCGTCGACCGGTGCAACCGGTATCGCCCTTGCACGCGAAGCGGCGCAACGCGGCGCCGACGTAACGCTGATTCTCGGTCCCACGCATCTCGGCGCGCCCGCCGGCGTGCGCACGGTCCGCGTCGAAACTGCGCAGCAAATGCTGGAAGCCGCATTGCAGTATGCAGTGGGCTGCGACGTCATCGTCGCGTCGGCGGCCGTTTCCGACTGGCGTCCGGCGGAGCACGCGGATCAGAAGGTGAAGAAGACCGGCGAGGATCTGAACGTGCGGATGGTTCGTAATCCGGACGTGCTTGCCGAAATTGCAAAACGCAAGGGCAAAAGTTTCATCGTCGGATTTGCCGCCGAGACGCAAGCGCATGAGACAAACGCGCGTGAAAAGTTGCAGCGGAAGCACTTGGACGCTATCGTGGTGAACGACGTCTCCGAGCAGCGGGGATGGGGTGCGCAGCATAACGCGCTGACGGTGCTCTGGGGAAAGGATGGGCGGCGCGAACTTGGAGAAGCGTCGAAAACCGTTCTCGCTTCGCGTTTGTTCGATTGCATCGAGGCCCTTCGGCATGCTGCTCACCATTGACGTCGGCAATACGGAAACCAAACTCGGCTGCTTTGCAATGGACCAAGCCGAGGTGCTGCGGTCATGGCGCGTCACTACGGAATCAAAGCGTACGGCCGACGAGTACGGCGTGTTTTTTGCGCAGTTGTTCGCAACCGCGGAGCTGAGCGCGTCCGACGTGCAGGCAGTGGTCATTGCGAGCGTCGTTCCAAAGCTCGATCAGATTCTGGAGGATGCTTGCAACAGATACTTTGGCTGCGAGCCGCTGTTTTTCAAGCCGCATCGCCAAACGCTGATGCCGGTCGTGACGGAAAGGCCGGGTGAAGTCGGCGCCGATCTCGTTGCCGCGGCGCTCGGCGCCCGCGAACTTTACGGAGCACCGCTGATCGTCGTCAGCTACGGAACCGCAACGGTGTTCATGGCGATTTCCGCTCGGGGTGAGTATCAGGGCGTCGCAATTGCGCCGGGAATCAACATCTCCATCGACGCGCTCGTCGGGCGCACGGCGAAACTGCCGCAAATTGCCCTGGAAGCACCCGAGCGCGCGATCGGTACCGATACGATTTCGGCGCTGCAGTCAGGTATTATCTACGGCTTTGTCGGACAAACGGAAGCGCTTGTAACGCGCATGCGCGCGGAAATGGGTGTTGACGCGCCGGTGATTGCCACAGGCGGCATGGCGGACGTCGTCGCGCGCCACACCTCGATCGTGCGCGAAGTCAATCCGCATCTCAGCCTGCTTGGTTTGCGCTTGTTCTATCTGAAACGCAAATAGGTGTGAAATCCATCTAGTCAGCGTGAGCCGTTTTCAATAAACATAGAGGGTGCTGCAACGTCATACTTGACGATAGGAGGTACTCTCTTGCGTAAAATTCTCGGCGTCCTCGTCGGGGGCTGCGCGCTGGTGCTTGCCGCATGCGGCGGCCGGCAAAGCGCAATCCCGACGCAGGCGTCACCTGCGGCGCGGCAAACCACCGCGCGGCACATCGCGCTTCCGAAAACAAACGACAGCGGCGCGGCGCGACACGCTATGGACGCGAACGGCAATTTGGCGGACGGCGGATTCGAAAGCGGCGGCTTCACGTATTGGCAACAGTGCGGAAACGTCAACGCGAAGATCACGACTGCCAAGGCGCATTCCGGAAAATATTCGGAATACAGCGGAACGTCCGCTGCGCCGGAGTTGAGCGGCGACGCCGGTGTCTGCCAGCAAGTCACCGTGCCCGCGAACGGAAAGATTACGTTCTGGGTCTATCAAGGCACCAACGAGACGAACACCGACTACGCGTATCAGGAAGCCGATTTCCTCGACGACAACGGGTACGTGCTGCAAAACTTCTACACGACCGCAGCGAATACGAACGGCTGGAAACAGCTGACGTTTGACGCGAGCGGTTATTCCGGCCAAACGGTGTGGCTGTATTTCGGCGCGCACGGCAACGGCTGGGGCGGAGGCTACATCTATCAGTACGTCGACGACGTCGCCTGGGGAGGACCCGTGACGCCGTCACCGTCGCCGACGCCGACGCCGACTGCGCATCCAACAACCTCACCGTCGCCGACGCCGACTCCGCGGCCGACGACCTCGCCGTCGACGCCGACGCCGCTGCCCTCGAACACGCCTTCGCCCTCGCCCGCGCCGACGGGTACCAACTCGTGCAATAATCAGAAGTTCTTGAACGATCAAGCGGCGTTCGGGAACGGCACGTTGTCGGGCGATCAGCTCGAAGACGTCTGCGGGCTCGTTACGAAGGTGCTGCCGGCGAAAGTGACCTCGAGTGGGAAGCACGGCTACTTCTACGTGCAAATGCCGAGCGGATATAACATCGAGATCGTTTCGAACCTCGACGCGATGGCTCAGGCATCCACCGACAAACCGCCGTCCACGTGGCCGTGGGTCGCCGTGAACGACTACGTCTATGTGCAGGGCCGCTACTATTACGATAATTCCAGCAGCCAAGGCATCGACTGGACCGAAGACGACACCGGCTCTTGGCCCTACACGGGCGACGTCGTCGTCTGTAACAGCAGCCAAAACAATTGCAACTTCTACTGGTAGATACCTTACGGTAGGGGGTCGACACAGGGCCGCGGGGATTCCCGCGGCCCTGTGCTATACTACGCTCCGTATGGGCTCCCGCACCGTGGATCCGCTGGTTATCGGTCCGCACGAAATCTGGCCGCCGCTCATTCTGGCGCCGATGTCGGGCGTGACCAATCGTACCATGCGAGCGCTCTATAAGCCGTTCGGGCTCGGCCTCACGGTAACCGAGTTCGTGTCGGCCAACGCGCTGCAGTACGCGTCCACGGCCAAGCGCACGATGGAGATGATCGACCAGCACGGCCAGGAGAAACCGGTCAGCACGCAGCTCTGGGGCGACGATCCGGCCGTGATGGCGAAAGCTGCAAAAATGGTGCGCGAATGCGGAGCCGACATCGTCGACGTCAATTTCGGCTGCCCCGCCCCCAAAGTTACGAAAATCAACGGCGGTTCCGCGTGTCTTCGCGATCTGGATCGCTGCGAGGCGATCATGAAGGCGGTCGTCGAGGCCGTCGACTGCCCCGTAACGATGAAAATGCGTTTGGGGTGGACCGAAGACAACCTCGTGTACGTCGACGCAGCGAAGCGCGCGCAGAACGCCGGCGTGCTGGCGGTGACGCTGCACGCGCGCACGGCCAGACAGTTTTATAAAGGCAGCGCCGACTGGGAGCACATCAAGCGGCTCAAGCAATCCGTCGACATCCCCGTGATCGGCAACGGCGACTTGGAAGAGCCGCATCAGGCGATGCAGCGTATGCGTGAGAGCGGCGTCGATGCGATCATGCTCGGCCGCGCCACGCTCGGCAATCCCTGGCTGATTTCGCGGATTCGCGACTTGATGGAGGGACTCCAAGCGCAGCCCGATCCATCCGCGGCCGATCGCCTTCGCTACGCGATTCGCGTGCACTACAAGACGATGGTCGACGAACTTGGCGAACCGCGCGCCGTGCCGCAAATGCGCAAACATCTCGCGCTGTATTTGAAAGGCATTCCCGGCGCGGCGATTCTGCGTGAGCGCATCATGCATTTGGATCGCGCGCAAGACGTGGTCGACCTCGTCGAAGAAACGATCGCTTCGCTCGAACGCGCGGTCGCCGCATGACCGACAATGTCAGCGTGACCGCCAGTGTCATCCTGAGCCTGTCGAAGGACGCCGAGCTTGTCGAGGCAGGTTTGTATGGAGCCGAGTCGCCGCAGGCGCTCTTCGACGAAACGTACGAAAATTACAAGCAGTACGTGAATCCGCCGCTTGCGCGCGTGATGAAAGTTTCGGGCAGCCCGGTCGAAGTGCGCGCCCAAGGCTGCACGATCTGGGACCACAACGGCAAAGCCTATCTCGATTTTGCGGGCGGCTATGGAGTCTTCACGCTGGGACACAGCCATCCCAAAGTCATCGAAGCCGTCAAAGCGCAGATGGAGCTGATGTCGCTCTCCGGCAAGACGATGTTCAACGTCGTGCTCGGACGCGCATCGAAGCGGCTGGCGGAGCTCGCACCCGGCGATCTGCAGATTTCGTTTTTCGCGAACAGCGGCACGGAAGCGGTGGAAGGCGCGATAAAACTTGCGCGCAAGGCCACCGGCCGGCGCAAGATCGTCGCCACGCACAATGCGTATCACGGAAAGACGATCGGCGCGCTCTCGGCAAGCGGACGCGACTACTTCAAAAATTCCTACCTGCCGCTCCTGGCTGACGTTGCGCACGTCGATTTCGGCGCAACCGATGGCCTGGAAGAAGTGCTTGCCGATGCAGCGGCATTCGTCGTCGAGCCGGTGCAAGGCGAAGGCGGCGTGAACGTGCCGCCTGCCGGATATCTGCGCGCGGTGCGCGAGATTTGCGATCGCGCCGGTGCGCTGTTCATCGCGGACGAAGTGCAAACGGGGCTTGGCCGCTGCGGCATGGTGTTCGGCTGCAATCGTGACGGCGTCGTGCCGGACGTGATGACCCTTGCAAAAGGTCTTTCGGGCGGCATCGTTCCGGTTGCCGCGTACATCGCGCGCCCGAGTGTATGGAATGCGGCATACGCCAAAGATCCGGTGATGCACACGTCGACTTTCGGCGGTAACGAACTCGCGTGCGCCGCTGCGCTCGCAGCGATGGACGTGCTGGTAGAGGACGGTCTCGTCGAAAACGCGCGCACGCGCGGCGAGCAGTTGTTGTCCGGCGCGCAAACCCTTGCGCGACGGTTTCCGACGGTGGTCAAGGAAGCGCGCGGTCTCGGATTGCTTGTCGGCGTCGAACTCACGAACGAAGGCTACGGCGGTTGGATCATTCCGGAAATGGTCAAGCGCGGCGTAACGGCGGCGTGGACGCTCAACATGCAGCGCGTCATTCGGTTGGAACCGCCGCTCGTCGTAACGGCGTCCGAAGTAGACCAGGCCCTGGCCGCATTGGAAGCAGGGCTGGCGACCGCCCAGGAGAAGCTCGGCGCACTGTAACCCGATGCCGTATGTTGAGACATCCATCGTGATCGCCGCACCCGCTCGCGTCGTCTACGAATTGGCCAAAGAACAGGAACGCTTTCCGGAGTTTATGCCGGACGTCGAAACCGTGACGGTGCTCGAGCGGCACGCCGACCACATCCTCACGCGCTGGAAAACGCTCGTAGAAGAGGCGCCCATCGAGTGGACCGAGGAAGACCGCTTCAATGACGGCGAGCTGCGAATCGATTACAAGCTGCTCGAAGGCGACCTCGACAAATTCGAAGGCAGTTGGACGTTTTCGGAAAGCGGTGGAGAAACGCACGTCGTGCTCGGCGTCGACTACGATTTCGGCGTGCCGACGCTTGCGGAGCTTATCGGGCCGACCCTCGAGCGCAAAGTACGCGAGAACAGCGACATGATGCTCGCCGCACTAAAACGGGAAGCCGAAGCTCGTGCCTAGCGATAACACTCGTGTCATGGTGATGGTTGGATACCTCACCACAGGGCTTCGTCGAAGCACCCCGAGCGCAGTCGAGGGGCGCGCCTCCGGCGCGGGCTTCGACAAGCTCAGCCATCCTTCGATACCCCAGGATGACGAGCCATACGCCGTCGAGGAGCACGGCAATGACTAACACTCCGAAGTTTTGCTTCATCGTTCATCCGCTGTCGATCGACGATTTGGTACGTTACGAGCCCAGCGCCAAAGGCAAAGGCCCCGCGATCATTCGGAAGATCATGGAGTGGATGCCGTCGTGGGCGGCCGCGCACGTCACCGGCGTGCGTACGCCGGATGGACGCGAAACCGAGGGCTGGTTGGTTTCGGCCGCATTGTTCCCGGAGCAAATCATGGAGTTTCCGCGCGAGGAAGTGTACAAGCGCATAATCCGCGCCATTGAAATCGGTGCGGAACTCGGCGCGCAAGTCGCAGGTCTTGGTGCATTCACGGGTGTGGTAGGCGACGGCGGCGTTACGATTGCCGAGCGCTCACCGATTCCCGTAACGACCGGAAATTCATTGACGATTGCCGCCGGCATTCAAAGTTTGTTTCGCGGCGCAAACGAGATGGGCATCCCGACGAGCGAGGCCACGGCGGTGGTCGTCGGAGCCACCGGCTCGATCGGTTCCGCCTGCGTGAAGCTCGTCGCGCCGAAGGTCAAGCACGTCGTACTGGTTGCGCGCAACAACACGCGGCTCGCGAAATTTCACGAGTCGATCAAGAACGAACTGCCGTGCACCTCGTCGCACACGACCGACGTGTCGGAAGCCGTACGTCAAGGGCAACTCATTCTCACCGCGACCAGCTCGACGCAGGAGATCATTCAACCGGAAGATTTGCAAACCGGCGCCGTCGTTTGCGAGCTTTCGCTTCCGCACGACGTGAGCCGTCAAGTCGCTCAGCTGCGGCCCGACGTGCTCGTCACGGAAGGCGGCAACATGAAGCTGCCCGGTAATCCGCGCATGGAGCGCGTACGCGAGCCCGGCCAAGAGTTCGATTTGAATTTGCCGCCCCGCACCGCACTTGCGTGCATGAGCGAGACGATGGTGCTCGCACTGGAAAATCGCCTCGAACCGTACACGCTCGGACGGGGCATCGATCTGCAGAAGGTCATCGAGATCGAACAAATGGCGACGCGCTGCGGCTTCACACTCGCCGACATGCGCGCGTTCGATGCCGCGATCACGCCTGAAACGATTTCCGCGATTCGCGCCGCCGCCGAAGCGAGGCGACGGTTTCCGGCGCCTACGGGGGAAGTTGAAAGAGGCCGATATGCTGAGCCTCGGGCGGAGCGCCTGTAGAATGAAACACGTTGTTTCGGTTTCGCTTGGGAGCAGTACGCGCGATCATCGCGCCGTTGTGAATCTGCTCGGCGAAGAGTTCGACATCTCACGTGTCGGCACTGACGGAAAACTCGACGCGGCGATTGCGAAAGTGCACGAACTCGATGGACACGTCGACGCGATAGGGCTCGGTGGTATCGACGTGTACTTGTACGCCGGCAAGCACCGGTACGCGCTGCGCGATGGATTGCGTTTGCTTGACGCCGCAAAAATCACACCCGTCGTCGACGGCAGCGGTTTGAAGAATACGCTGGAGCGCGAAGCGGTGCGCTTCATGCAAGAAGAACTCGGCATCGATCTCAAAGGCAAGCACGTACTGATGGTCAGCGCACTAGATCGCTTCGGTATGGCGCAGGCGCTGGTCGACGCGGGCGCGGACGTACTGTTCGGCGATTTTATTTTCGCGCTCGATTTGGACAAGCCCGTGAAGGGTTTGCGCGAATTCGAGGAGATGGCGGAAAAGTATCTGCCGGATGCGTGCAAGTTGCCGTTCCAATTTTTCTATCCTACGGGTAAGAAGCAAGAGAAGCCGCCGCAGCCGAAGTATCCGCAGTACTATCACGACGCGGACATCATTGCGGGAGATTTCCATTTCATGCGGCAATTCATGCCCGACGATTTGAGCGGCAAAATCGTGCTCACGAATACCGTCACCGAAAAGGACGTCGACGAGCTGCGTGAGCGCGGCGTGAAGACGCTGATCACGACGACGCCCGACTTCCAAGGCCGCTCGTTCGGCACGAATGTGGTTGAGGCTGCGCTTTTAGCGCTCCTCGGCAAAAAGTGGAGTGAAGTAACGCCGGATGACTACGAACGCTTGCTGCACGAGCTGCACCTCAAACCGCGCGTCGTCTCGCTGAGCGGAAGCGCCGCATAAATAGGCGCGGGACGCCCTCACGAGCGCCCCGTTCCGATGATGTGACCAGTCTGACCAACGTCCCAACTCTATCACATCGCCCGTGCGCCTTCAACAAAGGCGTTCGGCGCTGGAGCGAAGGAGAATCGAACTCCTGGCAACCGAGTTGGTCAGACCGGCTGTCGACACCATCGAAACGCCCAGCCTAGGTTAATCACGACGTGCGGTAAAGGTCGCTAGGCGAGCCGCGCGCTCCGGGCGAACGACATCGGAGCTTGGAGGTCGATGCCAGCGTTGTACAAGCGTCGTACCATTTGCACTTTATTTGCTGCCGCGTTGTTTACCGCGGCAGTACCTACCGTAGCGAAAGCGCGCTCGCTCACGGTTGCCGACATGCGGCACTTGGTCGATTTCACGGAACCCGCCATCTCTCTCGACGCGTCGCGCATTGCCGTGGTGCTCCTGAGAGCCGAGCGGCCTTCCCTGCTGATCGTCGATGCGCGAACCGGTGCGCAGCGGACGGTAGCGACGGGCGGAAGCGTCGCGGTTCCGCGATGGTCGCCCAACGGCTCGTCGCTTGCGTACCTGCGAGAAGACCGAAGCGGAATCGAGCAGATCTACGTGTTGGGCGGTTCCTCAACGCCGGTGCAATTGACGCACAGTGCAACCGGAATCACCGATTTCGCTTGGCGTCCCGATGGAAAAGCATTGGCGTACGTTGCTGCGGACTCGACTTCTCCGCGTGCATTCTTTTACGCCGGCGACAACGACTACACGGCAGCGTCCCTTACGCCGCCGGCGCATCTCTGGGTGATTTCAGCGAGCGGCGGTGCTGCAACGCGACTGACTTCCGGCAGCTGGACCATTGCGCAGGCGGACGTCGGGGGAACGTTTCAGTCGCAAATGTCGTGGTCGCGCGACGGCAGGCGCATTGCGTTTACGCGTGTCGCAAATACGTTCAGCGGTGACTCGGAACGCTCGACGATCTGGGAAGTCGACCTGGCGGCTCATCACGTGCAGAAGCTTACCGAACACAAAGATTTGGAACTGACGCCGTCATTCTCGCCGGACGGTAAGACGCTGACCTACTGGTATGCACGCCGCGGTAACTTCTTGGCGGAGAATACGATTCGCGCCAGGGCAAATGGGCAAGACATCGACTTGACGCGAGCGTTCGACCGCAACACCGGAGCAAGTCTGTGGTTCCCCGACGGCAGGTCCATGCTCACCTGTGCAGCGGACCGCACGAGGATTTTCGCTTACGTCCTTTCGCTCAATCGTTCCATCCGGCGTTTGAATTTGGGCAGTTTGAATCCGGTCTGCGAGACTTACCAGAGCAGCACGTTCGATTCCGGAATCGAGGCGAGCATCGCAAGAAGCGGCGCGGTCGCATTCATCGCGGGCAGCGCGTATAGCGCGCACGAGCTGTATCTGATGCCCGCGGCGGGCGGTGCGGTTCGTCAGCTCACGCACTTCAACGATTTCGTACATACCCTCGACCTCGGCCGGGTGGAAGAGATTGCGTCCCACGGACCCGGCGGATTCACCGAATACGGCGTCCTGACGTTTCCGCCGCACATGCAG
>Ga0070735_10005599_pt1 | contig 10379 bp, 11 predicted proteins | sample Coa_R1_FD_66443 | JGI IMG/M metagenome (GOLD analysis project Ga0070735, IMG submission 66443) | Surface soil microbial communities from Centralia Pennsylvania, which are recovering from an underground coalmine fire - Coalmine... | ecosystem: Environmental > Terrestrial > Soil > Unclassified ... | reverse complement strand
ACGCAAGTTCCGCGTCTGCCGAAGAGCAGACGGCCCATGTTCTAGCCACGCTGAATGAAATTGGCGCAGGAGAGACGCCGCAGATTCTAGTGCTTAACAAAGTCGACCTGATTCCAGGCGATCCGGACCCGGCGGCACTCGCGCGGCGAATCCTGGGCGATCCGGAGAATCAACCGGCGGGAGCAGTCGCCATCTCGGCTGCGACCGGGCAAGGATTTGAAGAGCTGCTCCAGAGAATCGACCAGACGCTGTCGGTGGATCCGCTGGCCGAGTGCGCTTTCCGCTTCCCCGTGGGCGAAGGCGGGCCGTTGCATTTGTTGCATGAGCACGCCCGTGTCTTGAAGACACGGTACGATGAGCAATATTGTTACGTGCATGCGGTGGCCCCGGCATCCCTCCGCCGAAAACTGAGGCGGTATGCGCTGGCCCTGCGCTAGAGGGTATTATCGTTAACATCGGATGAACCTGCCGAACTTATTGACGTTGCTGCGGATCTTCTTCGTGCCCCTTTTGGTAGGCGCGCTGATTGGGGAGGGCTTCGGCGTAACCTGGATGCGGCTGGTCCCGGTATCGCGGGAACTGTTCGCGCTAGGGATCTTTTTGACGGCTGCGGCCACCGATCTCATCGATGGGTATCTGGCGCGCCGCTGGAAACAAGTCACTACGGTCGGCACTCTGCTCGATCCGATCGCCGATAAGCTCCTGATATCGGCCGCGCTGATATCGCTGGTGGAAATCCGGCTGGTTCCGGCCTGGATGGTGATTCTGATCATCGGCCGGGAGTTCGCGGTGACGGGTCTGAGGTCGATCGCGTCGTCGTCCGGCTACACCATCCGCGCCAGCGACTTGGGGAAAACCAAGATGGTGACGCAGGTGGCCGCGATCGCACTGGTGATCGGGGGGATCCGCTGGCCGCAACTGGCGGAGTACGGGCAGTTCGCGATGTGGGCCGTAGTAATCTTCGGATTCGTTTCCGCGGCCGCTTATTTCGCTAAGTTCTGGCACAAGGTGGATGAAGGCGTCAAGCTACGGCGCCGCCGGGAGCTGCTCCGCTTCGAACGCCAGAAGAAACGCGCGCAGGCCGCGACAGCTCGCAGCGGCGTACCCGCGCAGCAATAAGCCTTGAAATCGCGCACACTCTGGGTTTTGTGCCTCGTTGGCATCGTCGCAACAGGAATCCTCTCGCGAGCGGTTCATACAGGGCGACCGATTTTCGATAAGTACCTTGGCGACGCCTTGTATGCGGCGATGGCCTACGCAATCTTGCGGCTGCTACGGCCGACTGCGAAATTGGCGCTGCCCGCGATGGCCATCATGACCGTCATCGAGCTGTTTCAACTCACCATGATTCCAGCCCGCATGTTGACGAGCGAACATTTGATCGTGCGAATTTGCGCGCGACTGATGGGGACGGAGTTCAGCTTTCTGGATCTGCTCACGTACGGCATCGGAATCGGGTGTATCTATCTTTTGGATTTTTCGCGCGCGGATCGTTCGACCTAGCTGGGCAGGTATTCGAGCAAGGTCGAATAAAACGATTTCACGAAGTCGGTGGCGGCCGCTTGGGCTTTAGCTTCGTCCCGATTCACTACCGGGACGATCACACGCACCAGCGCCGTATCGGTGCGATTCAGGCGAATGGCGTCCGCCATCACCCAGAATTTGGCCTTGTATTCATTCGCCACGGCCCGATCGCGCGACTGATACCAATAAAGGACCAGCTGCCTTTGGCTCCCATAAGCGATCAGGTATCGATTGACGGAAATCGGGGCCGCACGGCCCACGTCGATTGCGATCTCTCCCGAGGAGAGCGGGACCCATCCGGAACCTGGCAAGCAATTCTTGGGTGAGTGCGGCGCTTTGCCATTACGCTGCGTTCGAAAGGCCGCCACAAACAAACCGGCGGAGCCCTCTCCGGTCTTGATACAATCCGGAGTCGCAGAACTGCAGTACACCCCGTTCAGAATATCGTCGGCCTTGAGGACATCCAGGACTTCCTGTTCGATGACCCCGGTTTGAGCCAGCTGCCAGGATCCCAATGAGCTTGGCATCGAGTCCAGCGGGCGGCTGGGAGGAACGATTTCCGGGCGTATCGCGCTATAGAGCAGTGCGGCCTGGACCAGCAGTAGGGCCGTGACGATTCGGGCAGCCCGAGAATTCAGGAATTTAAGCAAGACCTTGCTCCTTGGGCTCTGGGCGCCAACGGCGGTACACGAAGTTAAACGACTGGTGCACAACCACCAAAATAGCCAGCGCGACTACAAAGATGACCCATCCTTCCGCCTCGTGAAAAAATCCCGCGGCGAGTGACGGATCGATTTCGCTGAACACGCCCGTAAGTGTCACGCGGGCTGAGTTCGCAACGATCGCGATCGGGATGGTGGCAAACAGCAAAACCCAGCGCATCCAGACTTTACGGTCGAAAAAGTATGCGTAGACTAGCGACAGGAACGAAAGCGACAGCAGGCTGCGAATACCGCTGCAAGCCTCGGCTACATCCAGTTTCTGACTAGCCAGTTCCAGAATGTTGCCGTCGCGCCACACGGGAATATTCAATACGTCCAGGGACTTTTCCGCTACCGCGCTGGCGAATATCTGCAAGGGGAAAGTGATCTGGTTGTAGACCACGGTCGGAAGCGGAATCATGAACGGCAACAGGAGCAGCGGGAACGCCAGTTCCCGGACCACTGCGGTTCCGCCCAGGATCAGCAGCATCGCCACTAGTGAGATCAAGAAAGCTGTGCGCTGGAGAAACAATTCCGCGCCCAGCATTCCCAGATAGGCTTGCACGCCTCCCCAAACTAATAGACCTATTCCCCACCACGCGGGCTTCCATTCCATGTTCAGGAGCTTCTCGCGCCTTTGCCACGCGATATAGCCGGCGACCAGGGGCACAAAGAACCCGTGACTCACATCGTCATCGGTGCTCCACTGTGCCACCAGATGGCTCAAAATCGGGTAGTAAACCGCAACTAACAGGATGCCGAACCAAGCCACGGCAGACCAGGATATGGTCCTGGGTTTTACCGGAACTTGCTCAGGCAATTTGTCGGCAATGGTAGCCATCTCAGTTCAGTTACAGCATACCGCGCGGGATAGCGCGAAGAAACGTACCCGGGGTACCAGTACTTGGATGGAAAGCACATGACTGGGCTCAGGGGAGCTTCGATCAGTGTACGGAGGGAGGAGTCGTGTCGTTTTCGGCCTTGATCCGATTCACGCTGCGCGTGACCAGGCGACGCGGATCCAACAAATGCTGCGGGCGGAAGCTTCGCTGGGACCAGCGGCAGCCATCGTTGAATTCGATCCCTAGAAAGTAGCCGATCTCCCGAAAAACACAGTATTTTACTTTTCCACTCAATTCGCCGTTGGGATAAGAGATGTGCAGGGCCGTGCCCAGGGGAACCGGTCGGTCTACCTGTAGACACGCGCCAGAAAGCGAAATATCTTCCAGGTTTGCAACGCCGCGGCGGCTGCGTCCATTCGGGTCTTTCCACTGAATGTCGACCAGATCCGCACACAGCATCCGGGGCTCAACTCGGCGATCCAACATAATCTATTGTTGCTATCGGACAGGCGGCGGCGGTCGATTAGCTTCCCATCCTGAAAAATCGCCCTATCACACCTTAAGGCGACTCCCTAGAGCCTTGTCGATTGGTACCATGTCTGGACGGGATTTGGCAAATGAAGGCAGAACTGGCAGAAGAAGCGTCCAATCTGCGCACCCGGCTGGGATTCCAAGGTCGCGGCTGGATTCGGGTCCTGCCGGTCTACCTGCTTGTGATCGGTATTTTCGGGGTGCTCTCACCCTGGCAATTGGGTAGGGATTTTCTGGACTCTGTAATACTCGGAGCGTACGCCTGCCTCGGTGTTGTATTCGCAGCTCCGGCTGCCACGCCGGAGTTCGAGAGGTTTCCGACCATCCAGAAAGCTCTCGCGCGTGTGGCGATTTCCGTGCTTTACGGAGAGCTGCTGGCGGGCGCGACGTTGCTGCTTGGAATCGCAACGGTCTATGCGTCACGCGGCGGAAGGATTGTCGTGGGCCCGGATCTGCGCTCGCTCGCCGAATGCGCGGCCTTGGGTTTGACGCTTTCCTGGGCGGTCAGCACAGCCACCGTATGGCTTGCTCTCAGGACTTCGCCTCGCGCGGCCCGAGCGGCGGTCCGGGTGCTATTCCTGGGCCTGCTCGCGGCTTTCTATCTGCGATCCGGCTGGCTCCCCTCGATAGCGCTACGCGGCGCGGGAATCGCGCTGTTGGCTTCCATCCTGCTTGTGGTGGTGCTGCGGACGACCCTGGCTTCAGGAAACCGAAGAACGTGAACGATCTGCCTCTGCCCGACAAACAGGGACTGGTTCTTCGCATAAGCCTGTATATCCTGCTGGCGTGGATGGGCTGGCTGGTGTTCCCGGCCCTTCTGCTGCCGTTAGGCGGAATCGTTGTGGCCTCGACTCTTTCCGCATTCGCGGCGGCGGCCGTGGCCAATGCAGTGGTGGTGCGCGTTTACGAGCGTGGCCAGCTCGCGGACGTCGGACTGGGCTGGAGCGCGCTCTCAGGACGCGAGTTTCTGATTGGCACTGCGGCAGGAATCGGCGCCGCAATGTGTGTTGTGCTGGTGCCGTTGGCGCTGAGGATGGCAAGATTCGACCGAGACCCTGCCGGAGTGGAGCACCGCTGGGCCTCGCTCGCTTTTGGCGGTCTGGCACTTTTCTTCGGAGTGATGGGGGAAGAGCTGCTGTTCCGCGGGTATGCGTTCCAGTTGTTGGTCCGGGCGGTAGGCCCATTTGCGACCATCTTGCCTTCCAGCGTGATCTTCGGATTGATGCACTCCGGGAATCTGAATGTCAGTTTCCTGGGAATCGTGAACACCGTGGCGTGGGGAATCCTGCTGGGGTACGCAGTGTGGCGTACTGGAGCTCTGTGGCTCCCGATAGGGCTGCATTTTGGCTGGAACGTGGCCCTCCCCATGCTCGGAAGCAACCTGAGCGGGTTTACAATGGGGGTAACCGGATACACGCTGGAGTGGAACGTGGGCGTGCTCTGGAGCGGCGGCGGCTATGGTGTGGAAGGCAGTTTGCTCACCACTGCGATCGTGGTGGCGCTGTTCTTCTTACTGCAAAAACTGATACCGCAATCGAAGTGATCGAGATGGCTTTTTTCCGCATATCTCCGCCGGTTTTAGTGGCGTTCCTGGCCGTGACGCTGCACGGCGATACCAAGAAACTCAGCCAGGACCAGCGCGTGGAGTTAGTGCGCGGGCTCTCCGCGGAGTATGCAACCGCCAAGATCATCCTGCCCAACTCCCGCAAAGCCTTGCCGTTCGAGGAGAACGGAACCTTTGACAAGAAGACCTGGGAGGCTGCGCTGCGCAAGGATGGTCCGGCCGCGCGTGTCGGCGACATGGTTCAAATCACCAAGGTGAACGTCGAAGATGACGCCATCACGCTCCAGGTGAATAACGGCTTGAAAAAGAACGTATCGTGGCGGGACCGGGTGCAGATCGATATGGGCGGCGCATCCTCCGTACAGACCGAAAGACCGCCGAGCTCATCGGGTCAGCCGCACACCGGCACGGCGATCGTTATCAAGTTCAAGGATTCCATCGGCGAGATCAACTCGGCCCAATTGAAGAAAATACTGGCGCCGGTGCTGGACTTCGAGAAGCATAGCGCATCCGAGAACTACCTCGACACGCTGCCGCCGGAAACTGTCCAGGCCATCAAAGAAAAGAGAGCCATTGAGGGGATGGATCAGGACGCCGTCATCCTGGCTCTGGGCCGCCCCCTGCGCAAGACCCGCGAGACCAAGGATGACGTCGAGCAGGAGACTTGGCAGTACGGCGAGCCCCCGGGCCGGGTGACCTTCGTGACATTCGCGGGCCCGAAGGTAATCAATGTGCGCGATACTTACGCCCAGATGGGCGGGAGCGTGGCGACCATTCCCGGTCCCGACCACTGAGATCACTTCAGCAACACGCGTAAACATCCAAGGAGATAAAGCCGATTATTTGCTAAGATGGGCACCCTATGAGCGCTCCGACCTTCGCCGCCACGCCGGCCAGCATTGAACGAGACCTGCTAGGCGATTTTGTCCACGTGGTTGAGGAAGCGGCCATCGCTTCCACCCGTACCATGGGTCAGGGCGACGCCAAGGCGGCCGACCAGGCTGCGGTCCACGCCATGCGGAACGCATTCGAGGCCATTCACATGGCCGGCAACATCGTCATCGGCGAGGGCGAGCGAGACAAAGCTCCCATGCTGTATATCGGCGAGCCTGTGGGCGCGAAGGCTCCCGATGGCGCGGAGTATCCCCGCGTGGATATCGCGGTGGACCCGCTCGAAGGCACCAACTTGTGCGCCCAGGGCACGCCCAATGCGATGTGCGTGCTGGCTGCCGCCGAGCCGGGAGGGCTGCTGCATGCTCCCGATTGCTACATGCAGAAGATCATCGCCGGTCCGGCGTGCCGCGATGCACTGGATATCGACGCCCCCGTGAAATACAACCTGAAGGCCATCGCGCATTGCCTGGACCGGCAGGTCAAAGACCTTGTGATCATGGTTCTCGACCGTCCGCGACACGAAGAACTGATTTCGCAAATCCGCGCGGCGGGAGCCCGGATTCGACTCATACCGGACGGCGATCTTTCCGCCGGTATTGCAGCGGCCGTGCGCGGTGCCGGCGTTCACGCTGTTTTTGGCACGGGCGGCGCGCCGGAGGGCGTACTGACGGCTGCGGCCCTGCGCTGCTTATCAGGCGAAATGGTGGCCCGTCTGGAGATCAACACCAAGGAACTGGAAGAGCGCGTGGAACGCATGGGCATCCGCGATCCCAAGCGCATCTACACGGCCCGCGACCTCGCCCCTGGCGATCAGATCATCTTCGCCGCCTGCGGCGTCACCGACGGGGCTTTATTGCACGGCGTGCGGTTCTTCGGCGACGGCTGCCGAACCCACACGCTAGCCATGACCTACGCCTCGCGGCAGGTCCGGTTCATCGACACCGTTCACATGTTCCGGGAGCCCGGAAACCGCGGCGTGAGATTGTACTAGCACTCGCGGCACTTTCGACCTACTGCTCGGGACAACGGTACTATGACCGGACGGTCGCCCGTACACTGTACGTTTCCCGGTTGAACTCCCACACTTAGAATGTGATGGAGCGCGCCGACATCCGCCACTGGTCTGCTCAGGATGTCGCACGTCTGCTGGCCTTACTGGAGGCCCAGCTGGGCTACTACCGGGAAATCGCGGCAGCTCTGCCCATTCCCGTGGCGGTGGTTTCGAAAGACCGGTCCCTCCTCTGGACCAATCGGGCTTTCCGGAAGCGCTTCGGAACAAAAGTGCCGGATCGGGGATTCATCGAAATTCCAGTGCGCTCCTGGCATGACGAGGACGAGACCGAAACGCTGCTGGTTCTCGAGCCATCTCCCCAGGAAATTCCGGCAGCAGGCCCCGAGACCGCCAGCAATATGCCTGGGATCACCCCGAGCAAGCAACTGGAACGGCAACTGCTCTCCGCGGGCCGTTTCGAGGCGCTGTATGGGTTCGCCGGGCGGTTGGCCCACGATCTGAACAATCCGCTGATGATCGTGACCGGGTATGCGGAGGAGCTGATGCAGGCGCTCAAACCCAGCGATCCTCTGCGCCAGGAAGCCAGCGAGATTCTGGGCGCCGCGCGACGCATTGGCGGCATCGCCGCACAGTTGACCGAGTTCGCCCGTCCGCAGGGCAAGGCGGCTACTAGAGTGAATATCGGGGACGTGATCCTCAGTTTGCGACCGAAACTCACGGCGGCCGCCGGAGAACGCGTAGCGGTGGAACTGTCGGAAAACCCGACGCCGATCCTGGCGATGGCGGATCCGGGGCAACTGGGCGAAGTGCTCGCGGCGATCATCGCCCGTCCGCCGAAAGGTATTCCGCGGGAGCGAACTCGGATCGCCATCGCATGGGACGTTGAAACAGTTGCGGAGCGATTATCGCCGACTCCCTTGGCCCCCGGGAAGTACGCGCATATCACCGTTCATGACGACGGATCTGAAATGGATGCGGCTCAAACTGCGGGTGTGTTCGAGCCAGTCCTCAGCAAGACGGGGGATTCGGCGCCGGCAGCGGCAAGCTCGGGCCTGGCGCTGGCTCGCGCCTACAGCATCGTTCATCAGTGGGGAGGGGACATCGCGTTCTCGAGCGAGCCAGGCCAAGGCTCTACATTCGCGATTTATTTGCCCTACGTTGAACCGGAAGGTTCGCCCGCGAAACGGACGGAGGCTCGACCTGAGGGGAAGTCCGCCACGATTTTGGTGGTCGATGACGAAACCGGTATCCGCGAACTGATCCGAAAAATTCTGGTGCGTGAGCGATATCGGGTGCTCGAAGCGGGAACCGCCGAGGAAGCGCTGAAGTTATCGCAAGGGCAATCGATCGATCTGCTGATCACTGATGTGATGCTTCCGGGAATCCACGGGCCGGAGCTGGCGCGCCGGATGCAACAGACCGCACCCAGGCTAAAGGCGCTGTTCATTTCCGGGTATACGGGAGAAGAAAAGATCCCGGCAGGCGCGCGTTTTTTGGCGAAGCCATTCACACTCGGAGCGCTACTCGAGAAAGTGCGCGAATCCCTGGCATAGGACCGCTCCATCACTGTCGCGGCTCGGTCGTGGGTATGTAGATTTCGATCCACTGGCCACCCCGGTCCCATCTCAACACCGGAACAAAACCAAGCGTGGCGCGAATTTCTTCAGCTGTTGCGTTGATATTCGGATCCAGGAACGTCTGCACCAGCGAGCGAATCGGAGGGATATCCAGCAACCTCCCTTTCCCAGACCACTCGGCCGAAAACAGTACTAGCACGTCAAAATCCTTGGGATTCAACTCGGTCAGGTTGGCCAGACGCACCCCGCCGGTGCGTACCGCTAAGTTGAGGGGCCGGCGCACATATCCGAACTCAGGATGGATCACTGCCTCGCTGAACGGCCACGCAGCGGCGATGCGCCGGTCGGGCGCATGATCCTCCAGATACTCGGCCGCTGTCTGCTGAAGGCGGACGAAGTCCACCATGGCAAGGTTATTCTCGTAGGGGAACGGCACCGGCGGGTTCCAGAACCATCCCACAAGGAAGAGCGCCACCATGGCAGCTTGCGCGCGCAAGCGTACCGGCCGCGACCAGGCTAAGGCGGCCACCGCGAACGCTGTATACAAAATAGGCAATACGGGTAGCATGTAGCGGTCGAGCACCGCGCCGCCGAGCAGTGTGACCACGGCCGTCTGCGCAATCGCTACCAGACCCGCGATGGCCCACTCCTTGCCGCGCAGCAGACGCCATCCTGCAATCAACGCCGCGGCACCCAGGAAATGGCCGTCGCTCAAAAAGAGCATGTAGATGCGCCGGCAGATGGCATACACGATGTGGCTGAAACCGAGCGACTGGTTCACGTTGAACCGGGCAAACTCGTCGTTGCCGAGCCAGTGGCCGGTCGCGTGATGTAGCTCCACCAACCACAGACCCAGGGCCAAGGCCGGAGCGAGGAAATAGGACGCCTCGCGAACGCGCTTTTCGCGAAACAACAGCCACGCACCGAATACCAGGGGAGTGCTGATGGCGGTTTCCTTGACCAGAACCAGCGCCGTCGTCGCTAAGGCGCAAGCGGCGTAACGCTCGTCGAGAAACAGCAGGAGCGACAAAACCGTGAGCGTCATGGCGGGCATGTCGAGTAGGACCATCATCGACTGCGTGTAAAAAAGCGGCGCGGCGATCAGAAGCACTACCGCCGCGACAGCCGGCGCGTCCGGCGATTTGCGCGACAGCCGAATCGCCAGCCGGAACGAGAGATACACTCCCAGCGTCGCGATCGCCAACATGGTGAGGCGCGAGGACAGGATCGAAAATCCGAAGACCCCCCACACAAAAGCGAGAAGCAGCATCACCCCAGGCGGATGAACGTTGGGGGTAGTCGAATGCGGCACCCATGCGCCGTCGCGATAGAGATCCAGCGCAGCCGGAACGAATTGCCCTAGTTCGTCCCAGTGGAACGGCAGCGTCAAGAACGGCCCGTGCATCGCGAGCAGAATTGCCGCGAACGCGAAAAAGAAGATCAGATGGGACGCGCGACGAGAAACCACGCGCCAGCCTACTGAACGGACGAGGCGGGCGGCTTCGGCTCCAGGCGGATTTCGCCGAAGCTGGCTTCGTACTGGCTGACGTTCTGGTTGAGCACGTTCGCCAGCGCCTTGGCCTGCTGCGGACTCAGAAAAATGCCCTGGTGATTGTGTATGGTGACGCTATCCGGCGTGTTCTGATTGATGGTGCCGAAAAGCAGGAAGAAATCCCACAGGCTGACACGAACCTGGATGCTGTTGGCGTAGGCTTCCCGATAGTCGGGCGTGTT
>Ga0070735_10005598_pt1 | contig 10379 bp, 6 predicted proteins | sample Coa_R1_FD_66443 | JGI IMG/M metagenome (GOLD analysis project Ga0070735, IMG submission 66443) | Surface soil microbial communities from Centralia Pennsylvania, which are recovering from an underground coalmine fire - Coalmine... | ecosystem: Environmental > Terrestrial > Soil > Unclassified ... | reverse complement strand
TACATAAGAAGAGTTGGTAAAATCATTCCATTTTGATTGCAAATAATGCATCCAGCCATTATTTGCATTTTCACTTGCTATGCTAATGTGGCAGGTAAGGCAAGTTGCTATGATTAAGAATAATAATCTTTTCTTCATAGTTCTTTCCTTTTAAGTACTTTTATAAAGCACACATATTTGCTTCAGTTTGAATATATTTTATATGCTCATGGAAAGTCAATATAAATTACTTTGCTTCACTTACCTTCAATTTCTGTTACATTATATAATAGAACTTTTTAAATAGAATTATCTTTATAAAAGGGGTTTGTCATGCATGACGAGCACTCACATACACAAGGTCATTCACATGGCCACGATCATCATATCCATAATGGTGAAAATACAATAATACATGAATTATTATGTCATTTGCCATATGCCATTTATTCCGTTGCATTTAGTCTTATTATCCTCAGTATTTATTCAGTATTTACTTTGGGATTTGATCCTGCAATTATCAAGAAAGGCTCTAAGGCATTATTCCATAGTTTCCATTTTATGCATATTGTTTTTGCAGCAACTGGTACGGTGATAACATTTCGTCGTTTTTCAAAAAATTATTGGCGAGCTCTTTTGGTAGGTATTGTTTCACCTACTTTTTTTTGTATTCTTTCTGATGCCGTTTTACCGTATATTGGTGGAACGTTACTCGGGGTACATATGCATTTCCATGCCTGCTTTTTCACTGAACCACAACGTGTTATTCCATTTTTAATTGTTGGGGTAATTAACGGTTTTGTGATGAGTTCGCATCATGAAAGTAAGCAAGGCGGTTATTCTCTCAGTTCTCATGCTACGCATATTTTTATTAGTTCATTAGCATCAACTTTTTATTTGATCAGTCATGGATTTACTAATTGGTATGTGTCAATTGGTAATGTTTTTGTTCTTCTTATTATTGCCGTTGTTGTACCATGTACCTTGGCGGATGTTGTTGTACCGATGACCATGGCAAGACTGGGCAAAGAACCAGAATCATGTTGTGGCTAAAAGTGCATCGGGTAGATAAAACAAGAGATGGAGGAACTGATGAGGAACAGGAGTATTCGTTTTGAAAATATCACTAAGCGCTATCATGGTGATCTTGTATTAGATAAACTTTCTCTCGAAATACCAAGCGGTACATTTTTTGCGCTTTTGGGACCAAGCGGCAGTGGAAAAACAACATTGTTACGCTTAATTGCAGGCCTGGAGCAGGCAGATAGTGGTAATATTTTTTTGGGACACCAAAATATTACTCACATGCCTATTTATCAACGCCGCGTTAATACCGTGTTTCAAAATTATGCGCTGTTCCCTCATATGAATGTTTTTGAAAATGTTGCATATAGCTTATCTTTAAAAAATGTTCCACAAAAAACTATTCAAGAAAAAGTTACCAAGATTTTAACCATTGTTGGTCTTGAAAAACATATGTATAAATCTATCCAGAATCTTTCTGGTGGACAAAAACAACGCGTTGCATTGGCGCGTGCCGTTATTAATGAACCCGATGTTCTTTTATTGGATGAGCCATTAGCTGCGCTTGATTTAAAAATGCGTGAAAAAATGTTAATTGAGCTGATCGATCTTCAAGATAATCTGCAAACTACTTTTGTGTATGTTACTCATGATCAATTTGAAGCATTAACAGTTGCTGATTACATGGCAATTATGAATCATGATGGAGAAATTGAACAAGTTGGTACGCCTAAAGAAATTTATGAATTTCCCATAAGCACCTTTGTTGCCGCATTTGTTGGAACGACTAACCTATTTAAAGGGGTTCTGCATATGCGCAGTGACCATTGCCGTATTGAGTTTGTAGGACTTGGAATGTTTGAGGTTGTATGCTCGCAAGAAAAAGAATGGCTGCGTGATGGCAACACTATTTTTATGAGTTTACGTCCTGAAAAAATTGATATCAGCAAAACTCCTTTGACTGGTTTTTCTAATGCATTAGAAGGAATTGTGCAATCAATTGTGTATCATGGCCGATCAACGCAATACAATGTTCGTTTAAAAAATAATGAGATAGTGCAAGTGTTTGAACAAAATGAAGAGCATTTTCCACAAGAAACTATTGATTATGATGACCCAGTGTTTTTATATTGGCAAAAAGAAAATGTGGTGCTGCTTGAAAAATGAAAATCAAAGAAACTATTAATACTTTTATTGCTGAAAATACATCCTTTATATTTTCAGTACCGGCTGTTTTGTGGCAACTGTTATTTTTATACGTGCCACTTTTTCTCGTTTTATATACAAGTTTTAAACGAGCTGCAGATAGTAATTGGTTAGATCTTACGTTTGACCATTATCGTACTGTTTTAGGCAGCTCATATTTCTTTATTATTGGCCGTTCAGTTTGCATTGCAGCGGGTGTTGCTTTTTTGTGTTTGTTATGTGCGTATCCTGTTGCTTATTTTTTAGCGCTTAAAGTTAATCGTCGCTGGAAAAATGTTTTACTTTTTTTACTTACCCTTCCTTTTTGGACTAACTTTTTAATTCAAATTTATTCATGGGTTTTTGTACTTGATCAAAACGGTCTTATTAATATGATGCTTCTTAAGCTCGATATTATTAAAGAACCGTTACATATGATTAATAATACTGCAGCTATATTTTTTGTAATGCTCTATTATTATCTCCCGTTTATGATCATGCCACTTTATAGCATTTTAGAAAAAATTCAGTATGAGCTTTTGGAAGCGTCAATGGATTTGGGTGCTACTCATTGGCAAACATTTAAACGAATTACGCTTACTCTTTCTATGGCAGGAATTAAAACAGGTGTTTTTTTAGTGTTTGTGCCTGCGTTTGGTGAATTTGCCATTCCTGCAATTATTGGCGGAGGACACCATCTTTTTGTTGGGTCTTTAATATCTCATTATTTCTTGATCGCTCGTGATGATCAACTTGGCGCGGCATTTACCATGATTAGTGGTTTAGTGTTATTAATATGCGCGTTATTTTTTAATTGGTTTTGTACTGTTCCGTTACAAAAAACACAGAAGGAATCTGCATGACAAAAAGTTATGGAACATATTTTTTACCTATTGCTGTTACTTTGTTTTATCTTTTTTTATACATTCCTATTTTTGTATTGGTTCTTTTTTCTTTTAATGATAATGCATTTACCTGTGCATGGACTTTTTTTACTACCCATTGGTATGAAGATTTATTTGCATCATCAGAAGTATGGTATGCATTAAAAAATTCTCTTGTTATAGCATGCACCACGGTATTTTTAAGTTTGACTATTGGATCAACATTAGTGTTTTTTGGATCGCGTGATGTGGTAAGACGTTTACAAATTTTGTTTTACGGTAGTTTGGCAATGCCTGAAATAGTATTAGCGGTAGGATTGCTTTCTTTGTTTTCTTTTTTTGCAGTACCATTAGGCTCCATGACGCTTATTGTTGGTCATACTTTATTAGGTCTTGGTTACGTGATACCAATCGTATATTCACGGTTTATTGAATTGGATCAAAGTTTGATTGAAGCTTCATATGATCTTGGTGCAACGCAACGGCAAACTTTTTTTTCTATTGTGTTGCCTCTTTTAATGCCCGCATTACTTTCTTCTGGTCTTTTAGTTTTTATTATTTCGCTTGATGATTTTATTATTTCATTTTTTTGTGCAGGTGCATCGGTACAAACATTGCCGCTTTATATTTTTGCGGTAATTCGCACGGGCGCATCACCGATGATTAATGCATTATCTACGATTATGTTAATGTTCAGCAGCTTTTTTGTATTACTTTTTTCTTTCTTGCACATTAGACGTACGGGGATACCGCAATGAAACATCCATCACATCTTGTTGCAAAGATTTGTATTGTTGGCGTCATAGGAGTATCCATTATTGCGTTTGTTTCTTTGGGAAGAGTAACGCAACTATTTAATCAAGGAAAAAGTATTAATGTGTTGGTGTGGGGACAAGTGTTGGATAAAGAATTTTTATCTGACTTTGAGCAAGAAACCGGCATTCACGTGAACATGAGTTATTTTGAAAATAATCAGGAATTGTTTGTTAAATTGCAATCAACTGATATTCATGATTATGATCTTATTATGCCATCTGATTGGGCAGTAGAATTGCTTATTCAACATAATCTTATTAAAAAAATTGATCATTCTAAAGTAGATGTATGGAATAACTTATATCCAACATTGTGTAATCTTTATTATGATCCTGCTAATGAATATTCTATTCCTTATTTTTGGTCGGTAGTAGGTTTGGGTGTGGATACTGCATATTGGCAAGGACAAATGCCTCCCGCAACATGGGGATTAATTTTCGATCAACAGATTATGCCACAACGAGTGGGAAGTGCAGAAGACCCTCGCGTAATTATTTTAACAGCAGCGGTATATCTTTTTGGACATATTCAAAAACAACTTACCAGCGATCAAATGAGTAAAATAAAACAATTATTGATTCAACAGAAGCGATCTGTTGAAATTTACACTGATTCTCGTTCAGAATATGTTCTAGCATCAGGAGTTGTTCCGGTAATAATAGCTTTATCAGGTGATCTATTAAAAATAATGAAACGTTTTAACAATATTAATTTTATTATACCGAAGGAGGGAGCGTTTGCACTGATTGATTCTTTTGCAATAACAGCTGCTACCAAAAAGGATGATCTTATTTATTCATTTTTAAACTATATCTTTCGGCCTGATGTTGTTAAAAAATATGTAGATAAATTTGATTTTTTTCCCGCTGTGCAAATAGATGTTGAATACGATGATCGATTTGAGCAAATAACAAAACCAACAGAGACACTTTTTAAAAACATTAACTTTTTTAAAAATGTTGTGTCATATCAAGATTTGAATGATTTATTAATTGCTCTTAAATCGTAATCTTTATTGGTAGTACTTTACATTTTATAGTCTGAAATATTGACTTTATAAAATAATCGGGTTATGCGTGGTATGAAGAGATCGTGATGGTGAAGTAGTAGTTTCTAAAAAAAAGGATGAGTGTATGAAAAAGTGCTTTTCTCGCTATCGATTAGCTCTTTTTGCGATATCTTTGATATCTTCTGCTGCATTAGCAGATCAAGTATGGAAAGGTGCGCAAGGAAGTGCTGATATTATAGACCAAAATCTTGTTATAGAAGGTGATGTTTTACTTCGGTTGGGGTCAACTCGCATCGAAGCAATTAATAAAGACGTCACTGTTACGCTCACTGAAAGCTCAACAGTTAGTGGACACTGGGCGGGTGAATCTCAATTGTATTTAGTTGCTGCAGAAGGCAGAACAATTCGTTTTGTAATTGATCACAATCTTACGTTTCTCGGTTCATCAGTTGCGGGAGACAATCTTTTAATTGTTCAAAGTGGACCAGGTACGGTACAAGTTGCTCTTGGCGAAGGTAAGAAATTTGAACTTACTTCTCGCGATGGTTCTGGCGGTGTTGATTATTATGTATTAATGTACGGTGGTGCAAATGCTCAAATAGATGAGTATTTTGAAGAATACGTACAAAGCCCGCCATGTTGTTCTGATGAGTATACCTTAGACGGTTTCTTCTGCGATGAATATGATCGTGATGAATATGGTACACCAGGAACTGGTTGCGGTGAAACAAGTCTAGCTCGTCCAACATTAAACTTTGTTAATTTAGAAAATTTCTCACGTTCATGTAAAAAAAATAGACGCATTATTATTGGTGCAAAATCAAGATTAGGTTTCTTATCTTCTCGTCGTGTTGGTCTTGCGCAAGATGCGGGTTATATTAGTTTTGATCCAGTGATGATGGGATTAAGCCGCATGATTCTTGAAGTTGAGAATAAAGGTTCTTTCTTAATGTCAGGTATCTTCACCATTGAAAGAAATGGTACGTTAATCAATTCATCTGATATTAAACCTTCTATTCCTGCAGGATACCAAGCAGTTGTAACAACAACTAACAACGCAGGATCTAACTTTTCAGCAGGTCTTCTTGTATTAGATTCTAATGAAACGTTATCTGAATATCTTGTTGATCCATTCTTAAATCTCGATGCTCGCCAAGATTTATCTCAGTATCGTGGATTATTCTCTGGACAACATCGTTATGGTGTTATTCTTGGCTCGAATGGTATTTTAAACATTCAATCTAATTCATATGTTGATTTTGTTGGTCTTGCACTTAATCAAATACCAACAGTAATCACCAGAAATTGTGAATCAGCGCAAGCAGGTAAACTGTTTAAGATGCGTAATCCATCGGCATTTATTGTTGATGGTAATCTAAATCCAGCTGCAATTGATGCTCAAATTATGTTTGGTGCAAATGCAGCATTCTTCTTAAGATCTGGTGTTTCTGATGATGGCATGATTCGTGATGAACGTGACGTTGATCCGTTTACGATAGATCCTGCTGCACGTACAACTGGTTTTGGTAACATAGTATTTGATCTTGAAGGTCAATTGAATGTTCAAGGTACTCGTGTTAATGATGAAATAACCAGTAAGATTGAACTTCTTTCTCTTGAAGTGCTTCCATCAGGAGGATCTCTCTTTGTAGGATCAAGTGAAATTAATTTCCCTGTTCGTACATTCAATACTGAAGATAATGAATTATTAATGTACAATTCAGGAGCATTCTTAATTAACAACAGAATGAATTTACATGATACTTCATTAACGCATTCTGATGAATCACACGTTATTTTTGCTAATAATGATTTAAGATCAGAACCAACATACATTGGTGGTGAAACATTTAAATTATTAGATTCTGATATGCGTCCAAATATTCGTTTCATCAATGCTGCATTAAATGTTGAAACTGATATAGCATTAACAGGTTTAGACCTTGTTGTACCAAATTTTGTTGATGAATTTGGTGTATTACGTGCAAATCTTTCTGATTTTACTTTCTATTCAAATGGTGCATGTGTTGATAATGGTACCGGGCGTCAAATGATTCTTGGTACGCGTATTGGATCAACTGCAGCAAATGGATGTACTCGTATTGATGGTGATGCTCACTTGGATATTATGGAACAAGATGATGCAATTACCTCTGATCTTAATCCAATGGATCCAAATGGTAATCAAACATTAGATCTTCTTTCAGCATTTAATGATGCATCAATTAATCCAAATGCTCAGTCAAATGTTGATTCTATTCATACCATATTCTTAGGTGGTAATAGTAACATTTCTATTGGTGTTAATGCTGATTCAACTGGATTTAACATTGATACTAATCCATGGTTGCGTATTGCAGGTAATGTATTCTCATTTGAAGCACGTGGCGGAGCTGCTACTGTTTCACGCAGTACTATTACCGGCAAAAATGCAATCTTTGTTGATTTAAATGGTAAAATTAGTATTGAGCCAGGATTTATTGCTAACATGGGTGTTATGGTTATTAAAAGCCATAACGGTATTGTTGATCTTCCTGCTGATCAAGTGTTCTTCAGCAATGGTGCAGCAATTGCAACATGGAATGTTAATTTAGGTAATCCTCAAGATCAACTTATTATTGGCCCAGGCCAAGAATTATCAACGTATCTATTTAATTGGGTGCGTGCGAAAAAAGATTGTCCAGACTTTGTACCATTTAGCTGTTGTGTTAATTCATGCATGTGTACACCAGCAACAGAAGCTAATCTTACTGGATTGCCAACAATTCAAGGAAACATTAACAATCTACAAATTCAAGGAACACGTATTGGTGATCCTGCACAATTCTTGATTGATGGCGGTAATGTTGATCAATTAAGTTTTGTCAGCAGTAATTGCAGTGGAGAAGTTCCTGTTGTTACTATTGCATTACAAAATAATGGTAGCGTTGGTCTTGATAGCACCACAATGCTTGGTACAAATGGTGCAACTATTATTGCTAACGGTTCTGGTCAAGTTAATGTAAATAGCGACCTTGTTATTAATAATACCTGTGCGTTTGTTAAAGGTCCTGATTTTGGAAGTTGCGATGTATTAACAATTACCAGTGATTCTCCTCGTCAAATTCTTCTTAAATCTGGTGCAATATTGAGCTTAACTTCATTTGACAGCGCTGATCAAATTGTTTCTATCGGTGGTCAAGTGAACTTGGTAGTAGAACCAGGTGCGCGTATTGTCACTGGTGCTGGAACATTACAATTCTCAGGAAACTCACAGTTGAACTTCCAACCGGCAAATAATGCAGAAAGTTTCTTTGCTGCTATTCCGTTTGGAGCAGAAGATTCAAGCTTGCCAATAACAACTGTTGATGCTGCATTGCCACATAATCCACTTTCTTCATTAACCAACTTTGGACAAGGATTACATAATACAGATATGTTCCGTGTTATCCTTGCTGGTGGTGGTACTATTGAATTGGTAGACAATGCACAAGCTTCTATACCATTCAACGCATTTGTTGGTGTTGAAGCAATTAATGATCCGTTGTGCAATATTCCAACAACAGATCTTACGTTAAATCTTGCAGATAACGCGACCTTTGCAATTGGTCACTATAATGTTGATGAAGGTGGCGTATTGCAAATTGGTGACATTGATCCTGTTACAGGAAATTCAGTCAGCTTTACTCTTGTTCTTGATGGTGCGGATGCTAACTTTACCATTGGTAGTCATGGATTCCTTGGGCTTGGTGTTGGTATTGAGCGCTTTGATGGTCAATTGGAACTTGCTCGCGCTCGCACGTGTCCAACCAACTTTGTACCAAATGAAAACATTGTTAACACATTAAATGATCTTGGTACGATAACTCTACAACTACTCAAAGGTAGATTTGAGCACGATCGTATTTTCCCTGGTGATAACATGGATGCTTCATTAGTAGCAGTTGGTGATGTTCCAGGATTAACGTTTGCTCTTGATTTTGCACAACCGGATGAAAATACTGATCCTGTATTAACAGACGAAGCTACCTTTATCATGGCTGGTGGCGGTAATATTGTCCTGATAGAACCAGGTACTGGTGGCGTTCAGCCAATAGTATTGGATCAATCTGGAAAACTTTCCGATCGTTTAACTTCTGGTATTATGGCTTCCACATTCCTACAACCAGCAAATGAGGATGTTTCAGGTCTTACACCAACAGAATTCTTTGATTATATCGCTACACAAGATGCAAGCAACGGTTCTATGACGCGAGATAATACTTTTGGTAGAGCTAATGCCGCTGCTCAGGGTGATAGTTTCCAACCAGAAGCGCAAAATATTCGCGTTGATACAGTGAGTGGCGACACTATTATTCGTACGCCAGTATATAATATTCTTGGTATTGGCCAACAAAACTCTAAGAATCGTGCAGCAATTGATGCGGCGGCAGTATTTGCCGATATTGATTCTGCAACTAATCAAATTGTTGGTGTAACGAATATAGAAATAGGTCAATTATAAAAAATAAAGCAGATGGGTATTGATTCAGTACCCATCTGCTTTGATTGCATGCGATAAAAAGGTAGTACGTATGGATGTAATAAAAAGAAGGAATGTGATGAAGAAAACCTTACAAAGTATTGCGCTCTTGAGCGCATTATACGGTGTATCCCTTCATGCAAGTTTTGAATTTAGATCACCTCTGAGTTTTGAAGTTGATGCGCGTGGTTATCAGCATTGGCTTTTAGCGCCGTCTGATCAAGCATGGTGGTACGGTGATTTGCCAAGCCAAAAAACAAATACCGACTGGAATATTCATATGTGGGGTATGGCATATTCACGAAGTGCTAATAAAGCATTTTTTGATAAATGTTCCCCATGTGATACCGGCAAAGTGACTCGCCATACTGGATCACTTGCATCGCTCTTTTTTGGAGCGCCAGTGTTTCGCGGAGAGCAAGCGTTTCCGGGTGGAACTTTTGCGGGTAACCAAAACAATGCACAAGTTGCAGCGGGACAAGTACTTGTAAATGCAGTGAACCCGTATTTAGCATTTGCACGTATTGCACCAGTTATTGAGTACCAAGAAAATGGTGCAAACATGGGTTTTGATGCAGCAAAATATTTGGGCGCAAACGATAGATATCACGTGGGTGTGCGTGCGTATATGCCATTCAGAGTGATTGAAGTTGAACCTGATCTTGATGCTTCATCGGAAGAAACGTTAGACAATGTTTTTGTAACAAGAATTATAGATACTAATGCTGGTGCTCCTGGTCAAGTTGAATATGCTATGCGTTTTGACTTTTTAAGTACGCTAGTATTTAACCAAACCGCTATGCCGTCTGGTGCTACAATGGCGCGTCCGGTGGTTGTTTATACCAATGATACTATGGGCAATGCAATTGTAATGCTTGCGGGTCAAGATTTGACTGGCACAAGCCCGGCTCAGAATACGACTACTATACCAGCAGCATATGCTACCAAAAGTTGTGATGGTACGGTACCAGCAATTCCATTT
>Ga0070735_10005596_pt1 | contig 10384 bp, 6 predicted proteins | sample Coa_R1_FD_66443 | JGI IMG/M metagenome (GOLD analysis project Ga0070735, IMG submission 66443) | Surface soil microbial communities from Centralia Pennsylvania, which are recovering from an underground coalmine fire - Coalmine... | ecosystem: Environmental > Terrestrial > Soil > Unclassified ... | reverse complement strand
GGCGGCAAGAGCTACGAGATGGTGGGCCGCGACGGAGGCAGCGCCTTCACGGTGTCATCGAGCGGCTCGGGGAGCGGTGTCGTGTACGCCGCGTGGTCGTCGCAGCAGTTTCGATTCGACGATTTCATGCGCGACGGCCAGTGGGACTATACGGTGTTCAGCGACAGCGCGCTGGCGCAGGATCCGGAAACCGGCCTAACGAACATCGTCGGCCGGATGGCGACCGCGCACTTCGACTACGACCTGCAGACCTACACCACGCAGCAGGTGGTCGCCTACGGTCAGCCGAACTATTACATGTATCCGGACTACGGGTACGATCCGTGGTATGATCCGTACTTCTACGGTCCGTACTATGGCGGATTCATTACGATCGGGTTCGGCGATCCATTCTTTTTCCAGCCGTTCTTCACGCCGTTCCCTCGGACGGTGTTCTTCCCGCGGCCGTTTTTCTTCGGTCGTCCGTTCTTCGCCTGCTTCACATGTGGCGGGTTCGGTCGGTCGCGGTTCTTCACGCCCTTCCGCTTCAAGGGAGATTTCCCGGGCGGTCGCACGGTCGTGGGTGTGCAGTACCGGCCTCGCACCGGCTTCGCCAGCAGCGCGTTCGCGGGTGGTCCTGGTGTGAGATTCGCCGGTGGGTCGACGGGTGGCAGACATGGCGTACGTGGCGTCACGTGGGCACCGGCGTTGCGGCCGGGCGACATCGTGGGCGGACGCCGCGTTCCGACGTCGATGCGCGTGCCTAACGGCGAGTCGCGCATGGATGGACCGACGGTGTTCGGACCGGGTCGCCGGCCGGCATTCACCGGCACGCGAGCAATTCCCGATCGGCCGCGCATCGAGCCGACGGTTCGCGCGCCCGAGGTGTTCCGCGGCAGCGCGCGTCCGGGTACCCGGGTGGCCGAGCCGCCGACGCGCGTGAGCGCGCCTCCGACCCGTGTGAGCGCGCCGGGGACTCGCGTCAGCTCACCGCGGGGGCGGCCGTTCGAGATGAGCCCGCAGCGGCAGAGCTTCCAGCCGGGCATGCGTGCGGAACCGGCGGAGCGTGTACCGGCGCCGCGAATGGAGCCGCCGCGCATGGAGGCTCCGCGGATGCAAGCGCCGCGCGTGGAGTCGCCGCGGTTCGAGGGCACGCGATCCGAGCCGCGCATGGCGGAACCCCGCATGGCGGAACCCCGCATGGCGGAACCCCGCATGGCGGAACCCCGCATGGCGGCGCCGCGTGAATCGGCGCCACGGATGTCTTCACCACGCATGTCCGCGCCGCGGATGTCCGCGCCGCGCATGTCGTCGGGAGGGGCGCGGGGCGGCGGCGGTTGGGGCGGTGGCGGGCACCACCACCGCTAAACCGGGTGGCCTAACGAAAGAGGGCGACGGCGGAAGCCGTCGCCCTTTTTCGTTAGGCCTCGGGGAGCCCCGGCGGGTTCAATCCGCGCCGCCCGCTTCGCGGGCGGCCAGCATCGCGCCGGGCCGGTTCGTGATCACGCCAGCCACCCCGTTCGCCCACAAGGCGCGGGCCACGTCGGGACTGTCGATCACCCACACGTGCGTCGGGCACCCGACCCGCCGCCCGGCACCGGCCAACATCCGCATCGGGATCGGAATCCCGTTGAACCGCGTCGGAATCGTGAGCGCCCGGTATCGCGGCGGACGCGGCGCGCGCCCAACGAGCGCCCGGCTCAATAACGACAACGTCTCGGCCCGGGACGCGCTCCGGATCCAGGGCGGCGCGTCGAACGGCGCCAGCGCGCGCTCGTCGAACGAGGCGAGAATGCACCGCGCAGCGGCGCCGGCCTGGGCCACCACGCGCTTGACGGCCGGCGCCGCGGCGATCGTCTTCATCTCGACGATCATCGGCATGCCGGCGAACATGCCTAACACTTCGGCGAGCAGCGGGACGCGAATGCCGTGCCCCTGGAACGGGAACGTCGCACCGCGATCGGTCGTGAATCGCGCGCCGGCGTCGGCCTCCCGGACCGCGGCGTACGTCATCGCCGCGATCGCGCCGCGACGGTCGGTCGTCCGGTCGAGCGTCGCGTCGTGGATCACGACCGGCTGATCATCCGCCGTCACGTGCACGTCGAGCTCGAATGCCTCGGCGCCGAACGCCACGGCGCGCTCGAAGCCGACCAGCGTGTTCTCGGGCGCGAACGCAGACGCGCCGCGGTGCGCGATCACCGGGTGCGCCTCGAGATCGAGGAGTACGCTCACTCCGGCGGTCACAGCGGCAGCCTGAGCCGCGCCTCGCAGCCCCGCGTGTCGCGACGATTCTCGAGCGTCAGCGCGCCGCCGTGCGCTTCGGCGATCTGGCGGCTGAGCGCGAGCCCGATGCCCGATCCGTTAGGCTTGGTCGTGAAGAACGGCACGAATAAGTTCGTCGTGTCGGACACGCCGAGCCCGTTGTCGCGCACCCAGACGTCGAGCATCCCGCCGTTGCGCATCCACCCGACTTCCACCGCGCCCTGCGTCTCGAGCGACGCGTCGGCCGCGTTGCGGACGAGGTTGATGAGCAACTGGTCCAGCTGGTCGCCGTCGGCCGAGATCGTCATCGGCGGACCCGGCGCCACGCGCACGGGGAGCCGCGTCTCCAGGTGCGCGACGCGACGGACCCACTGCTCCACGTCCATCGGCTTCGGCTGCGGACTCGGCAGGCGGGCGAGCAGCGCGTAGGCGGCCATGAAGCGGCTGAGCGATTCGCTGCGTCCCGCAATCACGGCGAGGCCGTCGCCCAAATCTTCGCGCCAGTCGCCGGGCAGCGTCGGACGCGCCAGGAGGTCGCGGAGGCTGGCCGCGATGGACTTGATCGGTGCCAGCGAATTATTGATTTCGTGGCCCAACACGCGAATGAGTCGCTGCCACGCCTGGCGTTCCTCTTCGCGCAGCACGCGGCTCAAATCGGAGAGCACGACGAGCTGGTGCGGCAGTCCGTCCTGCCGAAAGCTCCCGCGGCGGAGTTGCCATTTGCCGCGTCCGCCGGGGAAATCGAGATCGACCGTGCGATCGTCCTCGCCGCGCAGGCATTCGGCGAGGCCTAACGCAGCCGACGTGCGGCCGAGCAGCCGCTCGGCGGGCTGGTCGAGCAGGCGCTCACCGCCGCCGTTCACGAGGCGCAGCGCGCGGTGCTCGTCGAACGCAAAGATCGCGACGTCGATCTCGGCCATCACCGTGCGCAGCAGCGCGGTCGCTTCCAGCGCGCCGAGGCGCTGCGAGCGCAGCGTTTCGCCGAGCGTGTTCACCTCGAGGAGCGCGAGCCCGAGTGCATCGTCTTCCCGCGCGCCACGCGCGCGGATGGAAAAGTCGCCCTCGCGAAGTGCGGCCAGCATGTTGGAAATGGTCTGCAACGGACGCACCACGCGCTCGCGGAGCGCGAGCGTCACGCCGAGCCATGCGGCGACGACGAGCACGGTGAGTGTCCAGCGGAGCCGATCGGAGTAGTCGCCGGTCCAGAGCAGCGTGAGCGCGACCACGCCGCCGGGTGTTCCGGCGAGCAACGACAGCAGAAGGATCCGGCGCTCGAAGGCCGAAGGCTGCGCCGGGCGCGAATGTTTCGTTAGGCTGCGAAGGTGTGGCGGACGGTCAGAGGCCATGCGTGGAGAGCCGGCGATAGAGCGCGCTCCGGCTCAGTCCCAATGCTTTTGCTGCCTGGCTCACGTTGCCGTCGTAGCGAGTAAGCGCTTTCTGGATGAGGACGCGCTCGGCTTCCTCGAGGGTGAGCTCCTCGTACCGCGATGCGGCGCCCTGCGCGCCCGGCCTGAGTGCGAGATCGGCGGCGCGCACCGTGTCGCCCTGCGCGAGGAGAACCGCGCGCTCGATGGCGTGATCGAGCTCGCGAATGTTCCCCGGCCACGAATGGTCCAGCAGCGCCTGCATTGCCGCCGCGTCGAAGCTGCCCAACGATTTCTGGTAGCGGTCGGCGTGGCGCTTCAGGAAATGCATGGCGAGGGCAGGAATGTCTTCCCGTCGTTCGCGCACCGGCGGCAGATGGATCTCGATCGTGTTCAGGCGGAAGAGCAGGTCTTCCCGAAAGCGGCCGGCGCCCACCTCGGCGTGCAGATCGACGTTGGTCGCGGACACGATGCGCGCGTTGACGGAGTGCGCGCGAGACGAGCCCACGCGTTCCACCTCGCCCGTCTGCAACACGCGGAGCAGCTTGGCCTGCAGGCCTAACGATATGTTGGCGATCTCATCGAGGAACAGGGTGCCGCGGTCGGCGAGCTCGAAACGCCCCACGCGATCGGTTTTGGCGTCGGTGAACGCGCCCTTCACGTGGCCGAACAGCTCGCTCTCGAACACCCCCTCCGACAGCCCGCCCATGTTGACGGCCACGAACGTGTGACCGGCGCGCGGCGAGACGGCGTGCAGCCATCGTGCGACCATCTCTTTGCCGGTGCCGTGCTCGCCCGTCACCAGGACGTTGGCATCCGACGGCCCGATCCGCTCCATGAGCTGCAGCACCGGACGCATGCGCGGCGACGCGGCGATGAGGTTGGGGACGCCGTCCTTGCGGAGCAGGGCGTTCTCGCCTTCGAGACGCTGCGCGCGGCGGATGGCTCGGCCTAACTCGAGCTGCGAGCGGAGCGTCGCCATGAGGCGCGCGTTGTCCCACGGCTTTTCGATATAGTCCCAGGCGCCCTGCCGCATCGCCTCCACGGCGCCGTCGACGGAGCCCCAGGCGGTCATCACGATGATGGGCAGGGTGCGATCGAGCTCGCGCAGACGCGGGAGCAGGTCGAGGCCTTCGCGCCCCGACGTGGTGTCGCGCGTGTAGTTGAGGTCCATGATGACGGCGTCGAAGTCGCGTTCCTCGACGGCCGCGGCCACGCTGCCAACGGAGCGGGCGGTCTCGATCTGGAATCCCTCGCCCTTGAGCATCAGCCGCAACGCCTCGAGCACGTCCGGCTGATCGTCGGCGATCAGGATGCGAAGCGGAATCTGCGGTGCGGTGAGTGCGCTCACGGGTGCCTAACGCAATGCGCGACGGTCAAACGATCCAGCCGTCCTTGAGATTGATGATGCGATTGCCGTACGCCGCGTTCGTCTCGGAGTGCGTGACCTGGATGATCGTCGTGCCCTGTTGGTTGAGGCGCGTGAAGAGCTCCATGATCTCGGCGCCCTGGCTCGAGTGCAGGTTGCCGGTGGGTTCGTCCGCGAGAATGAGACGCGGGCTCGCGATCACCGCGCGCGCGACCGCCACGAGCTGCTGTTGTCCGCCCGAGAGCTGGCGCGGGTAGAGATCCTTCTTGCCGACGATCTGGAAGCGGTCGAGCGTGTCGGCCACCATCGCTTCGCGCTCGCCCTTTTTGATGTTCCGGTAGGAGAGCGGAATGTCGAGGTTCTCGGCGACCGTGAGGTCGTCGATCAAGTGGTACTGTTGGAACACGAAGCCGATGTACTGCTTGTTCAAGGCGACGCGCTCTTTGATGGTATACGTGTGCACCGGGTGGCCGAGGAACCAGAATTCGCCCGTCCAGGCGCTGTCGAGCATTCCCACGACGCTGAGCAGCGTCGATTTGCCGGCGCCGGAGGGACCCATGATGGACACGAACTCGCCGGGCTTGACGTCGATGCTGACGCGCCGGAGCACGAACACCTGTCCGTTCCCCACGGGATACGATTTATCGATGCTGCGCGTGGAGATGAGCATCTGGTCGGCGGCCGGCACGTCCGGCTGCACCTCGGATGCAGCCGGGACTTCGGGTCGAGCGCCGCCGAACAGTGATTTGAGAGAGGCCATGGGTCCCAGGATTCCGCTGGAAGGGATGCTTTAATGGTAACCTGTCATTCGGAGCGCAACGCCACCATGGGGTCCACGCGCGAGGCACGGAATGCGGGGATCCAGGCCGCGACGAGCGCGGTGGCGAGGAGGACCGCGACCACGCCAATGAGGCTCGACGGATCGGCGGCGCGGACCTGATACAGCAAGTGCGTGATGAGCCGCGCCGACGCGAGCGCGCCCACGAGTCCGATGGCGAGCCCGCCTAACGTGAGCGCGAGGGCGCGGCGAAGCACCATTGCGAGCACGTCGCGTGGCTGGGCGCCCAGCGCCATGCGGAGGCCGAGCTCCCGGGTACGCTGACCCACCAGGTACGACATGAGCCCGTAGAGTCCGATCGCCGCCAACACGAGTGCCAGCAGCCCGAACACGCTGAACATCGAGGCGCCGAGCAAGCGCGGTTGCAGCTGCGGACGGAGGAGGTCGGTGTACGGCTTGACCTCGATGTACGGCAGTCCCGGCGCGAGCGACGACAGCGCGCGTCGGACATTGGTGACCGCGGCTTTGGCGTCATCGGAGGTGCGCACGAGGATGTTCATCGAGCCCATACTCGGCGTGATTGGCGTCCAGAACGACTGGCGTTGCGTTTCGACGAGGTTCGAGTACTTGGCGTTCGCCGCGACGCCGACGACGCTGTAGCACACCCATTTGCTGTTCTCGTCCTGCATGTCCACGCAGTGGCCTAACGCAGTCTTGCCGGGCCACATGCGGGTGGCGAACGCCTGGTTGACGATGACGACGTGCGCGTTGGACTCGATGTCGGCGACGGTGAAATCGCGGCCGGCGACCATCGGCGTTCCGATCGTGGCGAAATAGTCGGCGCCGGCACTCCAACTGAGCGCGGCATCCGGTCCCGTCATCGCGCTCATGAGGTCCGCGGCATCGGACATCGAGTGCGTTGGCGTCGCGGCGTCGGGAACGCGAAAATCGCTCACGCTGTATCCGCCGGTGATCGGTATCATTCCGGCAAGGGACGCGCTCCTGACGCCGGGCAGCGCGTCGAGTCGTTGGCGCGCGAGCTCATCGAAGCGGGCGCTCGCGCTGTCTTTGTATCCGACTACGGAGAGGTCGACCGATACGGCCAGGAGGTGCTGGGTATCCATCCCGATGTTCACGGACTCGGTGTTGCGCAGGCTGTGCACGAACATGCCGGCCCCCGTGAGCAGCACGACGGCGAGCGCGATCTGCACGATCATGAGCGCCGTGCGGAGTCGCGACCGGTGATCGACGCCCTCGCGCGCACCTTGTTTGAGCGCCTCCGAGAGGTCGGCGCGGCTGGCGGCCCAGGCGGGTGCGAGTCCGAACAGTAGGCCGCACGCGATTGCCGCGGCCGACGTGAATACGAGAACGCGTCCCTGCGCGAAGAAACTGAGCGGCGGCAGGCCGACGGCGGGTACGAGATCGGATCCCCAGTAGGCGATCGCCAGTCCGGCGGCGGCGCCGAACAGTGCCAGCACGATGCTCTCGACGAGCAGCTGGCGCGTCAACCGCGACCGGCTGGCGCCGAGCGACAGGCGGACGGCGATCTCTTTCCGCCTAACGGTAGCGCGGGCGAGCAGGAGATTGGCGGTGTTGGCACAGGCGATGGCCAGCACGAGTGCCGCCGCGAGGGCGAGCCAGCGCGCGACGCGGGCGCTGTCGGACGTCCGCGGTCCGCGGGCGGAGAGGATCGGCCCCAGGCTCAGTCGCAGATGCGTGGGTCGTGTGTCCTTGGGAGCGCCGCTCTCCAGGTTGTGCCGATAGATCGATTCGAGTTCGGTGCGTGCAGCCTCGTGGCTGGCACCCGGAGCAAGGCGAGCCACAGTCTGGAGCCAAAACGCGTTGTTCGACGTGAGGTACATCGCGGGATAGCCGACCAACGTCGCGTGCGACATGGTGATCCAAACGTCCGCGCCGTCGGCATCCACGCCGTGGAAGTCGGTGGGAGCGACGCCAATGATGCTGTACTCGTGTCCGTCGAGCACGATCGGCTTGCCGAGCACGGCCCGGTCGCCGCCGTACATTCGCTGCCAGTACGCGTGGCTGATGACCGCCGTCGGCGGGCTGCCGGGTCCGGCGTCGTCTTCGGCGGAGAAGAGGCGGCCGAGGGCGGGCTGGACGCGCAGCACGGAGAAGTAGTTGCCGGAGACGAGGAAGCCGTCGACGTGCCGGGCCGCGCTGCCGAGCCCGGCGCTCAGGCCTAACGAAGAGAACGCGGCGATGGCGGACAAGGATTTGGCGCCGTCACGCCACGCCTCGTACGCGAGGTACGAGACGGTCGGCGAGTTGTTCATCATGGCGTACTTGGACTGCTCGTCGATGTACGGCCGGACGACGCGGCCTGGCTCGCCGACGCCGGGCGGCGGCCGGAAGAACAACGAGTCGACGATGCCGAAGACGGTGCTGGTGGCGCCGATGCCTAACGCAAGGCACAGGATGGCGGCGCTGGTGAAGCCCGGGGTGCGCCGGAGGGAGCGAAGCGCGAACGCGAGATCGAGCATGATTGCTCCACGAGCGGCGGCTCGGCCGCCTTTGGGAAGCGGGGCCCACGGGCCCCGGGGCGGAAAAAACGGCGGCCTCATCGGCCGCCGTAGGGAACGGGTGGGCGAGCGCGTGGGTGTCCACGCGCCCCGATCCCGGCGCTGGCCGTTAGGCCATCGCCATCCCGAAGGAGACCGCGCGCGGTCCCCGCTTCCCCAAGGCGGCGTGAGCCGCCGCTTCCTCTGCTCTTAGAATCCTGCCTCTTTCAGCTGCGATTCGTCCGCCTGTTCCTTCGGCCCCGTCTCGTCTTCCACGACGCGGCCGTCGAACAGATGGATCGACCGATCCGCGTGCCTGGCATACCGCGGATCGTGCGTCACCATGATGATCGTCGCGCCCTGACGATGCAGGTCGCGGAGTAATTCCATGACCGCTTCACCGTTGGTCGAGTCCAAGTTTCCCGTGGGCTCGTCGGCCAGGAGGATCAGCGGATCGCCCGCCACCGCGCGAGCAACGGCTACGCGCTGCTGCTGACCGCCGGAGAGCTGCGACGGATAGTGCTTCACGCGGTGCGACATCCCGACTTTCTCCAACGCCTCGAGCACGCGCTTCCGGCGCTCGGCCGAATCCATGCCGCGATACGTGAGCGGCAGCTCCACGTTCTCGTACACGGTGAGGTCGCCGATCAGGTTGAACGCTTGGAAAATGAATCCGATCTGCCGATTCCTAACGCGGGCGCGCTGGCTCGCCGTGAGGCCCGCCACCGGCTGCCCGTCGAGCAAGTACTCGCCCTGCGTCGGCGTGTCGAGCAGCCCGAGAATCGAGAGCAGCGTCGTCTTGCCGCAGCCCGACGGTCCGGCGATCGCCAAGTACTCGCCCGGTGGCACCTCGAGGTGGACGCCAGCCAATGCGTGCGTCTCGACCTCGTCCGTGTAGAAGATCTTCGCAATCGAATCGAGACGGATCAGCGCCTTGCCGTCCGACGTGGACGATGTGTAGGAACTGCCCGAGGAAGCAGGCACGGGTGTTGGCGAGACGGAATCCATGGGAGGCGGCGTCCAGGTTGGGGGGCGTGAGTGTAGGTGCTTGGCGAATCCGGGAGTCCGATCAGTGCAAGCTGACGCGGTCGTGCGAATCCCACTGGGACATGTCGGAGATGATCACCTTGTCGCCGACATTGAGACCCTGAACAACTTCGATGGTCGTAACAGACGCTCTGCCTAACTTCACGTTCACGCGCGTCGCTTCCTTGCCGTCCGGCGTCAATTTGAAGAGGCCGACCGTGCTTTCCGGCTGTCCGTAGGCGGGCCTGCCCACGTACAACACGTTCTTCAGGCGCTCGACCTCGATCGTCCCGTCCACGCTCAGGTCCGGCCGTGCGCCCGGCGGCAATGGTCCATCCAGCGCCACGTCCACACCCACCGTTCCCGACTGCGCCGAGGCCTCTATACGTGTTACGTGACCTTCAACGAGTCCGTTTCGCAGGTCCACGCTGCAGGGCTGGCCATCCTGCACATCGGCCGCCTGGTTCTCCGGAATGCGCAGCTCGGCTTTGAGCTTGCCCGGCTGCGCGACTTTGGCGAGCAGGGTGCCCGGCTGCAGCCATTGCCCTGGCTGCAGGTCCATGTCCTGAAGCACGCCATCCGAGCCCGCGCGAACCTGCATCGATTCCACCCGCTTCTTCTGGAACTCCGAGATCGCCTTGAGCCGGTCGATTTGCTGCTGCTGCAGCTTCAACTGATCATCGATGGTCTTTGACATCACATCGAGCCGTTGGGTTTCCACCTTGAACGCAATTTGTGATGCGGCGGCTTTGCTCTTGGCGTTGGCGGCGTCCTGGGGGGAGATGAGGCCTTTCGCGAGCAGCGCTTCGGAGACGTCGGCCGCACGCTTGTCGGTTTGGTACTGGTTCTCGGCGTTGGCGACCACGCCTTCCTCGTTGAGACGCTGTGTTTCCAGCGTCGTCTTGAGGCTGGCCATGGCGGCCTCGGCAGCGCTCAACTGCTGGTCTGCATTCAGCTGCTCGAGCGTCACGTCCGGGTTGGACATCGTGAGGATGAGCGTGTTGGCCTGGACCTTGGCAGGCGGGCGCACATAGATCTGGTCGATGCGTCCGCCGGTGAGGGCGGAGATCCACAAGATCTGGTCGGG
>Ga0070735_10005594_pt1 | contig 10386 bp, 9 predicted proteins | sample Coa_R1_FD_66443 | JGI IMG/M metagenome (GOLD analysis project Ga0070735, IMG submission 66443) | Surface soil microbial communities from Centralia Pennsylvania, which are recovering from an underground coalmine fire - Coalmine... | ecosystem: Environmental > Terrestrial > Soil > Unclassified ... | reverse complement strand
CCATGATCCGCTTCGGCGAAATGACCGAAGATGAAGTGTTCGTGACGGCCCGGCGCGCCGCCGAGGGCGTCACATTCGAGAACACCGGTTCGGAGCCGCTCGTGGGCCTGCGCTATTTCGGGCCCGATGCAAGTCCCGATGCTCCAAGCGTTGGGGATTACCGCAAGAAGAATAAATAACAAGTCGAGAGGCGAGTCTATCCACGGAATAATCGAGGGTCGTCATCATGAGCGCTTCACCAAATGGAAACAATTTCCCCAAACTTCACAACGCCGCCTGGCCGGGCGTGGTGGGCAAAGGCTCTGAGGGCGCCGAACCATTCATCGACCTGGCGACGATGCTCGACTTGACGGCCGCCGCCCAAGTCGACGGAACGAAATTCGACGGCGTCGACCTGTTCTTATTTGCGCCGCACGTCGATATCGACTCATCGAATGATGATTTGAAGCGGCTGGCCGACACCGTGCGGGCCAAGAACCTCGTTATCGGTTCGGTCGTGGCGCCCGTCTGGCCGCCCACGGGCGGGGGCTCGGCGATGGGGAACGAAGCCGAGCGCAAGCAGTTCGTCGAGCAGGTGCGCAAGGGCTGCCGGATCGCCAAGAAGCTGCGCGAGCTGGGAATTCGTCCATACGGCGTGGTGCGAATCGACTCGGCCTGCGGGCCGGGAGACTGGATGAAAGACGTTGAGGCCAACCAGGTGCGGATCGCAGCGACGTTCCGTGAGGCTTGCGACGTGGCCAGCGACCACGGCGAGAGACTGGCCGCGGAAGGCGAGATTTGTTGGGGCGGCATGCACAGTTGGCGACGGATGGTACAGCTTTTGGAACTGACGAATCGTCCGGGTACGCTTGGATTTCAAGCCGACATGGCCCATACGCTTTTATACACGTTGGGATATAACGCGCCGGAAGACCGCATTCTCCCTGAGCCGTGGAACTGGAGCGATGGAGCGAAACTTGACGCGGCGCTGGCGAGCCTGACGGCCGCCTTGCGCCCCTGGACGATCGATTTTCACATCGCTCAAAACGACGCGACTGTCAAGGGGTCGGGCTCGCATGACAAGACGGGCCGGCACTGCCTGCCGACCGATCCGAACGGCAAGCTCAAAGTTGCCCATCACGCCGGGTTCTGGATGCGCGACGCCTACGGCAACCCCACCCGGAAATTCCGTCACATCTGCTGGGACGGCTGCATGTTCCCCAATGACGTGATGCGTAAGCCGCAAACTTGGAACGACATTTTGCGTGCCATGATCGACGTGAGAAACGCTCACGGCTGGAAAGAATGACTCGATTCGCCTGCGAAAGAAAACCTTCATGATAAAACCGCTGAACATCGGCCTGATCGGCTACGGCTTCATGGCGCGCGCCCATTCGAATGCCTACTGCCGCGTCAATAACTTTTTCGACGTGGCCTACAAGCCGGTGCTGAAGGCCTTGTGTGCCCGCAGTGCCGACCAGGCCCAGGCTTTTGCGGGAAAATGGGGGTATGAATCGGTCGAAACCGACTGGAAAAAGCTGGTGGCCCGCAAAGACATCGACGCCATCGACATTTGTGTCCCGAACAATCTGCATCACGATATTGCCGTCGCCGCCGCAAAAGCCGGAAAAATGGTCCTTTGTGAAAAGCCCTTGTCGATGGATACGAAAGAAGGGCAAAAAATGGTGGCGGCCGTCGAACGGGCCCGCGTACCGAATATGGTTTGGTATAACTACCGCAGGATCCCTGCCGTGACGCTGGCCAAGCGACTTGTTGACGAAGGGCGGCTGGGCCGAATTTTTCATTACCGCGCCGTGTTCCTCCAGGATTGGACGATTTCAGCCGAGCTCCCGCAGGGGGGGCAAGGGCTTTGGCGGCTGGACGTCAAGGCGGCAGGCAGCGGGGTCACCGGCGACCTCTTGGCGCATTGCATCGACACGGCTATTTGGATCAACGGAGCGATCGAAAACGTCTCAGCCATGACCGAGACTTTCATCAAACAGCGCAAACACAACCTCACGGGCAAAATGGAGAAAGTCGGAATCGACGACGCTTGCGCCTTTTTGGCTCGATTCGAAAACGGCTCGCTCGCGACTTTTGAATCAACCCGTTATGCGCGGGGACACAAGGCGCTGTACACGTTCGAGATCAATGGCGAGCGGGCCTCTCTCAAGTGGGACTTGCACGACTTGCATCGTCTTCAGTTTTTCGACCACGGCGACGAAGGCCGCCTGCGCGGCTGGAAGTCGATCCACGTGACCGATCACGGCGGCGAGCACCCCTATATGGACAAATGGTGGGTTCCCGGGCTGCAAATCGGGTACGAACACTCGTTCGTGCACCAGGTGGCCGATTTCCTGGAAGGCTTGACGAACGGCAAGCCGGCCGGCCCCACGTTCCGCGACGCCCTCGAAACTCAGAAGGTTTGCGATGCCGTCCTGGCGAGCGCCCGCAAAAAGCAATGGATGAAGGTCAAGTGACTTTTGACTTTCATCGGCTGCCGGTTCAGGCAATAATAAAGGCGTCTGGCTGGCGGAAGGAGCAGTTCGGCATTAACCGGGCTCCTGCCGCCAGTCGTTTTGCATCATGACGTGTCGCAACCGGCTGGAGCCAAAACGCTGCGCCGATCCGCCCGGCGGCGAGGAGATTGACCCATGGAACGAACCCCGACGACGCGCGAGGGATTCGACAAAATCCGAGAAGAAATCCGCCAGCTCGAAGACGTCGAGATGCCCAAGATCGCTCAAAAAATCGCCGAGGCGCGCGCCGAAGGCGATCTCAGCGAAAATGCCGAGTATCACGGGCAGCGCAATGAGCAAGGCCTGATGCAGGCCCGCATCAATCGGCTCAAAGAAAAGCTTGCCAATTCGTATATCGTCGATAAATCGGCCCTTCCCAAGGGGGTCGTCGCGTTCGGCAGCCTCGTGACCGTCAAGGATCTGAGCGACGGAGCGGAAGAAAAGTACCAGTTCGTCGGCCCCGGTGAAGAAGACTACATGGGCGAAGTTCTCAAGATTCTCACGAGCAGCCCGCTCGCCAAGGCCATGTTGGGAAAAAAGCCGGGTGAAAAAGTCGACATCCCGCTTCCCAAAGGCTCGCGGCGCGTCGAGATTGTCGCTGTCGAACAGTCATAAAATTCCCGCCCCACGCCCCCCCCGCCCTTCGTTCCCGCCAACGTAAAAATCGAATTCTTTCTCTCCCTTCGGTTTTCCCGGAATTCAAGGAATCCATTTCGAAATGCGCATAAGATCAATCATTGCAGGCGTGTTGGCGTGTCTTTCATCGACAGTTGCCCAGGCCGAGGATTGGACCGAATTCCGCGGACCAACAGGACAGGGCCTTTCGACGGCCCAAGGGCTCCCCACGCACTGGACGACGCTCGAAAACGTCGCCTGGAGACGTGAAATCCCCGGGAAGGGCTGGTCGTCGCCGGTGCTGCTCGGCGAGAAGGTTTATCTTACGACCGCCGTCCCCAAGAAAGCGGCCGAAACGGCGGTGCAATCGCTGCGCGCGATTTGCCTTAATGCCAATGACGGCGAAATCTTATGGAACGTCGAGGTGTTTGAGCAGCCCGCGGGCGCGGCCATGCACCAGAAGAACAGCCACGCCAGCCCTACGCCGGTGACCGACGGAAAGCGGCTCTATGTTCATTTCGGACCGCATGGCACAGCCGCTTTGGCCCTCGCCGACGGGAAAATCCTGTGGCGGAATCGAGAGCTGGAATATGCGCCCGTGCACGGCAACGGCGGATCGCCCGTGCTTGTCGACGGAATGCTCGTCGTCAGTTGCGACGGTGGAGACCTCCAATTCGTCGCCGCGCTCGAGCGGCAAACCGGAGCCCTCCGCTGGAAGACCCCGCGGAACGTCAACGCCGAAAAAGGATTTTCGTTCGGCACTCCACTCGCCATCACGGTTGACGATCGGCAGCAGATCGTGAGCGCGGGCTCTGATGCGGTCTGCGCTTATGATCCGAAGGACGGCAGCGAAATTTGGAAAGTCCGGTACCCGGGGGGATATTCGGTCGTTCCGCGACCGGTTTTCGGAAAGGAACTGTTATTCGTTTGCACGGGTTACAACGCGCCGGCGCTCTTGGCGATTCGCCCACAGGGGGCCTTGGGCGATGTCACGGAGACGCACGTGGAATGGCAATCGAGAAAGCGAATTCCGCTCAATCCGTCGCCGCTCCTGGTCGACGATGCGCTGTACCTGGTTTCTGATGATGGCATTGCCAGTTGTCTCGAAGCCCGCACGGGCGCCGAGCGCTGGAACCACCGCGTCGGAGGCAAGTTTTCTGCGTCTCCGGTTTATGCCGATGGAATGATCTTCCTGCAAAGCGAAGAAGGGGTTGGAATCGTTCTGAAAGCGGGCTCCGAGTACGAAGAACTGGGGCGCAACGATTTGGGTGAACCGACGCTCTCATCCTATGCCGTGGGCAAGGGAGCTCTGTTCATTCGCTCCGAGCGGCATTTGGCGCGGATGGAGCAGAAAAACAAGTAGCCCGCGGCGAAGTTTATTCATCGCCACGGGCTTTAAGTAGTCATTCACCGAGCAAATCATCACAGGCGCCTGTCAGAGCGACAGGCGACGCGGCAACACGCGACCCAGCGCCGCGCGGGGCGGCCGTTCAATCGACCTCGTCCATCTCGGGCAAGGGCAACGGCTGCGGGTGCGCTTCGCTGAGCGCGCCCATCAATTCGCGTTCTTTCGGACCATGATCGTAACAGTCGCGATCATGCCAGAGCGGCAATCCCGCCGCATAGCGGGCCGAAAGCATCAGGACTTTCTCCTCGGTGCCCGGTTTGGCCTTCGTGGATTTTAGAGGGTTGATACCCATAGCTTTGAATTCCTCGATGTCGAATGTTGCCCCGTTGTCATCCAGATCGTAATCGTCATGCGCCGCCAAATTGGTATCCGTTTCTTCGTCGACCGCCGTCCTCATCAGTTGCTCTCCATCAAAACAATTGGGTTCAAATCAGAAATCCTGCTGCCGAGCGTGCGCCCGAAATCCGTTTCCGCGATCTGGCCAGCCGCCTTTTTCTATACGGTAACGCGACCGCTGGATGCCTCTCTGCGAGCGCCGGCCGATGGCCGACAGACGCAATCAGGTCAGGGTCACACTCGGGAAGGAATCGGGTAGGGTCGCACGTTTCTGCCGGTTAAATTTTTTTGAGATTTCGGCGAAATGTCAACAAAAAAATTGGTTATTTTGAAAAGTTGTCGAGAATTCTTTGTCATTTCAAAGTTTCAGTGGGTGTTGATGCCAAGCTGTACGTGAGTAGTGGAATTCGTGGGGATTTCCGTCAAGTGCAAGCCCGACTCGGAATTCTCACGAATTCCGCTACAAACGACGCCGCGCGGCGAACAACTCGGCTTTTACAGCCAAAGGTTTGCCATCACGCTTTTGAACGCGCGGCAAGCTGCGGGGTTTTTCTTGATTTTGAGAACGCCGCGGCATGCGCCTGCTCGAATGCCACTTGAGCCAGATCGAGCGCCACACTGAGGCGCCCGGTCCAGGGCGCCCGCTCAATGCCCCGGTCGCGAGACCTGGTAGCGTTTGAGCTTCCGATCGAGAGTCGAGCGCTCGATTCCCAGAATCGTCGCCGCCTGCGATTTATTCCAATTCGTCCGGTCGAGGACAGCCAGAATGTGCTGCTGCTCCAGAGCCTCTAAAGTGATGTCGCCGAAACCCGGTGCGGCGTTCGACAGCGCCGAGCGCATTTCGTCTCCGCCGCCCAATGTCGAAACTTGAATATCGGCGGCTCCCACCAATTCGCCGGTGCACAAAATTACCGCTCGTTCGACCGTATTTTGCAGCTCGCGCACATTGCCGGGCCAATCGTAAGACGCCAGTTTTTCGAGAGCCGAGGGGGTAAAATTCTTGATCGTGCGGCCGGATTTGGCGGCAAACCCGTGCAGAAAGTGTCGCGCCAGAAGCTCGGTATCGTCCAACCGCTCGCGCAAGGGGGCCACAACGATTTCGACCACGTGCAGCCGGAAATATAAATCTTTGCGGAACGTCCCACTTTCGACGGCTCGCTCCAGATCGCGGTTGGTGGCGGCAACGACGCGCACATCGACTTGAATGGGCGTGTTGCCCCCCACGCGCTCGAAGGGGTGCCCCTCCAGGACGCGCAAAAACTTGGCCTGAATTCCCGGCCCCATTTCCCCGACTTCATCCAGAAACAGCGTCCCTTTATGGGCTTGCTCGAATTTCCCGATCTTGCGGCTCGTGGCGCCGGTGAACGAGCCCTTTTCATGCCCGAACAACTCGCTTTCCAGCAGGCTCTCGGTGAGAGCGGCGCAATTCATGCAGACGAACGGGCCGTTCCGGCGGCGGCTGGTGAAATGAATGGCCCGCGCCACCAGCTCTTTTCCCACGCCGCTTTCGCCGCGAATCAGCACCGTGGCGTCGGTCGGCGCGATCCGCCCGATCTTATTCTTGAGCGATTGGATGCTGGCGCTGTTCCCGATGAGATCGCTCTCGATCCCCAGTTGCTCGCGAAGCTTGAGGTTTTCGTTGCGCACCCGCGCCAGGCCGTCGGCCAACTTTTCCTGGCGAAGCAGGTTGTCGAGCGCGCCGGCGCATTGATCGGCGACCGCCAGCGTGTATTCGAGATCGTCGGGTTCGAGTTTTCGCTCGGGATTCGTCGAATACAAATGGATCAAGCCGTAGATCTGCTTCCCCAGCCGAATCGGCGCGCAAATCACGCTTTTCGCGTGGATTTCTCCCAGGCTGTCGCGGTTGACGAGCAGACTGTCGTCGGCGACATCGCGGGCCAGAATGGCTTCGCGGCTCTTTAGAACTGTGGTGGAAAGGTATTCCGACACTTTCTGATACGGCCGCTCACCGCTCGAACGGTATGCCACCAGCGTCAATTCACCGGGATCTTCTCCCGACGAGACGGGATTGGGCAACAGCAGCAAGGCGCCGATGTCGGCGCTTGTGCCCGATGACAGACCGGCCAGCACGATTTCTGCCAGTTGCTTGGAATTGTTCGCCCCCCCCATGTCGAGGGCCAGCCGGTAGAGCTGGGCCAATTCGCGGCTGGCACGGTCGCGCCCGAGACTTTCGGCCCGGCTGCCGGCGACGAAGGGGTTTTCGGCCTCCCGACGCAGAATCGTCGGCTCGACCGACGCGGGGAACATTTCCAGCACATCGGCAGTCGGGGTCCCCGAATCGCTCTCGGCCAAGGGCTCGGTTCCGCTGCGCGGGAAGGCCTGCGAGAGGTCATAGGTAAACGCCAGCTCGCAGGGACCGATCTCGATCACCTGGCCGGGCTTTAATTCCAGTTCGCCGTCGACCGGCTCGCCCCCGATCAACGTGCCGTTGCGGCTTTGCAGGTCACGAATCTTCCAGGCCGAACCATTTTGAAAGACTTCGCAGTGATACCGGCTGCAAACCTCGTCATGAAGCACGATGCGGTTGGTCGGCGCCCGGCCGATCGTCATTACCTGGCCTGGAGTGAGCCGGTAGACGTCGCGCCACTTATTGCCTTCCCTGACCACCAGATACGCGATCATTGTCGATAGGGTTCTGTCGTACGATGCATCCGCCCCTGCCGGCGGCATGAGAACAGACTGGATTATACCCGGCCGCCGGCCAAACAGGAATAACTCTCTGTGAATGTCTTCGCTCACAGGGCGGATTTTCGAATCGCAACAGGCTGGCCGCAGCACAATCATTCGGCCTTGAAATGAGTTGCGCCGTAAGTCATCCTATAGAGTACATGCGTGCCATGCCGATCCATCTGTCCGCGAGACCATTGCGAGCAGCCAATCGGCCGGCGCTGGGTGATTTGCGTTGCATGCACGAGGGCGAGCGGCACCCACCGGGCGGGAGGCCCGCATGGACGGGGCCGAGTGCTGCCGCCGGAGATTTCACGTAACGACAGGAAGACAATATGCCCCCCTGGCCCGGTGGACCGTGTCCGGCATGCGGCGAAGAGATGCCCGAACGGATCATCCATTGCCGCAATTGCCGCACGCTGCTGAACACCGACCTTGAGCCCGACAGCGTCGAGATCCCGGAATTCGTCCCGCTTCAGGAGATCGAAAGCGTCGTTGAGCTGACGGTGCGTGGGTACTACGTCCAATGCCCGCATTGCAGCCGCGAGCTGCGCGTCAACCGCAAATTCATCGACAAACGCGTGACTTGCAAACAATGCGGCGGAGATTTTCAGCTCGATTTCGAGAAGGGCGCGAAGAGAATCGAGAAAGTCGGAATTTACGTGTATTGCCCGCATTGCTCCGATCGGCTGCGCATGTCGTGCAAATACATTGGAGTCAAAGTCGCCTGCAAATCGTGCTCGGGCCGGTTGATGGCCGTCGACTGAGCCTCGCCGCCCGTAGCTGAATTCGCCAGAATAGACAGGGGACGTGCGCGATCCCTGTACGCTTCTAAATTCGGCGCGTTGCGCTCTGGCGAGCGCCGCGACGACGAACTCAACGGCGGGGCGGCTGGCTGTTTTGATCTGGAAACGGAATACGCAGCGGCTCTTCGTTCTGCTTGTCGACCGCGCCGGCGCCGGCCGCCGCCGCTGAAGAACTGCCGGACCCGCGCCACTGTCCCGCGGGCGCGACGGCAGTCTCGCCCGCCACTCGTTCTGTGATCGAGTCGCCCGGCCGCGTCTCATAAAGTCTTCCCGTGGAATCGAATAACAGCGCCACATTGAGATGCCAGCGCTCGCCCCCCGGGCGGTTCCACAGCGTCGGATATTCGATCGAGCCTTGCTCCCCGCGCCGTCCGGCGGTGAACTCGATTCCGGCGGTTTTCATCCGGCGTTCTGCTTCGTCGCGCGAGGTTCCCAGAGGAACGACTTTAAGCATCTCGCGTTGTTGCTGATCGACCGTCAGCGGGCATTCGATCAGCTTCGAACCGGTTGAAGCGCAGCCTGCGACCCAGGCGACGACCGACAGGCGCGCGAGCCGCCCCAATCGGCGCATCGACGCCGTCATGGTCGCCGTTTCGAACCGAGCCTTGGCCATGCCTGGAGCCACCTTAAAAACGCGATTTCCGACCGAATTCCGGCCGTTTGGTACGCCGTTTCTGCAAAACTGTCAAGCTCGGTTAGAACTGTCGCAGAAACCGCAGATCGTTGCCGGTAAACAGGCGGATATCGCGGATTGCGTATCGCCGCATGCAGAACCGTTCGACTCCCAGGCCGAAGGCGAATCCGCTCACCCGATCGGGATCGTATCCCACGGCCGACAAGACGTGCGGGTCGACCATCCCGGCGCCGCCGATCTCCAGCCAGGGCTTATTCGGCTCGTTCCAGCTCATATCGACCTCCACCGAGGGCTCGGTGAACGGGAAGAACGAGGGGCGGAAGCGAATGTGAACGTCGTGACCCAAATAGGCCCGCGCAAAAAGCCTGAGCACGGTTTTGAGCTCGGCCATCGTCACCGAATCGCCCACCATCAGCCCTTCCATCTGATGGAACATGCATGAATGCGTGGCGTCGATCGTGTCGGGCCGATAAACTCGCCCCACCGAAATCACGCGCACCGGCGGCCCCGACTTTTCCATGACGCGAATTTGAACGGTCGAAGTTTGGCTCCGCAGTAGCCTGGGGCCGACGCCGCTCGCCACGCCCGCCGCGGCAAGATAAAAATTGTCGAGCGGGTCCCGAGCCGGATGGTCGGCCGGTATATTGAGAGCCTCGAAGTTGTGATATTCGTCTTCGACTTCCGGCCCATCGGCCACCGTGAAGCCGAACCGCCCCATAATGTCCTTGAACTCGAGAATCGTCTGGGCCAGAGGATGCCTGCGGCCCAGTTCGAAGGGGGTGCCCGGAAGCGTCACATCGAGGCCGCCGGCTACGGCCGCAGGCCGCTCGAACGCCCGTTTGCGGTCGTCGTATTGCGAGGTGACCTTGAGCTTGACCTCGTTGAATCGCTTTCCGAACAGCGGCTTTTGCTCGCGGTTGAGCGTGCCCAAAAGCGCCTGCAACTCCTTAAGCCGCCCCTGCCGCGCCCCCAGGAATTCGACGCGGGCGGCTTCCAGCGCTGGTGCATCGGCGGCCCGCGCTATCGCATCGAGGGCGTGAGCCTCGAATTCGTCGAGTTGCGCAAGGGGTTCCATGACGGTCAGGCGCTGGCGGGGGCCAAAGCCGACTCGGCAATCTTCACCAACTCGTCGAACAGGTGCGGACTGTGAATCGCCAGTTCACTGAGCGATTTGCGATTGAGCGCGACTTCGGCCAGCGACAATCCGTGGATGAATTGCGAGTATCGAATGCCGCGCGCCCGGCAGGCGGCCGTCACCCGTGTGATCCACAGCGCGCGAAAATTGCGCTTCTTCGTGCGGCGATCGCGGAAGGCAAAGGCCCGGGCCCGAAACAAGGTCTCGGTGGCCATTTTGACCAGCTTCCCGCGGGCCCCGAAATTCCCTTTCACCTCGCGGAACAG
>Ga0070735_10005593_pt1 | contig 10387 bp, 6 predicted proteins | sample Coa_R1_FD_66443 | JGI IMG/M metagenome (GOLD analysis project Ga0070735, IMG submission 66443) | Surface soil microbial communities from Centralia Pennsylvania, which are recovering from an underground coalmine fire - Coalmine... | ecosystem: Environmental > Terrestrial > Soil > Unclassified ... | reverse complement strand
GACCGTGCAGCAATGCGGTCAACGCATTTTCGATCTCATGCTCAAGACCGCTTCGGGCCAGCCGACCAAGAGCGAAAGCTTCGACTTCGGCGGCGCCGAATTCGCGCCTTGGGTACTGGGCGCGACGATGTAGCGCCCACGATTTCGACGATACTTTCTTCACTCGGGATTTCCGATTTTTAACCATGCCTTTACAAATAGCGTGGCCGCCGATGCCCGAATGGGAACCGGGTAGACTCTGCTTAACGGTCGTACCGTACATTCACCCCGCGAAATTGAATGCAGCCAGATGACGGGTGAAGAAATGCAAACGACATCGATCGCGCGCGAGTTTTCTGCGAAAGAAACCGGGCTTTTTAATCAAATCGCGCTATTCAGCGTCATGGGGCTTGCCATGTCGATGGTACTTGTCGCGAATGGTCTTCGGGTAAATCCCTGGTTTTAGATTTTAGATCATTGTTTTTGGATTGCATTTTTCTTCACACGAAGCGGTATCCGCCTCGCTGAGGCGATAAGCCGGCCCAGCTTCTTCAGGCCCGCGCTTTCTTCTCTGTCGCGCTATCGATGCGCAGGTCGCGGAAGAACTTCTCGACTTCGCGCGACAGAAGCTCCGCCGTCGAGGCCAAATCGTCTGAAGCGGACAGGACCGACGCCGCCCCCTTATTGGTGTTGTCGATCGATTCGCTGAGCGCTCCTATATTGACTACCAAAGTCGAGTTGCCGTCGGCCGCCAGTTGGGCGTTTGTAGAGATTTCCCTGGTCGCCGCGTCCTGCTGTCCGACGGCGCCCGCGATATTGGCGGTGACTTCGTTGATCTCGCGCACGGCGGTGCCGATCTCGCGCACCGCATCCACAGCGTTTCGCGTCGAAGCCTGAATCAAATTGATGTTCTGGCCAATTTCGGAAGTCGCCTTGGCGGTCTGACCCGCAAGGGCTTTGACCTCATGGGCGACCACGGCGAAACCGCGCCCGGCTTCGCCCGCGCGGGCCGCTTCGATCGTGGCGTTGAGCGCGAGAAGGTTGGTTTGTTCCGCAATCGCCTGAATGAGGTTGAGCACGCCGTCGATACGTTGGGTCGCGGCCGCCAGGCTTTCAATTTCGGCAACCGATTTCTCGGTCCGCTGGCCGGCCTGTTCGACAACGCCTGCTGACTGGCGGACCTGGCGGCCGATTTCCTCGATCGAGGTGGAAAGTTTCTCCGCCGCGCCGGCGACCGCGACGACATTGCTCGACGCTTGCTCGGTGGCGTTGGCCGCGGCCGTTGCGCGGCCGCTGGCATCGGATGCTACCTTTGAAATGGATTGCGCGGTGTCACGCATCGCCGAGGCATTGTCGTTGACCGCACCCAGCACGCTTCCGATCGCGCCGCGGAAGGCTTCCACGGAGGCTTCGATTTGGCGGGCGCGTTCTTCTCGTGTCTTGGAATCCTGCAAGACCTGGGAGTTGAGGCTGCGATTATGGTCCATCGCTTCTTGAAAGATGCGGATGGCGCGGGCCAGGGCACCGACCTCGTCTTTGCGTTCGGTATGGGGCACCTGCACGTCTTCGGCGCCTTCAGCAACCTTCTTGATCGTTGCGGTAATGGCCAAGAGCGGCCGCGCCACCAAGCGGGCGATGGTAAAGATACCGATGCCGACCAGAACCAGGGCCAGTCCGCCGAGACAGGTCAGGAGAAAAGCAAGCTGTCGATTGACCTCGGCCTCCTGAGCGATCTGTTTGCCGCGATCGGCGTAAACCTTGGAGAGCATGGCCAAGTCGTTGTTGAGCGCCGAGCGCACGCTGCGATTGGCCTCGTTGTCGCCCCATTCCCGACCAGCATCGTGGCTCACTTCGATCGCGCGGCGCACCAGCTCTTTACGGAATTCGATGAATTGATCGATCCGCTTTTTGAAGGCCGCAAATTGCTGGGCGTCGTCGGCCTGGACGATGGATTCCCAGCCCTTGACGACCTCAAGAAGCTCTTTGCTGAATTTGTGCAGCCCGTCGCCGTATTTCTTTATGAGGGGCAGTTCGGGCGACATGTAGATGCCGCGCGATTCCATCACCACGGCATAGACCAGCGAATTGACCCGCTCGACATTGAGCGCGGCCTGGCTTGCGGTCGCGATGGCTTGGGTGAGTTCGACGCTGCGTCGGGTGTTGTGATCCGACAATGCCGTGATCGACGCGATCAGGAGCCCAAACAGCGCGAAGATTGCGTAAAGTTTAAATGCGACCGAAAAGCTTGAGTCTTTCAGGAAGCCTGCTCTCGCAATTGATTTCATTTTGGCTGGCATCCTTGGTCCCGCGGAGGGAGACCTGTCAGTATGTGACGGCCGTCATAGAAACTATGAGTAATTTTTCTGTATAAAATGTTAACCTTTGTGCCCCCTTGGCGCGCATTCTTGCGCGCGCGATGCAACGAGAGCGTGTGATTTCTTTACCTCCATGCGGCGCTCCCGCGAGGTTATTTTGCGGCTTTGACCTGTCGTTTATTTGTAATGATGTCAGTGTTTTATACGGAAAATCTCAAGCGAATTGCATCGTCAATTTGTCCGAACCGATTTCCCAAATCCTGCTTCGACGAACTTTGCCGGCGCGGGCAAACGCCTAAGGATAGGCTTAAAGGCGTGATAGGCTGAATGGTAATTTTAGAGCGGGCAGCGCTGAGGGTTTCCCCGGAGCAGATATGGCCTATCGCCACGCCGTAGGTAATACCGTTTACGTCTTCGACGACCTTCGTGATCTCCTCGCCAAGGCAACGCCGCCGCGTTCCGGCGACCGCCTTGCCGGGATCGCCGCCGAGAGCGCCGAGCAGATGGTGGCGGCGCGGATCGCGCTTGCCGACGTTCCTCTTCGGCAATTTTTGCGCGAAACCGTCATTCCTTACGAAACCGACGAGGTTACCCGTCTGATCGTCGATAGCCACGATCTTCAAGCCTTTGCCGCGATCTCCTCCCTCACGGTCGGATCGTTTCGCGATTGGCTTCTGTCCGACAAAGCCACGCCCGATCTTCTCAAGGCGGTCGCGCGCGGCATTACCCCGGAAATGGCGGCCGCGGTCGCCAAGCTGATGCGCAATCAGGATCTGATTTTGGCGGCTAAAAAATCCGAAGCCGTGACCGCTTTTCGCTGCACCATCGGTTTGCGCGGAAGGATGAGCGTGAGGTTGCAGCCCAACCATCCCTTCGATGATGCGAAAGCGATCACGGCCTCGATTCTCGACGGCCTGCTATTGGGGGCGGGTGATGCCTGTATCGGCATCAACCCGGCAAGCGACGATCCCGCCATCATCGCTAGGTTGCTTCATTTGCTCGACGAGATCATCGCCAGATTGCAAATTCCGACCCAGGCTTGCGTCCTGTCGCATGTCACGACGACGCTCGGATTGATAACGCAGGGCGTCCCGGTCGATCTCATCTTTCAGTCGATTGCGGGAACGCAAGCGGCCAATCGAAGTTTCGGCGTCGATCTTGGACTCTTGAGGGAGGCCCAAGCGGCGGGCCAGTCGCTTCGGCGCGGCACCGTCGGCCACAACCTGATGTATTTCGAGACCGGGCAGGGCTCGGCGCTCTCTGCCAACGCGCATGGCGGGGTCGATCAGCAAACCTGTGAGGCGCGTGCTTACGGCGTCGCGCGCGCCTTCGACCCGTTGCTCGTCAACAGTGTGGTCGGCTTCATCGGACCCGAATATCTCTATGACGGCAAGGAAATCATTCGCGCCGGGCTTGAGGATCATTTTTGCGGCAAATTGCTCGGCCTGCCGCTGGGGGTGGATGTTTGTTACACCAACCACGCCGAGGCCGATCAAGACGACATGGACAATCTACTGACCTTGCTGGCCGCCGCCGGCGTGAATTTCATCATGGGAGTTCCGGGCGCCGACGACATCATGCTCAATTACCAGTCGACGTCTTTCCACGACGCCCTTTATGTTCGCGACCTTCTCGGTCTGAAGCGGGCGCCGGAATTCGACGACTGGTTGCTCCGCTCAGGCCTCGTCGATGCCGAGTTTCGCCCTCTCGGCGACGGCAGTCTGCTGCCCGATTTTGCGCAGCGATTGATCGCTTGAAATTTTTCGAAGGCGCAATTTCTTACGGTAAAATGGCCGGGCCGCTTGCGTTGCAACCATCCGGTCATTGACGGGTTAAATCACTGCCACAATCTTGAGGAATTTGTAGCCTACTAATGCCTACTTTCCGAAGTTCGTGCTCCGTCACAGCGCCCACCTTCACGAACTTCGGAAAGTCATGGGCTACTCACAAATTTATTGATTCTAGTGCCGCTTTTCTATTTGAAGTTCCTGGATCGAATTCGCCGCTTGTAGTGCAGGAACTTCAAATAGGCGGCACCAGCCTGTGAACGCATGCTAAACTTGGTGAGACTGAAGATACGGAATTTGGCGAGGCTGAGGCCATGAGAGCCGAAAGTGCTGACACGGTGCGTCGTATCTTATGCGTGTTTCCACGCTACACCTCCGCGTTCGGGACGTTCGAATATTCCTACCCGCTGACCGACGGCGTTCAGGCCTTCATGCCGCCGCAGGGTTTGCTGCTGATCGCGGCCTATATGCCGGCCAATTGGCCGGTCCGGTTCGTCGACGAAAATATCCGTGCCGCGACGGTGGAAGATTTCGAATGGGCCGAGGCTGTCCTGGTCAGCGGCATGCACATTCAGCGGCACCAGATGAACGATATTTGCCGCCGCGCGCATGCCTTCGGCCTGTCCGTTGCGATCGGCGGACCGTCGGTCAGCGCCTGCCCGGACTATTACCCGTCCTTCGATTATCTCCATGTCGGCGAATTGGGGGATGCTACGGACGAATTGATCGCACGGCTGGCGCGCGATCCTTCGCGGCCAAAGCAGCAGATCGTGCTTAAAACGGTCGAGCGTCTCGATATGACGCGCTTTCCGATTCCCGCTTACGAGCTTGCCGAGCTTCCGCGCTATTTCCTCGGCAGCATTCAATATTCGAGCGGATGCCCCTATCAGTGCGAGTTTTGCGATATTCCGGGACTTTATGGCCGCAACCCGCGTCTGAAAACGCCACGGCAAATTACCGCCGAACTCGACAAGATGCTCGAATGCGGCATCCGTGGCTCGGTTTATTTCGTCGACGACAATTTCATCGGCAATCGCAAGGCGGCGCTCGATCTTTTACCGCATCTGGCCGAGTGGCAGAAGAAGACTGGCTACATCCTGCGCTTCTCTTGTGAGGCGACATTGAACATCGCCAAGCGTCCTGAAATTTTGGCGGGCATGCGCGAGGCTTTCTTCTGCACGATTTTCTGCGGGATCGAAACACCGGACCCGGTTGCCTTGAAGGCGATCCACAAGGACCACAACATGATGGTTCCGATCATGGAGGCGATCCGTGCTCTCAACGGTTACGGAATGGAAGTCGTCTCGGGCATCATTCTGGGATTGGACACGGACAAGCCGGAAACCGGCGCGCATCTGCTTGAATTCATCGAGGCCTCGCAAATCCCGCTTCTGACCATCAATTTGCTTCAGGCATTGCCGAAGACCCCGCTGTGGGACCGGTTGCTGCGTGAAAACCGGTTGATCGAAGATGAAGGGCGTGAGTCCAATGTCGATTTTTGCCTTCCCTACGAGAAGGTCGTGGAAACCTGGCGCAACTGCATGGGACGCGCTTACGAACCCGCGAAACTGTTGCAGCGTTACGAATACCAGATCCAAAGAACCTATCCGAACCAAATCCCGCGGCCGCTCAAGCTTCGAGATTTATCGTGGCGAGATGTCAAACTCGGCTTGACCATGTTGCGCAATATTTTCTGGAAGGTCGGAATTCTCGGTGACTACAGAAGCGAGTTCTGGAAGTTCGCGCTGCGGCGTCTCGTGCGTGGGCAAATCGAATATCTCATCGGTTCGATACTCGTTGCGCATCATCTTATCCTGTTTGCACGCGCCGCCTCCCATGGCCGGCAGAACGCGTCGAATTATTCTGTGCGGTTGCGTGAGGCCTCCCTACCAGCCGAGTAGCCGCCAATGAAAAGCCCGCCGCCGACCTCGTTCGACCGTTTGCGCGAGCTGACGTCGGCGCGTGTCGGACTTGGCCGCGCCGGCGCAAGCCTGCCGACCCCTGTGCTGCTCAAATTTACCCTCGATCATGCGCGCGCCCGCGACGCGGTGCATGCGGATTTCGATGTTCAAGGATTGATGCAAGGCCTTGTCGATCTCGGCCTCGATGTTGCGAGCGTGTCGAGCCGCGCGCCGCGGCGCCAGAATTATCTGGCGCGACCGGATCTGGGGCGAAAGCTTGACATGGAGTCGGAGCATCGGTTGAGGAGCTTTGGCGGCCGCGCATCCCGGCTGGCGATCGTCGTCGGCGACGGTCTTTCGCCCACCGCCGTCAACGTCCATGCGGTAGGGTTACTGTCCAGATTGCTTGCCTTGTTGGCGGCGGATTCCATCGATGTCGGACAAGCGGTCGTTGCGCGCGGTGCGCGCGTCGCATTGGGCGATCAGATCGGCGCCATTTTGAACGCGCGCATGAGCGTCATGCTGATCGGCGAGCGGCCGGGCCTTTCGGCGGCCGATAGCCTTGGCGCCTACCTGACGTTCGATCCCCAAATCGGCATGACGGATGAAAAGCGTAATTGCGTTTCCAACATTCACGGCGCGGGGCTCAGTTACGATGAAGCGGCTTACCGGATCGGCTGGCTGATTCGAGAGGGCCTTGCGCGGGAATTGACCGGCGTGACGCTCAAGGACGAAAGCGGGGGCCGATCGCCCGATGTCATTGCCGCAAAGTCCGGCTGAGCCGTCATTTTGGACGTTCAGGCCAGGATTGCGCCTGTTTAAACATTTGTGCGCTGCTTGCGAAAAGCGGTGCGGACCTGTTACATCTCGTCTGCGTATTTTATCGTATCTTTTCAAGAGCTAATGGTATCAGGCTCACTTCGTTTTTCCGTACTTCGCCGGCCCAATATAGAGCCGTGTGAGAATTGGACAGGGTATGCTGAAAAAGAATGCCGAGAATGAGGTCCATGTCGAGAAAATCGAGCAGCGGCCGACGGCGAGCATCGCCTTCGGGCTCGAACGGATTGGACTGATCGCGGTTCAAGCGCCGATCCTGTCTTGCATCGTGCTGTTGGCGCTGATCGTTGGCGCGATTTTTGGGATCGAGCGCATCAAGATCGACGATTCGCTGAGCCAGCTTTTCCGGTCCAATTCCCGCGAATACCGGCAATATGAGTCGGAAATCAAGCGCTTCCCGGCGACGGAATTCGATGTCTTGGTGGTGGTCGAGGGTAAAAACCTGCTCGGTCGCGACAATCTCGAAAAGCTGCGCGACTTCGTCACTGATTTGCAACTTGTGGAGGGTACCCGCGGTCTGATCTCGCTGTTTTCGGCGCGCCAGGCGCCGGCGCCCGGTAAATTCCCCGCGGCGTTGTTTCCCTCCGAACTGCCGCAAGGGGCCGACTACGCCAAATTCGTCGAGACGGTGAAATCGAACGAATTGATTCGCGGCAAGCTCTTGTCGGAAGACGGCACGCTCGCGCTTATTGTGTTGTCGCTCGAACCGGAGGTCGTCGCCAGCAGCAAGCTTGGCAAGACCATCGGCGAGATCAGAAAATTGATGACTGAAGATCTCGGGGACACCGGGCTCAACGCCGAATTATCAGGCGTTCCGGTGATGCAGCTCGAAATCCGCAACGCGGTCGAGCGCGACGGGCTCACCTACAATGTTCTCGGCATTCTCGCCGGCTGCATCATCGCCATTATCTTCTTCCGCAAAATATCGTTCATGGTGGTGGCCGCATTCCCGCCGATTATCGCGATTCTACTCGCGCTCGGCGGTTTGGGTTGGGCCAATTTCAACCTCAATATGTTTTTGAACGTGATGACGCCGCTGATCATGGTGATCAGTTTCTCCGACTCGATGCAACTGACGTTTGCCGCGCGCGACCGCCTCATCGCCGGACAGGACAAATTCACCGCCTTCCGCAACGCGGTTCTGGTGGTCGGGCCGGCCTGCGTGCTCACCCACGGCACGGCCGGAATTTCGTTCATCGCCCTGCAATTTTCCGATTCCGATCTGATCCGGAAATTCGGCGAAGCGGGCCTTGCCGCCACCATCATCGCGCTCGTCGCGGTGCTTTCGCTGGTGCCGGTGTTCGGCGTGCTGTTCGTGCGCAATGAAAAGATATTTGCGGTCAAGTTTCAGGGCGCCGACGCCGGCGTGCAAATGCTGCGCAATTTTTGCTACTGGATTGCGGTGCGGATGGTCGGCCGCCCCGGCCTGTTCAGCCTGATCGCGGTGCTGTTCGTCGGTGGATTGGCCGTGATCTATGCCAATCTCGAGCCGCGCTATCGCCTTGCCGACCAGGTGCCGGACAAGCAGCAGGCGGTCGCGGCCAGCGGACGCCTTGACGCCAAATTGACCGGCGCCAATGCCATCGACGTGCTGATCGAGTTACCGAAGGGGGCTTCGCTCTATGGTCCCGATACGTTGCAGACGATCGCCGAGGTCCATTCCCTGGTCGAGAAGCAGGCCGGTGTCGGTAACGTTTGGTCGTTGGAGACGCTAAGGCGCTGGCTGGCGGAGAAGGCCGGTAGTTCCGACGTCGCGACCTTGAAGGAGTATGTCAGCGTCATTCCCGAATATCTGGTGCGGCGTTTCATTGCGGCCAATCAGGATGCGGTCGTGGTGTCGGGCAGGGTGCCGGACCTCGATTCCAGCCAAATCCTGCCCGTGATCGAAAAGCTCGATCATGCGCTTGATGCGGTGCGAGCGGCGCATCCAGGTTACGAGATCGCGGTCACGGGCCTGTCGGCGATCGCGGCGCGTAATTCCGCCAATATGATTGAAAAACTCAACCGCGGCCTGACGATCGAGTTTGCGCTGGTCGCCATTTTCATCGGCTTGGCGTTCCGTTCGGTCGTCGTGACGTTTTCCTGCATCCTGCCCGGGATTTTTCCGGTGGTGCTTTCGGGCACGATGCTCTGGCTGCTCGGCGAGGGGCTGCAATTTGCCAGCGTCGTCGCGTTGACGGTTTCGTTTGGGTTGGGGCTGAGCGCCACGATCCATTTCCTCAATCGCTTGAGGCTCGAATCCAAGCCCGAAGTCACGGCGGAGCTTGCGGTGGAACGGGCCACGGTTCTTGTCGGGCCGGCCTTGATTTTGACCACGGTGGTGCTGGCCTGCGGCCTGGTGGTGACCGTGTTTTCGGATCTGCCGTCGCTGCGCCTGTTCGGCTGGCTCAGCGCGTTTTCGATGGTTGCGGCCCTGGTGGCCGATCTGTTCATCCTGCGCCCGACGGCGATGTTCCTGATCAATTTGTCACTGCGGCTCCGCGGGCAAGCGAGCCCCACGGGGCCGGCGCGGCAGGGGACGAATGGATAGGGCGGGATGCTTAGCTTTTCACCATCGTGATCGACACGCCCCTGATATCGCCCTTGGAGTTGATCTGAACGGTTTGCTTGTTGCCGCTGCTTCGCAACGTCAGGCTGGCGCTAAATCCCGGCGCCTCGACGATCAGGTCGATCTTGCCGCTGCCCGCGGTTCCCTGCAGGCTGCCGAAGATGTTGCGGTTGGTCTCATTCCACTGTCCCGAAACCCGCTCGCCCTGGCTTGTCACCTCACTATTGAGGTCGAATTTGTAGCTGTCGCTGGCGCAGCGAAGGCTTTGTTTCAGACCGAGGCCGGTTTGATCGATGCGGTATTCGGCACGACAACGAATGCGCTCGTTCGTTCCGTCGGAGAGCGAGATGGTTCCCTGGCCCGACCAAGCGCCGTCGAAGCCGGCAAATGGGCGCGACTGCGCCTGTGCGGCGGGCGCCGACGCGATCAGCGCGCCAACCACGGCGCCGGCCTTTAATGCCTGAGTCAGCAGGCCCGAGCTTAAACGTTTCATGCTGAAATCCCCATTAAACGAGACATTCCGATGCGCCCCTCTTCTTTACGCAGAATGGGTTGGTCTTCCCGGCCGGGTTTTGGTTCAATGAAGCGTGCCGTATTTTTTCTCGCGAAACGAAATAAAACTCGGATATCTTGCCATCCCGCGCCGGGTTAGTGACCACGGCTTTTTCGAAAATTCGTGAAATGCTGCATGCCATATCACTGGAAAATATCCGATTAATGCCAATTCCTTATAATCTCACCTTCGGAAATCGCTGGTCGGCGGCGGCATTTTTGCAATTGATCGCCGCAAATTCGGCCGCATTTGCCAGCGCTTTGTTGCCTGCGTCGCCGTCGCCGGCGGCACCTAAAGTTGAACAATCCCGCTGATGCCGCGCGCTATTCGGGCTAAATACTCCCGTCGATAAAACAAAGGAATACGATGCGTAAACTCGCCTTGGTCGCCGTACTGTTCTCATGCTCCATTCCCACCGGGGTCCTGGCCCAACAACCAGCCGCGCCCCAGCGCAGCGGCACGCCGGA
>Ga0070735_10005591_pt1 | contig 10391 bp, 9 predicted proteins | sample Coa_R1_FD_66443 | JGI IMG/M metagenome (GOLD analysis project Ga0070735, IMG submission 66443) | Surface soil microbial communities from Centralia Pennsylvania, which are recovering from an underground coalmine fire - Coalmine... | ecosystem: Environmental > Terrestrial > Soil > Unclassified ... | reverse complement strand
TTGGTGGCGCTGCTGGTGGTGGGATGCGCGGCCCTGGCCTGGTGGGGCTCGCACGGCTGCATGACCTAGGCGGGAAGAACCTCCGCCTCGTTTCGACGCAATCGCGGCGCGGGGAGAAACTCCCGCTCAGCGGGACTGGGAACCCAATCGACGCTCCTCGCGTGACGCGGCGGAGGTTGTTCCCGCCCCGGGGCCCGGGCCCGGGCCCCGGCGCGCGTCCGCCGCGCCCGCCGCGCCCGCCGCGACCGCCGTGGGCCCGGCTCAGCCCACCGGCTCCTCGGTGACGTCCCGCGCCACCAGCGCGGCGTAGGCCCCGCCCCGCTCCAGCAGCTCCTCGTGCGTGCCGCGCTCGACGATCCGGCCGTGGTCGAGCACGACGATCTGGTCGGCATCCCGCACGGTCGAAAGGCGGTGGGCGATCGTGATCGTGGTGCGGCCCTCGGCCAGGCGCTCGAGCTCGGCCTGGACGGCGGCTTCGGTCTGGGTGTCGAGCGAGCTCGTGGCCTCGTCGAAGATCAGCACGGGGGGATTGCGCAGGACGGTGCGGGCGATCGCCATGCGCTGCTTCTCACCGCCCGAGAAGCGATACCCGCGCTCGCCCACGACGGTGTCGTAGCCCTCGGGCAGCGAGACGATCAGGTCGTGGATGCGCGCGGTGCGCGCGGCGTCCTCGAGCTCGGCATCGGTGGCGGACGGGCGCGCGAAGCGGAGGTTCTCGCGGACGCTGGCGTGCAGCAGGTAGGTCTCCTGCGAGACGACGCCCACGGTCGCGGCCAGCGACTCGAGCGAAGCTTCTCGGACGTCCACGCCGTCGACGCAGACCCGTCCTTCCTGGGGCTCGTACAGCCGCGCCACCAGGTAGCCGAGCGTGGTCTTGCCCGAGCCGGTCTCCCCCACGATCGCGGTGCGCGTGCCCGCGGGGACCACGAGGTCGATGTCGGACAGCGTCCAGGGAAGCTCGGAGTCCTCGGCCCCGTAGCGGAACCAGACCCCCTCCAGCCGCACCTCGCCCACGACTGAGGCCGGATCCAGCCGGACGGGATCGTCGGCCTCGACGATGTCCACGGGCAGGTCGAGGTACTCGAAGATGCGGTCGAACAGCGCGAGCGAGGACTCCAGGTCGGCCTGGGTTGAGAGCAGGCTCTGAATCGGGAACAGCAGTCGCGTCTGGAGCGTGGTGAAGGCGACGACCGTCCCGATCGAGATCGCCGCGTGGCGGCCGCCGCCGATGAAGCTCTGACCCGCGATCCAATACACGAGCGCGGGCTGGATCGCGAACACCATCTGGATCGTCGACATCAGCCAGCGGCCTGCCATGCGGGAGCGGACCTCGATTTCGGCGATCTCGCGCGAGTCCTCGGTGAAGCGCCCGCCCAGGTCGCGGCCGCGCCCCATCGTCTTGCCGAGCATGATTCCCGACACCGAGAGAGACTCGGAGACCAGCGCCGAGAGGTCGGCCAGCCGGCGCTGGCGCTCGCTCGTGATCCGCCGCCTCATCATGCCCACCCGCCGCGTGAGGTAGACGAACGGCGGCACGAAGATCAGCGACGCCAGAGCCAGCTTCCAGTTCAGGATCACCATCGCCACCATCGTCGCGATCACCGTGGTGGCGTTCTGAGCCACGGACGTCGCGGTCGTCGTGACGACGCTGTCGATCCCACCGATGTCGTTTGCGATCCGGGACTGCACCTCGCCCGTGCGCGTGCGCGTGAAGAAGGCCAGCGACATCCGCTGCAGGTGGTGGTAGACGGCCGCCCGCAGGTCGTGCATCACGCGCTGGCCGATGACGTTCGAGATGTAGGTCTGCCAGACGCCGATCGCCCCGGTGGCCACGGCGATCGCGATCATCCCCAGCACGAGCTCGGTGAGCAGCGTGCCGTTGCGGTGCGGGAGCGCCTTGTCGAGCACCGCCCTGAGCAGGAACGGTGAGACCATGCTCAGCCCCGAGGAGCCGACGATCAGCCCCATGACCGCGGCGAGGCGCACGCGATACGGGCGGAACAGCGCGAGGATGCGGTGGCGGTCGCGCCGGCGCGTCTGATCCATCAGGGGCGGCGGCTCCGGCCGGGAACCGTGGAGCCCGCGCATCGAACCTGGTGGGGCGCCATGCGCCGCTCCGAACCGAAAGCCACTGCTCATACCGGTTCCATGATGACAAGCCATACTGAGGGTTCATGTCCGGAGCGGATATCGGTCTCATCCTCTCGGTGTTCCTCGCCTGCGCGGTCGAGGCCGTGGAGGCGCTCACCGTCGTGCTCGCGGTCGGGATCACGCGCAGCTGGCGCTGGTCGCTGTTCGGCGCCGCAGCCGCGACGCTGGTGCTCGCGGTCCTCGTCGCCGCGCTCGGCCCGGCGCTCACCTCGCTGCCGATAAACGTCCTGCGGCTCGTGGTCGGCGGGCTGCTGCTCGCGTTCGGCCTGCAGTGGCTGCGCAAGGCCGTGCTTCGCGCCTCGGGGCTGAAGGCGCTGCACGACGAACAACAGGCCTTCGAGCAGGAAGCGGCCGCCGCGCGCGCGGCCGGCGGAACCGCGCCCGACGCGTTCGACGGCTACGCGTTCACGATCGCCTTCAAGGGCGTGCTGCTCGAAGGGCTCGAGGTCGTGTTCATCGCGCTCACCTTCGGCGCCAACCAGCACCGCGTCGGGCTGGCCGCCATCGCCGCCGGCGCCGCGGTGGCCGCGGTGGTGCTGGCCGGGGTGGCGGTGCGCGCCCCGCTGGCCCGGGTGCCCGAGAACACGATGAAGTTCTCGGTCGGCGTGATGCTGACCTCGTTCGGCTGCTTCTGGGGAGCCGAGGGCGCTGGGGCGAGCTGGCCCGGCGGCGACGCCGCGCTGCTGGTGATCGTGCCGTGCGTGATCCTGGCCTCCGTGGGGATGGTGCGCTGGATGAGGGCAACCACCGGGCGGCGGCGCCTGGCGAGCGAGCCGGCATGAAACGCGTGCTGCTGGGGATCTGGGAGTTCGTGGCCGGCGACGACTGGGTGGCCGCCGTCGGCGTGGTGGTCGCGCTCGGGATCACGGCGCTGATCGCCGCGGCGGGCGCTGCGGCGTGGTGGGTGATGCCGGTGGCCGCCATCGGCCTCCTCGCCCTGTCGGTGCGACGCGCCGCGCGATGACCCCGGCGCCCGCTGCCCTGGCCGCCGCCGGGGTCGGCTTCGGCCACGCGGCCCTGCCCGACCACCGGGTGCCGCTGGCCGTCGTGGCGCGTACCGAGCGCTATCCGCCCTCGCGCGTGGCCAAGCTCTCTGCCGCCGCCGGCGTGACCGATCTGGCGTGATCCTGGGCGCGGTCACGATCGCGATCGGGATCGGACTGCGCGGGGCGGTTTCCCACGTTCAGGACGCCGTCGTCGGCGGCCTGCTTGATCGCGACCGGAGTGGCCTTCGTGGGGCTTCAGCTCTGGGGGGCGTGGCCACACTCACGATCACCCCCACGACCACGACCATCCGCACGAGCACCAAACGGTGGTCGTGCCGTTCGGAGCCGCCGCTTCACCGGACCTGACGATCCTGCCCGTGTTCCTGGCCGCAGCGGTCGGGGCGCTGATCGCCTTCGCCGCGGTCACGATCGCGACGATGCTGGGACTCACGCTGTTTGCCACCGTTGGCGGTTATCAGATCCGGAGCCGCCGTGCTGCTCGTGATCGGGGCGCTGGTGCTGGCTGGAATCTTGTAACAGCAGCGCCTGGATCGGGCGATACTTGAGCCACATGGACGCCGTCGACGGTGAACCCCACGCGCTGACGCCCTATACGCGGACGCTCACCTCGCCGCCGCTGATCGCCGACGTGCCGCTCGGCGGCAGCCCGTTCCCGCCGATCGCCGACTACGGCTTCCTCTCCGACTGCGAGACGGTGGCCCTGGTCGCGCCCAGCGGCAGCGTCGAGTGGCTGTGCCTGCCGCGGGTGGACTCCCCCAGCGTGTTCGGGGCGATCCTCGATCGTGACGGCGGCTACTTCCGGCTGGGCCCCTCGGGCGTGTCGGTCCCCGCCGCCCGGCGCTACCTGCCGGGAACGATGGTGCTCGAGACGAGCTGGGGCACGGGCTCGGGCTGGATCATCGTCCGCGACGCCCTCCTGATCGGGCCCTGGCATCACCCGCGCGATCGCTCCCACACCCACCGCCGCGCACCGACGGACTACGACGCCGACCACGTGCTGCTGCGCACCGTGCGCTGCGTGAACGGCGAGGTCGAGATCGTGCTCGACTGCGAGCCCGCGTTCGACTATGCCAGCAAGCGGCCACGCTGGGAGTACACGGGCGAGAGCTACCACGAGGGCGTCGCGCGCGCGGACGGGGTCGATCTCGAGTTGCGCCTGCGAACCGACATCCGGCTCGGCTTCGAGGGGCCGCGGGCCACCGCGAGGCACCGGATGAAGGAGGGCGAGCAGATCTTCGCGGCGCTGTACTGGTCAGAGCATCCGCCGCCCCAGAGCTTCAAGGAGGCCTACCGGCGGCTGGTATGGACAGCGCATCATTGGCAGCACTGGCTCGACCGAGGCAACTTCCCCGATCACCCGTGGCGCCATTACCTGCAGCGCAGCGCGCTGACGCTGAAGGGCCTCACCTACGCTCCCACCGGCGCCCTGCTCGCCGCGGCCACCACCTCGCTGCCCGAATCTCCGCAGGGCGAGCGCAACTGGGACTACCGCTACAGCTGGATCCGCGATTCGACGTTCATGCTCTGGGCGCTGTACACGCTCGGCTTCGACTGGGAGGCCAACGACTTCTATTACTTCATCGCCGACGTGGCCGGGGGCAACGACGACCTGCAGGTCATGTACGGGGTCGGTGGCGAGCGCCGGCTCGAGGAGCGCGTGCTCGACCACCTGAGCGGCTACGAAGGCGCGCGCCCGGTCCGCATCGGCAACGACGCCTATAAGCAGCTTCAGAACGACGTCTGGGGTGGCCTGCTCGACTCGGTGTACCTGCACACCCGCTCTCGGGACACCCTCGACGAGCGGGTGTGGCCGATCCTGAAGCGCCAGGTCGACGCGGCGCTCGAGCATTGGCGGCTGCCCGACCGCGGCATGTGGGAGGTCCGCGGCGAGCCCAAGCACTTCACGACCTCGAAGATGTTCTGCTGGGTGGCCTGCGATCGCGGCGCCAGGCTGGCGGCGCTGCGAGAGGACTGGGAGCACGCCGAGCTGTGGCGCACGGCCGCGGAGGAGATCCACGCCGACATCTGCGCCAACGGCGTCGACAGTCGCGGCGTGTTCGTGCAGCACTACGACACCGAGGCGCTTGACGCCGGCCTGCTGCTGACGCCGCTGCTGCGATTCCTGCCGCCGAGCGACGAGCGGGTGCGCGCCACCGTGTTCGCGATCGCGCAGGAGCTCACCGAGGACGGGCTGGTGCTTCGCTACCGGCCCGAGGAGACGGACGATGGCCTGACCGGTCGCGAGGGAACGTTCCTGATCTGCTCGTTCTGGCTCGTCTCGGCCTTCTGCGAGATCGGCGAGATCGATCGCGCCCGCGAGCTGTGCGAGCGCATCCTCGGCTACGCGAGCCCGCTCGGGCTATACGCCGAGGAGGTCGACCCTCGCACCGGGCGCCACCTCGGCAACTTCCCTCAGGCCTTCACTCACCTCGCGCTGATCAACGCGATCATGCACGTGATCCGAGCTGACGAGGCAGTGGCGCAGCAGCAATCGCCGTGGGCGAATTACCGGTGATCACGCGCCGCAGGGCGACGAAACCGAACGAGCCCCCGAGGGCGGGCAGCCAGAGAGCGATCGCGTGATAGAGCACGACCGCGGCCGCGGTCGGAGCTGCGGGCAGTCCGTAGAGAACGAGCGCGCCGAGCAGGCCTCCCTCCAGCACGCCGATCGCGCCCGGAATCGGGATCAGGTTGGCCAGGTAGCCGATCTGGTAGCCGGTGATCAGTGCGAACACCGACGGCGAGACGCCAACCGCGCGCAGGCACACGTACAGCGCCGCGATGTCGGCCAGGAGGTAGAGCAGCGCGCCGAGGAGGCGGCGGTCGGGCTTGCGCAGCACTGCCATGGTGTCGGTGACCCAGGCCGCCAGGCGCTCAACCGTCGTCCAACCCCGGCGGCCGGCGAGGCGGCGCGGCTGCGCGCGCGCGAGCGCGGGCAGCGATAGGAACCCGGCAATCGAGAGGATGCCCGCGAGCGCCGGCGCGAGGCCGTACTCGAGCGCGGTGCCGGGCGAGCCCAGCCCGGCCAGGACGCCGATTCCCGAGAGCGCGAGCACCGCGGCGTTGACGCCGCTCGTGAGCAGGAAGATCACCGCCGAGCGGTTCGCCACCCGGCCCCAGGGGATTCCCCAAGCCCGCATCGCCCACGCGCCGACGGCGAGGCCACCTGCCCCGCCCAGCGGCACGACGGCACCGAAAGCCATCTCGGCCCACGCCAGCCAGCCCACCTCGCGCCGCGGGCCGGAGTCCAGGACCAGGCGCACGACGGCGACGTAGCCCAGGCAGGACGCGAGCTCGAGCGCGACGGCGGCGATCAGCCAAGCCGGCTGGGCACGACCGGCCCGGGCGAGAACCTCGCGCAGATCGGGGACCGCGAGCGCAATCGCCAGCGCGAGCAGCGCGAGGCCGCCCGCCCACAGCAGTCCGGCGCGCAGGCGGCGAGCGTCACCCTCGGGGGCGGGTGCTGCGATTCCGGGCGACGGGAGGACGGGGGCGGCTTCCATCTCGTCCGCCTCTGCGTGTCGGCCCCCGGCTCGGATCAGCGCCTGGTCGCACTCGGGCCGGCGGCGTCGTACATCCGATTCGGATCCGAGGCGCTCCGCGCGCATACCCACTCCCTGGTAAAGGTTGACACATCAAAGGCTACCAGAGATGGTTTGTGGTGCCAATATTACGGAGCCTAATTTAGCCGCACGGGCAGCGTCTTCAGCTGGTTGAGGAACGCCGACTCCACGAACGCCGGCCGGCCTGCGATCTGCATCGCCGGGAAGCGGGCGAGCGTCTCTTCGAACATGACCCGCAGCTCGAGTCGCGCGAGCGCCGTGCCCAGGCAGAAGTGGCGCCCGCCGGCGCCGAAGGCCTGGTGCTCGGGGTTCCGGCGCACGTCGAAGCGACCCGGGTCCTCGTAGCGGGTCTCGTCGCGGTTGGAGGCGACGTACCACATCACGACCTTGTCGCCCTCGCGGATCTGCTGGCCCGCGAGCTCGGTGTCGCAGGTCGCGGTCCGGCGGAAGTGGGCGAACGCTGGGAACATGCGCAGCGACTCCTCGACCGCGCCCGGGATCAGCGCGGGATCCTCGAGCAGCAGCCCCCGCTGGTCGGGATTCTCGATCAGCGCGCGCATGCCGCTGCAGTACGTGGCCTTCGTCGAGTCGTTGCCGGCGGCGACGAGCAGGAAGAAGCCCATCACGATCTCGTGCTCCTCGAGACGCTGACCGTCGATCTCGGCGTGCACGAGCACGCTCGTGAGGTCGTCGGTCGGATGTTCGCGGCGCTCGGCGATCATCCGGGTGCAGCGAGCGAAGATCTCCGGGATGTCCTTCTGAACGACCGCGAGCATGCCCTCCGGGTTGATGTCGGGGTCGCCGGCGGCCAGCGCCGAGTTCATGAGGCCGGCCCACACCGCGTCGTCCTCGGGCGGGATGCCCATGAACGAGCCGATCACGCGGGAGACGATCGGCTGGGCGACTTCGCTGACGAGGTCGGCGTGCTCGCGGCCCTCGAGGCGGTCGAGCACGTCGGTGACGATCGTGCGGATCGCCGGCTCGTGCGCGGCGATCCGCTTCGGCGTGAAGCCGGCCTGGAAGAGCATCTTCAGCCGGTCGTGCTTGGGCGGGTCCATGCCGATGAACATCGCCCGCATCAGCTCGAGCGGGAACACGTCCATCACCGCGGTCACGCCGCCGAGCTCCGAGGAGTAGGTGCGGAAGTCGCGGCTGACGGTGTGGATGTCCTGGGGCCGGGTCACCGACCAGAACCCGGCCTCGTTCGGGTACTCGGTGATCCGCTCGGTCCAGTGCACAGGGCACTCCTGGCGCAGCTGGCGGAAGAGCTCGTGTGGCGGGCCATCCAGCCAGAGCTCGCGCTCGGTGACGAGGACGCCTTCGAGGTTGCTCTTCGTCGATGACACCGGACCCTCCTCCGGGCGTGGTTGTGAGGCGGCCATCCTACTGGCTGGCTGGCCAGCCGAACGTGGGATGAGACACTCTCGACATGCACGCGGCGGTGGTGGGATTCGGTCTCGGCTTCCTGGTCGCGCTGCAGGTCGGGCCGATGACTCTGTTCCTGATGCGCTCGACGCTGCGCGCGGGTTGGCGATCCGGGCTGGCGGTCGCCGCCGGAATCGCAGTGGTGGACGGGCTCTACGCCGCCGCCGGCGCCGCCGGCGTGACGCCGCTGCTGGGCGCGCCGTTCCTGCGCGTGGCGCTCGGGCTGCTCGGCGCGCTCGTGCTGATCGTGCTCGGCCTGCGGACCCTGCGCGACGCGTTCCGGGTCCGACTCGGCGGCGAGAGCGACTTCGAGGTCGCCTCGCCGGGGCGCACATTCCTGACCGCGCTCGCGGGCACGGCCTCGAACCCGCTGACGATCGCCTCGTGGGCGGCGATCTTCGCCGCCGCCAACGCCTCCGGCGCCGTGCAGCGGACGGGGCTGGCCGAGGTGCTGCTGGTGGGCGGGGTCGCGGTCGGCTCGGCCTGCTGGGGGACGCTGCTGGCCAGCGCGATCGCGCTCGTTCGGCGCAGGGTGGGCGAGCGGGCGCTGGCGGCGGCCGAGCTCGTGGCCGGTCTCGGGCTGCTGGGGTTCGGCGGCGCGCTCGGCTACGCCACCGTCCACGATCGCTGACAAACGTCACCGTCGCGACCGCGGCGACGACGTTGGTAACGAAACGCGTCCCAGAGACGGCAAACGTCACCATCGACCCCAGCCGGACATCGGCGGTGACGTTTGTCGTCTAGCGTCCACCGTCCTGACCGGCCCCCGAGGAAAGAGGAGTCCCCAGAGTGAAGATCCGCGCCGCCGTGCTCGAAGAGTTCGGAGCCCCGCTGAACGTCACCGAGGTCGAACTGGCTGAGCCCGCTCCCGGCGAGGTGCTCGTGCGGGTCGAAGCCTGCGGGGTCTGCCACACCGACATGTACACCGCCTCCGGCGCCGATCCGTCCGGGTACGCGCCGACGGTGCTCGGACACGAGGGGTGCGGAATCGTCGAGCGGGTCGGCGACGGCGTCACCAGCGTCACCCGCGGCGACCGCGTGGTCACGCTGTTCTCCCCCCAGTGCCGCGAGTGCGAGCACTGCCGCAGCCCGAAGACGAACCTCTGCCTGGCCATTCGCGAGCAGCAGAACCTCGGCTACCTGCCCGACGGCACGACGCGACTGCACCGCGACCAGGAGCCGATCCGTCACTTCATGGGCACGAGCACGTTCGCCGAGTACACCGTGATGCCGGAGATCGCGCTCGCCAAGGTCTCCCCCGACGCCGAGCCCGACCGGGCCTGCCTGTTCGCCTGCGGGCTCTCGACGGGCCTCGGCGCCGCCATGAACACGGCCAAGGTCGAGCCAGGCTCGACGTGCGTGGTGTTCGGGGCCGGCATGGTCGGGCTCGGCGCGGTGGCCGGCTGCCGCCTGCAGGGCGCCGAGCGGATCATCTGTGTCGACCTCTCGATGGACCGCCTCGAGCTCGCGCGCGGCCAGGGCGCCACCGACGTGTGGATCGGCGGCCCGGAGACCGTGACCCGCGTTCTCGAGGAGACCCGGGGCTTCGGTGCGGATTACACGTTCGAGGCCACGGGCCTCGTTCAGGTCATGCGCCAGGCGGTCGAATCCGCACGCATGGGCTGGGGCCTGTGCACTGTCTGCGGCGTGGCCGGCAAGGGCGAGACGCTGCAGATCGTCCCGCGCTACCTGATCACGGGGCGGCGTGTGTGCGGCTCGTCGTTCGGCGGCGTCAAGGGCCGCGACCAGGTGCCCGAGCTCGTCCAGCTCTACCTCGACGGCACGCTCGACGTCGAGCCCTTCATCTCCCATCGGCTGACCTTGGACGAGGTGAACCACGGCTTCGAGCTGATGGAGCGCCAGGATGGCATCCGCAGCGTGCTGATGATCGGCTGATGCGCTGGGACCCCGCGCAGTACGGCCGCTTCGCCGACGAGCGCAGCCGGCCGTTCTTCGACCTGGTCGGCCGGGTGGCCGCATCGGACCCGGGGTCGGTGGTCGACCTCGGCTGCGGATCGGGCGAGCTCACGGTTACCCTGGCCGAGCGCTGGCCTGGCGCGCGGGTGCGCGGGATCGACTCCTCGCCCGAGATGATCGCCAAGGCTCCCGAGCACCCGCGCGCGACGTTCGAGGTCGGCGACGCCGCTGGGTTCGACGCCACCGGCGTGGACGTGCTGATCAGCAACGCGATGCTCCAGTGGGTTCCCGACCACATGCCGCTGCTCACGCGGTGGAGCAGGCAGCT
>Ga0070735_10005590_pt1 | contig 10392 bp, 8 predicted proteins | sample Coa_R1_FD_66443 | JGI IMG/M metagenome (GOLD analysis project Ga0070735, IMG submission 66443) | Surface soil microbial communities from Centralia Pennsylvania, which are recovering from an underground coalmine fire - Coalmine... | ecosystem: Environmental > Terrestrial > Soil > Unclassified ... | reverse complement strand
CCCCGCTCTCGGCAGACATGACTGGATAGGTTGCGCTGATGTTGCCAAAAAATTTGTCCCAGTTCGCGGCGCGTTTTTCTCCGTAGGGATAGGGATGGGTGTCGTAGACAATATTTGTGCCATCCAGATGATATGTTGGAATTTCCGATAGATCGAAGCCCCAATCTCTTCCGGCAGCAAGTGCTAGATTATTGGCCCCCGTTTGACGGATCGTGGTCACTAATGTTTGCATGCCCACCGCTTGATAGGTATAGCCGTGGTGATCGTGACCGGTGGTACCGGAGGTGTCGTTGGTAATCTGGCATCCATTGCGCCAGCATGACCATCCTACCGACTCATGTGGTTCATTGAATAACTCGAACAACACGTTTGAATAGCCTTTATAGTTAGTTGCTACCTGTTGCCAGAACGATACACTATCCTGGTCGGGCATAGACCACGCATCACCGGCGTAATCCCCTACGCTGGCAGTTTGTTTACCGGCATCCGTCCATTGCAGATCGAGCAGCACATTCAGGTGTAATGTCGTCAACGTATCAACAACCTGCTTTACCATTGTCTGATAACTTGTTGCGCTGCAACCAATTGATGAGTTACCATAGAGCCAGAAACTTTCGGAGAGTGGCAAGCGAACAAGGTTGGCACCCCAGTAGACTGCCTGGGCCGTGCTTTTGCCTGGTCCCATATAAGCAAGCTCTTGTTGCGTATAATGTCCATCGCTACCACAATCGTACTCCAGGTCATCACGAGCGATACCATGAAATAGATAGGGCTTGTTATCCGCGCCGAGAATGAGATTTCCCTGCGTGTGATAAGGGCCATCTATACCTTGCAATCGAAATTTCGCAAGAGGAATGTACGCATTACCCGACTGTTTTTGGGTCTGTTGAACATTTGGCAGGGTGCTACTTGATGCAAACGAAGGCAGTGTTGGACTGACTAATCCAAATAACATGAATACAGTTATTAATGCAAGACATACATATACGATGCGAGTTATGCGAACCATTAAAACCTCTCAGACCTCAATATGTACCTTAAAATAGGCTGGACTCAGTGCGCCCAGGTATCTATGTATCCATACGTGTGCAAACAGCAATCTTCCTTTGCTATTGTACTCTTCCTTTGGAGAAACGCAAACATTCAACACTGTATGTGGGAAAAGAGTCCTATGCCTGTCCAGATTTGAAATGCCGACTCTTTTGACATGTGTGCTGTCCCTTTAAGCCAGTATACGCCTTGCTTGCAATGATATACGCCAATATCGTCCGCCTGGTTGTTGTACATTCGTTTCTTTCTGTTTCCTTGCCACGTGTTACAATAGATTGAGAACACTTTCAATGGCGCAAGGAGTGACTGCATGGCGAATCAGCGTGTTTTGCGATTTCCGGCTGGCTTTTTATGGGGAACGGCGACCTCTTCGTATCAATGTGAGGGAGGTAATACCAATAATCAGTGGTATCGTTGGGAGCAAGAGGGCCATATTCTCACCGGTGAACAGTGTGGAGCAGCAGCTAACTGGTGGCAAAACGCCGAGCGCGATTTTAAACTTGCCGAGCAAATGGAGAATAACGCACTTCGATTGAGCCTTGAATGGAGCCGTATCGAGCCGCGAGAGGGAGTTTGGGATAGCGCCGCCCTTGATCGCTATCGTGCGATGCTGCTGGATTTGCGCCGTTTGCATATTCGGCCAGTCGTAACATTGCATCACTTTACCGACCCTCTGTGGTTTGCCGACCGTGGCGCATTTGCCGATCCAGGCAATATACGCTATTTTGTGCGCTATGTAGAGCATACAGTACAGGCGCTCTGTGACCTCTGCGACTTCTGGATAACGGTAAATGAGCCGAATGTCTACGCCGCCGAAGGCTACGCCGTTGGCGTATTTCCACCCGGAGAACAGAATGTTGCACGTGCCTTACGAGTATTGCGCAATATCATGCAAGGACACGTCGAGGCATTTTATGCCATTCGCCGCCTTCAGCCATCGGCTCAGATTGGCTACTGTTTGCATTATCGTGTCTTCGATCCTGCACTGAAATTCTTCCCACCAGACCGTAGCGTTGCCTCACTACAAGAGACGCTTTTTAACTGGTCGCCATTGCAAGCCGCGGAAACAGGGCGTTTCCCATTTCCCACCAGCATGGTTGTTGCTCCCATTGCGCACGCATCTGGTACCCGCGATTTTCACGGCATCAATTACTACACCCGTGATATGGTGCGTTTTGACCCGACTGCGTTCTCTGATCTGTTCGGGCGGCGTTTTGTGCGGAAGAATGCTCCACGCAACGATCCAGGCGTAGATGGGTCCTTTGGAGAAATTTATCCGTTCGGCCTGTACCGTATCCTCAAAGCGGTGTACCAGCGCACCCAGGGTAATAAACCGCTTTACATCACCGAAAACGGCTTTAGCGACGCAAAGGACGACCGCCGTCCTCGCGCCATCCTGGAACACCTGGCAATGGTATATCGCGCCCTTCAGGAGGGTATTCCCGTGCGCGGCTACTTGCACTGGTCATTAATAGACAATTTTGAGTGGAACAACGGCTGGGCCGCACGCTTTGGCCTGATAGAAGTTGATCCACAGACCGGGCGACGCATCCCGCGCCCCAGCGCCAGCATGTTCGGCGAAATATGCCGTGCCAACGCCATCACCGAAGCCATTGTCGAACGTTACGCCCCCGAAGCCCTCGAAGCTATCTTTGACTTTGCCCCTGATCAATCTTTTAGAAATGTAAAAGTGTAATAGTTCCACTGTATTTCAATAATATTCAAATCACAATTGTAATCGCAATTTGAACAGATTTTTCGTTGACAGTGAAAACAGGCAATGATATAATAGCTCTGTTTTCACCGTCACTTGCTTTGATTCGTATCAATATACCTTCTGAAAGGGCAAACATCATATGGGCGGATTCATGAAAAAGATGGGCTTTAACCTGGAAGATGATGAGTTGTATGAACGGGCTTTTCAAAAAGGTGTCCTGTTGAACCAGTATAGTGTTGCCTCTGACATTTTTGATAAAGCCGCGAAGAGATTTACTGATAAGGGCAACCCGCAGATGGCAACGAGGGCCGCTGCAAATGCGCTCCTCTACCGCTATCTGACAATGAAAGATAACCAGCAGCCCATTACTCCTTTACTTCAAGCCTTGCTCCAGACTCTTTATGCCTTGCAGCAACAGGGATTGCAGGAAATTGAGGCTATTGGTCCGAGCTATAAAACAGAATCAATGTCAATCCCAGAACTTTGTGCGGAGTTAGTATGTCGTCTCGTGGAAGTTGATATTGATCTGGCAAAGGGTGATCAACTCCGGTCCCACGATTTGCATAAAATTGCATCCGAAAAATTTCAAGTTCTCAGAAATGCGCAACTGAAAACCTATACGACTCTTCCCGCCGCCGATGGACATAATGATAAGGCCATCACGCGTTTCTACTTTCATAGCGGGATGTCCAGTTATTACGACGCTATGCTCAAAAAAAATTATGATCCTTCAACCGCATCCGATCATCTTGCGCAGGCAAATCAATTCTTCAGCAGATGTAACGATCAAAAATGGCAGCAGCAAATGACAACTTTACTGACTAACTGGCGGTTGACACGTACGTGTTGGATCTGTCATCGCGATATGCAAGGCTACGAACTCCATTACTCCATGTGCGATGCTATTGTAACGCCCTACGCACAGATGCTCCTGGAGAAGGCGAGCCAGGAGTCGATCAATCTTGAAACGCATCAGATTGCTGTTTGCACGCCCTGTGGTTCAATGGTTATGTACAAAGCGCAATATGAAGCAAATGTAGTACGCCGGGAACTGAACGCAAAATTGGATAATGCCATGAACATTATTCAATCTCTCAACGAGCGCATCAATCGTCTTGAGCGCACATCCCATCACCATTAAATAAGAAGGAACGGAACATGGAGAAACAAGATATCCTGGATATGCTGGATTCGCTTGATATGCAGATAGCAAGAGGGAAAATAGATCAAAACACCTACAATGATCTCAGGAAGAAGTGGCTGGATAAATTACAAGCGTTTGAGGTCAGTCCAATCCCTGTGGCTACCGGCTCTCTTATTACTTTACCGGCTACTCCATCATTACCTGCTAGAGATGTCCCTGCCTGTCCGCAATGCGGTGCCCCTGTTGATAGCAACGCTATGATGGGAAACCCCTCACAGCAAGTGCAATGCCCTTATTGTGATTATATCTTTGCGTCGCAACAGATGCATACTGTCGCGACTGGTCCCGCCACGTTTACATCACCCATCTCTTCAGCAAGCAATGGCCCGGCTCTGAAAGTGCAGGAACTCCGCTGCACGAATTGTGGCGCACCCACACCTGCTGATATTGGAACTATGCCGCAGGACCTCTCGAAACCTATAGAATGTGCCTATTGCGGCAGTGTCTATATGCTACAACAGAGCCAGAATGATGCGCGGCAGAATGAACAAGCACTCAGAGCATTGCTGGAGAAGATGGGGGTGGGAAGCGGCAGTATGGGTAGCTCCAGCACTGTTGACGTGGAAAGCCGCCGCTACATATTCCATGATAAACTCTATCCCACGCTCAAAAAGGATATTGATCGCCGTCTAGAAAATCTTGACAATGCTCCCGAAGCGCCGGTCATTCCTTTCAAGATGACTTCAGGTTTCGCTGACTATCAGCCCGGACCCTTACTCGTTTCTATTGGACAGGGCGATAATCAATGGCTCAAGACGCTTTCGAGTCAGGTCTCAGCCAGACAAATGCAAGATTTTGCCATCGAGGAGGTTGATAAACAAAGCCTGAAGACATTGCAGTTCCGCCTTTCAAGTTTAATCTATTATGCCAATATCGCACGCTTCCTTTCCAGCGATGAAACTCCTTCCTATCAAGCGGTACGCCAGAATGTGCAGACATTGCAGCAAGAGTACCAGGCGTTTGCACAGGAGAATTTAGACGAGAGTTATCGCTCCTATCTCATTGCCCTCGACTCGCGCATGCGTGGCGATATCCTTCTGCTTGATGTTCTGATCCCCGTAGTAGAGGAAGGTCGCAGTTTTGCGCCAGACGCCGCACTGGCGCAACTCGAACGCGCTATAGGCCAGCTCACAACAGCCGATTCACAGGCCACTGCCAGTACCTATAATCTGCAATATACTGTGCCGCTCCAGGAAGGTATACAGAAAGATATCATGGTTGCGCGGATTTTCCAGGCCATCGTGAAATGCTACCAGGTCGTGCTACAGTCACGTCCGGTAGAATTCAATGCTTTTTATGAGCATCTGCTGAACTATACCCGCGCTTTGACCACCATTCAATCGCCTTCACAATTGCTGGGATTGCTACAATCAATCGGGCAACTCCTGGCGGCCCGTGTGGGCGTTGCGCCGGTACCGGTGCTGGCAGATTGGAGCTGGCTGGATGCGGTCGTCGAGGGCAATCGGCGCAAACCAGCTTTTGGCGCTCCTGAGTCAGTGGGTGTTGTTGTGCGCCACTATCACCCATACTGGGTCGCGACCCTCAATTATGCCGAGAAAAAAGGCATCATTTTCACCGTTGGTACGGGCCGCGAGGCCCTTATTCTCGTTGATGCGACAGCAGCGAACGCACCTGTTGTTGGTCATCTGCTGGTGAATGATCCAGTATTGCCGACCATTTACACCGGCATCAACACCTATAATTTGCTGGATAAGCAACTCATGGCCCTGCCTTCGCTTATTTCGAGCGATATGGCCGTGCGAGCAATGAAGCAGTATACCGGTCAGAAAGTGGCGGAGTTAGGGGCGACCACTATCAAATTAATCGGTCTCATCTATCTCCCCGTAGCATTTATACGCTATGTAGACAAAAAAAATCAGGCGCGTGAAATACTTGTAGGACGTTTGAATTTTGTAAACCAGAATCTGGGTAGCACACTTTCGCAGACACATCGGTTCTTGCAGCAGTACGGTGCATGACGATCACTGTGATGGCATTAAGAAAGAGGGAACAGAATGGGATTTCTAGCAGACTGGGGTATCAAGAGATTAGCAAATGCGGAACAGGATATGCGGCGTGTCGGTCAGGCATTGGGCTTCATGCCCCTCTCCTGGCGAGATGTTGTGACTGTAGATCCATCGCGAGATGGGGTGATGTGGCGTATCCCCGACCCAAATGTGCCCCGGGCGAGTGCTTTGCGTGGCGTACAGGCAATAGTTGTATCGCATAACGAACTGGTGATAGTACTGCGAGATGGTAAGTTGGATGCCGAGAATCAGGCCATTCTTGAACCGGGATTATATGATATTAAGCAACTTACAGCATTGCGTGGTCGCATCGAAGTGATCTGGTTTACCATGGGCGAATTCCAGTTGCCCTGGGGTGTCGGGGATGTGTTAACGCTAGAAGGTGAAGCTGTCGGTGCATTTGGGATGTACCGGGTTAAAGTTGTGAACCCTGTGCAGTTTTTAGAGAGTGTTGCCCGTAACTGGCAGGTGTATACCAAAAAACAACTGGGCGAAGAACTTACCAGGTCCTCCGTAAACTCCGTAGTAGGAGGTGCATTCGCAAGCAGGACCATCAGAGAACTAAAACCGCAACAGGCAGAAATCTCGCTTGCTTGTAAAGAGGCATTGCTGCCTACCTTTGAAGATTGGGGCTTAGAGTTCTGTGGCTTGACTATTGATATAAAGTATCCCGACGGATATCTCGAGACTCTCCGGATGGAAAACAGAGTGAGTTTGGAGATGCAAGCCCGGCTTACCGGAGGAGAAGCCAGTGTCAGGCTGGCTGCGCTGAAAGCGCAGGAGGAACAGTATCGTATTCTTACCGAAGCGAATAAAGTTCGTGCGCTTGGCAATGCCAATGTAGAGGTTATGCAGAATCAACTCAATGCCGGGATTAATCCGCTGGAGCTAGAGAAAATCAAGGCTATCGAAATTCTGGCGGCGAATCCCGGTGAAGGCATGCTGGTAGATAATCGCCCGCAAATTGTTAATCAACTGTTGCCGCAGCCGCCAATGCCACCGATAGGCCCTGTGATTGTGGCGGGCAACCCGTTCGTTCAACCCATGCCGCAACAACAGTTGAACCAGCAAGGTGCTTTGCCTTCGCCAGTAAATATGACCCCCGCTGGCGGAGGGTCAGGCGAGGCGATGACACGCGAAAAAATCGAGGAGATGCTGGATAAGCTTGATGAGCGTTTCGCTAATGGCGAGATATCCGAGCAAGTCTACTTAACCTTGCAAGCTAAATGGCAAAACCGCCTTGAAAAACTTTCCTAAGCGATGTCTTGCATTGTGCATACATAAGGGCTCACCTGCCTATCATCTCTATGGGCTGGTGAGCCCAATGCCGCAGGTGGCAGTAACGCTTGTTGCGCAATCGTTTCATACAAGATATCGTGCGCATTGAGGCGCTCAAGCTCCGCCAGAGCGGCACGTAATATTGCTTTTGCCGAGCGTTCCGCACGGTCGCTCATGCTACGCGCCCAGGCTTCGCCGAGCCAGAGACGCGCCCGTATACGTTCACGCACCGCCTCTTGTTGCTCCACGCCTTCAAGACCTGCTCTGGATAGCGAAGGTAGCCGCCAGATACGCCATGCACGCGAGAAATACATCATCCCGGTGCCAGGGCGTTCCAGCACCAGTTGTACAATACCGGATGCCAGTTCCAGCCAGCCCCACGCCTGGGTTTCAGCAAAAGATTGGGTAAGAAATGCTCTCTCTTTACTGGTGATATCGGCTGGCTCTCGTTCGTGGCTCACAATCGGTAAATCGCCACTCTGTCGTTTGAGTTCGTTGCGCAATTGCAGCAGTATTTCCTGGGCAAGCAAAACATTCCCATACAGACAGGCTTGCATGGCTTTTTGCGCCCGTGCCGTTGCATCTCCGAACGGGTAGTATCCTGTGTCAATCATGTTTGCCTACCTGCTGATTGAAGATACTCTGCTAGCTCACTGGCGGTTATCGCTACGAGAAAATCGCAATGCTTTGAGGCAATCGTTATCCTACCCCTCGTTCGCTGCTGCCGAGTAGCGCCTGACGCAGCAAACGGTCAGGGCCGTTTTTCGGGAATGTTTTTGTGTAGCACACCATGCAGTAATCGCCTACCAGTTCATCATCATCTCCCGTACCAAAATAGGTAATCGTATGGGGCGCGCAAGCATAATGACCACAGGGCTGGAGCGTTGCCTCCTCCCGATGCGGCAGACTATGCGGGAATTGTTCAATGTAACATGTATGTTCAGCCATGAAAAAACTCGTTTGTGAAAATGTGAAATAGGAACGATATCATCAAATTATCCGTGATTTGATGATATCGCTCGCGCTGGAAGATGTCAAGGTTCCGTTAGCACGTTTTCACCTGGATAGAGGTTCTTAACATGCCCAGGTGATTGTGTGCGTGTTGATTGGCCCCTGGAAAAAGAATAGGCCGGGGGTGCAGGCATGGAGCGGTATGAAGATCGTTACCAGCACACTCTGGCCGGGAGCAAGCGACCCTCTTACCGGACTGAAGCTGACGCCGCCTGGAACATTCGTATAGGCTACCCAGTTCAGGTTACTTTGAGCGTTCGCCTCGGAAAGTACCCGTGCGAGGCAAACATAGTCCCCGTTACTCTGGCTACAGTCGAGATGACCGACGAAACTCATAGACGATGGGCGCAAATCCAGTACAGCCGGTGCTGGTGCAGGTGGCGGCTGCGTAGGTTGAGGCGGTGGTGCAACTGTCGGCTTTGGTGTCGGACGAGGCGTTGGCTTCGGCGTGGGTACAAGAGTTGGCACAGCCGTCGGCGTAGGCGGGAGCGTGACAACCGGTGTTGGGCTTACCTGTCCTGCCTGTTTTGCCTGTCCCGTAGCCGCTGTCGCTGAACCGCAAGCAGCAAGAAAACTGGCAACTAGAACGGTAAAAAGAATAGCAGTAATACTTTTAGTGAACTTTGCTCGCCAGTGATAGGAGAAGCGAATATTCGATTGATGAAAACTGGGATGTCGCATAGCGATCCTTCCTGCTTACTTAAAAGAAAACAATTTTTAGCGTATATATGACTTTGATAGACCTCTCATAAGCTACATACGTGTAAGGTTACTCGTTCCTTGCCTCATGATTTCTGTAACCTCTCCCGTATCTGTTCATGGAAGCATCATATATGTAATACTTATGAGGAGGTTTATTCATGTTGGTTCTATCGGGCGTGCGAAACCGCTCTTTATTCGTTATTCTAGGGCTTGTGGTGACTATACTTGCCAGTAGTTGCGCTGGTGCCTCGCAAGCTGCATCGTCTACTTCAAAATCTAGCAGTACACCGGTAGACCGCTTTAATGCGCCCGGCAATGTACTCATCTCAGACCAGTTCAACAATCGTGTCGTCGAAGTGGCCCGTGATGGACATATCGTGTGGACATTTGGTTCGGGCAACCCGAAACTCTGTAATCCCGGACCGGGTACGATCATTGGCCTCAACGACGCTGAACGTTTGAGTGGCGGCCTGACTTTGCTCGCTGGCACAGGAATCCCTGCCGGTTCGCAAAGTTACCCGAAAGGTTGTAATGACAACCGCGTTATTGTCGTCAACCAGCAGGGCAAAATCGTCTGGCAATATGGACAGGCGGGCGTTTCAGGCTCTGGCCCGAATCAGTTAAATGTTCCGGTGTTCGCCATTCAATTGCCCAGCCGTAATATTATGGTGGTAGATCAAGGCAACAACCGTGTTATCGAAATTGACCGCAACAGTAAGCAGGTCGTCTGGTCTTACGGTCCTAAGTCCGGCCCCGGTGCGCTCAATAATCCGAATAGCGCGGAACTGCTCCCCAACGGCCATATTCTCATTGGTGACGAGAACAATAACCGTATCATTGAGATTACACGTGACGGTACCATCGTGTGGCAGTACAATCAGGGATTGAGCGGTGCAGCTTTTGCCAGTCGGCTTCCCAATGGCGACACCTTAATCACCGATTCTTCCCATAGCCGCGTTCTAGAAGTGACCCCAAACAAGCAGGCCGTTTTTGAGTACTTCACCAATACCGATGCAGGGAGCAATACCGCACCTCTACCGACCAATGCGGTGCAACTGGCGAACGGGGAAATCATGATTGCCGATCAGTTCAATAATCGTGTTTTGCTTGTCAACCCGGCAGTGCAATTCCAGTACGGTATGGTTAATGTGACGGGCAATGGTGCTAATCAACTCAATGGACCCTATACATCCTATGTAATTGGCGACTACACAGGGCAAACGCCGCCGCCGTCAACATTCTAACCTGTTTGCAAGAAAGCGTAAAGATGAAACTGAAAAATACCCGTTTGCAACTGCGTAGCGCACCCGTCTGGTTTTGCCTGTTTGTGGTTGGAGCAATGGTCTTGCTTTCTGCATGTGGAGGTAGCAGTACCACTAATGCGAGTGCAAGTGCTACAGCCC
>Ga0070735_10005589_pt1 | contig 10392 bp, 8 predicted proteins | sample Coa_R1_FD_66443 | JGI IMG/M metagenome (GOLD analysis project Ga0070735, IMG submission 66443) | Surface soil microbial communities from Centralia Pennsylvania, which are recovering from an underground coalmine fire - Coalmine... | ecosystem: Environmental > Terrestrial > Soil > Unclassified ... | reverse complement strand
TTGAATTCTCTCAGCACCCGCTATCCGATCCGCAGGTTTCCTGTCTTTCATCTTCTCTACCATATGGACGAACTGGATCCGTTGGTCGACCTCGCGAGCGGTCTCAGCCGGCGCAATAGATGTCTGGTGCGCTCGATAATGCTCTTCTGGCTGCTGCGCGCGCGCGGGGAATCGGCGCAGCTGGTGTTCGGAATCCGCAAGCGTGCGGGCAGTTTCGAAGCGCATGCGTGGACTGTGTCCGAGCGGGGATTGGTCGGTGATAGCGAGGCAGCTATCGCCGAGTTTCATCCGATGATGAGCTTTGGAAAAGAAGAGCGGCTGTGAATCGGACACTCTTCGATTATCTCTCCACGCTTTACGACGCGACCAAATGGCGTCTGATAGTTACCATCATGCTGGCGGCGCTTTGTTCGCTCACGGAAGGTATCGGAATCCTTCTACTGATACCGACCTTGCAAGTCTCCGGGATGAGTCTGACCGGTCAGGGTAAGATGCAGAGCTATGCCGCGGCGATTGACCTGGCGCTTCGCTGGGTGCATCTGACGCCGTCGCTGCCGGTACTGTTGGCGATTTTCCTGGTTCTCATCTCGACCCGCACCCTCATAATGAAATTACAGGCAGTTGCGTCCTCGACCGTCCAGCAGCGGATGCAGGTCTATCTGCGCGAGCATCTGCATCGAGCAATTGTGAATGCCGACTGGCTGTTCCTGTGCCGCAAGAAATCAGCTGACGTGGTTCATGTGCTGACTCGCGAGGTTGAGCGCATCGGGACGGTGACCTTCCTCACGCAGCTCCTAGCCGGCGAGATACTCGTAACTGTCATCTATATGATTGTCGGAGCTGCGCTATCGGCAGGCGTGACCCTGGTGGTGTTGGGTGCCGGCCTCGTACTCGCGTTTCTGCTTAAGGAGAGGACCAAAGCGATCGCGGCGATCGGGACCGAGGTATCGCACGTCAATGAGCGTCTCTACGGCGCGATCATCGGCCATGTGCAGAATCTCAAGGCGATCAAGGCCTACGGCGGAGAACTGCGCGATCGCGAAGCTTTCGCGGACCTGAATTCGGCCGTCGCGGAAGCCGGCAATGAAGCGGCGCGCCGGCAGGCGCTCAGCAGCGGATGGTTCGAGTTTGGATCGTTTTTGATCCTGAGCTCCGCGGTTTACGCCTCGATCAACGTGTTCTCGGTGGGTCCCGCGAGCATTCTGATTTTGCTGCTGGTGTTCGCGCGGCTGATGCCGCGAGTAGTGGCGGCACATGGCGACTACCAAGGCATCATCAATCAGCTGCCCGCCTTCACCGCAATCATGCGCCTGCGGCAGGAGTGCGAGCAGGCGGTCGAGCGGGTTAGCACCGATGGTCAAATGGTTCAGCTGAAACGGGCCGTCGAACTCAGAGACGTTTCCTTCTCATATCAAATTGCCGCTGCGCCCGTGCTCAAAGGCGTGAGTCTGGCGCTGAAGGCCGGACAGACCGTGGCGTTCGTAGGTCCCTCCGGATCCGGCAAAAGCACGCTGGCGGACATCGTAATTGGATTGCTCCGGCCGGACTCTGGAACCGTGACGGTAGACGGTATCGATTTGGCGAACTCAAACCTTTCGAGTTGGCGATCGCAAATCGGCTACGTTTCGCAAGACACGGTGTTGACCCATGACACCTTGCGCTCCAACCTTGCCTGGGCGCGCCGCGATATTACCGAAGACGAGATGTGGCATGCGCTGAACCTCGCCGCGGCAGAAGATCTCGTGCGCCGACTTCCCGGCGGTCTCGACACGCTGGTTGGCGATCGCGGAACATTTCTTTCCCACGGCGAAAGGCAACGGCTCGCGATTGCGCGCGCGCTGCTTAGAAATCCAACCTTGCTGGTGCTGGACGAAGCGACCAATAGCCTCGATAGCGAAAACGAAGAGCGAGTGTTGGAAGCTATCGACAACCTGCACGGCAATTTGACCATGTTGATAATCGCGCATCGCTTCTCCACCTTGAAACGAGCCGATGTCGTATACGTGATCGATGGAGGACGGATAGTCGAAACGGGAGACTGGCAATCGATCGCGTCCAGACGAGGCGGCTTCGGTTATCTCGATGAAGTCGATGACAAGGCAGGCGAGGGTGCGCGTCCGGCGATACGGCAATAGCGCGCGAAAGAATCAGGGGTTGGGTGCGGCCCTGCCGAAAGTACCTCCCGACCCGAAGACGTCGGAAGGCGAGGACAATCCCGTTCCCGGCTCCCCTCCACCTTGGAAAGCCGGTGATTGAAGCGGACTCGGAGTCGGCGCGGTGTTCGAACGTCTTATCACATAGGCATTGTCTTGATCGCCGAGACAGTTACATGCCGGCGAACTGGTTACGCTCTCGGTTTCATAGAATTGGGGAATCGGCTGGCCCGCACAAATTATCATGATCGGTCCCCGCACTGGTTCAACCTCGCGGGACCGACACGAGCCGGAACACGTAAAGGACGTGCCGGTCGCGGTTATCACCATATTCTCCGGAGGAACATTGCCGGCGCAAACGACTAGCGCATTGGGCTTGCTCGGAAACGGTATCGGAGAGGGTTCGGGTTCCGCCGCCTTACCTGTCGGCGTCTGACCCGCAGCAGACGTGACGAGTAGCAGGATCATCGAGATGAACAATCCAATAGAACGCATTGCAGCCTCCAGGGCGGCCCACAGTTTCGCACATAGTAGTCGTTCTGGAAATGCACGCGTTCGCGAAAGGGTAGGTTTGGTGAAATTGCACAATCGCGGAGGACGAGTAGCGACCATGAACCAATCTCCGACGTCGAGGATGAAAGGTTTGCAGTATCTGGTCTCTGGAGGCCTCGGACTCTTGCTGTTGCTGATCGCTCACCCGGCGTTCGCGCAAACCGGCAGCACCCTGGATTTTCAAAAGGCGCAGAATGCTGCACGCAGCGGGCTCAGCGATCAGGAGATGGATTCCGCATGCCAGGCCGCGGTCAACAAACACATGACCTCCTCCGATCTCGACGCACTGGGCAAGACGCTGGGACTGTCGCCGTCGCAGACCGCGCAGCTCGGCGATTGCGTTGCGCGCGGCGGCCCTGCCACCAGCTCCGTATCGAGCGCCGCATCCGCGGCGCCGGCAGTTCCCCCGCAAATTCCGCAGCGCCCGCTGGAAACCTCGCGCATAGAATCGCGCTTTCACGAGCTCGACACCCCCTACAAGCTATTCACCGCTCCTACGGCAAACTCGCTTGAGCAATTCGGCTACGACTTGTTCGCCACCAAGGTCTCATCTTTTGCTCCGACCGGAAACGTACCGGTGGGCGACGACTATATTATCGGGCCCGACGATGAGTTGAACGTCTACGTTTGGGGTCGGGTCAATCAGACGGTCAAACTCAAGGTCGATCGCGACGGCGCGGTAATGGTTCAGGAGATCGGCCCGATCCAGGTCGGCGGGCTGACGTTCGGCCAGGCCAAGAAACTTATCGAAGGCCGCATGAGTCAGATCACCGGCGTCGAAGTCGGAGTGACGATGGGACAGGTTCGTACCATCCAGGTATTCGTCGTCGGCAAGGTTACACAGCCCGGACTATACACCGTCAGCGCGCTCTCTCACGTTTCGAACGCGTTGGTGGCCGCGGGCGGAATCGACAAGATGGGCTCATTGCGCAAGATCGAGCTGCGCCGAGATGACAAGGTTGCGATGACTCTCGACCTTTACGACATGTTGTTGCGCGGCGATACCCGCGGCGACGTCCGATTGAAGCCGCGGGACGTCATCTTCGTTCCCGTCATCGGTCCGGTCGCGGCGGTCACCGGCGACGTGAAAAGTCCCGCCATCTACGAAGTTCTGCCGAATGAGAGCCTCGGCAATCTCCTGCGAATGGCTGGTGGCGTGACCGCGTTCGGCTACTCGGAACGGATCCAGCTCGAGCGGGTGCAAAATCACCAGAAGAGAATCGCGCTGGACGTTAACTTGAACGCGCGTTCCGCGAAGCAATATCCGGTCTACGACGGGGATCTGGTCAAAGTTTTCACCGTTCTTCCCAGCGAGCGCAACGTGGTGCGGGTAAAGGGCAATGTCAACCAGCCCGGCACCTATGAATGGCGTCCGGGGATGCGGGTGGCGGATCTGATACGGGAAGCGCAAGGTCCCGCCGATCATACTTTCTTCGACTACGCGATGCTGGAACGGCGCCAAGGTCCCGAGCGCAGAGTGTCGCCATCTCCCATCAATCTTGGCGAAGCCCTTTCCGAACAGACGGGCAGCAACAACACTATTCTCGAACCGGAAGACAGCGTCACCGTTTATAGTCAGAATGAGCTGGCGCAGGTTCCGACGGTAGAAGTGCTCGGTCAGGTTCGCAAGCCGGGTAAGTATCCGATGGTTCCCGGAATGACGGCGCGCGAATTGGTCTATACCGCCGGAGGGTTGCTGGACAACGCCTCGCGCGATCGCGCGGAGCTGACCAGGACCGAGATCGCAAACGGCGCGGTCGCCAGCTATACCCATATCGATTTGGATCTGCGCCAGATACTTGATGAGTCTCAGAGCGGAGACCTGGTGCTCAAGCCGGAAGACGAATTGCTGGTGCAGCAGGCCTCCAACTGGCACAAGCCCTGGCACGTGATACTCGATGGCCAGATCGCCCGACCTGGACCCTATCCAATTCGCGAAGGAGAACGGCTTGCCTCGGTGCTGAAAGCCTGCGGCGGATTTCGGCCCGATGCTTATCCGCGCGCAGCAGTCTTCGTCCGTAAGTCGGTTCAGAGGATGCAACAACAGCTACTGGATCAGGCCCGCTCCCGCTTGCAGCATGACCTCGTGCGCTTGGCCCTCCTGCCTCATCAGGCCGGGCAGGGCGAAACCAGTGCCGATACGATGAATTCCATTCGCGCTGCTCTGACTCAGGCGCAGAGCACGGAATCAACCGGCCGAGTGGTGGTCAAAATTGCATCGTTGGAGGCGCTGGAACGATCGCCGGAAAATATTGTGCTGGAAAACGAGGATCATCTCTTCGTTCCAGTTCAGCCTGCGGCAGTACAGGTACTAGGCGAAGTGTACAATCCGAACGCTGTCGTCTATCAGCCCACGCTTCGGGTCCGTGACTATCTGCAAGAAGCCGGAGGATCAACCGAAGGCGGTGATATCGATCACATTTACGTAATCAAGGCCGACGGATCCGTGATGACCGATGAGGGCGTGAAGGAAAGCGAAAAGAACCGGCTTTTCCCGTTACTCCCTTCAATTGGTGGCGGGTTAATGGATCAGCGACTAGAACCTGGAGATACTGTCTACGTGCCGGAGAAGCTGATCTACATCAGTTCGCTGCAATACGCGCGCGACATAACTTCCGTGGTAGCGAACAGCGCGCTAGGACTTGCCACGCTGGGCATCCTCGCGACGAGCTTGTGATTCAAGCGAGTCCTCGGTCGGGATGGTGCGGGAATAATTTCGCGTAGGCGAAGGAGAGGCTGAGCGGTGGTCCTTAAGATAGAAAAGGCAGAGTCTGAAAATTACGAGAGCAAGGCACGCCCGGCGCCACTATTTCCGGTGAGCGGTGCCGACGAAAATCTTTATGTCTTACTGGTCCTCGAAAATTGGAAGCTTATCGCGGTAGTAACCTTCCTGATGGTCGTCGCCACTTATATTGTCACCAAGACTCTGATGACGAAGTGGTATCAGGCGACTGCGATAATCGAACCGATTCCTGAAGGCGCGGTCGAGAATCGGGTCGAAGGCGGATTGGGAGCCCTCGGCGGCGGGAGCATGTCCACTTTTCTAATGATTAGCGGTATCGACTCCCAGGCCCAGGAGTCTCTGACCATCTTGCGCAGCTTCACGTTCAATACCCAGGTCGCGCTGCGGCATAATTTGAGCGACGAACTGCTGCGTGATATCGACGAGAAGCCCAAGACTCCGCGCAAACTCCAGATGCGGCTATTCGACGTCTTGCGCACGCGGTTCAGTGTCGACTACTCGATGCAGGCGCACGATCTAAGCGTGCACTTTATCGATCGCGACCCCATCCGGGCCCAGGAGATCCTGCAGTACTACCTGACGGATCTGCGCGAGTTGCAGCGCCAGGACGCTATCAAAAATGCCGGCGCCGCAATTGAATCGCTCGAAAAAGAAGCGAGCTCGACCGGTGACTCCTTGTTGCGTGAGAACCTTTACGCCTTGGTCGCGCGGCAGGTGCAGCGTCAGAAACTGGCGGAGGTGGAGGCTGACTTCGCATTCAAGATTCTGGAACCGCCGATCTCACCCGACCGGCCTTATTCGCCGCGCGCGAGCATCAATTGCCTCGTCATGATGATGCTGACGCCGTTGCTGATGATCGTTTATCTGGCGGTCCGACAACTTTGGCGCGGAGGCCGCGCGAGGACTCCAGCCTCGCCGGCGCGTCGGCGCTCGATTGCCGAGCACGAGCTGTCCTTCTAAAAACTCGAGAGCAGCTTACCTCCACGAATCCGAGCGACATCGAATCATGCATATCGCATTTCTAGGTATAAATTACTGGCCCGACGAGACCGGTATAGCTCCTTTCACTACCGGGCGATGCGAGTACCTCGCGAGTCGCGGGCATCGGGTGACGATATTTACCGGCTTTCCATACTATCCGGAGTGGCGAATTCCCGAGCGCTATCGGCGCCAGGTTCTTAATCGCGAAGAAAAGAACGGAGTCGAAATACTCCGCTCCTGGCTGTATGTACCTTCCCAGGTTAATGCGCCGCGGCGCATTCTCCATGAAGCTTCGTTCGTCGCGTCCTCGGTGATTCGTGCCGTCGCGCGAGGAGTCAAACATCGGCCCGATCTTCTCGTGGTTACGACGCCGCCGCTTGCCTTATGCCTCAGCGCCATTGTGCTGTCGCGGCTGTGGAAAATTCCCTTCATACAGCACGTTCCCGATTTGCAGCCCGATGCCGCGCGCGATCTCGGTATGCTGCGCCCCGGACGGCTCATGAACCTTCTCTATCGAATCGAGCGGCTGGGTTATCGAAAAGCTGCGCTGGTCTCGACCCTGACCGAAGCCATGCGCGAGAAAATCCTCAGCAAAGGAATCGGGCCGGAAAAGGTGACGTTGTTTTCGGATTGGGCGCGCTCCGAGCTATTCCAGGTGCCGGTAGCGGGAGGCTCGGAGCTTCGGCGCTCGCTTGGACTTGGCGATGAACTGCTGGCGGTTCATGCGGGCAACATGGGAATCAAGCAGGGGCTCGAGGTGATTCTGGGTGCGGCCGAAAAATCGCGCCACGATCGCAGTATCAAGTATCTGCTGGTAGGTGATGGTTCGGTTCGTGAGCAGCTAAAGCGGCGCGCGAAATCCGCCGGACTGGAGAATCTCATCTTCGTTCCGTTACTTCCCGACGGCAGATTTATCGATCTGCTCGCGGCGAGCGACATAAGTCTCGTCACTCAGCAGAAGAGCGTCGCCGATATTGTGTTTCCATCGAAGGTCATAACTCTTATGTCTTCGGCACGCGCCATTATCGCCTCGGTGAGTCCAGGCAGTGAGGTGGCGCGCGTGTTGAACGAGGCAGACGGAGGAGTAGTGGTTGCGCCGGAGGATCCGGATGCCTTGCTTAGCGCGATTTTGGCCTTGCGCGATGATCCCGAGCGGCGCACGCGGTTGGGCGCGAACGCACGAACCTTCGCGCAACGCTTCTGGGAGAAGCAGCGGACTCTCTCGATGCTCGAATCGCATCTGCTGCGGGTAGCGGCTGGAGGAAAATCGTCCACCATGATAAAGACTGCTGCGCTTAGTGAAGCGTTGATCGCAAACAGTGAGGAGGGCCGGCAATGACTAAGGTTCTGGTCACTGGTGCCGGAGGTTTCATCGGACATCATCTCGTTACTTTTCTGAAGCGCAAGGGCTACTGGGTTCGCGGCGTCGATTTGAAGACACCGGAGTATGCCGGGACTGATGCCGATGAATTTCTCTTGCTTGACCTTCGGCGCTGGGAGAATTGCCTCGCCGCGACCCGCGGGATCGACGAAGTCTATGCGCTTGCCGCCGACATGGGCGGAATGGGATTTATCTCGGCGCATCACGCGCAGATCCTGCATAACAATTCGCTGATCAATCTTCACACTCTCGATGCTGCACGCGAGAACTCGGTTAAGCGCTATCTCTACTCGTCGTCGGCTTGCGTCTATCCCGAATTCAAACAGACCAGCGCCGAAGTGGTTCCTCTCAAGGAAGAGGACGCCTATCCCGCGCAGCCTCAGGACGCCTATGGATGGGAGAAGCTGGTTACCGAACGGCTGTGCACGCACTATCGCGAAGACTACGGCCTCGAAACCCGTATCGTGCGGTTTCATAACATCTTCGGACCGCTGGGTACGTGGGATGGTGGCCGCGAGAAGGCGCCTGCTGCGATGTGCCGTAAAATCGCGATCGCCAAATTAACCCGGAGCGATGAGATAGAGATTTGGGGTGATGGCAAACAGACGCGATCCTTCTGCTATATCGACGACTGCGTGGCGGGTATCTACAAGCTGATGCGCTCGGACTATCCGCATCCGCTGAATCTTGGACAAGACCGAATGGTAACTATCGATGAACTCGCCGACCTGGTCGCTACGGCTGCTGGGATCAAGGTCCGCAAGAAGCATATCGACGGTCCCCAGGGAGTACGCGGGCGCAATTCCGACAATACTCGCCTGCGCGAGGTCCTCCACTGGCAGCCGGAAATTTCGCTCGAGGAAGGGCTGGCGCGCACCTATCGCTGGATCGAGGATCAAGTACGTCTCAATCACGGTCTTTGATCACGTAGGCTTCTGAGACTCGCGTGACACGGAAACAGAATTTTTTCGGACAAATCGTCGCCGCGGCCGATGTCGTGGTACTATGCGCAAGCTATATGGCGGCTTATTCGGTCCGTGCGAAAATGTGGCTGCACGGTTATCCGGTGCTTCCGATCACCCGGGCGGGAGCGAATGCATGGATTTTAACCGTTGCTTGTCCCGCCTGGCTCATAGCGTTCAGGTATTTCAATTTATACAGCCCGATAACTTATAGGTCGGTGGCCACCACAATATCGAAGACCACCAAAGCGAACCTCCTCGGCGCTTTGCTAATGCTGAACACGATCTTCATTATGCGCGGTTTTGCGGGAGCGAGCCGTACCTTACTCATCCTGATGATAGCGTTCAGCAGCGTCGGTTTAGTCAGCGAAAAGCTGGCCGTTATCTTCGTCATGCGATACCGATGGCGCCTGCGACGGCCATCCACGGCCTGGAGAGTTCTTCTGGTCGGCAGTCGCAGCGATGCGCAGAACTATCTCGAACTAGTCCGTGAGCACCCAGAGTGGAACCTGGAAATCGTTGATGTGGTTTCGGTCTCCCGTGATGAGACTGGAGGCGTCAGTGGCAATCTCTATCCGACAGTTGAGCAGTAGTTCTTTGGCGCCGGTGCTGCGCGAGCCGGCGCAGCCGCAGCCGTGGTCGGACGTTCTAAAGCGATATGCGGTTGATGAAGTAGTGGCCGTAACCGCGTGGGATCAGTCGGCGATGTGGAACGAGCTGGCGGAAGCGTGCGCCGATCGAGGGGTAATCTTTCGCCAACTCGTCGTTATGCCCAAGCCTAAAATCGGCAAATATCACATCGAGGATGCGGGCAACGGACAGTATTTCGTTTCGCTCGAGACGGTTCCGCAGGACTTTCTGGCGCTCGCGGTCAAGCGCGTGCTCGACATCGCCGGCGCCATCTTAGGCGTCATGCTGTGTGCGTTGATCTTCCCATTCTATGCTTTATGGTTGCGGATCGTCTCGCCCGGGCCGGTTCTCTTTCGTCAGGAGCGGATGGGACGCAATGGACGTTTCTTTGCCATGTATAAGTTCCGCACCATGCGTCCAGATGCTGAAAAGGAACTTGCGGACCTGATGCCGCTCAACCAAATGAACGGAGCGTTGTTTAAGATCGAGGACGATCCGCGCGTCATCGCGGGGGGAAATTTCATGCGCCGCACGCATCTCGATGAGCTTCCGCAGTTCTGGAATGTGTTGCTGGGCGATATGAGTCTGGTAGGGACGCGCCCCCCGACTCGCAATGAAGTCGAATCCTATGAAAACCGTCATCATCGGCGGTTAAGTATGCGTCCCGGAATTACCGGGATTTGGCAGGTGACCGGCAATCAAGCGGTAAAGGACTTCGAGGAAGTGGTTAAGCTCGATTGCCAATATATCGACCATTGGTCACTGGGGTTGGATCTGAAGCTGCTTGGGCGGACTCTCCTGAAAGTCGTACGCCGAGCGGCTTGGTAAAACTCAGAGGGCAGGTTTATAAACGTACGGTCGGGCCGATGGCGATGACGTTCCTCTCCCCTAGCGATATTCACACGCTTCTCATTGCTGCGCCGTGGATGGCGCTCGCGTTGGCATTGGGCATCATATTGGCAATCAAGTATCGTTGAGAGATAGGCAAGT
>Ga0070735_10005587_pt1 | contig 10393 bp, 9 predicted proteins | sample Coa_R1_FD_66443 | JGI IMG/M metagenome (GOLD analysis project Ga0070735, IMG submission 66443) | Surface soil microbial communities from Centralia Pennsylvania, which are recovering from an underground coalmine fire - Coalmine... | ecosystem: Environmental > Terrestrial > Soil > Unclassified ... | reverse complement strand
GACGATTCGCGAGTTCCCGATCGAAGAGCCGAAGAAGGGACTCGCAAGCCCGAAGGTGCGGCGGTTCCTGCTGATCGGCGGCCTCGCCGCGCTGGCTCTCGTCGTCGGATTGTTCTTTTATTTCCACGATCGCGAGAGCACGGACGACGCGCAGGTCGATGGGCACATCACGCCGGTGGCGTCGAAGATCTACGGACGTGTGGCCGAAGTGCTGGTGCTGGACAACCAGCCCGTGAAAGCCGGCCAGATACTCGTGAAGATCGATCCGCGCGATTACCAGGCGGCGCTGGATCAGGCAAAGGCGCAACTCGCACTCGCGGAAGCGGATGCGCAGTCGGCGGGAGTGGACGTGCCGCGCACGCGCGAAAACGTGGCGAGCGGAACATCGAGCGCGGACGCGCAGCTCTTGGGAGCGCAAGCTTCGTTGGCGATGGCGCAATCGACGTACGAGCAAGCGCAGACAGCGGATTTGGCGTACGCGCAGGCGAACATCGACAAGAGCAAGGCGAATTCAGAGCTCGCCAAGGCCGATCTCGCACGCTACAAGCCGTTGCTCGACAAAGCGGAAATTTCGCAGCAGCAATATGACGCGGCGAAAGCGAATGCAGACGCAACAGCGAGCTCGCTGAAAGCGGATCAGGAAAAATTGAGCCAGGCGCAACGCAACATCGACATTGCGAAGGCGCAGGTCGCAGCCGCGCAAGCGCGCGTTGAACAAGCAAAGGCAGGAGTTGCCTCAGCACACGCCGACACGAAGCAAGTGAACATGCGCGCCGCAGATGCGCAAGGCAAAGCGGCGAAGGTGCAAGAGATGCGGGCCGCGGTGGAAGCGGCGACGTTGAACTTGAGCTACACGCAACTTGTCGCGCCGGTGGACGGCGTCGTGACGCACAAGCAAGTCGAGCCGGGACAGATCGTGCAGCAGGGGCAAGGGCTGATGGTTGTGGTGCCGCTGCAAGACGTGTGGGTTACGGCGAACTTCAAAGAGACGCAATTGCGCAATATGAAGCCGGGACAGAAAGCGGAAGTTCACGTCGACACCTACGGCAAAACGTTTGAGGGACATGTGGATTCGATCGCGGGCGCGACGGGAGCGGTTTTGAGCTTGCTGCCGCCGGAGAATGCGACGGGCAACTACGTGAAGGTTGTGCAGCGCATTCCAGTGAAGATCATCGTGGACAAGATTTCGCCGGACGTGGCGGTGTTGCGGCCGGGGATGAATGTGGATGCGACGGTGATTACGAAATAAGAAGAGAGTTGACAGTCGACAGTTGAAAGTCGAAAGCGGAAAGAAAAATCGGGCGGTGTTTGGCACATCACGTCCGGACAAGTTGGGGCGCAGCGATGCCGCGCCCGTACATGAAGAGAAAAACGAAGCGAGCAGTGGTGACGAGTCGAAACGGGTTCGCGGTTGGGACGTCCAAGTAAATGAAGAGCAAGATTCTAGCGAAGCTGAGGACGCCGGACGGTCACATCAATCCCTGGGTGATCGCGCTGACGGTGACGCTCGCGACGTTCATGGAAGTGCTGGACACTTCGATCGCGAACGTCGCACTGCCGCACATTTCCGGAAATTTGTCCGCCGGCGCGGACGAATCCACTTGGGTTCTCACCTCGTATCTCGTATCGAACGCGATCGTGCTGCCGCTGTCGGGCTGGTTTTCGTCGCTGATCGGACGAAAGCGGTTCTACATGACGTGCGTGGCGATCTTCACCATCAGTTCGTTTTTGTGCGGGCTGGCGCCAAGCCTGGGCATTCTTGTTTTGTTCCGCGTGTTGCAGGGCGTCGGTGGCGGCGGATTACAGCCGAGCGAGCAAGCGATTTTGAACGACACGTTTCCGCTGGAAAAGCGCGGCATGGCGTTCGCGGTTTACGGATTGGCGGTGGTTGTGGCGCCGACGATCGGACCGTGGCTCGGTGGATGGATCACCGACAATTTTTCATGGCGCTGGATCTTTTATATCAACGTCCCGGTCGGAATTCTTTCGCTGATTCTGACGTCGTTTTTGGTCAGCGACCCGCCGTACATGAAGAAAGAAAGTGTGAAGAGCGGATTCCGGATCGATTACATCGGCATCGGGTTGATCAGCCTCGGTCTGGGCAGCATGCAAATTATTTTGGACAAGGGCGAGCGCGAAGACTGGCTGTCGTCGGGATTCATCCAGATATTCGCGGTATTGATGGTGGTCGGAATCATCGGCGGAATTATCTGGGAGCTGCGCGAGAAGCATCCGGTGATCGATTTGAAGATGTTGAAGGACCGGAATTTCGCAGTCGCGACGGTGGCGATGTTTTTCCTCGGCTTCGTGCTGTACGCGAGCACGGTGCTGATTCCGCAGATGTTGCAGGAATTGCTGGGATACACGGCGCAGCTTTCGGGAATGGCGTTATCTCCTGGCGGCGCGGTGATCATGTTCATGATGCCGGTTGTCGGTTTTCTTGTGGCGAAGGTAGACACGCGGTTGTTGGTGACGTTCGGGTGCGTTGTTTCGGCCACGGCGCTGTTCGTGATGGCGGGTTGGGATTTACAGCTCGACTATCACCACGCAGTGACGGCGCGCATGTTGCAGAGTTTCGGGCTGGCGTTTTTGTTCATCCCGATCAACGTGTCGGCGTTCGCCTACGTGCCGAAAGAAAAAACGAACATGGGCACGGGAATGATCAACCTGGCGCGAAACATCGGCGCGAGCGTGGGAATTGCGACGGTGACGACGATGCTGCAGCGGCGCACGCAGTATCACCAGTCGCAACTGATGGAGCATGTGAATTCGCTGAGTCTGGCATATCAAAACGCGATTACCGGCACACAAATGCGGCTGGTGTCGGCGGGCTCGTCGATGGCGCATGCGGCGGCGCAGGCGCAGGGAATGATTTATGGAACGGTGCAACGGCAGTCGATCATGCTGGCGTTCATCGACAACTTTAAATTGCTGGGCGTGGTTTTCTTTGCGGTGATTCCGGTGTTGCTGTTTTTGAAGAAACCGAAAGGAAAGCCGGCCGGAGATATACCGGTGCATTGATGTGCCGAAGCATAGATGTTCGCGATGGGAATGCAATCGGCAGCAGAGAAATTTTTAAAGCGAGCGGGGCGTAACAGAGTAGAGACCGAATGGGGGACCAGATGGCGACACAAGCGGCAGTTGTTGGGGCAACGGCAGGTGTAGTGGCGGCAAGCGGGACGCAGTACAACGAAGATAAATTGATTCGCGCGGGACAGCGTGGCGATCAAGCGGCTGTGGACGTGTTGTTTGAGCGTTATCACCGGCCGCTGTTTCAAACGGCGCTGCGCGTATTGGGAAACGCGGAAGACGCGGAAGATGCGTTGCAGGATGGGCTGCTGTCGGCGTATCGCAACTTGAAGCGATTCGAAGGGCGCTCGCAATTTTCGACGTGGCTGACGCGCATCGTGATCAATGCGGCGCTGATGCGGCGGCGCAGTGCGAAGGCGCGGCCGGCCGTGTCGCTCGATGAACCACCGCGTGAAGATGAATTGCCGGTGGTCGAGCGATTCGCTGCGAAGGGACCGAATCCGGAACAAGTTTTTGCCGGCACGGAAATTCGCGAGATGATCAGCGCGAATCTAGATGAGTTGTCGCCGCTGCTGCGCACGGCGTTTGTGCTGCGCGAGGTCGAGGGTTACTCGACGGGAGAGGCGGCGAAGAAACTTGGCGTCACGGAAAATACGCTGAAGGCGCGGTTGTGGCGCGCGCGGCACCAGCTGGCGGAACGGCTGGGGCGGCGGTTGCGGCGGCTTAGCGATGACGTGACGGGGAAGAATGGAGACGGAGCTGCGGGGATGATGGGTGAAGAGGCTTGCAGCTACTGCTGAAGGGACGTCAGACGAAGTAAAGAAGCAACGACGTAACGAAGTAATGATTGATTGCGACAAGCGATTTGGGCCGGCGCTTTGAGTTTGCGTCGGCCTTTTTATTTTTGTGCGGTTGCGTTACGCGTCGGATCGGTTTTGGCGGCGGCGTAGAGGCCGAGGACGCGCAGGTCGTTGGTGGCTTTGCGGGCTTCGGCGAGCGCGGTGTCGAGCGATTCGGTTTTGTCGGCTTCAATTTCGAGAATGAAGCTGTATGCCCAAGGTTGGCCGTGAATCGGGCGGCTCTCGATTTTGCGGAGATTGATATTGTGGCGAGCGAAAGGCTCGAGAGCTGCGAGGAGCGCGCCGGGGCGATGAGCGAGCTGCATCGCGACCGACATTTTGCGCGCGTCGGCGGTGGGTGCGATTGCGGCGGCGTCGGATTCGCGGCGCAGCAGAACGAAGCGCGTGAAATTTTCGGAGTTGTCCTGGATTTTTTCGGCGAGGATGACGCCGCGGTAATAATCGGCGGCGCGGCGTCCGGCGATGGCGGCGGAGATTTTGTCGCCGCGGCCGAGGACTTCGCGGACGCTGCCGGCGGTGTCTTCGGCGGGGACGCGCTTAAAGAGCGGATGCTGAGTAAAGAAGCGTTCGCATTGCGCCAGCGCCATGGGATGCGACGAGACGGTTTTGATCTGGTCGAGCGTGGCGCCGGGGACGGCGATGAGGTTGAGTTCGATGGGAAGGATTGTCTCGGCGGTGATCGTGAGGCGATTTTCGAGCATCAGATCGTAGACGCGGACGACCGAGCCGGCGAGTGAATTTTCGACGGGGACGAGCAGAGCGTCGGCGGCATTTTCAGGGATGGCGCGGAAGACGGCGTCGAAGGTGGCGCGCGGGACGGTGGTTGTTTCGGGACCGAGGAGCTGAATGGCGGCGGCTTCGCTGAAAGCGCCGGGCTCGCCTTGAAAAGCGACGCGGAATGGCTTTGTGGATGATGGCGACGACGGCGGTGACGGCAACGGGCCGAGCTCCTTGGGCAAACCAGTGTATTGACGGCTTGGCGGTAATCAGTATGATTCGCGCAGGTTTGAGAGACAACGAAATTGCGCGGTAGCCGCGGTTGCGCGGTCAGTTCGAATTTCAGCGCGGGGCCATCGCCTTACTCGAGAACTACCCACGAATTGAGGTTATGACTGCGGTGCGCGGTCGATGTCGCTGCGAATTTGGAGCTTGAGATGAGCTACGTGCGAAAAAGTTTGGTGCCGGGCGAAACGCTGATGTATGACACGCGGCATCACTGGATTGTGCTGATCGGGCCGCTGATACTGTTCTTTTTGCTGGTGGTGCTCGGAGTTGCGTCTGTCGGCGAGGTGTTTGCGGCGCGAAACGGACATGGATTTTTGGTGGATGCGCCTGCGAACGAGATACACGCGTTCGAGATCGCGGGCGTTGTGCTGATTGTGATTGCGCTGATCGCGCTGGCCTGGGGATTTACGAAACGCAACGCGACGGAAATGGCGGTAACGAATAAGCGCGTGCTGATTAAAACGGGGCTGGGCAACCGGCGGACGCTGGATGTGATGTTGTCGCGCGTGGAGAGCATCGGAGTCGAGGAGACCTTTTTGGGGCGGATGCTGGGCTATGGGTCGGTGACCGTGCGCGGGACTGGCGGGACGCCGGAGTCGTTTGTGATGATTTCGCATCCGCAGGAATTTCGGCGGAGCGTGCAGGCGCAGATCGGGCACGTGGAGCCGGTCAGCAATGTGCCGCCAGCGCCGCCCGCCGCGCGAGCATAGAGGGATTGCGCTCGAGTCAGCCGAGCCTGCAGGGCGGCGACGCGACTGGCACCGATGGCGTGACGACAGAACGTCAAGTCTTCAACTAAACACAGGTAGTGAGAGCGCGCGTGGATGCGCCCGGTGTGGCGTGATGAAATTGAAGCGTCATGTCTTGGGCTAAGCTTACGCCGTCGCAGCGCGCCTGGCGCGTGTTGCTTTCGCTCGCGATTGTCGCCGGAGTGCCGGCGCTCGCGGCGAGCCACATCTTTTACGTCTCCGCGATTGCGAGCCAGTTTTATCCGTACGTTTTCGCGAGCGTCGTGTTCATTCATTTGCGGATGCGATTTCGCTGGATGGATGTTGGCGCAATTATGCTGCTGGGCGCGGTTTTCGCGCTGCTCGATCAATTTGCGATTCATCGCTCAGACACGGTGTATCTCGTAACGTGGATTTCGTTCCTTGGGATGGCGAGCCTCGTGGTGATGGGGCTGAACGCGATCTGGCTTGAGGGCGAAGAACGGAAGACGGTGCTGCTCGCGCTGGTGCCGAGTCTCTTGATTCTTGCGTCGAATCACTACGCCGGCTATCTGCATAAATACACAGAGAGCGCGCACCCGAAAGTGCTCGACCTCTATTTGTATTCGTTCGACAGCAGCTTGCACGCGCCGATCGCGTTCTGGATGGGGCAGATTTATGCGAAATGGAAGCTCCTTGGCGACGTCAGCTTTATCTTCTACGTCGGGCTGCCGTTTTCGCTGGCGCTGGTCTACGCGGGGCAAGCCTCGCGGCTGCGCGGCAAGGCGATCCCGATCTTCGCGGCGTTCTTGCTTATGGGTCCGATCGGCGGAATTTTCTACAATTTGTTTCCCGCGCTTGGGCCGATACATCTTTTTGGCGCTCGATTTCCGTGGCAGCCACTCGCGACGGAGCAGGCGCGGCGACTTTTTCTTGAGCCGGTCGCGCTTCTCGGATTGCGCAACGCGATTCCGTCACTGCACATGGGCTGGACGCTGATGTCCTGGTGGTATTCGCGCGGCCTGTCCGTCTGGGAGCGAGCGATCGCGATGCTGTTTGTCGTGTTCACCGTCGTTGCGACGATGGGAACGGGGGAGCACTATTTCATAGACCTCGTCGTCGCGTTTCCGTTCGTGCTGTTTTTGCAGGCGATGTGCACGACGGCGCTCAAATGGAACGATTCGCGGCGGCTGGCGGCGTTCGCGTACGGATTGGCGACGGTGCTCGTCTGGCTGTGGTCGCTGCGATACGCGCCGCACTTCTTCTGGTATTCGGCGGCGATTCCATGGATTCTATGCGCGCTGACCGTCGGCGTGACCGAGAAGCTGCGCCGTGGATTCCGCGACATCGCGGTTGGGGTTTTTCCCACCGCCGCGCCAGTTCCGGCGACAGCGCCCAGTCCATAAGTGGCCCAAGTCTCCCGCTAACGCTGCTTGCCGAAGCCCCCTTTAGGGCGGCGGCCGCCCGCCAACCTCGTAGTGCCCCCGTAGCGATGCCCGAGTATAATGTCCGGCCATGAGCTCCCCTAAAGTTGCATTGGCTCGGCCGGAACCGGGCGAATATCCACCATTCTACGAAACCTACGTCTCGAAAGTGCCGGGCGGCGACGTCATCGCGCAGCTCGAATCGCAACGCCTCCAGACGGCCCAGTTTTTCGCGGCGAGCACCGAGCGCGACGGCAATTTTCGCTATGCGCCCGACAAATGGACGATCAAGGAAGTCGTCGGCCATCTGAGCGACTCTGAGCGCGTGTTTTCGTATCGCGCGATGCGCATCGCGCGCGGCGACCAGACGCCGCTGCCGGGATTCGAGCAAAACGACTACGTTAAAAACGGCAACTTCGCCGAGCAATCGCTGGCCGATCTCGTCGCCGAATTCGGGTTCGTGCGGGCTTCCACGCTCGCGCTTTTTCGCTCTCTAAACGCCGAGGCCTGGATTCGACGCGGCACGGCGAGCAACAATCCCGTCACGGTGCGGGCGCTCGCCTTCATCATCGCCGGCCACGAGCTACATCATCGCGAGATCTTGAAGGACCGCTACTTCCCCGCCATTCCGCGCGCATAGACACGAGAGGCGTTCCAGCCTTCAGCCGGAATTGCATTCCGCGATCAAGCTCGCACGCGCACCCGATCGACATAGCCTCGGTGATAGGGCAGCCGCGCCCGATGACTGACGCCGCGCGCGGCGCTGCGCGAAGCCCGCGCCACGTCCGTCTTGCGCCAATCGGTGCGAGCCACATGCGAGCGCAGATCGGGCGCGTCTTTGCGATGGCGATTCGCCAGGTGAAAGAGTTCCGCCAGCAGCGTGATCGATGTCGCCATTAGAAATGCACCGGCAAACAGCGCGTAAGACTGCGACGCCGCCGGGTTGCTGAACTGATCCGCCACGATGTATCCACCGCCCATAAGCAGCGCGATCGCAAAGAAGAACACCGGCGCGGCGAAGATGCGAAACGCCCCTTCGCGCCTCGCGGCGGTCTTGTCGGGGAGCAACCGCACGCCCGGCATTACGACAGACTTAAGCATAGCTCCTCCTCCTTGACGGGTTTTGGCACCGGCTTGGGCATCGGCACCGGCGCCTGCGCCGCAGGCGGCTTATCCAGCCTCAGAAAATCGAGATAGGCAAACGACGGCGCCATATACTTCTTTTTCATGATTCCGCCGCAGGCGCAGCGCGGATTCTGCCCGTGTATCTCTCCGCTGATTTCGACAACCACCTGGCATCCGCAAGCGGGATTCACGCAGAGCCAGCGTTCTTTCGCTCTCATCAACATGGCGCCCCCTCAGTGCGCGATCTGGTTTACACGCCCATACGGTCCCCGACCGGTTGCGCGTAGGCATGTTAACGGACAGGTAAAATACCTAAACGTAGAACTTGACGCAAGTATTACTTTTCAGGAAGAGGGCGCATATCGGTTGGCGAGTTGTGTATCGGGCTAGTACCTCGGGTGTTGGTGGAAAGTAACCGACGGTACGTCGGGAAAATGGAAATTCGAAAATTGAAAATGGAAAGACCGTGCCTGAGTTGGTTCACAGCTTCCATTTGCGAAATGAACGGAGCCTCAGGGGCTGAAGCCCCTCACTCCACATCACTGGCGGCACGACTGAAGTCGTGCCCTCCCGACGAGCTTACGATGCGGCTTTCGCCGTGGTTAGGCGACGCAACAGATCCGCGCGTACTTCTTCGCTAACGAACGCAGCTTCCGCGGAATTGCGCTGGCATTGGTGGAATTCCTCAGCGGCCCAATGAAATGCATTTTGCAGTCGCTCGAATTCCTTCGTCAGCGTCGTGAGCGAAACCGTCCGGCAATCCGTATTCACCGTAACGTGCAGCCCTTTTCGAAACAGCCGGTCGATCGGATGCTCCGCCAGCGAATTCGTAGCCCGCGTCTGCACGTTCGACAGCGGACACATTTCCAGCGGCAGTCGCGAAGCTCTTGCGCGTTCCTGCAATTCGCCTGACTCCTCAATGCGAACGCCGTGCCCGATCCGCTCCGCGCCAAGCAAATCGATGGCCTCGCGAATGCTCTCCGCCCCCGCAGCCTCTCCCGCATGAACCGTCCGGCGCAACCCTTCGCGCCTCGCCAGCGCGAATGCTTCGGCATGCGTCGCGCCGATGTACCGTGCCTCATCTCCCGCCAGATCGAGCGCGCAAACTTTATCGCGATTGTTCACCGCCAGCTTCGCAATCTCCAGGCTGCGCTCTCCCGATTCATGCCGCAGACAGCAAACAATCAGCCCCGTCTTCATCCCCGTCTGCCGCTCGCCTTGCTTCAGCCCTTCATCGACCGCATTCAAAACTTCCTGCATCGTCAGCCCATTGCGCAAATGCAGCTGCGGGGCGAACCGAATCTCACCATAGATCGTCCCGTCCGCGGCCAGATCCTCAACAATCTCGCGCGAAATCCGAACCAGATGCTCGTGATGCTGCATCACCTCCAGCGCCAAGTCGATTCGCACCAGATAATCCGCCAAATCGATACAAACCTCAGGCGCGACCAGCGCCGGCTCCAGCGGCGTCGGCAGATCAAGCCCAATCCTGCGCCCAAGCTCCGCCACAGTCGCCACCCGCACCGACGCATCAAGATGGCAGTGCAGTTCAATTTTAGGCAGCGCGCGGTAGTCGACAGACATTGGATCGCTCCGAAGTTTGCTCCTTCATTATGAAGTAGGAACCTTGGAGTCGAAAGGGTAGCGGCGATATCAAAAGAAAGAGGGCACGGCGTGCCGTGCCCCTACGGGTGGAATTTGGTTGTGGTCGCCCGCTGATCGATAACTAAAGGACGGATTCGGACCAGTTCTCTAATGTGTCCTTCACTTTGTGCAGGAACTGGTGAGCGACGGCGCCATCCACGACGCGGTGGTCGTAGCTCAGCGTGACGTAGCACATCGACCGAATCGCGATCGAATCGTTGATGACCACCGGCCGCTTTTCGATGGCGCCAAGGCCGAGGATGCCGACGTTGGGCTGGCTGATCACCGGCAGCCCAAACAATCCACCAAACACGCCGGGATTCGTGATCGAGAAGGTGCTCTCCTGCACTTCTTCCGGCTTGAGCTTCTTTGAGCGTGCACGCTCGGCGAGGTCGTTCAAGTTGCGCTGGATGCCGAGAATATTTTTTTCGTCTGCATTCTTGATCACGGGAACGATCAATCCCCAATCGAGCGCAACCGCCATGCCGACGTTGATTTCCTTGTGCAGCACGACGTTGGTGCCGTCGAGCGACGCGTTCATCGTCGGATACGCGCGCAGGCCGGCGACCGCCGCCTTCACAAAAAACGGCATGAAGGT
>Ga0070735_10005586_pt1 | contig 10393 bp, 10 predicted proteins | sample Coa_R1_FD_66443 | JGI IMG/M metagenome (GOLD analysis project Ga0070735, IMG submission 66443) | Surface soil microbial communities from Centralia Pennsylvania, which are recovering from an underground coalmine fire - Coalmine... | ecosystem: Environmental > Terrestrial > Soil > Unclassified ... | reverse complement strand
ATGCAGCGCGATCTCAAGGCGGGGGATCGAACCGAGGTCACCGAAGAGGAGTTTGCGCAGCGGCAGGCCAAGGCTGAACGAACTGCCGAGAATGACCGGGTTGCGTACGTCGCCAAGGATTCCAAAGTCGGCATCAACCCTCCCGGGTACTGGTTGGAGCATGGAACGCCGCAAAAGATCACATCGTTGGTCGTAGATCCGCCCAACGGCAGAATCCCCGAGCTGACCGACCAGGCCAAGCAGAAGGCCGCGCAGGCCAAGCAGGCGAAGCAGGGGCACGGCCCCAACGAATCGTGGGAAGACCAGAGCCTGTATGACCGCTGCATTTCGCGCGGCGTGATGGGGTCCATCCTGCCGGTAATCTACAACAATGGAACCCAGATCGTTCAGGGCCCTGGCTACGTCGCGATCCGCTACGAAATGATTCACGAGACCAAGATCATTCCACTTGATGGGAGCCCGCATCCGGGTCCGAATATCAAGTCTTACATGGGAGATGCGCGGGGCCATTGGCAAGGAAATACGCTGGTGATCGAAACCACCAACTTCCTCGGCGATAAGAATGGGATCGGGCTGAACGGCGGCGGCACTCCCCACAGCGCCGACATGGTGCTCACCGAAAAGTGGACGCGTACGGCGCCCGACATGATGGAATACACCGCCACCATCAACGATCCGAAAACGTGGGTGAGGCCGTGGACCATCCGCATGCCACTGCGGCTGAATCCGGAATTCCCGTTATATGAGTACGCCTGCCACGAAGGCAATTACGCGATGTTCAACATGCTCAAAGGCGCTCGCGCCGATGAGGCCAAGGCGGCAGCGGCCAAGGCCGGTAGGCAATAGAGTCAGGACAGGAGACCTTCTCATGCGAAAAACACTCTCAGTCTCGATAGCGCTGGCGGGCTTGTTATTGGGCATGTCGCTAGCCGTCTCACCGGTGCAGGCGCATCACGCCTTCGCCGCCGAATACGATGGCAAGAAGCAGGTCCATCTGGAGGGAGTGGTCACGCAGATGGAGTGGATCAACCCTCATACCTGGATCCATATCGACGTCACCGACGCAGACGGTAAAGTGACCAGCTGGATGGTGGAAGGGGGCAGTCCGAATATTCTCCTTCGCCGCGGCTTTAACAAGGGTTCGCTCGAAAAAGGCCAGAAAATCGCCGTCGATGGCTTCCAGGCGAAAGACGGTTCGAATCGCGCCAACGGCTCGAACATCACTTATCCCGACGGGAAGAAGCTGTTCCTGGGATCCTCGGGCACAGGCGCTCCGGCCGATCCGGGCCCCGGCAAATAGGTCGTCATCCTGACACTCTCTCGAAGGTTGATTCGCGCCGCGCGCGGATACTCTGATCTATCGCCGCAAGCGATTGCCAAAGTCAAAATTGCGCTGCTCGATTTTCTATCCTGCGCGTATGAATCGCTGGATCTTGCTCCGAGCCGCCAGGCGATCGAGGTCGCAGGGCGTGCGGGCGGCGGTCCTGCTTCGGTGATCGGCACCCAGGTGCGCGCGTCCGCGGCGGAAGCGGCTTTCGCCAACGCTGTTCTCGGCCATGGACTGGTCCGGGAAGACATGCATACCGGATCGGTTAGCCACCTGGGCATCGTGATCTTCCCGACACTGCTGGCCCTTGTGCAGTCGCGCAAGGTGAGCGGGCACGATTTTATTGCGGGGGCCGTGTGTGGATATGAAATAGGCGCATCGGTAGGCCGCGCGCTGATGGATCAGGAGACGGTGCGGATCTTCCGTCCCACAGGAATAACCGGACCTTTAGGCGCAGCAGTCGCGGGCAGCCGCGTGTTGGGGTTCACTGAAGACGCGGGCGTGAGCGCGCTGGGCTTGGCCGCTAACTCGACAGGGGGTCTAAACGAATGGCCGGCGGCGGGCGCCGACGACATGTTCTTTCACGCAGGATTCGCGGCGCGCAACGCGGTCACGTCGGTCGAATTGGCGGAACTGGGTGCGTATGCATCGGAAACGGCACTGGACGGGCCCGCGGGATTATTCGCGGCTCTCCGGCATCGAGATCACGTGTCTGCCGTCACGCCGTTCTCGGGCGATGCTCTCGAGATCTTCTCGGTCTATCACAAACCCGCGCCGGCTTGTAACTATGCACAGACAGCGTGCCAGGCAGGGTTGGCCATCACATTAGAAAACGACATCGACAGCCAGGAAATAATAGCGATACAAGTGAAGTGCACCGCGGCAGCGATCAACTATCCGGGCTGCAATGCTCAGGGTCCGTTCGAGCGCGTCCTGCAAGCCAAGATGAGCATCTATTTTTGTGTCGCGGCGACAGTCGCGCGGCGATCCATCGAGGAGAGTAACTACCGGCTTCTCAATGATCCTGAGATCGCGCGCCTGATCAGCATCACAAAATTGGAAGAAGATCAGGAGTTCACTGGAGCGTATCCGCGCGTGCAGGGATCGGAAGTGATCGTCACTTTACGCGACGGTAAAGTGCTGCGAAAAAGAATGTCCGATCTGATTCCAGCCACGCCCGATCAGATTCGCGCGCGATTCCGAAACGCTGCCGGTGCGGCGGCGAAGTCGATCGAGCAGACAGTGGACAAGTTGGAGCAGCTAGGGGACATGGGCTTGATATTTTAGCGCCCGTGTTCGGCCGCGCGCGCGGCAGGTGCGCGCAACTGGGCTTCTTCCAAGAGCTTGGCTTGCTGGAAGGTGTACACCATGCGGTGCACCACAGTCAGGTTGCCGAGGACCGCGATCACCCACAGCACCGGTGCCATCCGGTCGAAAAGCGCACCGATGATCAACAGCACCACCCGCTCGGGACGCTCCATGAATCCGACCTTGCACTTGGGAATCGAGTTCTCCGCTCGCGCACGGGTGTAGCTAATCATGACGGAGGCGGCCATCACCAGCGCGGTCAGCACGACGTAAAAAGGCCGGTTGATCGATCCGTACCAGACCAGCAAACCCATTAGCAGCGCCAGATCCGAATAGCGGTCCAGGACCGAATCGAAGAAGCCGCCGAAACGCGTGACGCGGTTGGTTTCGCGGGCCACGCGACCGTCCACCATGTCGAATAATCCCGCGCCGATAATCACCACGCCGGCCCAGCGGAATTGTCCGGACGCCAGGAGAACCGCCGCGCCAATGTTTATGACGAGGCCGAGGAACGTGAGGACGTTGGGATGGATCTTGGAAAGCGCGAGTCCGCGGACAATCAGCCGGATGATTTTGTTGCCACCCCAGCCAATGGCGCCGGTCCAAGTCATGGGCTACTTGGCCCCCGCTTGGTGATGAATGGTGATCAGTTCGATGATCTCCATTTCCCGCATGCCACCCGGAATCTGGATCTTCACGGTATCGCCAACGTTTTTGCCCAGAAGGCCGCGGCCGATCGGAGAGGTGGTGGAGATCATACCGTTTTTGGCATCCGCATCCTCGGTCGTCACCAGCTTATATCGAATCTTCTCGTCTTTGTCGAGGTCCAGCACCACAACCGTGGAGCCCAGCCCAACTCGGTCGTGCGGGATCTTGGACATATCGATCATGGACAGTTCCCGCAGCCGGGCGTTCAGCTGATTCAGGCGGGCGTTGACCATGCCCTGCCGTTCCTTGGCGGCGTGATACTCCGCGTTTTCCTTGAGATCGCCGTGGGCGCGGGCCTTCAGAATCTCTCGGGGGAGCTCAATACGGAACTCGTTTTCGAGCGCCGCGATCTCTTCCTGCAGTTTCTTGATGAGCTCTTCCATTGTTACTTCTTTGTAAATTATAGCGCGCGAGGAACTTCGAAACGGTCTATACGAACAGATTCCCCTGCCCCAGCAATCCTCGCGGATCGAAACGCCGTTTGACCGATCGCATCGCTTCGATCTCAGCCGGATTGTATTGAATCGACAGAAGATGCGCCTTACGCTTGCCCAAGCCATGCTCCGCGCCGACAGTGCCACCCATGGCCACAACCTCTTTGGCCAGTTCGACGGCGATCTCCGTAGCGCGCTTCCATTCCTGATCGGTTTCCGGAAGGACTTCGGTGTGCACATGGGCGTCGCCGATATGCCCGAACATCACGAACTTGTCGCCGAAGTTCCGGCTGAGTACACTGCGATAGAGCGAAAGGATATCGCGGTTGCGTTCCAGGGGAACCGCATAATCGGTGGCCAGGACCACGAATCCGGCGCGGCGCAGGCGCTCATGAATACGCTCCGGAAGGCGATGGCGAAACTGGCGGAATCGCTCGCGATCCGCGGCCGACGATCCGAACCAGGACTCGTCCTCAAGAGCCCCAGTCATGTCTAATTCGGCGTCGCCTTCCAGTTCCACTAAAACAGCGGCTCCGTAGGGAAGCTCCATCAGCTTGATCGAACGAGAATCCAGAAATTCGAGCATCCGCAAACCGGGCGTGGGACGCCAGCGATCAACCGCATCGAGCGCGGCTTCCTCGGTCGGGAAGAAGACCACGCCTCCCAGGATCTCGCCCGGCGCGGGCAGCAACTGAAGCTCGGCTTCGGTCACCACACCCAGCGTTCCTTCGCTGCCGATAAATAGATCGACGTAATCCATCTCTGGTTCGAGCCGATACCCCGCGGAATGCTTGCGGGTGAGCGGCAAAGGGATGCGCGGCACGTCAAAGTCGACCTTTTCGCCGCGCCGATACTTTGAAATCCGCCCATCCATGTGGACGACTCTTAAAGCTTGTACATGCTTTCGTGTAGCCCCGTAGCGGAAACTGCGCGAGCCGCTGGCATTGGCTCCGATGTTGCCGCCGATCGAGGATGTGTTCTCGGTGGGATCGGGCGCGTAGAACTGCCCGGAGGCGATCGCGGCGGCCTGCACGTCGCGCAGCAAAACGCCCGTTCCAACCTGGGCACAGCCCGGGTTCACATCTAGTTTGCGGAACTGCAACATAGAAATGGCCCATCCGTTTTTCGGCACCGCGCCGCCGGCCAATCCGGTGAGCGCGCCCATGATGGTTACCGGAACCGCTTCCGAGGATGCGCGAACAAGAATCTCCGCGAGCTCTTCCTCGTTGCGAGGGGTGAAAACCTGGTCTGCCCGGCCCGCGTAGCCGGAAGCGTCGGTGATGTCCATAAAGCTGGATGAAGGGCGGAGTTTATACAGCCTTGCGCTGGCGCGTCAGACCTTCGAGCAGCATTCCGGCGATCAGTTTCCCGTTTTCGAAGGCGTCTTCGTAGGTGCTGCGCCGCTCGGCGCGGGTGAATCCGTATCCCAGGCGGTACAGGCGTTCGAGCGACAACCCCGCCACGAAAGTCCCCGTCCAGGCGATGGCCGCCTTGGGAATCAACCCCCCGCCGAAGGGGATCTTGGCCACTGCCTCGCGCGCCAGAGCTCGCCAGCCGAACGCTCCCATGGCCAGCGAAGCAATCTCCGACCGTTGCTCGCGATATCCCACCGAACGGTCGCTGGCCGCGGCCAGCAGGAATCCCATACGTATCTGATTCATCGTCAGAAAGGCCGCATCCGATCCGTATTCTCCGACTACCCACGGGATCGAGGCCAGGCTGGGAACCACGTCTGGCAGAGCAGTCACCAGGCAGAACAGCGCGTTCTCCTTGGCCACACTACGGATCACGTGATGCGCGACTTCCTGGCGAAAGGGATCAAGCCGGCGCGCCAGCGGTAGCATCAGATCCTCGCGCTTCCGCACAATGCGGCGGACGCAATCCTCGGGCGCTTCTGGATCGAAGGAAAATGCCTTCGCGGGCCGCAACAACGACGATTCGTAGATCTCCACGTCGCAGGATGGGCCGCCGCCGCGGATCAAAATCTGAACCGCCTCGGCCCGGCGCTCCGGAGAGAGATGGTGCGGTGCAAAAAACTGCTCCATTTGGCCGAGCGATTCGCCGGAAGCTGCCACCAGACCCACACGGACTGGGCGGTCAGCCTGTTCCCGCACTTCAGCGGGATTCAAATTCACGAGCGCTTGTCGAACTTGCCGGAAGACTGCGAGGGCCATGGCTGCAACTGGGCTGACGACGGAGCTCGGAACATTACCCGCAGCTCCTGTCTCCATTCTATCCCGACACCGATGCGTTCCACATGGATTTCGGGGGAAAAGTACCGCAGTACGGTCTCATTCGACGGATGGAAATCGAGCGCGGGTGCGACCAGTACCAAGCGCGGTGGGTCGGCACGGAGCGGGATTCCGGGAAAGTATCCGCGGCCTTCAAATTCGCCGCGTTCCAGGTGCCATTTGACGCGCATCCAGTAATCCAGGGCCTGCAGCGGCAAATGGATGTCTTCACTGGTTTTAACCTCGACGACAACCAGGCGGCCATGGTAGTTGACGGCGAGAAGATCCATAATGCCGCGAGCGCCCGCGGCGAAATGCGGGGCCTGCCCGTAAAGGGGCGCGTCACGGATGTCGGCGTCCAGGCGGCTGACTGAGCTGCGAACCTGCGCTTCGAGCCACGCCTCCGGATGTCGCAGGTAGAGTGGATTGGCGCGGTCGGCTGCCGCGGCGTTGCGGAGACGGGTCAGCCCACGCGCCAGAGCCTCGATTTCGGGAAGTTGCCGCGGACCCGCTGCGTGGCGCTCGTCGATACCGAAAAGCAGCGTGGGTCCTGAGGTGCGGGCGAACTCCAGGCCTCGCACCGCGAAACTGACCGACCCGTCCGCGCGAGGCCGGCGCTCGATGCCATCGACCGCGCTAAGACGTTCCAACAAAGCGGCAAGTTCGGGATCGGCCGTAGAGGCGCAGAATGCGTCCAGGCGCGTTGAGAAGTTGGTATAGTCGCCGGGCTCGACGGGTTCTTCCAAAATCCCCGCTCCGTGGACGAAGACTCGATATCGAGCGGCGTCCTTGTTTAGATAGCGGACGCGGTGGCACGTAGTGTTCTCAGCGCCGATGGGAACGAATACCGCAAGCGTGCCGACCGACAAACGCGTCTCACGCCGGCGCAGGTAGTCCAGCCAGATCAGCCCGAAACTCAGCACACCGTCGACATCAATAGCATCTTCACCGGCGCCGATAGCAGCGATCGCCTGACTGCCGCGGCGCAGCAAAGCCCGCGGATAAGCCGGCGAGAGACTGTGGTGCAGGTCGGGCTCGGTGCTGAGTTCCACCAGCTTCCAGTCGGTGTACTGGCGGCGAAGAGACATCCGGAATCGCTCGCGATACTTGAGCCTGGCCCCATGCCTGGTGGTGGAAGCGTTCGAGGCTTGCGCCAGATCGATCATCAGCAGCGACCCGGTGCGGCCTCCGAAACGCTCTACCTCCAACTCCAGGAAGCCACGCCGGACCTTGCCGATGGCACGAATCTGGCGCACCAGGTTTCGATTCTCATCCCAGCATTCGAGCGTGCACGCGCCGCCATGGCGAGCGCCAAGCACGAATTTGTCGGCGCAAATCGGAAGTGGATCTTCGCCGGGTTCCATCAGGACCGGCTGCGCGGCGGTCTTGAGGAACTGTTCGATGGCATCTCGCACTGGTTGTTTGCCCACGCGAGATTAGTGGCTGCAAGGCGGTCAGAATATCAATTCTTTCTTCGAAGAAACGTGTTTTTCGAGTTCCTTGCGGTCTCCGAAATAGGTGGGCTTGGCCATGCCCTTGCCAAACAACTCGTGAGCTTGATCGTCAAAGTGTCCGGACTCGGGTCGATCACTCTCGCCGGGGACCAAGATGGAGACGGCATTGGGGACCCTTGAAAGCTCCACGATCTGGGTCGCAGTCTGGCCCCCGGTTCCTATCACCACTGCGCCGCGACGCTCGAAAGTGATCGCGCGAGGCGTGATCATTCCGGCTTCGAGCACCGTTCCGCCAGCCGCTGGGTTCGAGTGCGAAGCGCCGTCGCGAGCCACGCGGAACATCGTGCCGTAATCCGCGCGATAAGGCAGCTCCGTTTCGACCTGATCCTGGGCTTTGCGCAGCGCCGTGCGAATACGATTATTGCTCAAGGAATCCGGCGGTTCGAGTGCCGCTGCCTCGGGCTTGCCCAGCGCCATCTTGAACAGATAGAAGGCCAGGGCCTCAGTGGAAGTTGCGTCGCTGCGGCGGCTCCATCCCGTCAGCATTTGGACGAAGGGCAGTTCGGGAGCCACCTTGACCAGCCGCGCCTGCCAGGTTTCGGCCTTGTATACGGCCGTTGAGAATGCCACATCCACGGCGCGTGGGAAAGGCCACTTATTCTGCGCGGCCAGAAGTTGAACAGTCATCGCTTCCGACTGCGGCACATCTCGAGTCCGCATGACGATTCCGTCCTCTGGCGCCCGTCCCGAGCTGTCGAATATTTCGCCCTGCGCGGTCGCGACCAGCACGCTGACGGGGATCTGTTCCATGCGAAGCGCGGCTTTTGCCTCGGTCAAGCTGCGTGACGTGATCATCGCCCAGGCTTCCTCCAGCGCGCGCGGGCCCGCAACTTCCGCCGACCCGCCCCATCCAATGGCGATCGATGCGCTGTGACCGATGAGCGGAAAAGGAAAGCCCGGAGGCGCGACGCCGGACAACGCTATCTGCTCATTGGATGCGAACCATTGCATCTCATAAGGACGCCCGTCTTCATTCCAACCGCTGAGCGGATCGAGGATGGCAATCACACTGCCCGTGGTGGTACGGGACGGGCCAATCAACACGTCATTCGATCCATGAATGGTCATGAACGCGCGACGGCTGAACGCCACGACCATGGGAGCCGTGACCGCGCCCGCTTCGCCATGCTCAGTCAGATAACGATTGATGCCCGCACAGAAAGCCTCTACGACCGCTTGCATGCGAGGCGAAAGCGCTGTGGCCTCAGTTCCAGCGCTGCGCAGGTTCCGCAGCAGCGCGTCTTTCCGGTCTTCAGCCTGGGCGTACCCGGCGGCATAAGCGGCTCCCGCGGATGTGTGGGAGAAGATGTGGGGCGTTCCGTAATTGTCGCGGAGAATTTCGACGGTTTCCGCGAAAGAGAGGGCTGCTACCAGCAAGCCCAGCAAGAGAACACGCACCGGACGGCCCTTAGCGGCTGTCGTCGTCGATGGCGATCTTCAGAGCGCGCAGAAATTTTTGATCCTGCGAAGTGAGTTGGATCTTCCCCACCCGGCGGCGTCGCCCCGTGTCGGGCTGGGATTCCAATTCCACTGTTTCTTCGGACTCGTCACTCTCATCGCCCTCAGCGCGTTTGTTGAATCCGATGGTGGCTTCCAGAACCAGGAAGACATCGTAACCGGCGCGTTTGATCTCGCCTATCGCGGCGGCTATACGGTCGGAATCAGAAAGCGACTCGTTGATCGCGTTTCCCAATTCCTGCATGAGATCTCGCAAGCGATCGTCCAATTCATTCCTCGTTTCTACCGAGCGAACCCACGCCAGCGGGTCCGATGCCACCTTCAGCATACCACCCGATTTTCGGGACGTCGATCCGTTGGACCATACCTCGATATCGGCTGCCTTGGCATGGTCTGTTAGGATGAGGATTTGGGCCGATGCAAATCGACAAGAACAGCAAAGTGGGCCGGTTTATGGAGCATGTGGTACCCGGCGTGGTGCGCCCCATGCGCGTCTTGTGGCACGAGATCATCGGCTTTCTATTCATCGTTTTGGCAGTGATATTCGGGTCTTCGGCGATCCGCAACTATCGACTGCTGAAGCCCGAAGAAATTAGCATCCTGCGGCTGGCGGTGTCGTTCTTCCTGCCAGTACTAATGGCGTATTTCGGCATCACCTCCTTCCTGCGAGCCCGCAAAATCTCGCGTTCATGAGCGACGCATGAGCAACCCAGCTGAACTGCCGGGCCAGTATCCGTTCACGCGCGGCATTCACCCTGGCATGTATCGCGGCCGTCTCTGGACCATGCGCCAGTACGCGGGATTCGGATCGGCCGAGGAGAGCAACCGCCGCTACCGGTTTCTTCTGTCGCAGGGGATCACCGGACTCTCGGTAGCTTTCGATTTGCCCACGCAAATGGGCATGGATTCGGATCATGCTCTGGCCACGGGAGAAGTCGGCCGCGTGGGCGTGGCGATCTGTTCGCTGGCCGATATGGAAAGACTCTTCGAGGGCATTCGACTGGATCAGGTCACCACCTCGATGACCATCAACTCGACTGCGGCGATTCTGCTATCGCTTTACGTTCTGGTCGCCCGGCGTCAGGGTGCCGATCTCAAAAAGCTTTCAGGCACGGTTCAGAATGACATTTTGAAGGAATATATCGCGCGCGGGACCTACATCTATCCACCGCGCCCGGCGATGCGGATCGTCACCGATTTGTTCGCGTGGGGCGGCGCGGTACTGCCGGAGTGGAACACGATCTCGATCAGCGGCTATCACATTCGCGAGGCCGGATCGACCGCGATTCAGGAAGTGGCATTTACTCTGGCTAACGCCATCGCGTACATTGAGGCCGCGCTCAAGGCCGGGCTAGATGTGGATGGGTTCGCGCCGCGAGTGTCTTTCTTCTTCAACGCGCATAGCGATTTTCT